>WFLX011327210.1_pt1 | contig 18111 bp, 9 predicted proteins | sample 4967041 | NCBI WGS metagenome assembly WFLX01 (sample SAMN12857096, study PRJNA449069) | gut metagenome | isolation source: stool from male and female vole | host: Microtus ochrogaster | place: USA:Florida | collected 2017 | reverse complement strand
GTTCCTGCGATCAATCTCGTGGCAGGCGAGGGCATCTACGAGGGCGGTCATCACCGGGTTGTTGGCCCAGACCCCTCCATCCGCAAAATGCCGGTCGCCGTTTCGGTAAGTCGAGAAGAAGGTCGGGGCGGCCGAAGTCGACAGCGCGACATCGATCATCCTCTCCTTCCAGTCACGCTGGTAGTCCGGATGATGAGGGGTCTTAAAGAGGTGCACCTCGTTGTATTCGTCGAAGGACGGGATCACCAACCGCCGTTCAGCGTCACCGAGCAGTCTCTCGCCGAAAGTCGCTGCAAGATTCCGTCGCAGCGCCTCTCGCTCGTACTTGTACTGGTTCAAGTTACGCAGAAAGTGCCATGCCGACTGAAGTTTGCGTATTGTCCGGTTTCGATAGTGGCGGCGGGGAGGGAAGATCTCCGCGCCGTGGTCCATGTAGATCGAAAGGATGTCTTTCGCGGAGAGCCCGATCGAAAGGCCAAGCGCGATGATGCCTCCGGTGGACGTTCCGGCGAGATAATCGAAGAACTCGCCTGCAGGCCGTCCGTTGCAGAAGCGATCTTCGCAATGGGCGAGCACGGCCGCCGGCAAGATTCCACGTATCCCGCCTCCGTCGATCGAGAGTATGCGCATGTCGCCGGAATGCCAGGGAAGCGGAGGACGGAGATCCGGACGTGTTCCTTCAGACCTTCGCGATCTCGGCTTCGGCGGAGCCTCGTGCTGCATCGCCCTCTTCTCCTTCATGCCGGGCAGGGCCGAACCACACGTTGCTGACCCTCCAGACCTCATACCAGTAAAGCCACGTGCTCGACCAAGGAACCGTGGTGTCTGCCAGAAAGTCGCATATTGACCATTCGTGATCCGGATCGAACAGGCACAGGCAAGGATCGCCTGCCGTCGGATTTCCTTTTGGCCAGTACACGTGGGGCAGTTCACCATCGGCGTTCGGCATCAGCTTCGGGCTGTCGATGAACACACGGGGCTGGACCTGTTTGACAGTCGTGTTTTCGAGCAGCCTCGGGACCCGATAGAAGATCCTGACACGGTAGCTGGTCTTGTTGGGGCGCAGGCTCCCGATCCAGGTCGCGGTCCGATCGTCCTCCCGCGTGGCCTTCCATTCCGGCAATACCGCGTTCATGCGCTCGATCTGGTCGTCAATCGACAGGATCTTCAATATAGCCGCCCATGTCGGTATTTGCTCTTGCAGGGACGATAAGGCCGCTGGAGATAGCCGGTGTCGCGATCGCGCTTCTCACCGCCCCTGATCTCGTGATGCCGAGCATGTTCTGCTTCGCCAAGGCGCTTTGGCCTCGATAGTGATCTTCGAATGCCCGCTCTGCAGGCGTCTCGCCGAACAGTTCCTGCAGTACGTTCTTGAGCTGCCGAGGATCCCAGTCGCGGCCCCGCAGTGTCCTGAGATGCCGGACGAGGCGGATCAAATCATCCCGCCAGAGGCGTTGAGCGCTCCTGTCTTCTGGCCAACGGTCAGTGAAGATATCTACCGGATGCGCAGGGTTCGCGACCACCAGTTTGCTAAGGTCTCGCTCCGCTTCTTCGATCTCCCGCTGCATGTGGGTTGCAATGGCGATCAATTCGTCACACAGGCTGTCGCTCATCTGACCAGCGTCCAGTGCCATGGCTGCAATCACCACAGAGGGTGGGCATCGGCCGTCGCGACCGCGGAACTGGATGTCCCGGAAGCGCTTCAGCAACTGGATCGCAACCAGACGGGGCGACTTCTCCTCGATCGGAACGTGCTCGGGCATCGGCTGCGTCTCGGCGCGCTCCTGCAGCAATCCATCTGAGAGAAGCCTCCGCGTCCGGTAACGGGATGCAAAAACGTCGCTGGACTTGATGCGAGCGTTGAAGTGGAGCGTAAATGCCTTCGGATTAACTTCCTTCCGGTACTTCTCAGCCCGCTTGGCATTATGGTGGAAAAGCACGCCCGAACGCTCGGGGCCGCCGAGAATCCGGGCTACGGGCATGAGGTCGACGGTGACACCGTCGGGATAGGTAACCGTTACGCAGCGTGAATTCCGCGCCACCTTGAAGTCGTAGTAGCGGCTCCCGGCATCGCCCTTCACTGCTTCGTAGAGCTTGTCGAGCATCCACTCTGGATCCGTGCCGATCGGGAAGTCGACTTCGACGACGACGTCGACATCGTGCTGCATCGACTTCACACGCGAGTAGATAGCGGCTGCGATCGAGAATGATCCAGATGGATAGCACTCAATCACCTTGCCCTCCAAGGGGCTACCCTGGCGGTCCACATGAGCGCAGAGACCGAGAAAGTGGTCGGCAGCGTCCTCATGCTTCGTCTTGGGGACTTGGATGCGGCGGGCGATGTCGATCAGTATCCCGTCAAGCGGATCGATCGTGGCTGCGAGATCGAGGTTAATGAGTATTCCCATGCCATTGTCTCCTTCGATCGAGCGCTCACGCTCCACTTCGTTGCGGCTGTCCCCGCGTCTGATCATCCCCCATGCTTCATTTCCTGCCTGCTTGCGATCTTTCCGGCCACCTAATGGCCGGAAAATTTTCAGTGCCGAGTTGGCAATCGTCGAGGCACTACTCTCGGTTGGTGTTTTGGCAAACCCTAGTGCTCATCGGCAAAACCCTGGTGCGTAGAACATCTGTGTTTCGTCACCGTTTGTGGCCCGCCTACCTCACGAGCACCCGCTCGTCGCACCGCACGTGTCGCACTTCTCGCACGTCCCGTTCCTCACCATCGTGAAGTTCTGGCATTCGGAGCACATGTTGCCGGTATAGCCCTGCATGATCGAGCGGGCGCGGCGCTCGGCTTCCACCTTCTTTGCCTCCGACTTTGCCGCAGCGGCCTCTGCCGCAGCCTTGTCGGAGAAGAGGGCGGTCACTTCCTGTTCCGCTTCTTCGGCGATCTCCTCGGCGAGTTCGACGGCTCGTTCCTCGTAGTCGCGCTTGAAGGCGACGACTTCGGAGGAGGCGGCGGCGATTGCCGGCTCCAGCTTGCGCACGGCATTGCCGGAGATCGAGGTTACCGACGCGCCGCCGGAGGCGCGGGCGGGGGCGGCGGTTGCGGCACCCTTCGGCTCGGAGCGCTCGCCCGTGCCACCGACGATCGACGGCTTGTAGCCGCGGGTCCAGCCGGTCGAGACGAGGTTGGTCTTGCCTTCCTGAATGCCGCGGCCGAGCGCGGTGTTGCTGAAGTCGGAGGTATCGACATGAGCAAGGTCGTGACGGCCGAGATAAGACACGGCAAGTTCGCGGAAGACGTAGTCGAGGATCGACGTCGCGTTCTTGATGGCGTCATTGCCCTGGACCATGCCGGCCGGCTCGAATTTGGTGAAGGTGAAGGCCTCAACATATTCCTCGAGCGGCACGCCATATTGCAGGCCGAGCGAGATGGCGATGGCGAAGTTGTTCATCATCGCCCGGAAGGCCGCACCTTCCTTGTGCATGTCGATGAAGATCTCGCCAAGGCGCCCGTCGCCGAATTCGCCGGTGCGCAGATATACCTTGTGACCGCCGACGACCGCTTTCTGGGTGTAGCCCTGACGGCGGTTCGGCAGCTTCTCGCGGGCACGCACCACCCTCTCGATGACGCGCTCCACGATCTTCTCGGTGATGGCGACGGCCTGGGCGGCGGCCGGTGCCTGCATCAGGTCTTCGATCGCATCCTCGTCTTCCTCGTCCTCGATCAGCGAGGAGTTGAGCGGCTGCGAGAGCTTGGAGCCGTCGCGGTAGAGCGCATTGGCCTTCAGCGCGAGCTTCCAGGAAAGCATATAGGCGTTCTTGCAGTCCTCGACGGTCGCCTCGTTCGGCATGTTGATCGTCTTGGAGATTGCGCCCGAGATGAAGGGCTGGGCAGCCGCCATCATGCGGATGTGGCTTTCGACTGAAAGATAGCGCTTGCCGATCTTGCCGCAGGGATTGGCGCAGTCGAAGACAGGCAGGTGCTCCGCTTTCAGGAAGGGTGCGCCTTCGAGCGTCATCGCGCCGCAGACATGGATGTTGGCGGTTTCGATGTCCTTCCTGGAGAAGCCCAGATGCTCGAGCAGGTTGAAGTCCACCGATGCAAGCTGCTCATCGCTGACCTGCAGCGTGCCCTTGAGGAAATCTGCACCCAGCGTCCACTGGTTGAAGACGAACTTGATGTCGAAGGCAGCCTTCAGTGCCGCGTTGACGGCTTCGATCTTCTCGTCGGTGAAGCCCTTGACCTTCAGCGTCGTGGGATTTATGGCCGGTGCCTGGTTGAGATTGCCGTGGCCGACGGCATAAGCCTCCATCTCGGCGATCTGGCTTTCCGAATAGCCGAGCGTGCGCAGCGCCTCGGGAACCGCACGGTTGATGATCTTGAAGTAGCCGCCGCCGGCGAGCTTCTTGAATTTCACCAGGGCGAAATCGGGTTCGATGCCGGTCGTGTCGCAATCCATGACGAGCCCGATCGTACCGGTCGGCGCGATCACCGTGGCCTGGGCGTTGCGGTAGCCGTGCTTCTCTCCGAGCTCGACCGCCTGGTCCCAGGCGCTCTTTGCATGGGCGATCAGGTCCTGGTCCGGGCAATCGCCATGGACGAGCGCGACCGGGTTGACGGACAGGCCCTCATAACCGGCGGTCTCGCCATAAGCGGCGCGCCGGTGATTGCGCATGACGCGCAGCATGTTGTCGCGGTTCGGCGCAAATCCGGGGAAGGGGCCGAGCTTTGCGGAAATCTCGGCCGAGGTGGCATAGGCGACACCGGTCATGATCGCGGTCAATGCGCCGGCGATGGCGCGGCCCTCGGGCGAGTCATAGGGAATGCCGGACGACATCAGAAGGCCGCCGATATTGGCATAGCCGAGGCCGAGCGTGCGATAGGCATAGGAAAGTTCGGCGATCTCGCGGGAGGGGAACTGAGCCATCATCACCGAGACTTCGAGAACGACCGTCCAAAGGCGGACGGCATGCTCGTAGTCGCCGATATTGATCCGCTTGTTCGCGGCATCCTTGAACTGCATCAGGTTGAGCGATGCGAGATTGCACGCCGTGTCGTCGAGGAACATGTATTCCGAGCACGGGTTCGATGCGCGGATCGGCCCCGCAGCGGGGCAGGTGTGCCAATCGTTCATCGTCGTGTTGAAGTGCAGGCCCGGATCGGCGGAGGCCCAGGCGGCATGCGAGATCGACTCCCAGAGGTCGCGCGCCTTCAGGGTCTTCATGACGCGGCCGTCCTTGCGGGCGGTCAGGTGCCAATCGCCATCCGCTTCCACGGCGCGAAGGAAATCGTCCTTGATCGAGACGGAATTGTTGGAGTTCTGGCCGGAAACGGTGAGATAGGCCTCCGAATCCCAATCCGTGTCGTAAGTCTTGAATTCGATGTCCTTGTAGCCCTGGCGCGCGAACTGGATGACGCGCTTGACATAGTTCTCCGGTACCAGTGACTGCTTTGCGGCGCGGATCTCGCGCTTCAGCGCCGGGTTCTGCTTCGGATCGAAGCAGGCATCGTCGCTGCCGTCGCAATTGATGCAGGCCTTCATGATCGCCTTCAGGTGCTTGGCGACGATCTTCGAGCCGGTGACGAGGGCGGCAACCTTCTGCTCTTCCTTGACCTTCCAGTTGATATATTCCTCGATATCCGGGTGGTCGATGTCGACGACGACCATCTTGGCCGCGCGACGTGTCGTGCCGCCCGACTTGATGGCGCCCGCGGCGCGGTCGCCGATCTTCAGGAAGCTCATCAGGCCGGAAGACTTGCCGCCGCCCGAGAGCTTCTCGCCCTCGGCGCGCACATAGGAGAAGTTGGAGCCGGTGCCGGAGCCGTATTTGAAGAGGCGCGCTTCGCGCACCCACAGATCCATGATGCCGCCCTCGTTGACGAGGTCGTCTCCGACGGACTGGATGAAGCAGGCATGCGGCTGCGGATGTTCGTAGGCGGACTTCGACTTCGTCAGCTTGCCGGTGAAGGGATCGACATAGAAATGTCCCTGGCCGGGGCCGTCAATGCCATAGGCCCAGTGGAGGCCGGTGTTGAACCATTGCGGCGAATTCGGCGCGACGCGCTGGGTAGCGAGCATATAGGCGAGCTCGTCGCGGAAGGCGCTGGCGTCTTCTTCCGTGTCGAAATAGCCACCCTTCCAGCCCCAATAGGCCCAGGTTCCGGCCAAGCGATCGAAAACCTGGCGAGCATCCGTTTCGGAGCCGTACTGTTCTTCTTTCGGAAGCGCCTTCAGCGCGTCGGCGTCCGGAACCGAACGCCAGAGAAAGGACGGCACGTCGTTTTCCTCGACCCGCTTCAGCTTTGCGGGCACGCCCGCCTTGCGGAAATACTTCTGGGCGAGGATGTCGGCCGCGACCTGCGAGAACTGCGCGGGTACGTCGATATCCGCGAGACGAAAGACCACCGACCCGTCCGGGTTCTTGATCTCACTCGTCGCCTTGCGGAATTCTATTTCGGCATAGGCGGATTGCCCGGCCTTCGTGAATCGACGCTCGATCCTCATTGTCCCGTCCTTTGTTGTCATGCGCCAAAGCGCAGTTAACCCAGCCCGGCCGCGATGGTTCTCGCAGCCAGCTTCAAATTTCTTTCGATGCGAGGAAACCCAGCACGTGGGTAATCCTGTATCTTGTGGTGATGCTGGCTGCAAACACTAAATATAGTATTAACAGGCTCTTTACGCCAGCCCGAAATGCCACTTAGGCGCCCGAATCTCGCGCAAAATTCCGCCACTGCAGCCGCTCGGGGTTATCCGCTCAGGCCGCATATCGGAACCGACGATTTAGGGGTTTGAACCGGCCTCAAAACTTCCCGGTCCGCCGCCGTCGCAACGTGAAATCCATTAACCGTGAATCGCCCGTGGGCGTCAAGGGGTGGTTTGTGACGGAAGTTTGAGCGCTATATCTTGTGTGGATGGACTGTGGAAAACGGGGACATCGCTCAAGCCATTGAAAATCAGGGACTTCCAACACTTGCCTGCCAAGCCGACGCAGCGGCAGGCGGAAATTCAAATTTTTTATGGATGAAAAAGCGGGTACGAGACGGTATTGGGTGCCACCCGCGATTGCGAATGGCGCCGCGATGTGACTGCTCGAGACCGATTCGGATTGGTTGATCGCCCGACCGTGGTCGGCCGGAGTGCCAGGCCTTATGTTATGGCAAGTTTCGAGCGGGCGCATGCACCCACGTCCTGCCTGCCGCAGGGCCTAGTCCACGCGCTTCTGCAATTCCCTTGCTCCGTTCGGCGCATTGATCTTGCCTGAGGTGATGAAGAAGGCAAAGACGTCGCGAGGCGTCTTCTCCGGCTTGCGCGCCGGCGCGCTTTTCTCCAGATCCCCCGGCTCGTCACCGGCGGCAAAGGCCTTCAGTCGCTTGGCCCAGTGGTCGAGGTCCTTCGGCGGGTAGCAGCTCTTCACCTCGTCGCTCCCCTTCTGCAGACGCGCATAGATGAAATCGGTGGTGACATCGGCAATCATCGGGTAGTCCGCGTGCTCTGCGAGCGCGACGGCCACCTTGTATTTTTCGAGGAGCTGCACGAACTCCGGCGCCTGGAAACTGGGATTGCGAACCTCGACCACGTGGCGAAGCTTCAGGCCGTCCTGCTTGTCCGGCAGGAGCTTCAGAAATCCCTCGAAATCCTCCGCATCGAACTTCTTGGTCGGCGCGAACTGCCAGAGGATGGGCCCGAGGCGGTCGCCGAGTTCGGTAAGCCCCTGCGTCAAAAACCGCTCCATCGATTCGCCTGCTTCCGAGAGAATCTTGCGGTTCGTCACGAAGCGACTGGCCTTCAGGGAAAAGATGAAACCGTCCGGAACCTCCGCCGCCCATTTGGCAAAGGTCGCCGGCTTCTGCGAACTGTAATAGGTGCCGTTGACCTCGATCGTCCGCAGTTCCTTGCCGGCAAATTCGAGCTGCCGTTTCTTCGGAAGGCCATCCGGGTAGAAGCTGCCTTCCCAGGGTTCGAAATTCCAACCGCCGATACCGGCACGGATCCTACCCGAACTTGCCATGCTTTTCCTCCTCGAAGCTTTCTTTCAGCGCAGTGCTTTATCAGTCACGCGAACGTCGCGCAGGATCATGCCGCAGAGCTTGGCCAAATCGAACCGGAAACACCACCCGCTTTGCGCAGCACGGCGAAGCATCACTCCGCCGCCACCACCTTCTTGACCGGCCGGCGCTCCAGAAGTTCCTTCAGGAATTGTCCCGTATAGGAACGCGGCTCGTTCACGACCTCTTCCGGCGTCCCCTGCGCGATGACTTCGCCGCCGCCATCGCCGCCTTCCGGGCCGAAATCGATGATCCAGTCGGCCGTCTTGATGACCTCGAGATTGTGCTCGATCACCACGACGGAATTCCCCTGATTGACAAGCTCATGCAAAACTTCAAGTAGCTTCGCTACATCGTGGAAATGCAACCCTGTTGTGGGCTCGTCCAATATGTACAGCGTGCGTCCGGTGGAGCGTTTCGACAGTTCCTTGGCCAGTTTCACGCGCTGGGCCTCGCCGCCCGAAAGCGTATTCGCCTGCTGACCGATCTTGATATAGCCGAGGCCCACCTGATTCAGCGTTACCAGCTTGTCGCGCACGGCTGGAACGGCTGCGAAGAACTCGACGCCTTCTTCCACCGTCATGTCGAGCACGTCGGCAATCGACTTGCCCTTGAAGTGCACGTCGAGCGTTTCCCGATTGTAGCGCTTGCCGTGGCAGACGTCGCAGGTGACGTAGACATCCGGAAGGAAGTGCATCTCGATCTTGATGACCCCGTCACCCTGGCAGGCCTCGCAGCGGCCGCCCTTGACGTTGAACGAGAAACGGCCGGGCTGGTAGCCGCGGGTTTTTGCCTCCGGCAGACCGGCGAACCAGTCGCGAATCGGCGTGAAAGCCCCCGTGTAAGTCGCCGGGTTCGAGCGCGGCGTGCGCCCGATCGGCGACTGGTCGATGTCGATGACCTTGTCGATATGCTCGAATCCGTCGATGCGGTCGTGCTCGGCCGGATTTTCGCGCGCGCCCATCACGCGGCGGGCGGCAGCCTTGTAGAGCGTCTCGATCAGGAAGGTGGATTTGCCTCCGCCCGAAACGCCGGTGACGGCGGTGAAGACGCCGAGCGGAATCGATGCCGTCACATTTTTCAGATTGTTGGCCCGTGCCCCTACGACGGTCACTTCCTTTTTCTTTTTCGGCTTTCGCCTTTCGCCCGGGACAGCGACGGACAGTTCACCGGAGAGATATTTCCCCGTCAGCGACTTCGGATTGGACATGATATCGGACGGGGCACCCTGCGCGATGACCTCGCCGCCGTGAATGCCGGCCGCCGGGCCGATATCGACGACATAGTCCGCCGTCAGGATCGCATCCTCGTCGTGCTCGACAACAATGACCGTGTTGCCGATATCCCGCAGGTGCCTCAGCGTATCCAGAAGGCGGGCATTGTCGCGCTGATGCAGGCCGATCGAGGGCTCGTCGAGAACATAGAGGACGCCTGTCAGCCCGGAGCCGATCTGCGAGGCAAGCCGGATGCGCTGGCTTTCTCCACCCGACAGCGTGCCGGAGTTGCGCGACAGGCTCAGATATTCCAGCCCCACATCGTTCAGGAAGCGCAGGCGCTCACGGATCTCCTTGAGGATGCGCACCGCAATCTCGTTCTGCTTCGTATTGAGGTGCCGCGGCAGATCCTCGAACCAGTCGCGTGCGGCGCGGATCGACATTTCGGTGACTTCGCCGATATGCAGCGCGTGGATCTTGACCGCAAGCGCCTCCGGCTTCAGGCGGTAACCCGCGCAGGCGGGGCAGGGCGCCGCTGACATATAGCGCTCGATCTCTTCGCGTGCCCAGGCGCTGTCGGTCTCCTTCCAGCGGCGTTCGAGATTGGGCACGATGCCTTCGAACGTCTTCGTCGTGTTGTAGGAGCGGGCGCCGTCCTGATAGTGGAAGGCGATCTTGTCCTCGGTGCCGTGGAGGATCGCGTCTTGCGCTTCCGCGGAAAGCTCGCTCCAGCGGCTCCCGAGCTTGAAGCCGAATACCTTGCCGAGCGCCTCCAGCGTCTGGTTGTAGTAGGGCGAGGTGGATTTTGCCCAGGGCGCGATGGCGCCGTCGCGAAGCGTGCGGTTCGGCTCCGGGACGATCAACGCCTCATCGATCTTCTGCTGGCTGCCGAGGCCGTCACAGGTCGGGCATGCCCCGAAAGGATTGTTGAAGGAGAAGAGCCGCGGCTCGACCTCGGGGATGGTGAAGCCCGAGACGGGACAGGCGAATTTTTCCGAAAACAAGACGCGCTCATGCGTCTCGTTCAGCGATTTGTTGGCCGAGCCGCCGGCCGACGTCTCCTCCGGGGGCAGGGGCCGGTCGGCGAATTCGGCGATCGCCAGTCCGTCGGCAAGCGTGAGGCACGTCTCGAGGCTGTCGGCAAGGCGTGTGGCGAGATCGGGCCGAACGACGACGCGGTCCACGACCACATCGATGTCGTGCTTGTATTTCTTGTCGAGTGCCGGCACGTCGGCAATCTCGTAGAACTGGCCGTCGACCTTTACGCGCTGGAAGCCCTTTTTCATAAGCTCGGCGAGTTCCTTCCTGTACTCGCCCTTACGGCCGCGCACGAGCGGCGCCAGAATGTACAGGCGCGTACCTTCGCCGAACTCCAGCACCCGGTCGACCATCTGGCTGACGGTCTGGCTTTCGATCGGCAGGCCCGTGGCCGGTGAATAGGGCACGCCGACACGCGCGAAGAGCAGGCGCAGATAGTCGTAGATCTCGGTAACGGTGCCGACAGTCGAACGCGGATTGCGCGACGTCGTCTTCTGCTCGATCGAGATTGCCGGCGAGAGCCCGTCGATCTGGTCGACGTCGGGCTTCTGCATCATTTCGAGGAATTGGCGGGCATAGGCCGAAAGGCTCTCGACATAGCGCCGCTGTCCCTCGGCGTAGATCGTGTCGAAGGCAAGCGAGGACTTCCCGGAGCCGGAAAGGCCGGTCATCACGATCAGCTTGTTGCGCGGCAGGTCGAGGTCGATGCCCTTGAGATTGTGCTCGCGGGCGCCGCGAATGGAGATGGTCTTGAGTTCGCTCATCGGAAGGCCAGCTTTGAATGTCGGTTGAATGCCCCTATGTAATGACGGCTGCGCCCATGTCGAGGCGCAATCGGCAAAAGAGGCGGCTCAATTGCGATTCGGTTGACAGAATAATAGAGAGATACTAGAACAAAAAAAGAACAAAGTCAGCTTCGTCCAAGCCAAATCAACTGTGGATATTTGCGCGAAGCGGGGCGTATCGGCGGCAGCGGGCCGCTAAGGTGTTCGCTCGTGAGACATTGGAGAGCCGGGCTCGCGGTCCGGCGGCAAAAACGGGAAAAGCGACATGGCTGGTAGCGTCAACAAGGTGATCTTGATCGGAAATGTCGGGGCCGACCCGGAAATCCGGCGCACGCAGGATGGCCGGCCGATTGCCAATCTCAGAATTGCCACCTCCGAAAGCTGGCGCGACCGTAACTCCGGCGAGCGCCGGGAGAAGACGGAATGGCATACTGTCGTCGTCTTCAACGAGGGTCTTTGCAAAGTCATCGAGCAATATGTGAAAAAGGGCGCCAAACTCTATATCGAAGGCCAGTTGCAGACCCGCAAATGGCAGGACCAGAACGGCAATGACCGCTATTCGACCGAGATCGTCCTGCAGGGCTTCAATTCGACGCTGACGATGCTAGACGGCCGCGGCGAGGGCGGCGGTGCGAGCCGCGGCGGCAGCGATCTCGGAGGCGGCGGATACGAGGAATACGATCAGTCGCGGGGGCAATCGTCAGGCGCCCGGTCGGGCGGCCAGTCGAACCAGGGCGGCAACTTCTCGCGCGATCTCGACGACGACATTCCGTTCTGATCGACGACGGCAGCAACGCTGCGATCATCGGCCCGCTTCGTTGCGGGCCGACGACGTCCGCGAGGAAGCCACTTATCTGCCCTGTCGAACTGCATCCTGTAATTGCCTGACGAGTTCTGCGGTCCGCGGGTCATGGGGCCGAAGCTGGGCGAGCGCTTCGGCAAAAGCGAGCGTCTCGGCATAGCGTCCAAGTTTGAGCCCGATTTGAATGGCAGTGCCGAGCAGATCGGCATCTGTCGTACCACCCGAATCGGCCGGATCGAACAGTCCGAAAGCGTCCTCCGTTCGGCCGACCGCATCGAGCGCGATGGCCGCCGTCATCCTGTATCGAGTATTGGCGGGTTCCAGACGCACTGCCGCTCCCAACTCCTCGATCGCTTCCTGCATGGCCTTTTGACGGACAAGCGACAGGCCATGTCCATAGCGAAGGTCTGCCAGATCCGGATTGGCCGCGACTGCTTCGGCGTAAGCCTGTTCCGATTTCTCGTTGTCGCCGCTGGCGCGATAGAGCTCGGCAAGGTTGATGCGCGCGCCCGAAAACGTCGGATCAAGGGTGATCGCCTGCCGGAATGCCTTTTCCGCCTCGTCCGTGCGCCTCTGCTCGAACAGGAACGACCCGTAGGTGCCTTGCGCCTCGGCGCTGTCCGCGTTGGCCTGGACAAAGCCGCGCAAGTCGCCGGCGGCGGCCTCGAAGGCCCGCCGTCGATCGCCGAGAAGCTCCAGTGAGGGAGTGGCGCCAAGGACCCTGATGGCGGCCACCCGGACAGCTCGGGTTTCGTCGCCAAGCAGGCCGCCGATCACGTCTGGCCGCAGCTCGGGCGGCAGGTTGGCAGCCGCCTCGGCTGCTCCCAGCCGGACGAGCGGATCGGGGTCCGCCGCGGCCACTCTGACGTCCGCGGCCGCGGCTGCCCCATCGAGCCTTGTCATTTCTCCGATTGCGCTGCCCCTGACGATGCCCGGTTGCTGGCGGTCGGCCAGAAATCCGCGCAGCTTCTCTATTGCGGCAGCATCATCCCGCGCCGCTGCTGCGAAGGCATGGGCGATTGTCGGGCGTTCACGCCATCCCTTTCCATACCATTCGTCCATACTCTCGGACGCCCACGCATTCGTTTTGCCGACATGGCATGCGATGCATGCATTCGGGGTGCCGTAGATCGCGGAAAGGTCGGGGCGAGGGATCACGAAAGAGTGGTCGCGCCGGGGGTCCACCTTCATGTAGGTACGTTCCGGCATGTGGCAGTTGGCACAAAGAGCGCCAGCTGAGCCTTCGGGGTGATGCGTGTGTGCGGGCGTATCGAACGCGCCGCTCGGATCGTTGCTGGCAAAACGCTCCGGCGCGGTCTCGGCGTGACATTGGGTGCACAGCGCGTTACCGGCGGCCTTTACGGTACCTTCGTGTGCCCTGTGGCAGTCGAAACAGGTGACGCCGGCCTTTGCCATCTTGCTCTGCTGGAAGGAGCCGTATTCGAAAACCTCGTCGAGGATCTGTCCGTCCGGGAAATATAGGTCGCTGCGAAGCAACGCGGGGGAAAAATGGTCGAGAAAGGCTCCTCCCGGCCGGTAGCCGTCGACAAGTCTGGTGCGCCGCGCGTGGCAGGCGAAGCAGGTGTTCACGTCGACCTTCGCCAGGCTTGGATCTGCCATGTCCGCCGAGACACCTCCCGCTTTGGTCTTGGCCCATTCGACGTGCTTTGCGCCGCCGCCATGGCAGGACTGGCAGCCGATGCCGGTCGCCACATAGGACGACTTGTACTCGTTCGCCTGCGGCTGGAAATTGGCCCGTGGGTCGGTGGAATGACAGTCGATGCAGGTGCGGTTCCAGCGGTAGAACGGCCCCGTCCAATGAAATGTGGAGCCCGGTTTTGCCGCGCTGCCTTCGCCCAGCCAGAACCAGGTCTGCTTTCGCGTATCCCAGGCGATGTCGAGAGCCTGCAGCCTGCCGCCGCCGAGATCGATCAGGTACTGCTGTAGAGGCTCATAGGCGAATGTATATTTGACTTCGTAATCCGATTGCCTGCCATCCGGCCCTTCGGTGCGGACGAAGAAGCGGTCATCTCGGCGAAAGAAGTCCGCTGCGATACCGACGTCCTCGAACCGGGTGCCGTTGAAGTCTGCCCGTACCGACTGTTCATCGGCGACAGCCATCGCCCTCGCGTGATGCGACGCGGCGAAAGCGGCCGCCTGTTCGGCATGACAGGATGAGCAGGTTTTCTCGTCCGCGAAGCCGTCATGAATTGCGATCAGCGGGTCGCCCGGAGCCTTCCTCTCTTCTGCCGCAGCCGCAGTTCCGAAGAGCGTAAGCACGCAACAGAGCGCCAAAGCCATCCAACGAAGCGCCGCACGTCGAAGGCACAAATGCGGGCGGAGGACTCGGATGCCGAGTTTTGGCAGATAGCGGATAGCGCCCGAAAAGACGCGACGGAAAACCTCGGCCGGAGACGTGGCCGACATCAGCGGCGGTTTCGTCGAACCTGCGCTCACCAATGCTCCCTTCGTGAAAGCGCCGAGCCTTCGGCCCGCAACCTTATTTGTCTGGAAAGACTTGCTTCCAGTCCGCCTTCATGTCGACAACGGTCCATTTGTTTATCGCCGCCGCATCAAGCGCCTTGTCCAGACGTCCGAACTCGGTGTCCCGATCGTAAGCGTATTCGCGATCTGCGTCAGTGTGGTGAATGATCATGCCGAAGCGGGCGGTTTCGCCTGCCAATGTCGTCCATTGCAGCATTTCGAGGTCGCCGTCGGAATTGCCGAAGGCGGCGATCGGGCGGCGGCCGATATGCGCGTTGATGCCGACCGGCTTGCCCGCTTTGTCGTCGATGAAGTTCACTTCAGGCAGGCGGAACAGGGTCGGGGTGCCGTTACGCATCTCGAACTGCGTCTTTATGGATGAGCCCAGCACCTGCTCGGGAGGCACGCCGTAGACCTGTTCGACCCACGGGCGCATGAACTCGATGCCCCCTCCGGACACGATATAGGTCTTGAAACCGTTGGCGCGCAGATAGGTGAGCAGTTCAAGCATCGGCTGGTAGACAAGCTCGGTATAGGGCTTCTCGAATCTGGGGTCGCGCGCGGTCGCGATCCAGTCGGAAACGACCTTCTGGAACTCGTCGCTGGTCATACCCGCATGGGTCGCCATGATAAGCTCGACAAGGCCCTTCTCGCCTGCTGCAGCAAGGGCCTTCATGTCGCCCTCGAGTGCCGCCTTGAAGGGTTGAGTGTCTTTCCACTCCGGATGCGCTGGTGCCTCGGCCTTGACCCGGTCGAGCGCGAAGGCGAACTGTGTGTAAGCCGGATGCTCGACCCACAGCGTGCCGTCATTGTCGAAGACGGCGATGCGCTCCGATTCCGGAACGAAGTCGGGCGAGCTTTCCATGGTCACCTTTTCGACGAAAGCGACAATCGCCGCCTTCGGAGCGGTGTCGTTCCACGAGGGCAGGGGATCCGACTGTGCATGCAAAGGCGCAAGGGCAAGAAGGTAGATCGCTGCGCCGGCCGTGGCACGGCGAGCCAGTTGAAAGAAATTATACGCCGAAAACATTGCGGGCACCTCCATTGGCGATCGGCGCGGTCTTGCGACCGTCGCCCGGACGACGAAACGGCCCCGGCTTCTCGCCGGGGCCGTGGTTGGACGGATCAGTTGCCTGTCGGTAGCGGGATGTTCACGCCTTCCTTCCCAAGTTGCTGGCGCGCCCACTCAAAGCGCTGGTAACTGGTGATCGTAAGCGGTCCGCTGTAAGATTCGCTCTGCAGCTTGCGCGGCGGATGCTGCACATAGGTCTTCATCAACTCCTCGATGGCGTTGCTGATGCTCACCATCGTCCAGGTGTGCTCCGTATAGTTGTTCATGAAAATGTCGTAGCGTTCCTGCGGATCCTGCCAGAGATCAAAGACCTGCGGGACTGTCGCCACATAGCTCTCCGCCCCCTTCCAGCCGAGATTGGAATCGACTGCCAATCCTCCGGTCGATTGCCCGTTGTCACCCCGCAGGTTGAACACCGCCTTGTAGTTGCCGACACGGGCGGCGCCCGGCGTCAACTCGTTCTCGGTGAAGTAGAACCAGGACTTGCGCGCCGACTTGCCGGTGCCGAGAAGAACCGGCGACATGTCGTAGCTGTCGAAGACGATCGGCTTGTCTTCGCGGTCCTTGTCAGGAAGCGGGACGCCGCCGGCTGCCGCGAACGTCGCCATCAGGTCAAGGCCGCCGACGATGTCGTGATTCTTCGAACTCGGCTTGATCTTGCCGGGCCAGACCGCGATGGCGGGAACGCGATTGCCGCCCTCGCGCACGGTGCCCTTGGTACCGCGAAACGGCGTATAGCCGGCGTCGGGATAGACGTCCTGCCAGGCCCCGTTGTCGGTCGTGTAGAAAACCAGGGTGTTCCTGTCCATGCCGGTTTCACGCAGCTTGTCCAGGATCCTGCCGATGCGCGTGTCGAGCTCCACGACGGAGTCCGCATATTTGGTCTTTGACAAGGACTTATGCTGGAACTCCGGGGCAGGAAGATTCGGCTGGTGCACCTTCATGAAGTTCACGTTGATGTAGAACGGCTGATCCGGCTTTTTGGCGGCGGCATCGAGGAATTCGATTGCCGCCTTTTCGACATAGCCGTCGAAGAACGGGATCCCGACGACACCGGGCTTACCGTCGATCACGGGAGTGTCGACGTATTGTCCGTTGATTTTGAAGTCCTCCGTCACCTCCCCGCCGGCTTTGCCGGAAAGCGAGCCTTTCGTCACTTTCTGGAACATGGCCCTGAGTTCCGGGTCCATGTCCGGGAACCAGGTTGCGTCCGCATAAGTGTAGGCATTGAGATGATAGAGGCCGACATATTTCATTTCATCGTAGCCCTGTGCGATCGGCAGCGCGTAGTCTGCCTCGCCGAGATGCCACTTGCCGGTGAAATAGGTCTGGTACCCGCCGCGTTTCAGCACAGACGCCAACGTCCATTCGGCTGCCGGCAGCCCACCGCCCTCGCCCTGGAAGGCGACCGTGGTCATGCCGCTGCGGTTCGGAATGCGCCCGGTCTGCATGGCAGCGCGGCCGGGCGTGCAACTTGGTTGGGCGTAGAAGGAAAAGAAGGTCATGCCTTCATCCGCCAGCTTGTCGATGTTCGGCGTAGGCATGCCGCGGCCCTCGCCGCCGCCGTAAGGGCCGAGATCGCCGTAGCCGGTATCGTCGGACACGATGAACAGGATGTTGGGCTTTCTCGTCTCCTGAGCTTGCACTGGGGCAAGCGCGCCCCAAAGGACGGTGGAAGCAGCCAATGCTCCAACGCCGCAGATAATTCTACGATTCATTTCAGAGTCCTCCGTTGAGATCTCCGGCCGAACGGTGATTCACTCAGGCGCACGGCGGAATTCAATGGGCGCCGGTCGCGTATTCAATCTGAAATCAAGAAAACAACTGAAGCGATAATAATGCGATGCGAAACCTTTCGGTCGGCAATAGGGTCCAGAGCGTCCGTCATGGATTGCGAGCGGCACTCATGGCGAGCAATCTACCGCATGGCGAGCCGCAGCGATATTGCGCCTTGGGGCAACTATCGCGCCGCAGCTTTGGCATCTCTCGATGAGCTTCTCGGGGCATCGTTACCGGCTGCTGCATCCAGGGCGTGAATGGTGGCGCTTCGTTCAGACCTGAAACGCCGAGCGCACGCCATCCACGACGAATTGTACGGCGAGTGCCGCAAGGATGACGCCGAGGAGGCGGGTGAGGATCGCGCGCCCGGTCACGCCGAGGAACCGGTCGATACGATCGGCGATCACCAGCGCCAGGAACAATATGGCCATCGATGCCGCAAGGACGACGATAAGCTGCATTCGCTCGACCGCCGAGGGAAAGGAGCTTCCGAGGAGCATGGTTGCCGAAATCGCCCCGGGTCCTGCAATCAAGGGCAGCGCCAGCGGAAAAACCGCAATGTTGTGAAGGTGGTCCTTCGTGATCGCCGTCTCCCCGGCCTTTTCCTTTCGCTCCTGACGCTTCTCGAAAATCATCTCGAAAGCAATCCAGAAGAGCAGCATGCCGCCGGCAATGCGGAAGGCGCCGATCGAGATGCCGAGCAGGCCGAGGATGCCGTCACCGAAGAGAGCGAAGGCGGCGAGGATGAAGAAGGCGATGAGCGAGCCACGGGTCGCCACCTGAAACCGTTGCTGCCGATTCAGGCCGACGGTCAGGCTCAAGAAGATCGGCGCAAGGCCGGGCGGATCGAGCGTGACGAGCAGCGTCGTCAGCGCATTGATCAAGAGATCGACATCGAACATCCGTGTCCCCTTCCGGATTTTTGCCCCGGCTTTTCCCGG
>WFLX010376802.1_pt1 | contig 18118 bp, 13 predicted proteins | sample 4967041 | NCBI WGS metagenome assembly WFLX01 (sample SAMN12857096, study PRJNA449069) | gut metagenome | isolation source: stool from male and female vole | host: Microtus ochrogaster | place: USA:Florida | collected 2017 | reverse complement strand
TATGGTTTAGAGAGTGATTGGTTGAGAGGAACAATATCGGGGGATTTTTCCCCTAATTCTCTTCCGGGAGGAGTTAAAAAGATGATTGCAGAAGCCTATCCGACCTTGATTAAAAATGAGAATATCAATGATATTGTATATAATGATAATCTGGATTTCAAATTTGAGGTTTTTAAAGGGGGTGATTGGTCTGAGTTCTTTAATCTCCCGCTAAAATTATTGCATGATGCAGAAATTTCAGGGAATCTGGATTGTAAGGAGGAGAAATTAAATATAGATATAAAGGCTCCTTTTATTCAACAAGGGAAAGATAAATTAATTCAACACACAAGTCTGAGTTATCATCTGAACAAAACGGATGGCTCAGGAAATTTTTATAGTTCCATTCCCACTAAAAAAGGTATTTTAGATTTAAACCTGATTTTGAATTCTTCACCGGAGAATTTCGGTCTCTTATGTCAATTCAACCCTAATTCTCAGGGAGCTTTTTATGGCGACTTTGCATTAAACGGTGAAATTAAAAATTCTTTAAACCCTTCCGGAGAGGAGGTTTTAGTAAAAGTTCTACCATCAAGCATATTCTTAAATGGTGCGGAATGGAATGTAGGAGGTTCTTCCATAAATTATGTAAATGGGATAATTAATGTTGATAATTTCTCCATTTCTCACGAAAATCAGTACCTGTCTATAGCCGGGTTTGCCTCAAAATCGAATGCAGATGAGGTAATCATTAACTTGCAGGATATTGATTTGGATTATGTATTTGAGACGTTAAATATTGATGTTGCTCAATTTGGAGGCAGAGCGACGGGTGTTGCAATAGGAAAGGGAGTTTTATCTAAAGATTTTGAGGCTTTTACGCGAGATTTAAAGGTGAAAAATCTCAGTTATAATAAGTGTGTTCTTGGCGACGGCGATTTAAAAGGTACATTCAACATGCTTTCAAAGCGTGTTGGAATATATGCAGATGTGAAAGAGGATAATAAATTTGTCGCCAATATTGATGGGGGAATATGGGTTGGGAAAGATTCCTTGTCGTTTGCTTTTGATGCAGATAAAGTTAAAATAGGTTTCCTACAACCATTTATGAAAGCATTCACATCTCATGTTGAGGGTAGAGCATCGGGGAACGCACTTTTATACGGCACATTTAAGGATGTGAATATGAAAGGAAAACTATTTGCCGATACAATTGCGCTTAAGGTTGACTATACGAATGTGACTTATTGTGGTTCTGATTCAGTTAATATCGTTCCGGGCAGAATAGATATTCCTCGGTTCCGTTTATATGACACTGAAGGTAATGCAGCGTATCTATCAGGAATATTGGAACATGACTATTTTCATCATCCGGAGTTTGATTTCCGGATTACGGATTGTCATAACCTTATGCTATACGATACAAATCCTTCTATTAATCCGGTTTGGTTTGGTAAGGTCTATGGAAGTGGCACCGGCAGGATAGTTGGAAACGATGATATTGTAAAGATAATCGCTGATATGACCACAGATGTCGGAACAGATTTCACTTTTGCTTTGGAAGATTCAAAGGAAGCTGTCAGTTATCAATTCCTGACCTTCATTGATTCACAAAAAGAGAAGCAAAAAGCTGAAGAACTGGTCTCAATTTCTGAAACTGATGAAATTATACAGAATTTCAATAAGAAAAATCAGGAGGATTCCCAATCCACATCTGTATTTTCGATGGATTTAAGAGTGATGTTGACGAATGCAGCTAAAATGAATCTGATAATGGATCCTGTAGCCGGCGATAAAATAACTGCCCATGGCGGAGGACCTATCAACATTACATACAATTCAGAGACAGATGCCATGAGAATGTATGGAAAATATACTTTGACCGAAGGTATATATAATTTCTCTTTGCAAGACCTGATTCTAAAAGATTTTATCATAAAAGAGGGGAGCAGCATATCCTTTAACGGAGATCCGATGGATGCCAATTTAAATATTCGCGGAGCATACAGGGTCAATACCAACTTGACAGACCTTGATGCGAGTTTTGCAACAGATAAAGATGTAAACAGGGTTAATGTGCCGGTAGATGCAATGCTGCTTGTTACCGGTGAGCTTGAGCAACCGGATATTAAATTTGACATAGAGTTGCCTACTTTAAATTCCGAGACAGAGCAAAAAGTCAGAAGCATAATTTCATCAGAAGATATGATGAACACTCAAATGATTTATCTTTTGGCTTTAAATAGATTTTATACTCCTGATTATGGTAATAATACAGGCAAATCGGGAGGGGAATGGGCATCTGTTGCCTCATCTACATTATCTTCACAATTGCAAAACATATTGGGACAGATAACGGATAAGGTAACTGTTGCCCCCTCATTACGCTCAGATAAGGGTGATTTTTCCGATCTTCAGGTTGACGTGGCTTTATCATCAAGACTCTTTAATAATCGTCTGATAATAAACGGAAATTTAGGTTATCGTNATCNGTCAACGAGCAGTTCNACATTTATCGGNGATTTTGACATANAATATTTACTCCNCAANAATGGCAATTTCCGTCTAAAAGCNTACAATCATTTTAATGACCAAAACTATTATCTGAAATCTGCTTTAACCACTCAAGGCTTAGGATTGATTTATCGCAAAGACTTCGACCGCCTCTTCCGCAAGAAAAAGAAACTCAAATCATCATTGCCCTTAACGGAGTAAAATAACACTTCCAACGCATTTCTGATGTGAAATATTAACGGCAAAAAACATTGATATTGAAGTCATGTCTTTCTTTGCATGTTATTAATTAAAGGAGTCAATTAAGAGAAAAAAGTAGCGTTAAGGTGTTGTTGGTAATTCTTCGCCTTAACGCTACTATTAACAGTAATTTTATTAAAATCCTTGAATTTTTGTAATGCTGGAGTTTTCTGATTAAAATATTCCAATAACTTTATGGGAATAATGACGNAAANGNAANAAAGCAAANTATAATAATTCTCTATCTTCCATTTTGCTTTGAAACCTTAAGTTTTTATCAGATTTTCAGACCTAAGGAAACGTTTAACGTGTTGGTATTGAGATGAGGTGAAATTTGAACGAAATCTGTGCCAAAGTTTAAACCAACATAAAATTTCTTGATTTCTAATCCTACCCCTATCTGCCATCCTAACTGGAAANGTTTAAAATCATAATCNGTATACCATNTTTGAGTATTCGAGCTCNTGTCATTAGAACCNATAATNTTGCNTTTAAAATTNAGACCNAGGTATGNCATNAAGNTGANTTTATCTGNTANAGCAANNCTNTAAACATAGTTTACAGGGACATTAATAGTAGCGTACCCATAATCCCATCCGGACCCATAATCTTTACCTACGTAAGCAATTGACGCGCCAACTTCAACATACATTGGAAATTTCTGAGTCACGCCAAACCCGTGGGCATAATCAAAACCACCACCGATATAGCCGTTTGCACCGGTAAAGTTAACGTTTCTAAAAGAGATTGAGATACGGTTGTAAGATTTCGGGTGGTCTTGAGCTTTCAATCCGAAACCGATACATAACATCAAAATGGCAAAAAATAATTTTTTCATTTTTTAATGAATTAGAATAGTCTCCTGACTCTCAAAAAAGACTAATTATAACTAATAAAAATTGCGCGAGAGTCTTATCTTGTGCTCGCTCTCACTATCTGAGGCCTTCGCATTGCCCATCTCGGTAGAACGAGCAACATGATGCAGAGACCTCACGCAAATATGTATAGTTCATGCCTAAACGCTCACGCGCTTTCCGGCTAGATTCTAAACACATATTTACATAAGCATTCTACCGTTGCTACATTCTTGACCGAGATTGAAATTTGCGAAGTTTCAGATAGTCAAGATTGTGCGTTGATAAACGCCTTTTTTCAGTATTTAATTTACACCCTTCCCTCAGTGCCCGTCTCACTCAAACGATAGTTTTGAGTTTCAATATGAGGCCTCTGCGGACGATATGTAATTACAAAAGTAATGAAATTATTTAGTGTATACAAATATAATTTGAGAATTAGGTGTAATATATGTGATAATATAAACATTGGAGATTCATTAGCAAATTATAAGATAGTATCTTTTACACGGTCTTTTGCCTGATCATCCGATGCTTATTGCCATAATGTTAAAATAATTTTACTAAATTTGTATTCTAAAGTTGAATCGGATGGAAGAAAACAATTTTATCAACTCCTATCCATTGTCGGAATCGTCTGATTCCTGTCTGATACCTATTGAAAATCTCATTCATGTTATTCGTGGTCAGCAGGTAATACTTGATAGCGATTTAGCTCAATTATATAGGATAGAAACAAAATACTTGAAAAGAGCTGTAAAAGCAAATATTAGAAGATTCCCTTCTGATTTTATGTTTGAACTTGATCAGGATGAATTTAATTTTTTGAGGTGCAGAAATAGCACCTCAAACGAAAAATCTCTGCGTGGAGGCACGCGATATATGCCTTTTGCCTTTACAGAACAAGGAGTTGCAATGTTAAGCGGTATCCTTAAATCCGATACTGCAATTGAAGTGAACATTCGGATTATGAGGGCTTTTATTGCTATGCGTAGCTTTTTAATTAATAATGCGAGAATTTTTCAACGATTAGAAACGGTTGAACATCATCAGCTCTTATTGCAAAAACACCAGAGCGATACCGACAAAAAAATAGAAGAGGTGCTGACTCGACTTGATGATAAAGAATCCGAGCCTATTGAGGGATTTTTCTTTGAAGGACAGATATTCGATGCCTACACCTTGATTTCTGACTTAGTCCGCAAAGCAACTCACCGAGTTATCTTGATAGATAATTTTGTAGATGATCGCGTTTTGAAAACGCTCGACAAAAGACATGACGGTGTTACGGCATTGATTTATACCCATCCTAAGAAATCTCAGATAGAACTGGATATAAAGAAGCATAATGCTCAATATCCNGAAATAAAACTTTGTCATTGNACNAANGTNCATGACAGGTTTCTTATCGTTGATGATACCGTTTATTTTATCGGAGGNTCNATCAANGANCTTGGNAAAANGATNGTNGCNTTNAGNCANATGCACCAATCTCCAGACGATATTTTATCCAAATTAAGGTGATTTNTANATTTCTTGAAAAAGAAACTNTGGNAAATGACAGGAGAGGTATATTGATGGGACCCTGAAGGCATCGGGCATTCAGGGTCTCTTATTATAAAAAGTTTTCTAATAATTGTTCNCTCTGATTATTTGAAGAGATATTGAGAGGAGANTGACTGATTGTNGTNGATGCGGCGAATTGTGNCTGCGAATAATTTTGCTACCGGANGAATAGTGGCTTTCGGATTCTCTTTGCCGTAAGGAATAGAATCTGTAAAGATAATCTCTGTCAATCCGGATGACAATACCCTATCGGTTGCAGGATCTGACATCACTGGATGAGAACAGAGTGCTCTCACAGATGATGCTCCGAATGAAAGCAACAGATCTGCAGCTTTTGTAATAGTGCCCGCTGTGTCAACTATATCATCAATCAACACTACATTTTTACCTTCAACATCGCCAATCACAGTCATTTTGGCTACAACATTGGCTTTTGCTCTTTGCTTATGACAAAGCACCAAGGGAACATCAAAATATTTAGCGTATGAATTGGCGCGTTTTGCTCCACCAACATCAGGTGAGGCAATCACCATATCCTTAAGATGTAAACTCTCCAGATAAGGAATAAAAATAGATGATGCATAAAGGTGGTCGACAGGGACATTGAAGAACCCTTGAATCTGGTCAGCGTGCAAGTCCATCGTAATCAAACGGTCGATTCCTGCAACACTCAACAGATCAGCCACCAATTTTGCTGCAATTGAAACACGCGGTTTGTCTTTTCTGTCTTGACGAGCCCAACCGAAGTAGGGGATCACCGCAATTATTTTACCGGCGGAAGCTCTCTTGGCTGCGTCAATCATCAAGAGAAGTTCCATAAGATTGTCGGAGTTCGGGAAAGTGCTCTGCACGAGATAAACCTCTGCACCGCGGATAGATTCTTCGAAACCGACTTCAAATTCACCATCGGCAAAACGTTCGATTTTCATTTTGCCGAGTTCAATACCCAAATCTTTGCAGATTGCTTCTCCAAGATATAGGCTCTTGGAGCCTGCAAATACTTTGATAGGGGGGAGACTATTGCTCATAATATTATAGAAAAAGGATGATGTTTTGCAAAATTAATCATTTTTCAGCAGACTTTTCTTCACTTTGAGGATTTTTTGACACCTCTTTTGGAAATATATCTTCCGCCTTGGGAGATGAGATGGAGATGATCAAAGCGTCTCTCCCTTTGACTGAAACAGATAGAGGCTTCGAACGTGAAATTTTCAAAATGTAATTTTTATTCCACAACAAATCATTCTCTTTTATCGTTCCTTCCAACAAATCTGCCATTTCAAAAGCGTGTTCGGGAATATTAATTTCCAAATTTTTTTCTTCATCGCNGAAATTGACAACGATNAGCAGCTTTTCTTTTACCGTATATCTCATGANNCANAAGCAGNAATGTGGATCGANNTTGGGATTATCCAAATTNACATNCATTAAATCGAAGAATTTANCNTCCCGTAATGCTTCATTTTTATTACATAAATTCAANACCTTGGAATATAATTCTCTAAGCCATTTTTCATGGGCATTAAGTTTTGCTACTGAGCATTTACCGTTGTTGTACCATCGCCGCATCGAATCATAACTCCAATAATCAAAGATTGTAGTGCGGTTATTATATCCGGCAAATCCTTCATTCTCTACCGCACATTCACCCAATTCCTGTCCGTAATATAGCATAAAGGGTCCCGATGTCATCATACTGCTGATAATCAGGTCGGGCACTACTCTTGAAGGGTTGCCGGCAAATTCAACCGAACCATAACGTACTTCATCATGATTCTCCAGGAAATTCAGCATTCTATCCGAAATACCTTCTACAGTTTGCCAGGCAGATGTTAATTGTGCAGCGGAATAATTATATCGTTCAATCCCTACTAATTTATCATAAAGATTCACTTTGTCATAAAGATAATCGAAATGACCATAATCCAGGAAAGAGCGGTACTGAGCCACGTCATAAATTTCTCCGATAAAAATAATTTCGGGGTAATCTTCCTTTACCCTTGGAATTGCCCAATTCCAGAAGGGGAGAGGCACCATGAACACCATGTCGCATCGGAATCCGTCAACTCCCTTTGAAGCCCAGAAGCGTAAGATGTGAAGCATCTTAAGCCATGTGTCCGGTATAGGGTGGAAATGATCGGAATTATCGCCATAATCATGACCATAATTCAATTTAACTGTTTCATACCAATCATTCTTTCCACAAAACGCAGAGAAGCAGTCGTTTCCGGTGGCTTTTGCAGGAAACTCAATATAGGGGGAATTCCCTTCCGCAGCTATGCAAAAATCAGGTGAAAATTGCTGATTCGGAATATAATAGTAATTATTATTTGGAGCGAAAAAATAGGTTTTATTGTCATTCGAGCCAAAATCTTCAATCCCCTTAGGCGCCGCGTCTGAATGATATATGCGAGCCGTATGGTTTGGCACAAAATCGATTATAACTTTTAATCCTTTATCGTGGATACGTTTTACGCACTCTTCAAATTCCTCCATGCGTCGCTTTGGATTGACCGCAATGGCTGGGTCAATGTCATAATAATCCTTAATCGCGTATGGTGATCCCGCTTCCCCTTTTACTACATTCGGATTATCCGGCATGATTCCGAACTCACTCAAGTCTGTTTTTGTAGCATGTTCGATGACTCCTGTGAGCCAGATGCAATTAATGCCCATCTTTTTCAGCGAGCGAAGCAGAGTCGGGGAATAATCATTCAACTTCCCGGCTCCATTTTCTTCCAATTTTCCTGCAAAGATGTTGTTGGAATTTGTGTTGGTTAAAATTCTTGGGAAAGTTTGATAGATTATTGGTCTTTGTTTGTTATGACCGATTTTTTTTGAATTATTTGCCATGTTTAGTTCTTAAATTGTTGTTCAAGTACATTGCATGTGGCTTCATAACCTATTTTGACTGCTTCTTGCAGAGCGTGTAAGTCAAAGGTGCTGAATCGAGCACTTTCGGGAGTTCTTATCACATAATCACAAAGATTCAAGTCCTGCAGGGTATTTGCTTTCGACATGAGATTATAGGTTCTCATAGTAATATCGATAATTGAATCTTTGTATTTATAATTTCGGGAGAGCGGAGAGCAATTGAGTCCGTATAAAACTTTGCAATGTTTTCTTATAGCCCATGCGGGAAGATTTCGGAGAACCCCTCCGTCAACATAATTGACTCCATTGATATTTATGGGAGGGAAAATGATGGGAATGCTGCATGATGCCATTACCCGCGGCACAATTTCACCCTTCGACCATCCTATTGATTTTCCTGCCTGAAGATCTGTGGCGCAAACCACAGTAGGAATATTAAGTTCTTCAAGGTTCTTTACGCTAATCCAGGAATCAAGTAATTTGCCGAAACGATCCATTTTGAGGAAGGATTTCTTGGGAATGGTGATTTGTGTATAATCTCCCAATTCATCATATTGTTGGAAGCATTGGATTATCTCCTTCGGGGTTAGTCCTGCGGCATATAACACACACGCAATGCTTCCGGCGGAAACACCCGAGACGATATCCGGGTTAATTCCGAAAGTCTCAAAAGCCATCATCGCGCCGATATGAGTAAACCCTTTGGCGCCACCTCCACTGAACGCTATTCCTATTCGTGGAGGTTTTGCATTGAGTCCTATTCTTTCAAGTAATCCTTCAATCTTGATTTGCATAGGTTGATAAAAAATAATTTTACCAGATAACGATTCTTTCTTCAGCAGGGCGATACATCTCATCACCCTCTTGAATTCCGAAGGCTTCCATGAAGGGAGCAATATTTTTTAAAGTAACGTTTACTCTATTTTTGCCTAAAGAGTGTACGTCGGTCATTGTAAGTTTCTTCATTTCAGCGTCTCTGACGTTTTGAGCCCAGAGATTTGCATAATTCATAAAGAATACTTGAATCGGATCTAAGCCGTCAATCTTTGCCTCTTCTGAAGTAACGTCAATACCTTTTTTCTTTTGAGAATCCAAAAAGGCTGTCATGGCAATACGTAGTCCGCCTTGGTCAGCGATATTTTCACCGAGAGTATATTTGCCATTTGCCATGACCCCGGGGAGTACCTCTACCTGATCAAATTGGTCTGCCAATCCTTTTGTTAATTCAGCAAAAGCATTAGCATCTTCTTCTGTCCACCAGTTCACCAGATTGCCCTCTGCATCGAAGTTGCAACCTTGATCGTCAAACCCGTGAGTCAATTCGTGTCCGATAACCACGCCGATACCTCCATAGTTTTCAGCATCGCTGGAGTTTGCATCAAAGAAAGGTGCCTGAAGAATACCCGCAGGGAAAACAATCTCATTATTTTGGGGATTATAATATGCATTGATTGTTTGAGGAGTCATTCCCCATTTTGTACGGTCGACAGGTTTACCCCATTTTGAAAGATAATCATCGTTCATCCAAAGGTCGGCATTATGAATATTCTCGTAATAGGAGAGTTCAGGGTCAATATTCATTNAAGAATAATCTTNNCATTTGTCGGGATAACCGATTTTANCNGTGATTGANTTAAGTTTCTTAATAGCTTGCAATTTAGTATCATCGCTCNTCCAAGGAAGATTGATGATATNTTTGCCAANAGCATTTCTCAGGTTTTCCNCCANNCCTTCCATATNNACCTTTGAGGATTNGGGAAAGTATTNTTCAACNTATAATTGACCGACTGCTTCGCCGAGGCGCGCTTCAGTTGAGGTTTGAACTCTTTTCCAACGCGGAAGTTGCTTTTCCACTCCGCTCATAACTTTATTGAATTCAAAAGCAGCGTCAGAAAAATCATCGCTCAGATAGGGGGCTGCCTGTTTTACATATTGCCAGAGATAATAATCTTTAATTTCTCTATCGGGGAGNGAANTTATAAGTTTATCAGCNTGGNGGACAGTNNTAATTTCAGTAACGNTAAATTCNTNGGGAGTGGCGATATTCATTGNTTCAANGAAAAATCTNTCCCAGGGGATATNGGGATAATTNTNCTTAAGCCANGCAAANGAACGCACATTATTAATTGCATTCATATCTCTGCTCTGTTCGCGGGTCCATGTTGAATCGGCAAGGAGTGTTTCGACTTTCAAAACATTCTTAGCAATTCTCTTTGCAGCGGATTTCGAGAATCCGGAGAGTTGCATATTTTTTTCAATTAATTTAGTATAGGCGTTACGTATTTTTTTGTTGTCGGCATCATTTACAAGATAATAATCCCTATCTCCGAGAATTAACGGACCGGATCCAATATACATCGCGTATTGAGATGAATTGTTAAGATCCTCCTGAGGGGTAGCGGAAAAGAAAGGAGCAGCATAATATTTATGCATCCAGAGAAGAAGGTCTTCCATTTCGGCTGGAGAAGTGGTGTCTATCTTTTTCAAGTCAGCCAAAATGGGTGAAGCACCCAATTTATTGCGTTTCACAGAATCCATTCCGGATTCATATAAAGTAGCAATCTTATACGCTACTGTTCCCTTTTCAGGGNTGGTGGNAGATAGGTTGGCNACTATTTTGCGAACACGANTTTTGCTTGAGTCGTCAAGAATGTTGAATTGTCCATATCTGGAATATTCAGGACTGAGCGGATTGTTGTNCATCCAGGTTTGATTGACATGCCTGTAGAAATCTTTAGATGCTGGAATGTCGGTTCTGATTCCCTCTCCANTAAGGNTTTTGAGATGTTCCTTTGCATTGATGCTGAAAAAAGAAGCGCAAGTCAATGCTAAGACTATTGATACATGTGTTTTCATTTTATGATAGGTTATAAGATTATATTAATAATTTATTCATCTCGATATTCCAATATGTCTGATGGTTGACAATCAAGTATCTTGCAAATGCTCTCCAAAGTGGAAAATCTGATTGCCTTCGCTTTTCCCGTTTTGAGAATTGACAGATTGGAAGGGGTAATATCCATTTTTTCAGCCAATTCTCCTAAGGAGATTTTACGCCGCGCCATCATGACATCAAGGTTTACTATTATTGGCATATAAGGAGAGATTAAATTGTAAGTTCTTGTTCTTCTTTAATTTTAATTCCTATATTCCACACCTGCGNCATGAGCATACTCAAGCAACCTAACAGGAGTGTACTCCAGGGAATTGTCCAATTTGAAGCCAACTCATACCCTTTCATTGAAAAAGAGAGATGATGGAAAAGATATTCATTAGTAATTCCGGCTACAATGTCAAGAAGGGCTATAGCGAGCAAAATCCATGAGAATTGTCGAAGGAGCTGCACATTCTTTTTGACAAAAATGTTTTGTCGCGAAATATTGATTATAAACTTAATAAATTTCCAAATTAAAGGAAATAGAAGTATGATTTCAATAAAATAAGCTAATCCTGAAATCCATTTGCATGAAGTGGTGATGTTTTCATTAGGAACCATCACAGACACATCATTAATAATGATAGGCAGTTTTTTGCCGTTTTCAAAAATTATGGAATCTTTAGGCTGAATAATCGTGGTAGCCTCGGGATTGAAATTAATGTCTATAGGTGTGCCAATCGCAATTATTTCTTCATTATTATATCCGGCGGAAAAACCGGCGGAAAAACCTTCCAAACCGGATGCAATCATCTTATAAGCAGGGAAGAGAACGGAAAAAGATACAATTCCGATAATTATTATTGATAATAAGTATATTCCGGTTTTCTTCATATTAAATTTAAATCAATTTTGAAGATGAAGCATAAAATAATGAAATCAAGGAGAGTTGAGATTCATATTTAGGCTATGCAAATTTAGTTTTTTTATTCTTATTACACAAATAAATTATTCTCAACCTCTGAATTTACAATTTATGGTTAATGAAATTACAGGATGAGAGTTGACAGTTTAGTCTCAGTCTCTTCCCATTCTTTTTCCGGCTCTGAATCTCGCGTTATTCCACCTCCGGCATATCTGATGGCAATATCTTTGGGAGTATTCAACATAGCCGAACGCAGATTGACGAATGCTATCAGATTATCAGGCTCTTTAAATAATCCAAAATATCCTCCATAATAATTCCTGTCAAATTTTTCCTTTTGAAGGATGAAATTAAGGGTATCAAGTTTAGGGTAGCCGCATAATGCAGGTGTAGGAGATAAATCATTAAGCAGATTAAAAAAGGTGCACTTAATATTTCCCTCGTTACTTTCATTCACTTCAGCCGAAATCTGAGTTGCCAGATGTTCTATTTTACCAAAATTTCTGGTTTGAGGTCCTATAATCGAGGGTTCGAGATCTTCCTNGAGGAAAGCACTNGCAATATAATCAGTTACTATTCTTTGTTCATCAAGATTTTNATTATCCCATGCTGAAGAAGATCCGGAAGGACGCGTGCCGGNAAGAGCNATTGAATGGAATTGCGATTCTTCTGTTTTCAATAATAATTCCGGGGAGGCACCTATCCATGTCCCTGATGTTGGTGTGGAAAACAGAAAAATGCAGGCGTTAGGATAAAAGTCACATAAGTTAAGAAAAGAATCGTAGATTGAGCCGGAGAAGGGTGAGAGTTTAATACGTGCAGCCACAATCTTACAATTATTCTTACTTTGCTTTTCGAGGAGTTTAATTTTTTTAATTGCAGCAGACACGTATGCAATATGTTCCGCTTTGGAAGTGGGTTCAGGTATTTCGGGATGGTTATTAAAATATTCCGTATCATTTTCTGCAATCCAATCCGAAAGTTTAGATATGAAATATTCCTGTTCTACAAGAGTTTCCTTGTCGGATGGAATGGTTAGAATTTGAGACGCGTTATCAAAAGGAGCAAAGAAAAATCCGGGGTTCAGCCCCTCAATGATATTTTCAGAAGCCCCGTAGGATACATCTTTTGTGTTTGGAAATTTAATCAAAAAGCAATTCATAATCAATATCTATAATTNCTCTTCGAAAATGAATTTTTTATGACTTGGTGGGCTTTCCAATCAATTCAAAAGGATAGGCTTCCGTGATCTCGGCTTCAATAAATTCTCCTAAGGGTAGGATTGCTTCCTTAATAATCACTTCAGGATCAACGTCCGGCGAATCATATTCTGTTCTGCCGATAGAGTTATTGCCTTCATGGCGTTCAATCAAGACTTTAAGNGTTNGNCCTATCATTTTTTGATTCAATTCAAGGGCTATATCTTCTTGCACCTGCATCAATTTGTCAAGTCGCTTCTGCTTCACTTCTTCCGGAATGGAATCAGTTAATTTCTTTGCAGCCCAGGTATCGTCTTCTTCGCAATATGCAAAAGCTCCCATTCGGTCAAAACGTTGAGATTTAACGAAATCCAAAAGTTCTTCAAATTCCTTTTCTCCTTCTCCCGGGAAGCCGGTCATGAGCGTGGTGCGCAATTTAATTCCAGGAACTTTTTCCCTGATTATTTTGATTAGTTCCAATGTCTCCTCTTTGGATATATGCCTGCGCATATTTTTCAATACCGGGTCAGAAATGTGCTGGAGTGCGATGTCAAGATAATTGCAAACATTATTCTTTTCTCNCATCACGNCTAACACATCCATAGNGAAATCCGCAGGATAGNCATAGTGGAGTCTGATCCATACCACTCCCGGAACATCTGAAATATCTTCAATTAATTTAGCCAGACCATAATCCGGGTTCAGGTCTTTTCCGTAAGAGGATAAATCTTGTGCTATTATATTAAATTCCTTTACTCCTTTGGCAACTAACGCTTTAACTTCTTCTATAATCTCCTCTTTGCTCCGGGAATGATGTCGTCCGGTAATCAGAGGAATCGCACAAAAAGCGCAAAATCTGTTGCAACCTTCCGATATTTTCAGGAAAGCACTCCATTCGGGTGTGGTCAGTTTCCTTTCCCAAGGTTTAACTGATGTTGCAGATTTGAGATCCGGCAAATCATTAATGAAATTATTCCAGTCAAATTTGCCATACCATCGGTCAACTTCCGGGATTTCCGCTTTCAATTCTTCCGGATAGCGTTGAGAAAGACATCCCATAACGGCAATATTGCCGATTTGTCCTTTATTTTTTGCATCCGCCAATTGAAGAATCATATTTATTGATTCCTCCTTGGCATCTCCAATAAAGCCACAGGTATTTATGACAACCCACTCGCCCGAGGGCTTTTCATCATCATGTTTGGATTCGTAGCCTTTCGCCTCAAGTCTTTTCAACAGTCTTTCTGAATCAACGAGATTTTTGGAACATCCCATTGAAATTACATCCACACGACCTTTTTTGAATTTCATGAATTATTCCGACTTGTTAAAAAGCGATTTGACAAATTCCTGAGCATTGAATAATTGTAAATCTTCCGGCTGCTCTCCGAGTCCGATATATTTGATAGGGATTCTGAGTTTGTTGGAGATTCCAATTATAACACCCCCTTTTGCAGTGCCATCGAGTTTGGTTACAGCCAAGGTGTTGACATTAGTAACGGCTGAGAAATTCTCTGCTTGTTGATATGCATTCTGACCGGTAGAGCCGTCTAAAACGAGCAAAACCTCATTAGGAGCATCAGGCACAACTTTTTGGATAACTCTTTGGATTTNCTCCAATTCACGCATCAAGCCGGTTTTATTATGTAGTCTACCTGCAGNGTCTATGATAACTACATCGGCACCCTGAGCTTTTGCAGCATTCACAGTGTCNAAAGCTACTGCAGCAGGATCAGAACCCATTTTTTGATGAATTACCNGGGCGTCAACTCTTTCACCCCAAACNTNTAACTGTTCAATAGAAGCAGCTCTATAAGTGTCGGCAGCTCCCAACATCACTTTATTCCCGGCTTTTTTATACTGATAAGCGAGTTTGCCGATTGTGGTCGTTTTACCTACTCCGTTGACACCCACAACGAGAATGACGTACGGTTTCTTATCTTCAGGAACGTGGAAATCTTCGAGTTCTTCGGAAGTATCGGAGTTTACGGGCACTATCATATCCACAATCTCTTCTGTCAGGAGATTGTGCAATNCNCTTGTGGAGACGTATTTGTCNTTAGCAACGCGTTTTTGAATCCTGTCNATAATTTCGAGAGTCGTATCCACGCCTNTGTCGGAAGAAATAAAGACTTCTTCCAATTCGTCAAGCACATCATCATCAATAGTGGACTTACCTGCTACAGCCCGNGTTATTTTTGACCATACACCCTCTTTGGTCTTTTCGAGACCTTGATCGAGTTTCTCCTTTTTATCTTTAGAAAAAAACTTATTAAAAAATCCCATATTTGTCTAAAACTTCAATAAACATATATCTATCTAAATAATTAGAACTGATATATCGGATAAAATTATTTACAAAGTTAATGAAATATAATGATAAAATAAACCGGAAACCATCATAATTATTGATGGTCACCGGAATATCCAGGGAATTAGTACACTTAATAAATACTATCAGATAAAGATTTTTTTTGATAATCTCGTNTCCCGCATTTTTAAGTTGACATCAATCCAATTATCTTCCTCTTCGAGGCAGTCAATATTGTCGAATGTGATTTTAAAGCCGGTCGTGTCCGGAAGCGGAGACGCTTCAAGTCGACTCGCACAATTTGCTTTTAACACCGGAATGCCACTTACTTTAAAGGGTTTGCCATCCAAAAGAACTATAATATCAAAGGAATTTGAGGTTTTATTTTTCACTTCCAGTGTCAATCCTTTATATAATTGTTTATAATTCTTTTGAAGACCTTCTGCCTCCGAACGACGGGAATTATCAATAAAATAACCTTTTAAAACTTCAAGTTCCGAAACCGCATTTTCAATATCAGATGCGGAAGAAACATTATTCAAATTCTTTTTCAACTCTTTTAATTGGTTATCCTTCTTAGTGTCTTCCGCATGAAATTCATCGCGCATTTTGCGTAATTCATTTTTTGAAAGAGGATAAAGGAGACAATATCTGAAAAATATTCTATTGGTCTTTTTCTCCCGGCATTTTTCCCAATATGTATCCCGGGCTTCAGTCAATGAGATTCCTTTGATATAAGGTATTCTTGCTGCTGCTGTTTGAGTATTGAATAACGAAGATTCACTTTCATTGACATTTCCGTTATTGTTTTCAAAACTACTTTTTGAAACCGACGTGTGCTCAACGTTCAATGCCACAGACGTTATTACCCGCCTTATTAACTCTTCAATCGCTCTATCTTTAGCCTCGCTTAAATTAGGTGCTTCGGTTTCAACCACTATACAATCTTCGGGCTCAGTATATATCCACTGTGGGACTTTATTTGCGCTCCGATCAATAATTTTGTAATTCTGAGCGTAAGTAAGAGAACAAAAAGTTATAAAAAATGCTGATAGTAATAAAATCCTTTTCATTGCTTCACTTTCACGTTTCTAAGTTCCACTTTTTGATAATCGACTTCGAGTCCAACATATTTCAAGATATCAGGATTCGTCTTCACATTGTCAATGTAGTAAACCACTTTTACAGGCACATTTTCGGGGAAAGGTCTGTATCTGTCGCCTTCGACAAAACATCTGTCATAACTCTCACCCTTGTTATTGTATGCTGTTCTAAATCCAACGGCGCAATTAGATGAACCTGAATTATTTCCGGTGTAAGTAATTAGAGCCGTCAGTTTGATTTTGCGTGAAGCAGGGATATATTCTGCACTTTGGAGCTTAAAATTCCAGTTGGGATTTTGAACATAAATTTCAGTTTCATCAGATATAGGAGATTCTTTTATGGGTTCTTCCTCATCGGTTTTTTCAACTGAATTTCCACTCTCTCCGTTATCTGCAGACTCTGTATTATTATCCGGGTCTTTCTTTTCGTCGTTTTCTTGATTTATTCTTGCTCGAAGCCCAGCCATAAGTTCCAAAGCTTCTTCATAACATGGTGCGGATGCAGGCATTCCCAAAAGATATGCCAAGGCAATATTCATATTTTCTCCTAATGCAAGTCCCTTTGCACGAGCCAGAATCTCGTCACAATGTTCGGCAAAAAAAGTTTCAATCTTTTCTCTTGCCGTTCTCACAAATCGAGTATAGACAGGTTCGGTGGTTTTAATGGAATTTGCAAGTGTTAAAACCGGACTTTTATCTCCCTTAGATGCAGCTTTTAATGGGACGGTAACAGAATAATATTTTGAATTGTCTATCTTGTTAAGAGCCACTAATGTCAATTCTCCCGAAATAGAAGTTACATCCTGAATCAATCCGGAAGTAGTGTTTTCTCCGGTTACTGTCAATTTTGCCTCGATGGCGAAAACATCAGCCACTCCGGAGGCAGCGGCTGAATTTCTTGTTAGAATTTGTTCCGCTTTTTTATATACTACATTTGCGGCTTCTTCCGTTATGTCACCATCTGCTTTTACAGGGAGTATATAGAAATTTACTTCAGCAAGTGCAGAAGTTGAAATAAACAATGAAAGCAGAATTGATATCGCCGCTCTCAACTTACGGACAAGACTTTTTTTCATATTTATTCAATTGTAATTATCAACTTCTGCCCCATACCGGTAATTTTTGCTTTGTAGGCATCTCCAAGGTGACGCTTCATAAATCTTCGAAGGGCAGAGTTAAAGTTGTTGATGGAATAGCTTCGATTCTTTTCTGTATCCCAGAGAGGTATATTGATGGATGCTGCAATAAATTTGTCATTACTTTGGGGAAGATCATATATTCCATGATTGGCTACAGACCTCATCCATTCTTCAAGTTCTTCTTTGAAATCTACATCAGTTACCGGAGTTTCAGTATCAAAGTCCCAATCCGATACGGTTTCTCCCAATAAGAATTCCAATTTTACTTCCCTCCCTTTTTCCACCATGCCTGCAAATGCATCCTTCATTTGATCGAAAAATTTATTCTCTACTTTTGAAAGAGCATGGTTGGTAAGTGCTACAAAGTCAGTGGTCATATATTGACCGCTTCCATAACTTACGGAGCATAGTTTACCGGCTGCAGTCACGGTCATCATATCTATGGGGCGCTGGTTGAAGCCGAGGGTAGTGATTGCCTGGAAAATCTTCTGATTTATGGGTTCGTAGAAACTGTCAGGCACAAGTATGTCGCAGACGTT
>WFLX010023537.1_pt1 | contig 18125 bp, 9 predicted proteins | sample 4967041 | NCBI WGS metagenome assembly WFLX01 (sample SAMN12857096, study PRJNA449069) | gut metagenome | isolation source: stool from male and female vole | host: Microtus ochrogaster | place: USA:Florida | collected 2017 | reverse complement strand
GGGTGCGTAAAGATTATGTGGAGGCTGTGAATTGGTATCGTAAGGCTGCTGATAATGGGGATTTGAGGGCAACCGGGATTCTGGGGTATATGTATGNGAATGGATTCGGGGTGCCTAANNACACNCAGGAAGCTTTGAGGCTCTNCCTTNAATCTGCGGAGGGTGGTGNTCCGGAAAGTCAGGCGCTTTTNGGAGATATGTATNAAAACGGGAGGATTGTCAGTAAGGATATGAATGAGGCGATAAAATGGTATAAACTATCNNCTGCGCAGGAATGCCCCATGGCTTTGTTCGCTCTCGACCGATTACTTAGTGGTGAGGGGGAGGAAGATGGGGACGAATGAGAATGGGCAGCGCTCTGCCATCACGCAACCTTTTTGAGGCAAAGGATGAGGAGAGTTGAGGGGATTGGCCGGGTGTTAGCGCAGGGTGACGGAGGAGAGGCGCTCGCCGGGGGTGGGATCAGCTTCGCGGGGAAGGTAGATGGGCATCGAGAGCTGGAGGGGAAGGATGCGGAGTTCTAACTCTGTGCAGTCGGCGGGCAGTCGCCAGATGCCGTAGAGCATGGGGCGTCCGTTGTAGAAGTTGTCGGCTATCAGGTTGCCGTGGGCGTAGAGTCGCGCCACGTCACCGCGATAGTTTATCTCAAGGAGTCGAGCGGCTCTGTCTGCGGGCATGTTCTTCAAATCGATCTTGTATACTGCTGCGTTTTCGAAGTCCTTATCTACGGGAGCCTCGGCTACTTTCTGAACTCCCATTGTTATCTTCCTTGGTGAGCCGGCTTCAGTCGTTTTGGTGAATGTCACTTCCATCGGCTCGATTTCCTCGGGTTGTTCTTCGAGATATAGCCGTTCGGCTGTCTGACGGTCTATCAGATAGATGTTTTTGTATACAGGGGTGTCGAGACCTTTAGGTTTCAGGTTTTTCAATACTTTCCCATCTATGGCTATTTCTGTGGGTATTCCCTCTATCTGTTGAAGGTAGATCTTGCCGTCACGGCGTGCTACGGGTTGGGCGGTGGCGTACCGGATACCGTCGATGTTTACGGGGAATATACACATCGTGCCTGCAGGAATCGTGATTGATTTGGCAGGGAAGGTTATATCGNCCATCCGGAACCGGATACCTTNTTTTGCGGAGAGGTCTTGCAAGCGTTCGTAATTGTTGACAAATATGAATCCGCTGTCNCCAAGGCTGCGGTAGGACCAACGCAAAGCCGAGTCATCACCTTTCTCAATATCAGTAGGCATCGGGAAGGTAGGCTCCATCGGAGCAAGTGTCTCTCCGTAATCCTTCATGAAGATATGGAGTGGACGGAGCATATAATAATGTGGATTTTTCTGCCCGAATTCACCTAAGGGAGCCTGAAAGTCATAATTCTTCACCGGCATATCGTTGTAGTTGGTGGCCGGTGTGCGCTGATTCTCATTGAGTGTGGTGAGGTGACCCTCCGGATTGGTTCCGCCATGATACATGTAGTAGCCGAGCAGGTTGCTGCCGCTACCAAGTTTCACCATTGCGAGAGAATAAGCATCCTCGGGGTAGATATATGGACGGCGATGATAGGCAGTGACCATTCCTCCTCCCAGTTCACACGTGAAATAAGGGTAGTCGCCATCACCTGCAGCTGCGTTCTCTTTTTGTGCGCCCAATTGCTCTGTGGCAATCGCGGTAGATGCCCGGTAAGGACGGAAGTTGAATGCTTTGTAATAGTTACCGGCAGTTTCTTTGAGCGATCTGTCCCAGAACCCGTCGGCATAGTCTCCATATAAAGGGATAAGTTCTCCGTAAGGGACGGGGGATTTTAGTTCGGGCCATCCCGTTCGGGTATAGAAGGGAAGATCGAAGCCTATGTCGGTCGCTATTTTCTTGAGAGTCATCAGGTAGCTCCCGTGTCCGCGATATTCGTTGTCGAATTGGGCACCGACCACAGGTCCGCCATCTTTCCATTGTAGTCCCTGCACCTGGGAGAATATCTGGCGATAAAGGGCGGCGGCATATTTCATGAACTGCTCATTCTCTTCGCGAGTCTTGCAACCGTTTTTGAACACCCAGTCGGGGATACCGCCGTTGCGTACCTCTCCGTGACAGAACGGGCCAAGGCGCAATACCACCGGCATATCCTCCTCCTTGCATATTTCAAGGAAAGAGCGGAGATCACGCTGACCGCTCCAGTCGAAGATTCCCTCCTGCTCCTCCACATGATTCCAGAAAACGTAAGCAGCAATTATCGTTACGCCACCCTCCTTCATTTTCCTTACCTCATCTCTCCATTCCTCTTTGGGAATCCTTGAGTAATGCACCTCACCCATCACGGGCATTACGCGTTTGCCATCAATGATCAGGCTATGCGCATCCCATTTCACATCGGGTATTTTAGAGTCAGCGTTTATATTGGCCGGGCAAATCAGAGATGAGAGTGCCCAGAGAGCAGCTAAAACGATTTTCTTCATAAGATAGAGAATTATAAGTGAATTCGATGAATTCACAGTGTNAACTTACAAAATAATCTGCAAATATCCCATTTAAAACATGCGATTTAGAAATATTTTTTATCTTTGCATAGAAGTCTTGAGATTATCATGGGAATCTTGTGAGTGTGTCTGCCATCAGGATTTTCATTTTAAATTAAGGATAACCATTTATGACCAGATTATGAAGCAACTCAATAATTCTACCGTTAGCCGCACACACAGGCCGATTCGTGTTCTCCAATTCGGCGAGGGAAATTTCCTGCGCGCATTTGTTGACTGGCAACTTGATATAGCCAATGAGAAGGGAGTCACAGATCTTGGTGTGGCTATTGTCAAGCCGCGTGTCGGGAGTAATGCCACAATCGAAGCTCTAAGGAATCAGGATTCCCTTTTTCATGTCTGCCTTGAAGGGATTGAAAATGGGGAGGCAAAGAGGGAAAACCGTCTCATAACCGTAGTGGAGGAGGTCTTGACCCCGGATGACAAAGCCGAATATGAGAGGATTATCCTTTCTCCGGAATTGCGGTTTGTGGTTTCGAACACCACGGAAGCCGGAATCCGTTTTGATAAGGATGACATACTCTGCGATATCCCCTCCACGTTTCCGGGGAAGGTGACAAATCTTCTATGGCGACGTTTCAATCATTTCAAAGGTGATGAATCGAAAGGTGTTTATTTCATATGCTGTGAGCTGATTGAGGATAATGGAAGCAAGCTTAAGGAGTATGTGTTGCGACATGCTGAGAAGGCGAATTTAGGACCTGATTTTATTGAATGGGTAAAACGGGCATGTGTGTTTGTCGATACCCTTGTCGACCGGATTGTGTCCGGGGCGCCGGAAGATGCAGAAACAGTAAAGGCTGAGTTGGGATATGATGACAACGCTGTGGTGAAAGGTGAACTTTATCATCTGTGGGCTATTGGAGGGGATGGCGCCGAGGCATTGCGAGAAGAGTTACCTCTTGACAAGGCGGGATTGCATCTCCTTTTTATCCCTACGATCAAAGAATTTCGCGATAAGAAAGTGAGGATTCTGAATGGTTCGCACACGGGGATGGTAGCAATTGCTTTGCTTGCTGGTTGCGAGACAGTGCTGGATGCTTTCAACACCCCCGACATAAATTGTTTTGTCAGCAGTATGGTGAGTAAGGAAGTTTTGCCCGTGATAGATGGGGAGAGGTCGGAGCTCGNNANNTTCTCTAACGNCATACTTGAACGNTTCTATAATCCTTATATCCGTCNTATNCTGAAATCAATTTCTCTCAATTCCTTANCAAAATGGGANTCTCGTAACTTCGACACAGTGAAGGATAATTGGGACAANANNGGAATNCTTTCGGATCATGAGNTGTTNANTTTCGCCGCNCNNCTTGCCTTGTATGCCCCTGCATCAGGTTTCGACCCGCAGGATAATGAAAGTNATGTGGAATATANCCGTTCGCATTGGAATGATGATGATTTGGCATCTACCGTAAAGTCGATTGTGAGTGAAAGCGGGATCTTCCTTCAGGATTTCGACAAGCTTGTGCCGGGATTTTCCGATCACGTGGCAATTTATCTGGAACAAATCAGGAAGAACGGTATAAATTCAGCCTTAAAGCAATTTCTTGCAGATCAGTCATGAAAAGATATGTTCAGATCAATCAGGCAGACAATGTAGCGGTCGTGCTTGATGAAGAGGGTCTCTCAAAAGGGGAAAAGGTATCTGTGGGCAATAGGGAGATTACNCTTGCCTCGGATATAAAGAGGGGACATAAATTTGCGTTGCAACCTATAAAANGTGGGGAGCGTGTAATCAAATACGGNTATCNTANAGGATTTGCTACATCTGATATCAAGATGGGGGAGTGGATCCATTCTCATAACCTGACAACAGGCCTGAATGTGGATCCGGAGTATAGTTATTCCCCTGTGGAGATGACTATGACGCAGGTTGAAGAGGAGGTAACTGTCAATGGCTATTTGCGTCGGGGCGGAGAGATGGGTATTAGAAATGAACTCTGGATCATTCCCACGGTCGGGTGTGTCAATGGTCAGGCGAACCTGATCGTGAGGCGGCTTAAAGAGGAGTGCGATCTTTCCGGCGTAGATGATGTCAGAGCGTTTACTCACAATTACGGGTGTTCGCAGTTAGGAGAAGACCATGCCAATACCAGGAAAGCGCTTGCGGCTCTTGCGAGTCATCCAAANGCCNGAGGTGNACTGGTGATGGGGCTCGGATGNGAGAACAACCNGTTNTCGGCCCTTCGNGAGGCCATGGGTGATTATGATGAGGAACGTGTGCGGTTTCTTGTAGCTCAAGATGTGGAAGATGAAGTGGAGGAGGGAGTTAAGCTTTGTAAGGGACTTCTCGGGCGTATGAGGGTCGACCGTAGGGAGGCGTTGCCGGTAGCCAAGCTTAAGGTAGGGCTCAAATGCGGAGGATCGGACGGGATGTCGGGGATTACAGNCAATCCCCTTGTAGGACTTTTTTCCGATTGGCNTGTGATGCATGGCGGAACGGCTGTATTGACTGAGGTCCCGGAGATGTTCGGAGCCGAGACCATACTTATGAACAGAGGGAAAGATGAAGGAGTATTCAGGGCNANGGTCTCATTGATAAATGATTTTAAGGANTATTNCCGGAGCTACGGCNAACCGATTTATGAGAATCCATCNCCCGGGAACAAAGAGGGTGGAATCACAACATTGGAGGAGAAGTCGCTCGGGTGCATCCAGAAAGGGGGCTCGATGCCGGTAATGGATGTCTTGAAATATGGGGAGCCGTCGAAAAAAAGTGGACTGAATCTTCTGCAGGCACCCGGGAACGACTTGGTGGCCTCCACCGCTTTGGCATTATCCGGGTGCCAGATGGTTTTGTTTACAACAGGGAGGGGTACCCCTTTCGGAACCTTTGTTCCCACACTCAAGATCTCAACCAATTCAGCATTGGCAAGAAAGAAGGGAAATTGGATAGACTTCAATGCCGGCCGCATAGTTGAGGATGAGACTGAGGCACATGCGTTGTCGCGGCTTGTGGACAAAGTGATAGCCACGGCCGACGGAGTTTATGCCCGACATGAACTTTCCGGGGCGAAGGAGATAGCTATTTTCAAAACAGGAGTTACCCTTTAGGCATATTAAGATATTTTAGAAGTATCGCCGGAATTTTAGAAGTATCGCCTGACGACAAACCGCTTTCAGGGAGAGAAAATAGAATAGAAAGAATAGGAGCGGAAATAACAGAGGGAGAAAGGAGCAATAATTTTTTGGCAAAAAAAGGAAATATAATGCCTAAATTATAGGAAATAATTATAGAGAAAGTTATGAGGAGAGAAGTATTGGGAGGGATTTTTATGCTATTGATGGTTTTTGGCGCAGTGGCAGCCGAAACCGGCGTCATACCTGAAGGGAGGAGAGATTTATGGCCCGACGGATCGGTTATCGAGGGGTGGTTTGCCGGGACAAAGCCGGTGAGTCCTGACAAATTGGGGAAGAGGTATGTGGTGACAGATTATGGAGTGGTGAAGGGGGATTCTACCCTCATACAGACAGATGCTATCCAGAAGGTGATTGATCTTGCTGCAGAAAACGGAGGGGGAGTCGTTACTATTCCTGAGGGAGTATACCTTAGTGGCTCTCTCTTTTTCAAGCCGGGTACTCATCTCAATATTGAGAAGGGGGGTAGGCTGAAAGGGAGCGATGCCATAACTAATTATAAGATTGTCAAGACTCGTCTTGAGGGACAGACCATCGATTATTTTGCCGCACTTGTGAATGCTGATGGTGTGGATGGTTTCACAATCACCGGCCCTGGCACGATCGATGGCAATGGCTGGCGTTTCTGGGATGAGTTCTGGCTCCGCCGGAAGGTGAATCCAAACTGCACGAATTTAGAGGCCTTACGCCCTCGGCTGATTTATATAAGTAACAGCAATGATGTGGAGGTAAGTAATGTCAGGTTGGTGAATTCCGGATTCTGGACTAATCATCTCTATCGTTGTAACCGGATTAAATATCTTGACAACTATATCTGGGCGAAAACAGACGGTTATCCTAAGGGCCCGAGCACAGATGCCCTTGACCTCGATGTCTGTTCGGATGTGTTGGTGAATGGATGTTACATGAATGTAAACGATGATGCGGTGTGCCTGAAAGGTGGTAAGGGTACATATGTTGACAAGGATCCCAACAATGGGGGAAATTCGCGCGTACTGGTTGAGAACTGTTCATTCGGCAAATGCAATTCAGGAATCACTTTTGGCAGCGAGGCCTGGGATTGCCGGAATGTGATTCTCAGAGACTGCGATTTTAAGGATACTTATCATATAGTGCTGTTCAAGATGCGGCCTGATACACCCCAGCATTATCGCGATGTGCTGGTGGAGAACATAAAGGGGGATGTGCGTAACGGTATAGAGGTGAGTGCCTGGACTCAGTTTTATAACAGGCTTGACCGGGAAGATATGCCTGTTTCACGGGTTGACAATCTTACCGTGAGAAATGTGGATGTGTCAACAAAAAGAGGATTCTATAAGAATGCCGATTCTCCGGATTATGTAACCGCTGGCTTCGATTTTAGCAATATCAAGGCCGACGGAAAGAAGTTCGAGCTTACTAAAGATTAATCGGTTTTTTTAATTANCTTTGCGNTGTGGAGGTGGACNTAGGNGGGCAGCNNGCTGCCNTCACGCGACCTTTTTGAAGGGATNAGGNGTTAGGGATTAGGTGTNAGGTTATAGNGATNAGGGATGGAGGATTATTCTTGGAATTTAATTGTGATATCATGAAGCTGATTAAGAAAGTTGGGATGTTGGTGGCGATGGTGGGAGTTCTACTTCCTTGTGCGGGAAATGCGGCCGTTGAGAAAAACGGGAAGTCGCAGAGCCGGCAGAAAGAGGCGAAGGAGGTGAGAGGAATCATCGACAGGGTGAACGGGGAGCGGCAGCGGAAACATTCTCCGGAGGCTTGGCCATTCTGGCATGTGGCCGCCTATCATACGGGGAATATGGAGGCCTATCGCCTTACCGGGAATCCTGATTATCTCGACTATTCGCTGGCGTGGGCCCAGCATAATGATTGGCAGGGTGCCAAGGGGCGCGACCGCAGCAAGTGGAAGTATAATTACGGGGAGACTGACAACCATGTGCTCTTCGGCGATTGGCAGATATGCTTTCAGACTTATGCCGACCTATACAACATCCTGCCCGATGATAAGCGTATAAAGCGCGCGCGGGAGGTGATGGAATATCAGATGTCGACGCCAAACGATGATTACTGGTGGTGGGCCGACGGATTGTATATGGTTATGCCGGTGATGACCAAGCTTCATAAAATCACGGGTAATCAGAAATATCTTGACAAACTATATGAATATATCCTGGTTAGCGACAGTATAATGCTCGATGAGGAGACGGGTCTCTATTTCCGTGACGGTAAATATACCTATCCCAAGCATAAGAGTGCAAACGGGAAGAAGGATTTCTGGGCTCGTGGTGACGGCTGGGTGCTGGCGGGTTTGGCAAAGGTTCTCGCTGATCTTCCGGCCGATTACAAGCATCGCGATTTCTTTGAGAAAAAATATAGGAGACTTGCCGATGCTGTGGTTGCGAGCCAACAACCGGAGGGTTACTGGACACGGTCGATGCTCGATCCTGAGCATGCACCGGGACCGGAAACAAGTGGGACGGCATTCTTTACTTATGGTCTTCTCTGGGGAATCAACAATGGATACCTTAAAGATAAGAAATATCTTGACGCGGCTTTGAAAGGTTGGGATTATCTTCGCAACAAGGCTTTGCAGAAGGATGGAAGTGTAGGATATGTTCAGCCGATAGNGGAGAANGCNATCCCNGGNCAGNNNGTNGATAGNAAGNCTACCTCTGATTTTGGCGTGGGTGCTTTCCTGTTAGCAGCATGTGAGTATGTGAGATGGCTGGAAAAAGAGGAGAATGCCGACCGCGATTATTGGACAGATCTGGCTTACCGGATCGCTTATCCGGTGCTGAGCAACATGGCCGAAGGGAATCTTCAGAAGAATATGCTTGTGGAGGTAAGCCCGAACTGGGACGGAAGAAACAAGAAAGTGACCTACATGGAGACTTTCGGACGGCTTATGGCCGGTATCGCTCCCTGGCTCTCACTTCCCGATGACGATACGAAAGAGGGGAAGATGAGGAAGGAGCTGCGGGAGATGGCCCTCAAAAGCTATGCGAACGCAGTTGATCCGGATAGCCCGGACTATCTTCATTGGAGCGGAGAGGGCCAGGCATTGGTAGATGCGGCTTATCTTGCAGAGAGTTTCGTGCGTGGATACGATGCGTTGTGGAAACCTCTTGATCAGATCACCAAGGATAGATATATAAAGGAATTCACACAGCTTCGGAAGATAGACCCCCCTTATACAAACTGGCTTCTTTTCTCCTCCATGATAGAGAGTTTTCTTGCAAAAGCCGGGGCTCCTTACGACCAATATAGGGTTAATTCGGCCATACGTAAGACTGAGGAGTGGTACACGGGCGACGGATGGTATGCCGACGGGCCGGATTTTGCCTTTGACTATTACAGCAGTTTTGTGTTTCATCCGATGTATCTTGAAACCTTGCAGAATATGAAAGATGCAGGGGCTAAAACAAGAATCCATTATCCTAAATATTATGATCAGGCTATGAAACGCGCGCAGAAATATTCCGTGGTGCTTGAAAGACTCATCTCTCCCGAGGGTACCTTCCCGGTTTTCGGGCGTTCGATCCCTTACCGAATGGCCGCCATGCAGCCGCTGGCCATGATGGCATGGTATGACAAGTTGCCTGAGGGAATGACTCCGGGACAGGTGCGCGCTGCGTTGACGGCGGTGATGCACAATATGTTTGACGGCAAGGAGAATTTCAATGAGAAGGGTTTCCTCACGATCGGATTTGCCGGGCGCCAGCCCAACATTGCCGATTGGTATACAAACAACGGCTCTCTCTACATGACCTCCTTGTCATTCCTTCCTCTGGGACTCCCGGCGACTCATCCGTTCTGGAGCGATGCGCCGACCGACTGGACAAACCGCAAGGCGTGGTCGGGCAAGCCTTTCCCTAAAGATCACAAATGGAGTGGAGACAAAACGCGTCTTCGCGATCTCTTCTAAGCTCCATTTATAGAAATGGAGGTGTCGGGGGTGGCAGACTAACTCATCCCATATTTGGCTGGGCCATTAAAAATGATTAACTTTGCACCCTGCAAGCTACTTAGGGAGTAGATGCAGGGTGCAAAAACAGTATAGATATGGCAAATAAACTGGTAGAAATGATTTCCCGGAATGGCAGGAAGTATGGAGACCGTGAGGTTTACCGCTTCTGCTGGCGTAAGGATGGGGAATGGCTCTCGACATCCTGGAGCGATTTCGCTCTTCAGGTGGATGTGGCAGCCAAAGCATTGGCAGAACTCGGGCTTATTGAAAAGGACACAATTGCAATCTGTTCACCCAATACCCCTCAAATCCTTATCACAGAATTCGGAGCATTTAAAAACCGGCTCTCGGCCATACCAATCTATTCAAGCAGCTCTCAGTCGCAATATGACTTCATAGTTTCTGACGGAGGTGCGCGCGTTCTTTTTGTGGGAGACCGCCATCAGTATCCACTTGCCTATAATTATTGGAAAAACCATAAGGATTCAATCGTCAGGATAGTTGTGTTCAAGAATGACGGACTTGATCTTTTTGAGGATGACACGGTGACGATATTCTGGGATGATTTCGTGCGTCTCGGCATGGGAGCCTCCGAAGCCACTGTCAAGGAGGTGGAGGCCCGCTGCGAGAGAGCTCTGCCGGAGGATATGGCGACGCTGATCTATACGTCGGGAACCACCGGGGAGCCGAAAGGGGTGGTGATCACTCATTCCAATTATGATGCAGCTATGAAGGTCCATCTGGAGGTGCTGACGGCCATTAACGATGACGATCTGTCGATGGCGTTCCTCCCGATGTCGCATATCCTGGAGAAAGCATGGTGTTTCTTCTGTCTCACCAGGGGGGTGGCGATCGCAGTGAATTATGATCCACGCCTAATAACCGACACTATCCATACCGTTCAGCCCAACCTTATGTGTTGTGTGCCACGTTTCTGGGAAAAGGTTTACGCCGGAGTCCGGGAGAAGATAGCCGGAATGAGTAAGATCCAGAGGATGATGGTTGGCCGGGCAATCGCGGTTGGAAAGAGGAGAAATATTGATTACAAACGTCGGGGTAAGAAAGTGCCATGGATTCTTGAGAAAGAGTATGGTTTCTGGGATAAGAAGATTTTTCTCAAACTTAAACATGCCATAGGAATTCCGAATCCCAATTTCTTCCCTACGGCCGGTGCCCCTCTGAGCGACCGTATCTGTGAATTCCTACGTTCGGTAGGAATCGATGTGATCGTGGGTTATGGACTTAGCGAGACTACCGCAACTGTAAGCTGTTTTCCGGAGGTGGGATATGAAATAGGTACTGTAGGGAATCCGCTTCCCGGCATCAAGGTCAGGATAGATGACAATGGTGAGATACTTGTAAAAGGTGCAACCGTCACTCCGGGCTATTACAATAATCCGGCGGCTAATGCTGCTGCTTTTACAGAAGATGGGTATTTCCGCACCGGAGATGCGGGGCATTNCACAGATTCGGGTGCTCTGGTGCTCACCGAGNGTGTGAAAGACCTTTTCAAGACCTCTAACGGAAAGTATGTGGCTCCGCAGATGATGGAGAGCCGTCTTGCCGAGAACAAATATATAGATGAGGTGGCAGTGATAGGGGATCAGCGCAAGTATGTCACGGCATTGGTGGTGCCTAACTTATCGCAGCTGCGCAGATGGGCTCAGAGCAAAGGGATAGATGACAGCGATTCTGCATCCTTATGTGCAGATCCGCGCAGCGTTGCCTTTGTGATGTCGGAAATAGATGCGTTGCAGAGCGATGTGGCCGGATATGAGCGAATCAAGAAGATCACACTTCTTCCCCATCATTTCTCTATTATGAACGGCGAGGTGACCAATACGATGAAAGTGAGGCGCCCGGTGGTGGCTAAGCGCTATGCAGCCGAGATTGAGAAGATGTATGAGGAATGAGGATAAGGGTCAAATAAATCGGATAAATCTTATAAGTCTTATAAATCGTATATGTTTTATAAGTCGTATATGTTTTATAAGTCGTATAAGATCCATATAACACCAACAACAGCAATCAAAATCCAAGAATAAGTGATAACTCTCGAACAATTAAAGGAGGTTGAGGAGCGCACGGCAGCCCTCAAGAGATACCTCGACATAGATACTAAAAAAATAGAGGTAGAGGAGGAGGAGCTCCGCACCCATGTTGCGGATTTCTGGGATGACCGCGACAAAGCTGAGGCCCAGATGAGGAAAATCAAGGAACTTCATTTCTGGATAGATTCCTATACGGAGCTGGAGAAACAGGCGGAGGAACTTCGCCTCGCATTTGATTTCGTTAAGGAGGAGCTTGTGACTGAGGAGGAGGTTGATGCGCAGTATGAAGCTGTTATCAAAGAGATAGAGAAACTCGAACTCCGTAATATGCTCCGTCGGGAAGAGGATAAGCTTGGTGTGGTTCTTAAGATAAATTCCGGTGCCNGCGGCACCGAGAGTCAGGANTGGGCTTCGATGCTCATGCGTCTTTACCTGNGATATGCGGAGCGTCACGGTTACAAGACCTCCATAGCGCAAATCCTTGATGGGGATGAGGCCGGAATCAAATCGGTGACAATAAATATTGAAGGGGACTATGCCTATGGCTTTCTGAAGAGTGAGAATGGTGTTCACCGTCTTGTCCGTGTGAGTCCCTACAATGCGCAGGGTAAGCGAATGACATCTTTTGCCTCTGTGTTCGTTACTCCTTTGGTAGACGACACGATAGAGGTGAATGTTGAGACAGCAAGAATATCATGGGATACATTCCGTTCGGGAGGTGCCGGAGGTCAGANTGTGAATNNNGTGGAATCCGGAGTCCGGCTGCGCTATCAATACAAGGANCCTTANACCGGNGAGGAGGAGGAGATCCTCATTGAGAATACGGAAACACGCGACCAGCCAAAGAATAAGGAGAATGCCATGCGTCAGCTTCGCTCCATATTGTATGACAAAGAGCTGCAACACCGCATGGAGGAGCAAGCCAAGGTCGAGGCCGGAAAGAAGAAGATAGAATGGGGAAGCCAGATAAGAAGTTATGTCTTTGACGACCGAAGGGTGAAAGATCATCGTACCAATTATCAGACTTCCGACGTGAATGGCGTGATGGATGGAGAGATTGATGATTTCATCAAGGCTTACCTTATGGAGTTTGCTGCAGAGGAGAAGGATTGAGAGAAAGAAGACTCCTCGCTGTAAATATATGTTATTAAGCATGATTTTTTTGTAAATAAAGAAATCATGCTTATTTTTGTAGGCTAAAACTCATGTGATTCGAGTCAAGGACTCCTTTTTAATCAAGGCAAAAAGCCGGTTGTGGATTGAACTCATATTTTTTCATTATGTCAGTAGCTATTCAAATTAAAATTCGACTACTTATAATTATATATGTATGCGGCTCACAAGCTATATGAACAGCTACTTAAGAAGATTTAATGGGCTCATTTTGAACAAAATCAGTGATAGCGAACAAAATCGAAAATAATTAAATATAATAAGTTAACCTATCATTTACCTGACATTATGACATTTAAGTTTTTGCTTAAAAGCTTAGTGCTGTCGTCTGCGCTTATAGGTGTGACGGCATGTTCCAATGATGATGAGAAATGGCCGGTGGTAGATGGCGAGGCTCCGCAGATCACTCTTGCATTGAGCCGCATACGCACTGACTATGATCTGAAATTCAACATTCAGGGTACGATCGCCGACAAGGATGGAATCAAGTCCATTCATTTGGTGTGTCCGGGTTTGAGCCTGGATAAGGAGATTGATATCATAGCCCTGTATAAGAAGCCTCTCACGGAGTATGATCTGGACTATTCATACACCGTGAAGCCAGATTATCTCACCGACTTCTCCGGGAGCTATACCATTGAGGTTACTGTGACAGACGTGGCCGGAAAGAGCGACACACGCGAGGTGCTTGTAACTTTTGATGCTGATTTCCAGGCTCCGACATTCCTCCAGTCGCCTGATACGGAGGTTACAGTGCTTATCAAGGATAAGACGATGTTTAACCTGAAATTTACCGTTGAGGATAACCGAAACCTTGACTACATCGAGGTTGATCTTGAGGGTGTGGATGGTTATCCGGTTCGTATCGAGGCAAATGGAGAGCCGAAGATATCTTATTCCAACAAGCTTGAACTCCCCTCCACTCCCAAGAATTACAACCTGACCATCAAGGCTTATGATATGCCGGCTCAGGATGATGAGGTGAGGAGCACCGAGATCAAGTCGCTTGTGAAGGTTCAGAATCTTCCGGACTTTGAGCGTCTCTATCTTGCGGATGTGTCAACAGCCGAGGAACTTAACAGTGATGTTTTCGGGGTTCCGATGGTAATGGATCATGTCGGTCCTTATCAATATAGCGTAAGATACTACAATTCCACCGCAGGAACCCAGATTCGGTTTATCCCTCAGAAGACCGACTTCCTTCCTATCTGTTTCGGGCCGGATCCTGAGGATGAGTCAGTGCTGGCCGATGATCCGGAGGTGTCCGGTAGGATAACCCTTGACAAAGGTGGGGTATATTACAAGATTGATGTCAATACAAAGACAGGCAGTTATAAGGTCACTCCTTATTCAATTGCGGAGGCTGTTGATCCCATCCAGAATCTGCACTACGGCCAGAACGACCTCAACACATGGGCAAACTGGGATAAGCCTGCCGAAGTTGAATGGCGTGAGTGGTATTTCGGTCCGACATACGATAGTCCGAAAGAGATACAGGTACGTATGGTTCGGGATACGAAGAATCCCCATATATGGGTATCCGAGGATTGGGAGCTGAAGGCCGGTGAAATGGATGAATGGCTCCTCCACAACTGGCATCATGACGGATGGTGGAATTATACGGCATGGCGTGTAGATGATGCCGCCGATCCGAGCCGCTGTCAATATTACGGATATTACTTCCCCGACACAGAACACTTCAGCAACAACCGTGCATATTTTGAATATAAGTATGTGAACGTGGATCCTGCCCAATTCAAGTATATGTATCCTGAAAATAACGGTGCAGCCTTCAATGTTGACACATGGGGCGCTATCAATGAAGGGTATGCCAAAAGATTTGTGCCTGATATTAAGGTGAAATGCACTATCCCGACTTCCGGAAAATATCGCATCTGGTTTNATGCTCATGCAGAAAGAATCAAGCTGCTACCCGTNAAATAANCCGAAGGACTCATTNAAACCTTNTNTCGGCCGATAAAAGGTTTAAATGAGTCTCCAAAAGACATATCATATCATGAAATATAGATTATTATTCCTACTTTTAGCGTTCATGGGTCTGACAAGCTTGTCAGCACAGACGCTCACGGTAAAGGGAACGGTAACGTCGGCCACGGATGATGAGCCTCTGATCGGCGCTACCATAAAGGTGAAAGGGGCCAATATCGCAGCGGCCACCGACCTTGATGGAAATTACGTGTTGAATAATGTGCCGGCCAAGGGTATACTTGTTGTTTCTTATGTCGGCTTCGAGACTATGGAGGTGCCCGTGAATGGTCGCGAACTTGTAAATATCGCGATGAAAGAGACCTCTTCCGAACTCAATGAGGTGGTAGTGGTTGGTTATGGTGTGGCAAAGCGTTCTGACCTTACCAGCTCCATCTCGACAGTAAAGGGAGACGAAATCTCTGAGGTTACTACGGGAAACGCCATGACAGCGTTGCAGGGAAAGGTTAGCGGTGTTCAGATCGCTTCCGCCGGAGGTCCCGGTGCTACACCGAAAGTAATTATCCGCGGTATTACCTCTGTAAACGGTTCGACGCCTCTTTATGTTGTGGATGGCGTTCCGATGAATTCCGATAATATCAACTTCCTGAACAATAATGATATCGAGTCGATGGAGGTGCTTAAGGATGCATCTGCGTCTGCAATCTACGGAACACGTGCATCCAACGGTGTAATCCTTGTGACAACCAAAAAGGGTAAAGCCGGAAAGACTCATGTGAACTTCACAGCTTCTGTAGGTTTCGACCATGTGCCGAAGCCAAAAATCGCATGGGCTGATGAGTATGAGAAAGTTTTCAAGGCCCGTTACACAAATGATGACAGGACACCTCTCTGGCAGAGTCCCTATAAGAATTATTCAGCAGTCGACGGCACCGACTGGTGGAATGAGGTGGTGAATGAGACTGCCCTTATCCAGAATTATTCTCTCAATGTCAGAGGTGGTAATGAGAAATATGTTTACAGCCTTTCGGCAGGATATTTCAATAATAAATCGCAGTTCAGCTATGGTTATTGGGATAAATTGAATATCCGTCTCAACACTGAATTCAATTTTACCAAATGGCTTAAAGCCGGTCTTGATCTGGCTCCGACCATGGAGAACTGGGATAACTCCCCGAATCTCTTTGAGGCCGCAATGGCGATGGACCCCACGACTCCGGTGTTCCGTCCCGAATCTCAGTGGAACCTTGCCAATCCGATGGACAATTACCAGCGTTCCTACNACAACCAGACTTGGAATCCGGCCGGTTCGCTTGCCCGAATGGATAACCATACACGTGCTTATACATTCCTGATCAATCCTTTTATTCAGGTGAATCCGATTCCGCAGTTGACCTTCCGCACTCAATTCGGTGCAAATATTTGGTTCCAACGTAATGACTATTTTGATGTCGCTTTCGATATTGATGCTTTGGAGAAGAATCCGGAAAATAAAGTTGGAAGAAACTATAAGGATGGCACCAACTGGAGCTGGAGCAATACTCTCACTTATATGGAGACATTTGCCGAGAAACATAATCTGACTGCGATGGTAGGTTTCACTGCAGAGCGTTATGTAGACTGGTGGAACGAGGCTGCCCGTGCTCAGGTGCCCGGCAACAGCAATCTTCTTCATGAAGTGAGCGGTGGTGTTGGTGAGCAATCGGCTGCAGGATCTAAGGGATCCAATTCACTGGCTTCATTCCTTGGCCGTGTGATGTATAACTATGACTCACGTTATTACCTCACGGCATCCGTCCGCACGGATGGCTCTTCCCGCTTCCCGAAAGGAAACAAATATGCCACATTCCCGTCAGTGTCAGTTGCATGGCGTCTCTCACAGGAGAATTTCATGGAGAACACGCGTGAATGGCTCGACAATGCTAAGCTCCGTCTTGGCTGGGGTAAGGTCGGTAACCAGAATATCTCCTCGGATGCGTATATCACTACGATGAATACTGACGTGAACTATGTGTATGGAGTGACTCCGACCCGTTATCCCTCCTCCATCCTGGGCAACACAGGTAATCCGAATCTTCATTGGGAGACGGTGGAGGATATAGATTTCGGTATTGACCTTACACTTTTCAACTCACGCCTGAACGTGACGTTCGACTTATTCCAGAAGACATCACATGATATGCTCTATGGCAAACAGAGTGCGCTGTTGCTCGGTCTTGGCCAGTGGTACGGGTCGGTGACCCAGAATATCNGTGAGATGCNTGCCCGCGGTTGGGANCTTTCAGTAAACTGGCGTGATCAGGTTGGAGATTTCCGTTACGACATCGGTGTCCAGCTTTCCAGTGTACGCAACAAAGGTCTTGTATTCTCCGGTGATGGCCCGATTCTTGAAGCCAGCAATATCCTCGACAGCTACATCATCCGCAATGAGGATAACGGCCTGATTTCCCGTTTCTTCGGTTATAAGACAGGTGGTATCTTCCAGAACTGGAGTGAAGTGCTGGCACATTCCGGCGAGAATGGAGAACTTATCCAACCCAATGCACAGCCGGGAGATATCAAGTTCCTTGATCTTGACGGTGACGGTAAGCTGACGGATGACGACAAGCGTTTCATCGGTAATCCTTATCCCGATCTGACACTTGGTCTTAACATGAGCTTCTATTATAAGAATTTCGACTTGCTCGCTAATTTCTACGGTACATTCGGGAATGATATATTCAATGTTCAGCGCAACCGATATTCAGGAAATGGCGGTTCGAATGTGCTTCGCGGTGCATATGAGAAATCGTGGCGTGGCGAGGGAACATCCAATGAGTATCCCCGCCTGTCGTACAACGACCTTAACCAGAACTGGTCGACTGTATCGGATTTCTATGTGGAGGATGGTTCCTACATGCGTTGTAAACTTCTTACTCTCGGCTACACACTTCCGTCGAGCATAATGAAGGATTACAAACTGCGTTTCTATGTTTCGGCCCAAAATCTCTTTACAATCACCAAATACACCGGTATGGACCCGGAGGCTCCTTTCGCCGACGGCGGGTGTCTTGCTGTCGGTATCAACAAAGTTCAGTATCCGACTCCTCAGACTTTCCTTTTCGGTATAGATTTCAGTTTCTAAAAATGATTAAAGGAAAACAGAAATGAAAAAGACAATTATATTGGCGGCTTTGGTCGCAAGCTTCACGCTCTGTTCCTGCGATGATTTCCTTACCGAAGACATCCGCGGCACTGAGAATCTGGGAACGTATTTTAAGAATCAGGAAGAGGTAGACGCTGCCATCGGCGGTTGCTATTTCCAGTTATGCAAATATGGTTGGT
>WFLX010010130.1_pt1 | contig 18129 bp, 8 predicted proteins | sample 4967041 | NCBI WGS metagenome assembly WFLX01 (sample SAMN12857096, study PRJNA449069) | gut metagenome | isolation source: stool from male and female vole | host: Microtus ochrogaster | place: USA:Florida | collected 2017 | reverse complement strand
TGGGGTTGATGTGGCTGGCGGAGGTGCATCAATTGGACTTATTGTAAAGGGAACAAAAATTATTATTAATGCTAAAACAATGAGTAAATTGCTCTACGGATTTGCACTAAGATATGTAGGGTGGATTGGCGTTGGCATAACCTTATATGATTATATTTCATGTGTGAATTCAAACAAAAGTTAGCTTTAAGAGTACTTGTTATTCTTTTCTACGTTGAGGCTCTATTATCTATTATTATTAAACATATAGATGGTTCCCCCGTTTCATATGAATCAATAATAAAGGCGTTTGCGTGTACTTCTATAATATACTTTGTTATCTACTCCATATATATGTTCCGGTCAAAAGTGTTGAAGTGCCAAAAAGGCAGACTGCCATTTTTTTATATTTATGCCTATGTAATAGCGGCAATTCTTACCGTCTGTATTTTGATTGCTTGGCTGACGGCGAATTGTCCGACTATTTATAGAATAAGTGAATATAAGAACTTTTTTTAGGGGGGTGATTATGGGTAGTTGATGGATTTTTCGTAAATTTGCCGGAAATAACCGTTTATACCATGAAAAAATCCGTTAAAAGCCTTTTGGCCTGTCTGGCGGTATCGGCCACAGCTGTATCTTCGTCGGCTGTGGAGTTCACCCCCGGCCGTCTGTATGTGATTTCCTCAGGTCGCGATGTTGTTGATGACCGCGCGGCGTTGGTCAAGCCCGATGCCGCATCGCCGGCGCAATACTGGACCCTGACCGAGCTCAGCGGTTCGTGGCGTTTGATAAACCCGTTCAGCAACCTCGCGTTGCGTTCCGAAAGCGCCCGGGTTGGCGTTGGCGAAAACAACGGCTCCGACGAGGCTCAGCTTTGGACCGTAACTCCCACTACCCGCGGCCGCTATACGCTCATTCCGACTAACCGTCCGCAACTCGCGGCAGCGCCCTCGGGGTCGCATCTGGCTCTGGTTGAAAAGTCCAATGGTGGTAATTTTTCGATTACCGAGAGCCCGATAGTCGGTTTCGATAACCAGCTGACATATCGTTTTCGCTCGGTGGCAGAACCGCAAATGGTGTTGGGCAATGGCGACGACGGCGGCAACAATGCCCGCATAGTCGCCGAGGCAGTCAACCCCGACAACCGCGGCCAATATTGGCAGGTAGAGATGATTGACCTCAACGACCGCGCAATTGCCGGCGCCTTCTACTCTCAGAATTGGGATGACGGCGGCGGTAACGCTGAAATCGACTACCTTTTGCAATGGCCGGCCGAGCAGGGCAAGTGGAATAACGCCCGATTCCGCTTTACGCGCGTTCCGGGCAAGGATGCCGTGGTTATCACTTCGGCGCAGAAGGGCGTAATGTATGCTCTCAACGACAAGGGCCAGCTCGTTGCCAAACCTTTGGACCTTACCGATTCGCGCGCGCAGTTCGCCATAGAGATAGTTGAAAAACCGAAACTGCAGTCAAACGTATGGGAAGACGAGCAGGTTTTTGCCATTAACAAGCTCCCCGGCCGCGCAACCTTTAATCCCTACGCCACCGAGGCCGAAATGCTGGCCGATGCGGAGTTTCTTAAAACCCCATGGCTCACACCGAAATCGTCGGTGCGCCAGAGTCTTAACGGCGACTGGAAGTTCAATCTCGTTTCTGAGCCGTCGCAGCGTCCGCTCGACTTTATGCAGCCCGGTTTCGATGCTTCGGGCTGGGATGTTATTCCCGTCCCCTCCAACTGGGAATTGCTCGGCTACGACCATCCCATCTATGCCAATGTTGAATATCCCCATGCGAATACTCCGCCCTTTATCAAGGCGCGACCGGGATATAACGACGGCGGCAAGAACTACGGCATCAACCCAGTGGGCAGCTATCTGAAAACCTTTACCGTTCCTGCCGACTGGAATGACCGGCGCACGATTCTTCACTTCGGCGGCATCTATTCGGCGGCCAACGTGTGGGTCAACGGCCAACATATAGGTTACACCCAGGGGGCCAACAACGTCAGTGAGTTCGATATTACCGAGGCTTTGAAACCCGGCGAGGAAAACACATTGGCTGTTGAAGTTTTTCGCTGGAGCGACGGCAGCTATCTGGAATGCCAGGACATGTTCCGCATGAGCGGTATTTTCCGCGATGTAGAGCTTCTGAGTGTTCCTAAGCTGGCAGTATATGACCATGTTGTCCGCACCGGGCTCAACGATGACTATTCCGAGGCAACCGTTGGAGTGGACTTTACTACCGAAGGCACCGGATCCGGTTCGGTTGTTGTTAAACTTTATTCCCCCCAGGGAGTCCTTGTCGGGGCCGATACTCTGGCCGTTGACGGCGCCGGCAGCCATGCCGCGACATTCAAGGTTGCCAATCCCGAGCTCTGGAGTGCCGAAAAGCCGAATCTCTATCGCATCGACATTGTCCAGACCGGAGCTCCCGGCCAGGAAATGGCATTTTCAACTCCCGTTGGCATCCGCGACGTTAAAATCGACAAATCGTTGCTGTGGGTCAATGGCAAACGGGTTTTCCTCAAAGGCGTTAACCGCCATGACACTTCGCCGGTCAATGGCCGAGCCGTAACCGTCGACGAAATGCTCAAGGATATTCTTTTGTTCAAGCAAAACAACATAAACACTCTGCGTACCAGCCATTATCCCAACGATGCNCGCATGATGGCCATGGCCGACTACTATGGCGTTTATGTTTGCGACGAGGCTGATCTCGAAGACCATGCCAACCAGTCCATATCGGCCAACCCGGCGTGGATTCCGGCCTTTGTTGACCGCATTACGCGCATGGTTACCCGCGACCGCAACCATCCGTCGGTAATAATGTGGAGCCTCGGCAATGAGGCCGGCAACGGAGCGAACTTTGCCGCCTGCTATGATGAGGCCGCCCGCCTCGACACCCGCCCGATTCACTANGANGGCACNCGCGACGGCGGNGACTACGGCGGCCGCCGCTNNAGCGACTTCTACTCGAAAATGTATCCCGGCCAGGCATGGATGCACGCCAACACTTCGGGCAAGGATAANCCGATGTTTATTTGTGAATATGCCCATGCAATGGGCGAGGCCGTTGGCAACTACCGCGAGTATTGGGACGTTATCGAGGCNTCCGACGCAACTATNGGCGGCTGCGTGTGGGACTGGGTCGACCAGGCCATCTATGATCCTCAATTGCTCANGCAGGGTGTCAAGCAGATTACCACCGGCTATGACTATNCCGGCCCTCACCAGGGCAATTTCTGCTCAAACGGTGTTGTTGGCCCCGAACGCCATCCGTCGGCAAAGCTCGCCGAGCTCAAGGCCGTTCACCAGTGGGTTAANTTCGACTCAATCAGCATTAACGGTAATAAAGCAACNCTCTACCTGCGCAACGCCTACGACTTTACCAACCTCGATGAGTTTGACCTGACCTGGACTCTGCTGGCCGACGGCCATGCTCAGAAGTCGGGCAAACTGCGTCTGCCATCCGTTGCGCCCGGCGCGTCGACGGNTGTGACGATCAAGCTNCCCAAGGTTAAAGCCGGCGTTGAGTCAATGCTGAATGTCAGCGTTAGCCAGCGCGAGGCAACTTCCTACGCTCCGGCGGGCCATGAAGTGGCTTTCAGGCAATATATACTGAGCGAACGTTCCCCTCTGGCTGCGGTGAAAGCTACCGGCGCCATGACTCAGGATCAGGCCGGCAACGTTGTGGTGTTCCAATCTCCGGCTATTAAGGCTGCTTTTGACCGCTCTACCGGTCGCATGCTCGAATTCTTGCTCAANGGTCAACCCGTTTTTGCATCCGGCCAGGGCCCTGAGTTCAATAACTATCGCTGGATTGAAAACGATGCCCGCTTCCAGCGCACCGACAACGGCCTGCCCACGGAAGCACAAACCGAAGTTACATCGCTCAGCNGCGCGGAAATCTTCACCAGCGTGCGCAAGGGCGAGCTTGCCGACGAAAAACTCGTCTACACCGTTTATCCTCAGGGAATAATGGANATTGAAGTCACCATTACTCCCCATAGCGGCGATTTGCGCCGCGCCGGNATCAGTCTCGGCCTCGACTCGGCACTTAACAAAATCGATTATTANGCCCACGGCCCGTTGAGCAACACCAACGACCGCCTGGACGGTGCACCCGTAGGCCGCTACTCAACAACCGTCGCCACCTCCGGCGAAACCTACGTCAAACCCCAGAGCACCGGTAACCGTCAGGGTTTGCGCCAGGTAACTTTCTCCGACCCTGAAACCGGACGTGGAATCGTTGTTACCACCCAGGGCGACGTCAGCTTCTCGGCGCTTCCCTGGACCGACGTGCAGCTTCGCGACGCCAAACACATGTGGGAACTCACTCCGCAGCCCTTCACGGTTGTTCACTTCGACGGGGCTATGCGCGGAATCGGCAATGGCTCGTGCGGTTTCGATGTGCAGACCATGCCGGAGTATTGTGTTCCCAACGAACCCGTTACTTATAAACTGAGAATTCAGGCAAAATGAAAAATTACCTTATAATCATTATCTTCGCCGCCCTGGCCCTGAGCTCATGCTCGGGTGCAGGGCGCGAAAACCGCCGGGCGGCGGCCTATGCCGATAAAATCGAACAATCCGAGAGCGTAACCGCCGATGAATATTCCGAAATGGTTTCCTTTTATTGCACGGCGATTGACCACGCGCTTGACGAACTGCGCCCCTACCATGAAGCACACGCCGCTGCTCTCGACGGCGACGACCGCGAGCGCATCGAAGCCACCGCACGCGAACTGACCGACAAAACCGAAAAGGTTTCGCAACAGAGAAAAGACGTTAAGCGGCTCGGCCATCATCTGTTCGTCCACATGGCCGACATGCCCGACACCACGCGCCACCGTCTGCTTAACTATCTGTCGGGTATTCAAGCCCGCTATTCAGAATAAGCACTTTCGTCTTCGCGGCTAATATCATTGAAATCACCAATCATCACAATTATGTTTAAAATAACCCGATATCTGTTTGGAATTGCAGCATTATGCTGTTCGCTCCCCGTTGTGGCCACGCCCGTTCCCGGGGTTCGCGTAAATAAATACTGGATGGTAACTCTTGATCCCGACAATCAGCAGAACGCTATTTTCCAGAATTTTCAGATGCGAACCGACTCCGACGGCTTTAATATTCTCGAAAATTGGGCCGAAATTCCCGAAGTAACGGATATTGTTCTTTCGTCCATTTACATTTCGCCGGAAGCCAATGCCGCACTGGCCGGAAGTTATTCGTTTGCCGAAATTCGCGATAACGCCTTCAGGTGCAGCGAAAATCGTAATGTCTATCCCGACCGCTACGATTTTATCCAGTGCATAAAAACCGCTTCGCTCCCATCAACCGTGACCACTATCGGCAGTCAGGTTTTTCAAAACTGCGGATCGCTGACCTCGGCGAATATCCCGGCATCGGTCACTTCTCTGGGAACAGCCACGTTTGAAAACTGCACCTCGCTGGTGAATGTTGACTTCGAGCCGAACCTTGACAACGGCATCTTACCCGCTAACACATTCAGGAACTGCACGTCGCTCGAAGAAATCACTCTGCCTGAGTCAATCAGTAACCTCGGCGCAGAATCGTTTGCCGGATGTACGGCCCTGAAGAGTATTGTATTTAAGGCTCGGGCATTAAACGCAATGGCCTCCGATGCCTTTTCGGGGGTAGATCTCCATGGGGTTACCGTTACCGTGCCCAAAGGCTACAAAAGCAACTTTTCGCAGCTGGAAGCATTGGGCGCCTCAATCGTTATTGACGGTATCGAGCCTGAAGTAGGCCGCGAATTTGAAGNTGATGGAGTAACATATCTCACAACTTCTGTCNACCCATTGNAANTTACTCTTANGAGTTTTACCAACAAAAGCTTTGCCGGCNNGGTTTTGGTTTCGGNCAAAGTNATGTTCGACGGNGACCTATANACGGTTAAGGCAATCGGCGATAATGCTTTCAGCGGCTGCGGGGGCGTTACCGGTGTTACTTTCCCCACTTCCCTCACGTCCATAGGCTCTGAGGCATTTGCGGGAACAGCAATTACGTCGGTTACCGTTCCGGCCAACATTACCGACCTCAAGCCCGGGGNTTTTCAAAACTGTCAGAACCTTGTTGAGGTAACTATTGAAGCGAATATTACCGCGTTGGCCGACATGATGTTCAGCAACTGCATGAATCTGCATAAAATCACGCTGCCCTCTTCTATTGCAGTTTTAGGAAACGAGGTGTTTGCGAATTGCACGGCGCTTGACGAAATATTCTTTAACGGAACCTCGGTGCAGCTCACCGACGGAGCCCTCAATGGGTTCGACAACCTCGGCAATTTGGTGATAGTTATTCCCTCGGCGGCNTGCCTGAGCGGTTTCGACTGCCTCAAAGACCTGGTTTTATGCGTAAAGACTCCCGACGGCAAAATTATCTATAATCACTCGGGTCCGGTCGAATATCACTATGTTCCCGGCGCCTGTGTCACCAACGAGTCGGAACTCNAAGACGNCGGTCTNTANTTTCTGCATGTTNCGCGCCAGNGTGACCGNACCAAACAAGGTTANATAATAGGTCTTGACAGCGAAACCGACTTTGCCAAATATGCCGGCACCTATCTTAATGAATTCGCCGACAACGCAACCGATAATGTTAACTACATATGGCGAATAGTCAAAACCGACCAACCCCAGCAGACCGGCTTCCATTTCAANCTGCAGAATTTTGCCGACCCCGGCCGCTGCTTCTCCAAGATGGGCGCCAGGGGCGAAGCATGGCAAAACGTTAAGNCAGTATCCGCTCCCACTAACGCCAATGCCGGCGTTTACCACCTTGAAGAACCTTCGGGTTGCACCTATCTCGGCAGCGACGAAACCACTCGCTTCTGGATTCGCATTTCCAACGCCAAATGGTCTAACCCCAATTCCGGCAGCCGGGATGTTAGCCCATGTCTGATGTCGAACGGCGGCAACGGCGAAGAAACCGTTGCCTACTGGGATTACGATACCCCCGGNAACTATGCCAATTATCTGCAAATNGCNATTTTTAAGGCNGAAGAAGTTCAGAATGTTAACGTAACCCTTACCTTCCCTGATCTGAATGGAGCAACGATGGTTCGCAAAGTTAATGCGCCGGTTGGTCAGAGCGTAGAGAACCTGATAGCCGAGGCTGTAGATAACTTCAACTGCGGTGAGTTTACCGTTACGGGCGTTACCGGCAATGGCGAAGGCAATCTCGTTGCCCTGACTAATACNGACTTCATCGTTGAGGGCAATTGGGAGCGTCAGTTCATCGCTGACCGCGTGTATCGCCTNTGTGTCAACCCCGGCGATGCGCCGTCGGCNTTGCGCTATATGCTCTCTACCGGCGAAATCGAAACCAAGCGTGAAGGCATTGAAACGTTGAACCGTCTCGTGCCGGAGCGTCTATGGTATTTNTCATCAACGGCCGACGGTAAATATACGCTCCACACTCTCCACAACCCGTCGGCGGCCGTTGCCTTTGGCGCGTCGGCTGCCGGCACNCATGCCGCCCTGGACGCTGCCGGTGCGAGCGCATTCGAGTTTATTGCTAAGGCAAACGGTGATTTCGCCCTTAAATTGAATCAGCCGGACGAAGCCTACGTCAGCGATTACAATTCCGAGGGCTTCCTGGCTCTATCGGCAACTGATGATNCTAACGCTACCATACGCCTCTATCCGCTGACGGCCAACGACTTCACTGCGCTCTCGGCATTTGCCGACGACGCGACCCTGAGTGCCGCTATGGCCGAGCCGACCTTCGCCAATATCCTGCCGTTGGTTCAGGCTTTCAACGCCCGTAACCTCGAAGCGGCGCTTAAGCGTGTTGACTATATAATGGGCGAGGGAATGATTGGCAATAATCCCGGCCAGTACAGCGATCCCTCCGGCGAATTCGTTGCATATCTGGAATATGCACGCGAAATAGCCGCCAAAGGCAGCGAGGCCACGGCAGCCGAAATCGAAAGCGCCGTTCAAGGTATTGAGATTACCGATTTCGATATCAGCACTATCAGCGTGTATCATAGAATGGAACCGGGAGTATTCTACCGCTTCCGCAACAAGCAGAGCAACAAATATTTGTCGGCCCTGGAAGGAGGCACGTCCGACGGCCATGCGGTTATGGCCATGACCGACGATGCTTCACGTTCCAACACCGTGTTCCTTGCCATTGCCAATAATGAAACTGCCGACCCGGACGCAGTGGAATTCACCGTTGTAAGTTTCGATAACGGCCTGGTATTGCCCAAGTTCTCACCGGCTTCAGGTGAGTCGTGGCTGCCCGCAGTAAGTACCGCCCCAACTGCTTCAAACGCGGTGATATTCGTTGACCAGAGCAACGGATGCTTCATTATNCACACCGANGGCACCGGCACGACTCACNGACNNCTCAGCGGNGCCGGCGTCACAGCCNTTGCCNGCACCGCCGCAGACAACGCCNACCAATGGCACATAGAACGCGTTGACGAACTTCCGCTCACCCTCTATAATGTTGTAAATATCGACGGCTATCCCGATAACGATGGCTGGGCATCCGTATTCTCGCCCGTGGCTATTGAAATTCCCGCCGATTCGCATCTGACTGCCTATACGGGCATTTTCGACGGCAATGATTATTCGGAGACCGAGGGTGTAAACCATGTTGCCGCAACTGAAATCCCGGCTGATAGCGATGGCAAGGTCATTATTCCCGCCAATCAGACCGCGCTGCTATTCTTCGATGGCGACGACGATGCCGACACCTTTGGCTCGCAGATTGAATCGCGTTCGGACATAACCTATATAAACGTTCCGTTGGTCTACGGCTATGAAGCCGAGGTTGAGCCGCAAGGCAATCTCAGTGGCGGCGTATTGGCGTTTGCTCCCGATGCGGAGAAGGAATATTTCACGCTGCATGCCTCACACAACAATAACTTCCGTGAACTCGGCGAGTACAGGCCGGACTACACTTATATTCCCGGCTTCAAGGCTTATTTTGAAAATAGTGCCGGCAATGTAGGCGCATATCCGATTTATCTTGTCAATCCGAACACGATGGTTGCCGTTCCCGGCGGCGAAGGATTCATCATAGAGCCTGCTACCGAAGATGGAATGGCCCGCGTTACCGTAACGACCCCGGATGAGAACTATACGGTTTATCATCGCCACACGCTGATTGACACCCCTGACCAGGTACGCGCCATGGCTGCCGATGCCGCCGACTATGAAATTGCCTCTAAGAGCGGCAACGAGCATTCATTTGACGTGCCGGTCGGTAGCCGCGTGGAGTATTATGCGGAGCATTCGTCGGGTCAGCGCGGAATTGTTCGCCACATCACCGTGAATGCCGACGGTTCGGTCGGAATCAGCAGCATAGTTGCTGACCGCGGAGCTGAAAAAGTTTGTTTTGACCTTATGGGCCGTAGACTCTCCGCCCCGGTAAAAGGCATAAATATTGTTAATAACAAGAAAGTGCTTTTGAAGTAACCTTCCGTATAGCATAATATAAAATATAAAGCAGGCTGTGCCCGGGTGCAGCCTGCTTTTTCAATAAGTTTTGCGAAAAATACGCGGTCGGTTAGTGAATTATCGCGGAAAAGTTGTAAATTTGCAGTCGATGAATAATTTGAAGCCATACGGGTTGATGAAAGAAGTGCCGGGCGTTTTCTTCTGGCAGTTCTTTTTGCTGAACCTATTTTCGGATTACGTTATTTTAGGAGTTAATCCTCCTCAAACGGCCTTTTACTTCATTCCGGGGCTTGCAGCGATTACCGCGTGGGTCGAGGCTTTGATATTTAAGGCTATTGCCGGTCGCCGCCCCTCGGGTTTCCGCAAGGGAGCGGCCTATGTTTACTATTGGCTGCTGCTGATTGTTCATAACCTGCTGCTGTTTACCGACCTTTTTCTTCTCTTTCAGTTCAACACCGTTTTTTCGCAGCAGTCACTTGACTTAATTCTCGGCACTAACCCCAAGGAGGCGGAGGAATTTCTGGTTGCCTACCTGACTCCGCAGCTGCTCATCGGCGGGATTGCGGCAATCGTGCTTTTTAACTGCGCGCTATATTTTGCCGGCCGGGCAATTGCCAACTTTGGCCGCCGCCATCTGTGGATTCATATAGTAAGGTATCTGTTTGTTTTGGCCGGAGCTGCGGTGTTGGGCTATATGGTCTACGGTTTTGTGCGCTATCGCCATGGCGCCCAGATTCCAACCTTTACCGTGCCTACGCGCGTGGCATATAGCTTTATTCAGCGCTATGCCAATAACCGGCGCACGGAGCGGTTGATTGAAGTATGCCGTAACGCGCAGGTTGAAAAGGGACGTACTCCTGATTTTGACATAGTTTTTGTTCTCGGCGAGTCATATAGCGTTTATCATTCTCCGCTCTACGGCTACAATAAGCCGTCGACTCCCAACCAGACCAAATGGGTGGCCGACAGCTCCCTGACGGTGTTTACCGACGTTGTAACCACCGAGGACTGGACGCAGAAAGTGCTGACCTCGATTTTCTGTCCGGGCGAGAGTGCCGCCGAGTTCGGCAATCATCCGCTCTTTCCGGTGTTGCTGCGCAAAGCGGGGTGGCCGGTGAGGCTCTACGACAATGAATTTCTCGTTTCGGCCGACAGTTATTTCTTCAGCCGCCCGGACCTTTCGGAGCTGATGTTTGACTCGCGCAACGACCGGTTTGAGAAATACGATGGCGACCTCGTGGCGAAAGTCCAGCCAACTGATTCCGCGGCCTTTACGATGATTCACCTCATGGGTCAGCATTTTCAATATGTTGACCGTTATCCGGAGTCTTACGCCCGGTTCACTGCCAACGATTATGATTCCGAGCGTTTTTCTGCCAAGCAGCGCGAAATCCTGGCTCACTACGATAACGCCACATACTATAACGATGCCGTTCTCGGTCAGATTGTCGATAAATTTGCAAATCGCGACGCCATAGTCGTTTATGTCAGCGACCATGGCGAGGAAATTTACGATTGCCGCGATTATTTCGGCCATGGAAATGCCTTGTCGGCCGACGTGATCGACTATCAGCTTCGCGTGCCGATGATGATATGGACATCGGAAACTTTCCGCCGCGAACATCCCGGGCTGCAGGAGGCTATTGACCGGGCGGCCGGCAAGCGCATNTCNACCAACGACCTCGCTCACTTTTTCCTTGATCTTGCCGGAGTCAATACTACGGAACTCNATCCGGCGCGCAGCTTCATAAATGACTCCTATAATCCGGGNCGGCCGCGTGTGGTGCTGAATTCGATTGATTTTGACCGACGGGCCGTTAAGGCTCCGGAACCNACTTTTCCGGCACCGGTTGCTGCGAAATAGCAAAAATTTTCGTAACTTTGCAGCAAAAGTTACGTTATGCAGCAAAAAATCATTATTCTGGACTTTGGGTCGCAGACAACGCAGCTGATCGGCCGCCGCGTCCGCGAACTCAACACTTATTGCGAAATTGTTCCCTACAACAAGTTTCCCGAAGGAGATGACTCGGTTATCGGCGTAATCCTTTCGGGTTCGCCTTTCAGCGTTTACGACGAAAAAGGCTTTAAAATCGATGTGAACGCCTTGCGCGCCAAGGGCCTGCCTATTCTCGGCATCTGCTACGGTGCCCAGCTTATGGCTTGGGAAAACGGCGGCAACGTTGAGTCCGCACCTTCGCGCGAGTATGGCCGCGCACGCCTTGACCACGTTGTTCCGACCAATCCGCTGCTGGCCGATATTGAAAAAGGGGCCCAGGTTTGGATGAGCCATGGCGACACCATAACCTCGCTNCCCGCCGGCTTTGAAATCATTGCATCCACCGCCGAGGTGCCTGTTGCCGCATATCAGATTGGCGGTGAAAAGACCTGGGGTGTGCAGTTCCATCCGGAGGTTTATCATAGTGAATGCGGCATGCAGTTGCTGCGTAATTTCGTTGTTGNTGTCTGCGGNTCGCGCTGCGACTGGAGTGCCGAGTCGTTTATNGAGTCCACCGTTAAGGAACTTCGCNCTCAGNTGGGCGACGANAAGGTNGTGCTGGGCCTTTCTGGCGGCGTTGATTCAACCGTTGCCGCAGTGTTGCTCAACAAGGCTATCGGCAGCAACCTCACCTGCATATTCGTTGANCACGGCATGCTCCGCAAAAACGAATTCNCNGACGTTATGAAAGCCTACGAAGGCCTTGGCCTGAACGTTATAGGCGTTGACGCTTCGGCGGAGTTCTTTGCAGAACTCGCCGGAGTTACCGACCCCGAACGCAAGCGCAAAATCATCGGCAAAGGCTTTATTGACGTTTTCGACCGCGAAGCCCACAAGGTTAAAGACGTTAAATGGCTTGCCCAAGGTACCATTTATCCCGACTGCATTGAATCGCTTTCCATTACCGGCACCGTTATCAAGAGCCACCACAACGTTGGCGGTCTGCCCGAAAAAATGAACCTGAAGCTCTGCGAGCCTCTGCGCCTGCTTTTTAAAGACGAAGTCCGTGCCGTTGGCCGTGCTCTCGGCATCCCCAACCGCCTGATCAGCCGTCACCCCTTCCCGGGTCCGGGCCTTGCGGTGCGCATTCTCGGCGATATTACGCCCGAAAAGGTAGCCGTGCTTCAGGAGGCCGACCATATCTTCATCGAGGGCCTGCGCGAGTGGGGCCTCTACGACCAGGTCTGGCAGGCCGGTGCCATACTGCTTCCGGTTCAGAGCGTAGGCGTTATGGGCGACGAACGCACCTATGAGCGCGCCGTGGCCTTGCGCGCCGTAACCTCCACCGATGCCATGACTGCCGACTGGGCCCACCTCCCCTACGAATTCCTCGCCAAAGTATCAAACGAAATCATCAACAAGGTCCGCGGCGTCAACCGCGTCTGCTACGACATCTCCTCCAAACCCCCGGCAACCATCGAGTGGGAGTGAACATTCAATGTTGAATTTTGAATGTTGAATTTTGAATTATGGGGGTTCGGAAAAATAATGTTGTGTTATGCAAGGCTAAAGACTTTGCAGTCCGCATTGTGCGGTTATATAAATTTCTGAGCTTCCAAAAGTCGGAACGTGTCATCTCCACGCAATTGTTAAAGAGTGGGACTTCGATTGGTGCCAATTTGAATGAGGCTCAGGAGAGTATTTCCGCAAAAGAGTTTGAAGCAAAGATCTATATTGCTCTCAAGGAGGCACGAGAAACTGAATATTGGCTTGAACTTCTATTTCGAACTGACTATTTAAACGAAGAAGAATACAATAGTATGCTTATTGATTGCCAGGAAATATTAAAGCTACTTGTAAGTATCACCAAATCGCTTCGTTCGAAATATATTGAATTTTGAATTGATTGCCAAGCCGCGAAATGCGGAATAGATATGAAATTCAAAATTCCAAATTCAAAATTCAAAATTATCATTGGAGGGCTTTGAGGAGGGGGTAGGCGGCGTGGACGCCGAGCTGGCCGGCGCGGGNGATGTCGGTGATGGCTNCCTGGCGGTTGCCGCGCGAGAAATGTGCGTNGCCGCGNTTAAAGTAGGCCGGGCCGAGGGTCGGGTCTATTTCTACGGCCGCCGTGAACGANTCTATGGCGTCGGCCCACGCTCCCAGGCGCATCAACACCACTCCGCGGTTATAATGNGCNGTAGCCATTCGCGGGTTTAGGGCCAAGGCACGGTCAATGTCGTCCATAATCTGCTGCAGAACCATCTGAGAGCGCGCATTAAGCTCAGCGGCGTCGCCTTCGGTAATAATGCTACCCAGGCCAGCTTCCTGAATGCGGTAGCGAACTGCCGCGCGTTGCAGATAGGCCGGTGCGAAGTCGGGTTGGGCGTCGATAACGGCATTAAGGTCGCCCAGAGCAAGCTCATANTCGCGCAGGGTAACATAATNCATTGCACGGGCAAAANGGTCGGCCGGTCGTGCTTGGCCGCCGGAAATCAGTTTTGTCAGGCNGTCGACGCTNCGGAAATGCTTCTGAGCATCNGCTTCACGTTGAATCGAGGGGATGTCGTTGCTCAGGAACACTATAAACGGAAGCACCCGAGCTGCGTTGAGGTCGTCGATTTCCTTATCGTAAACCGCCGGAGCATCGGAGTCGGTATAATAAGTAAGCTGATATATGGGCAGCATTTCGGCGGGATTATCGTCGATGCGGGTGCGCGATTTCAGGCCGCGGGCATTGAAACTTTGGGTCGAAGCGGTCGCTTCGGAATCGTCGGCGGTCTGCAGGGCCTTGAACCGGGCAAGCACCTCGTCGGTTTCCTCTTCGGAGAATTCTTCGGAGCGAACGGTTTTGGAGTGGGCCAGCTGAGCTGCATAGCGCAGGTCGCGCATAGCGGCGTTTTTATTGCCGAGATCGTTGTTGATTTGTCCGCGCAGGGCTATAGCGGCAAACATTTCCGGATAAATCTTAATAACGGCATTGACATCGGCCAGGGCGTTGATGTTTTCGCCTTTGTCATGGAGTATTATGGCGCGGTTAAGGCGTGCGCGCAAGTCGTTCGGCCTTAGCTCCAGCGCACGCGTAAGGTCAGTTACCGCTCGGTCGTTATCGGCCATTTCGGCGCGCAGCATGGCGCGGTTAAACAATGCTTCGAAGTTAAGCGGTTCCTGTTCTATAACGTAGTCAAAATCATCGAGAGCGCCGTTGAAATCGTTGGCTCGATAGCGGGCAACGGCGCGGTTAACGCGCAGANAGGTTTTGTCGGGCTGCAGCGTCACCGCCCGCTCCATATCGGCCANTGCCGCTTTGGGGTCATTGGCCAGCGCCGCGCGCATCGACAGGGCTCCGACGCNGTTGCTGTTAATCTCCAGGGCGCGGTCGAGGTCGGCGCGCGCCGCTATGGTGTCGGCGCGGTGAAGATTCAGTTGCGCGCGGCCAACGTAGCCCGAATCAAAGCGCGGATAGAATCTGAGCAGCTCCTCATACGTTGAATCGGCTTCGCTGAAGCGGTCGGCGGCTTCCTCGGCCAGGGCCTTGTTGAACAGCAGTTGGCGGTTGTGGGGCAGCAGCTCAAGGGCGCGGGTGTAGTCACTGATGGCGTCGGCATTGTTGCCCAGACATTGGTTGGCAACGCCCTTCACCTCCCAAGCGTCGGGCAGAAACGGATTGAGCTCCACAGCTTTGCGTGCATCACGCTCCGCGCCAACATAGTCGACAAGATTATATTTTGCAATAGCGCGCAGAAAATATGGTTCCGCCAGATATGGTTTTGCCGTTATTACCTGGTTGAAATACTGTATGGCTACCATCGGGTCGTCGAAATATAGCGCCGAGCGTCCGGACTGCATGGTGCGTTCGGTGTTGAGCTGGGCGTGGATGGCGAGCCCGGTAAAAAACAGTAATATGGCGAGAAGAGTTCGGCGCACTATTGCGTGGGTCAGTTGTTGTCTGTTGCGATTTCGTTGGCGCGGATAACGGCCGTTGAAATATGGTTGCAGATATGGTCGCTGCCCAGGAGTTTGTCGATGTTGTTCTTATGGAGAACTTCGCTGACTTCGGGGCGCACGCCCGAAAGCACAACGTGGATGCCTTCGGAACGGCTTGACTTGATGAGCGTTTCGAGGTTGTGGAGGCCGGTGCCGTCGATGAAGGGTACCTTGCGCATGCGGATAATGCGCACTATCGGTTTTTCTTCGCCTACNGNGGTGCGCATCATNTCGTCGAACTTGGTAGCCACGCCGAAGANGAAGGGGCNGTCGATTTCATAAACCTGNACGCCGTGGGCAAGGTTGAGTTCCTCGTNGGTCGACAGGTCGGTATTTTCTGCGGCATCGAGTTTGTCGCNGTAGACNTTAATCGACGAATTCTCCATTACGCGGCGCAGGAACAACACCACTGCCAGCAGCAGACCGATTTCAATGGCGATAGTAAGGTCGAAAACAACTGTCAGCAGGAAGGTGACGATAAGAACCGAAACGTCGCTCTTGGGATTGCGCATAATCGAGCGCACGGTGCGCCAGCCGCTCATGTTGTAGCTCACAATAATCAGCACCGCAGCCAGAGTAGCCATCGGAACCAGCTGAATCAGCGGCATCAGCAGCAAGAAAATCAGCAATAGGACTATGGCGTGGATTATGCCGGCAACCGGGGTGCGGCCGCCGTTGGTAATGTTGGTCATGGTGCGGGCAATGGCTCCGGTTACCGGAATGCCGCCAAACATCGGAACGACAACATTGGCCAGACCCTGGCCGATAAGCTCGGAATTGGAGTCGGTGCGTGAGCCGGTAACACCGTCGGCAACCGTTGCCGACAGCAATGACTCAATGGCTCCCAAAATTGCTATGGTAAAGGCCGAGGGGAGCAGGCGGTTAATGGTTGCCATGTTGAGTTCGAAGCCGTGGGGGAGCGGAATGTCGGTTTTCAGCTCGCCGAAGCGCGCACCGATCGTTTCTACCGGCAGTTCAAAGAAGTAAACCAGCGGCGTAACAATCAGTATTGCCAGCAATGCCCCGGGCAGCTTTTTGCTTACTTTCGGCACCAGAATTATTATCAGCAGCGAAATCAGGGCCACCATCAGGGTTGTCAGGTCAATGTTGGCGAAGCTCTTGAAATACATGCCCCATTTCGGAATGAATTCGCTCGGTATGTTCTTCAGTCCCAGGCCGAAAAAGTCGTTGATCTGGGTCGAGAAAATAGTCAGGGCGATGCCGGCGGTGAAGCCAACGACAATAGGGTAGGGTATGAACTTAATTACCGTGCCTAATCTGAAAAATCCCATCAGCAGCAGAATGAGCCCCGCCATAAAGGTTGCCACGGCCAGACCTTCCAAGCCAAACTGGGCGATTATGCCGTAAACAATAACGATGAAAGCGCCGGTAGGGCCGCCGATCTGAACCGAGTTGCCACCGAAAGCGCTTACGATGAAGCCGCCGACAATGGCTGTAATGAGGCCGATTGTAGGGCTAACACCGGAGGCAATGCCGAAGGCTATGGCCAACGGCAGGGCAACGATGCCGACAACGATGCCGGCAATAAGGTCATCTTTGAACTTCGACGCCGAATAGCCTTTCAGCGACGAAAAAATCTTGGGTCGGTAAGCAAAAGCTCCGGAAAGAGTCATGTGTGAATAATATATTTAAGTGTTTAACAGTTTATCCGCGGTGAGTCTGGGCTCTCCGTCCTTTTTTTCGTTTGCGGCTACCGCCGCGGCGATGTTTCTTTTTAGGGGTTTGAGGCGCGTTAGAGCGTTCGGCAGTGGGGCGTTCGGGGGTGAATCCTGATTTTCCTTCCCGGATTAGTTCCTGGCTTTCGCTGCGCAGGCGGGCTGCAACCTCGGGGCGCCCCATGTCGGCAATGAAGCCGGCCAAAAAGTCGAGACGCCGGGGTATGGCCGCCAGATTCTGCATTGCGCGCACCTGGCGCCAGTTGTCGAGGGTGTCGTTGCTTACGCCGACGAAGCGCACCAGGTAGGCAACGTCGCTGACTATCGGGCGGTCGAAGCGCAGGGTAGTCATTATTGCGCGGGTAAGTTTCGATGCCTCATGGGCATTCGGAGCCACACCCATGAATATTGCGGCCAGGCGGTAGCGGGTCGGGCATTCCGGGTCGGCGGATATAAGATTGCCGAGGCGCTCCATGGCGGCTTGCCAGGCACTTTTGCTGCGCAACAGTTCGGCAAGTTCCGGAATCATGATTTCCAAAGCGCCTGTTGAGCGCAAGGTGTTCATGATGTCGACCGGGTCGGGGCCGTTGAGCATTTTACACAGTTCGGAGTGTACGCGCTCGCGCGAAACTATGGTCAGGCGGTTTATGTGGCGCAACATCGCTTCGTAGACCTCCGGGTCGAGCTTCCAGTTGAAGCGGTTGGCAAAACGCAGCCCGCGCAGAATCCTGACGGGGTCGTCGTTGAACGTTTCATCGGGGTCGAGCGGAGTGCGCAGACGCCCGGCTTTCATGTCGGGGATACCTTTGCCGGTAATGTCGACGGTCTGGCGGTTGGTCAGGTCGTAGTAGAGCGAATTAACTGTGAAGTCGCGGCGGTAGCAGTCTTCCTCAATGGTGCCGAATGCCACTTCNGGGCAGCGCGNGGTTTCTTTGGTGTACTGCTCCTTGNGCGTCTGNACCAGCTCTATTTCATCGTCGGGGAAGCGGCGCAGCCTGAGCTTNGNAGTGCCGTANTTTAAAAAAAATANNGGNCGGCCGGNAGTNAGNTTGTNTTTCTGNAGCCAACGGGCAAACTTCACTCCCCCGTTGGGCAGGTCCACTGCCAGG
>WFLX010370687.1_pt1 | contig 18145 bp, 12 predicted proteins | sample 4967041 | NCBI WGS metagenome assembly WFLX01 (sample SAMN12857096, study PRJNA449069) | gut metagenome | isolation source: stool from male and female vole | host: Microtus ochrogaster | place: USA:Florida | collected 2017 | reverse complement strand
TCCACTCCGGCATCGACTGCGTGTTGTTCCACTCGGCCCAGGCGACGATATGGCCGTCCGTCCGGTCGTTGGCGCTGCTCGCTCCGTTCAGTTGGGAGCAGTAGGGCATGGTCTTATTGTTCTCGGCGAAGTTGAGGAACGTCTCTGTGTAGCGGGTATCGACGACATGCGGCCCCTCCATCTTGCACAGACATAGGTAGATCTGGTTGACGTCCGAGTCGCCCTTGTTCACGCTGCCGCCGGCATGATCCACCGACCCCACGGTGCCCTTGTACCAGAACCGGAGCGCCTTGGGCCGATAGGTGAAAGCGAACGGCTTGCCGAATCCGATCGAACCGTTGGTGCCGTTGGTGCCCAGATACTGGCCCACGAAGATGTTGCCCGCCGCGAACTTGCCGATGCCCAGCATCGCCACATACTGCGACCTGGTGGCCCACTGATTAAAACGGGTAAGACTACCAATACTACATATTCTATTTCTCCCGAATTTAAAGGTCATATTAATATTTTACAAGAAGCTACAAGAATAGGTCTTACTCAAATGTTTAAAGAACAACATAATAGTGATATAAAAAAAGACGATATTAATGACAGAACAAGTGACGGAACAAAATAACAAACAAACAAACACTTAAGCCACATAGAATCATTATATCATTGATTTATACTGATATAAAGTGACGGAATAATTGACGGAACATGAATCAGGAAGAATGTGTTAAAATCATTATAACCTATAAATAAATCATATATATGCCGAATCTAAAAGAACTATACTTCACAATGGCGAATTTGCGTAAGCTAAATCTCCCCTTTGATGAACGGATGAAGCATGAGGGCGCTAAACTTGAAGAGGGTCTCATTCGCGACATGACTAACCGAATAATAATCTATTAATATGGATAGCGGACAGATTATACTTTTTCAAACCCGGGGGGGGCGAGACGAAGATTGAGGTTCGGCTTGCCAATGAATCAGTATGGCTTACCCCCGACCAGATGGCGGAGCTGTTTCAGCGCAACAAATCGACCATTTCAAGGCATATTAAGAATATACTTGAAAGTGGTGAGCTACAACGCAACTCAGTTGTTGCAGAAAATGCAACAACTGCTGCGGATGGTAAAACCTACATAGTTTCCTACTATAATCTCGACATGATTATCAGCGTGGGGTATCGTGTAAATTCTCATCGTGGTGTGCAGTTCCGCCAGTGGGCCACGCAGGTGCTGAAGGAGTATTTGATTAAGGGGTTTGCTCTGAATGATGACTTGCTGAAGAACGCTGGACAAGGCAATTATTTCGATGAGTTGCTTTCTAGAATCCGTGATATTCGTAGCTCTGAAAAGGTGTTCTATCGTAAGGTCTTTGAGATTTATGCCCTGAGTATCGNTTATGATCCGCGCACNCNCCCCAACAGTTCTTCAAGACTGTGCANAATAAGATGCATTTTGCTGCCCATGGTCACACCGNCGCCGAAGTGATTTATGACAGGGCCAATGCCGAGAATGATTTTATGGGGTTTTGACTTCTAGGCGAGGTGAGTTGCCGACTAAGCACGAAGCGGAGATCGCGAAAAATTATCTTTCGGAAGCTGAGGTTGATGTGTTCAATCGTATNGTCAACCTCTATCTTGACTTTGCAGAATTGCAGGCGCAGAGCCATGTGCCGATGTATATGAAGGACTGGATTAAGAAACTTGATGATTTCCTTGCGCTTTCAGAAAAGGAATTGCTAAACCACGCCGGGAGCATATCGGCTGAGGAGGCGATACTGAAAGCTGACACTGAATATGAGAAATTCAGAGAGCGCGCGCAGTATCAACTATCCCCGGTCGAGATTCACTTTATCGAAGCCTTTGAAGCCGAGCAAAAGAAACTGAGGGATAATAGATGAGTTTCTCCGGGAAGCGGGGGGATTTGGGTTTTTCGGGGAAAATGGTTACCTTTGCTTAGACATTTTATTCCCCCACGCATTTTTTACCATGAGCGACGAGTATACCAACCCCGAAGAGATTTTAAATGACGATGATAACGGCGCGGCTCCGATTCAGGAGCCGACCGCCGATGACGACTACGCGGAGCCTGACGCGAAGGTGGCGATGCCTTACGAGCAGGCCGCGAGCGATGTGGCCAAGCATCAGCTGCCGGGTATGTATCGCAGTTGGTTTCTCGACTATGCTTCATACGTGATACTGGAGCGCGCGGTGCCTCATATCGAGGACGGTCTGAAGCCCGTGCAGCGNCGNATNCTCCACNCNATGAAGACNGCTCGACGACGGCCGNTNCAANAAGGTNGCNAANATCGTGGGCNANACNATGCAGTNTCACCCCCACGGCGACGCNTCGATCAANGANGCNCTNGTGCAGNTNGGNCAGAANGAGCTGCTNNTNGANNNNCANGGCAACTGGGGCAANATNCTNACGGGCGACNNNGCCGCGGCCGGACGTTATATCGAGGCTCGCCTTTCGCCTTTCGCTCTGGAGACGCTTTTCAGCCCAAAGGTAACGGAATGGACACTGTCGTACGACGGCCGCAAGAAGGAGCCTGTGACGCTCCCCTCTAAGTTCCCGCTGCTTTTGTTTCAGGGAGTCGAGGGTATAGCCGTGGGCCTTTCGTCGAAGATACTTCCCCACAATTTCAACGAGATAATCGACGCCGCGATAGCGCATCTGAAGGGGGAGGAGTTTCAGCTCTATCCCGATTTCGTGACCGGGGGCTTTGCCGATGTCAGCCGCTACAACGACGGCGAGCGCGGAGGGTCGGTGAAGATACGCGCCAAGATCGAGAAGCAAGACAATAAGACCCTTGCCATCACCGAGATACCCTACGGCAAGACCACCGAGGCAATCAAAGACTCGATCACAAAAGCCTTCGAGAAGGGTAAGATAAAGATACGCAGCGTGGTCGACCTGACCTCTGACCGCGCCAACATTATAGTCAATCTCATTCCGGGCACGTCGTCGGACAAAGCTATCGACGCGCTCTATGCCTTCACCGACTGCGAAGTGTCGCTGTCGCCCAACTGCTGCGTGATTCATGACGATAAGCCACACTTCTTGACCGTCAGCGACGTGCTTCGCCACAACGTCGACTCGGCCCGCGAGATCCTGCGCAAGGAGCTTGAGATACAGTTGGGCGAGGTGCGCGAGTTGCTTCACTTCGCCTCGCTTGAGAGGATTTTCATCGAGCAGCGTATCTACAAGGATAAGCAGTTTGAGCAGGGTGAGACGATGGAGCAGGTGATAGAGCACGTCAGGGGCCGATTGCTGCCGTTTGTCACCGAGGCGGTGCGCGAGATTACGGCCGACGACGTCATGCGCCTGCTGGAGATAAAGATGCGCCGAATCACTAAGTTCGACTCCTCTAAGGCCGATGAGCTGATAGCCAAATACAACGACCGCATCGAGGCCCTGCTCTCCGACCTCAATAATATCACCGACTACACGATCAGGTGGTATGAGGAGCTGAAGAAGAAATATGGCTCGGTGTTCCCGCGCCACACCGTCATACGCGGCTTCGACAGCATCGAGGCCGCGACGGTGGCCGAAGCCAACGAGAAGCTCTACATCAACCGCGAGGAGGGCTTTATCGGCACCTCGCTCAAGAAGGACGAATACGTGTGCAATTGCTCGTCGATAGACGATATTATCATATTCTACAAAGATGGGCGATACAAGGTTGTGAAAGTGGCCGAGAAGCTGTTTGTCGACAAGAACGTGATGTATGTCAACGTGTTCAAGCGCGGCGACGAGCGCACTATATACAACGCTATCTACCGCGACGGCCGCGACGGCACCTACTATATGAAGCGCTTTAACGTGACCGGCGTGACCCGCGACAAGGAGTATAATCTGACGCAAGGCACCCCCAGCTCGCGAGTCAACTGGTTCACTGCCAACCCCAACGGCGAGGCCGAGGTCGTAAAGGTGACCCTGAAGCCAAAGCCTAAGTTGAAGACGCTGCAATTCGACGTCGATTTCGCCCAACTCGCCATCAAGGGGAAGCAGTCGCGAGGCAATATCGTGACGCGCAACGACGTTCACCGCTTCTCGCTAAAGGAGCATGGCACTTCTACGCTCGGAGGCCGCAAGGTGTGGTGGGACCCCGACGTGCTTCGCCTCAATTACGATGGCCGCGGCGAATATCTCGGCGAATTTCAGGGTACCGACAGCGTGCTCGTGATTCTCAACGACGGCTCTTACTATATGTCGACTTTCGACGCCGCCAACCATTACAGCGACAATATCCTCCGCATCGAGAAATTCCGTCCGGGCCACGTTTGGACGGCGGTCCTCAACGACGCCGACCAGGGATACCCCTACATCAAGCGATTCACATTCGAGCCAACATCTAAGCGGCAGCGCTATCTCGGCGAGAATACCGCGTCGACGCTCATAGCGTTGAGCGATAAGCCTGGCGCGCGCTTTGAGGTGAAATTCGGCGGCAACGACTCGTTCCGCGAGCCGCTGATAGTCGATGCGATTGATTTTATCGGGGTTAAGTCGTTCCGCGCCAAGGGCAAGCGACTGTCGACGTTGACCATCGACTCTATCACTGAGATTGAGCCCCTTGAGATCGACGAGGCCGAGATTGAGCAGCCTGTTGCGGCGGAGCAGCCCGAGGTGGCCGATGCGGCATCAGATGACGCTATCGAGCCCGAACGCTCCGACGATGAGGTCCGCGACGAGATCAATGGCCAGCAACGGATATTTTGAAAAATTGCCGTAAGTACGTTGTATGCCACGCAGATATGGAGCGTGCGTCTTCAGGAGCGCGAAAGCGAAACGACGCGTTGGCGAATCCTCAAACCATCGGCAATCTCACAAGGCGATGTGCCCTCGAACGGTCGTGTGCCACGCAGATATGGAGCGTGCGTCTTCAGGCGTGCGAAAGAGAAACAAGCCGTTGTGTCCCCGAATAGTAGGGATGCTCCATGGAGCATCCTTTTGATTTACAGTAAATTAGCTTGTTGAAAAGGCCACTCCGTGGAGCAGCCCTACAGTTCATCCATGCCGGTTGGCGTTGCCGGCTATTAGCGATTTTGATACCTGCTTATTTCGACGTCATTATTCGGAGGATGATTCGGTCGGTCTCGTTCATGCCGTCGCGCCCTATGTCAGTCAGATTACGTATTGATTTATCGATGTCCTCGTCGATAATGCCTTCTACAGAGGTCACTTCTTGGCCTTCCATAGCCATCATGGAGCATATCACGGCGGTGGACACTCCCGAAGTGAGCTTCATGGCGCAGCTCGGCTTCGCTCCGTCGCAAATCATGCCTGTGAGGTTGGCAATCATGTTTTTGACAGTCGCGACCACTTGCGGATAACCGCCCCCCATCAGGTAGGTGATACCGCAGCTTGAGCCTGTCGCTGCCACCACGCAGCCGCAGAGTGCCGAAAGTCGCCCAAGGCTCTGCTTGATGTATATGACGGTCAGGTGACTGAGCATCAGCGCCCTGATAGTCTGCTCCTCGGAGGCGAAAGTCTCTTCGGCATAGACGGTCACGGGCACAGTTGCGGCGATCCCTTGGTTGCCTGAGCCTGAATTGCTCATCACCGGGATACAGGCCCCGGCCATGCGGGCGTCGCAGGCCCCGGCCGTGTAAGAGAGGATGCGTGAGAAAATGCTGTCGCCCATTACTTTACGCTGTCGCTCGCAATGCAGGGTGCGCCCTACGGAGTGTCCGTAGCTCCCTGTGAATGACTGCTCGGCTGCTGCTCGATTGATGCGGCGTGTGTCGAGTATGAAACGAATGTCGTCGAGAGGGGTGGTCATCGCGAATTCCCACACCTTGGCGAGCGTCAGCTCAGGCTGGTCGTCGGCTGTGTCGTCGGTTGTGCCATGCGAGCGGTTGTTGAGCTTTACTTCGCCGTTGCGGCTGATGTACACGAAGTTGGTGTGCCCCGCCTCGATGATAGCCGTGGCGCTGTCGGCTCCGGCTGAGGCGATCACCTCGATATATAGTTTCTCGCTTATGCCCTCTTTAAGGTCGATGGAGATGCGCTTTTCGGCTATGTATCGCTTGCCGCGCTCTACGGCCTCGGGGGTGACGTCGCGGAGCACTTCGAGCAGGTAGTCGGAGCGGCCTATCAACGCTCCGAGAGCAACCGCGATCGGCAACCCTATCATGCCTGTGCCGGGTATGCCGACTCCCATGGCGTTTTTCAGGATGTTGGCGCTGAGCAACACCTCGATTTTTTCAGGGGTATGGCCGAGAACCTCGGCGGCTTTCGCTGTGCATAGAGCCACGGCTATAGGCTCCGTGCATCCGATTGCCGGAATCACCTCGCGCTTCACAAGGTCGATAATGCGCTTGCTCTCTTCTGGTGTAATCATGATAATGGCTGGTTGGTGTCGTTTTGATTTACACTGCGAATTTACGTATTTTGCTTAAATATTCATATCTTTGCCAATGAAAAATTGTTTAACCCGCAAAGCGCAGCATTTCGATGGATTTCGAGCGATATGAGATAAGAGGCGGGGGAGAGGTTGTGATCCCCGTCCCGCGGAGCTACGGCGACTGCGCCGAGCTTATCCGGTCTGACCATTTCAGCCACAATGGGCGCCGCGACTCTATGTTGAGGATATGGCTCGGGAGCCTTTCGCGCGTGAGCATGGGCTTCTGCTTCTGGCTGAGGCTCGCCGCTTACCGCAAGGGCTGGCTCTATCCGTTGGCCAAGCTGATGCTGCGCCGCTACCGCAAATACGGCTTGCTCATCCCGCCGCGCACGCGTATCGGCTACGGCTTTTATATACAACACTGTTTCGGTACAATCATCAACCCCAAAGCCGTGATAGGCAACAACGTGCATATCGGCCAATTCACCACCATAGGGGCCAACGGGCCGACTGCGCCGATCATTGGCGACGGGGTCTATATAGGCCCTGGAGTGTCGATTGTCGATGATGTGGCCGTAGGGAGCGGGGCGGCCATCGGGGCCGGCGCCGTTGTGGTGAAAGACGTGGCTCCCGACACTACGGTGGCCGGAGTCCCCGCGAAGCCTATCTCGCCGCACGGCCATCCCGAATACATACGCTATCGCTGGCCTCTCCCGGGCCAGCGATAGTGTCGATGCTTCAGAAGCGCGATTGCTCCGAGTTGCCCGCGCCGGTGCCCCGGTAGCGGTCGCGGGTGGTGTTGAATCGATACTGCAGCGTAAGCATTACCGACCGCCGCTGTGAATAGTTTTTCTGAACGATCTGCACCGCGTCGCTGCATAGCAGTGCATCCTTTTTGCCTGAGTCGAAGAGGTCATTGGCTTCGAGCGTCACGCCCAGGGCGTTGTTGAGCAATCCTTTGTATATCTTGGCGTTGACGTGCCATGGAGTGTTCGTGAGCTTAATGTTGTCCTCCCAGGTGTGTGTCGTCAGCTGCGCGTCGATGTTAAGCCATATGTCGTATGGGAGGTGAATCGCGTTTTGCCATTGGAATAGAAACCCCGGGGTCGACATCTTCGTGAGCACGCCGTTTACCGGCAGAGTGAGCCACTGCTTCATGACGCCGACGTTGACGCGCGGTTGCCATGCGCCGACTTTGAATTGACCCCCCGCGAAAGCCGTGAGATAGTGGCGGTGGTCGAGAATGGCCGCGCGTATTATCGTTGCCTCGCTATTTTCCCCGAATGGCTCGGTGATATGATATATACCGTCTTTGAAATATGTGTACGACAGTTGGGCGAAGAATTGGCGCCACTGCGCGGAGTACTCTACGGTCTGGAGTTTGATGGGTTTGAGAAATGGGTTCCCGGTTTCGTAGGTCAGGCGGTTGATATAGCTTACGGTCGCGTCGAGCTGCTCATAGCCGGGGCGAATGGTCTTGCCCGAATAATTCAGCCCCATATTTACCTCTCCGAGCCGGGTCGCGATGTTGAGCGAGGGGAAGAGGTTGTCGTATGTCTTGCTCTGTCCGTCGCGATGAAGGCCTGCCTCGTAATAGTCGAATGTCACGTGCTCATAGCGCAGTCCTAAGCCTATGCTGAATCGGCCTAACTGCTGGCCTATTTCTACGAATGCGGCCATGTTGCTCTCGTCTACTCTGTTGTCCGAGTCCGATATTTCCGGTATGTTGGCTGAGGCTATGTTGGTCGACCGGGTGTTGGTGTATTCCTCCCCCGCCTCGATCTGTCCATGCCATAGAGGGTAGCTCATCACAAGCTTTTCGGCGAACATACGGTTGCGGTTCGTCGAGGTGATGGTGACTATGCGGCCGTCTTCGCTGTGCGAGGCTTCGTCGTTATATGAATCCTGCCGCTGCTTGAAGCCGAAGTAATTGGCGTTGAAGTCTACGCCCAATTTGCCTATCGACCCTACGTAGTACACGTTGGCCGAGTGCGAAGGCCCGGCGTCTGAGCGATTGTTCATCCTTGTGTCTATCTGCTCGGTCATCGCTCCCTCTTGCCATACCTCGGTTGGAGTGATTCCCTCCATAGAGTGGCGGTTGCGGTTGCTGCGATAGTAAGCGCCTATGCTGTGATTGTCGTTGATGAGCCACGAAAACCCTATTTTGCCCCCCATATCGTTGTAGCGTTCTTTCCATTTGGTGAGAATCTTTTGAGTGTAGCGGCCTGAGGGAGCGGTGGTTGTCATGTCGTTGGTCTGATTGTTGAAATTGTGGCCATTCCACCATCAGTAGTTGCCGAACACTTCAAAGCCCTTCGAGCGGAATTTGAGGTCGACGGTGTTGCCGGTTTTGAAGTCGCGGAGAAAGCCGTTGTCACTCCTCAGCGATCCGCTCCAGCCCTCTCCTTTGGGGGGATTCGTGCGGATACGTATCACCGACTTCACGTCGGCCGCGTATGCTGCGCCCGGATTAGTCGTCACCTCTACGTTTTTTATATCCTGTGAGTTGAGTTGTTGTAGCTCCTGAAGGTCGTAAACCTTCCGGCCGTTTACATAAATCTCCGGCGCCCCCTTTCCGAATACCTCAATTGTGCCGTTGTTGTCGACTACCATAGGCACTTGCCCCAATACGTCTGCGGCCGTTCCTGCATATTGCAGATGTGTGCCCGCCACTTTCGTTACGAGAGAGTTCCCCTTCAAGGTTGTCAGTCGCCGATTGGCTTTTACCGTTACTTCGCCCAGCGTGTAGGTGACGCTGTCTGTCGCGAGTTCTTCTGATTGGGCCATCGATGAGATTGCCGGAAGAATAGCCAGAGCTAAGGTTAAAATCTTTTTCATAAGTAAGTATCGTAAATTAGTTTAAATTAAGATTCGAGATCGCAATAGCAAGCTGAAGATTGGTATAAACTAATTTTCGATACTTACTTATTGCATCAGTTATTTTGTTTGTTGGTTAAAGATTAGGTGGCGCTGCCGGGCTCGGCATGTCGCTTTCACTGATGCAAAATTATGTCTAAACCGATTTTAACTCCAAATATAAAAGTCTTAATACGCTCGACGCAACTCATTGATTATCAATGGTTGCGTCTCCTGAAAATCTTAATATCGCGCCCTGCGGCCTAAACAGGGCTTAATTGCGAGCGCAAAAACGCGATAATATCCTCCTTCTCCGCGACGCCGAGTTTTTTGCGTATCGACGATTTGCGCACATAGATCGTGGCCGTGGTCTGCCGGGTGATGACGCTGATTTCTTTAGTGGAGAAATCAGCCATCATCAGCACGATTATCTGAATCTCCTTCGGAGTGAGCGCATCGCCATGTTTTTTCGTGAGACGTGAGTAAAACCCCGAGTAGAGGTTGTCGATTAAATCATATACGTTATCCCAGTTGACGAGCTCGCCGTTGGTTTCGCCGTCGATCGATGATATTTTGCGTAGCATCTCGCGATTCTGCTCGGTCGGGGTTTCGGCTACCATTTTTATGATACCGAGCTGCTGGAGTAGTGCTNTTCTGAGAGCTGCCGAGCTGTCCCCCTCCGAGGGCTGCGTCGNNNGAGCTGNCTTGAGTTCGTCCACCATTTTCTGCAACGCTTCGGCGCGCTCCTCGTTTTCGAGCTCGCGCTGGCGGCGCCTGCGTATTATCAGCCCCGCTCCCGCGAGCATAACCACGCTGACGAGCGCGATGATGAGGATAATTACGGTCTTATGCTGGCTTTCCGCTTTTAATGCCAACGCGCGGCTCTGCTGCTCCAACGCGCCCCGCTCCGACTCCCATTGCGATGCCTCCATGCGGTTGAATCGCTCCCGCTGGCGGTTGTTTAGCCCGTTTACGTGTTTGAGCTTCATCTTGCCCGTTTGCTTGAATTCAATCATAGTGCGCAGCAGATTGCTGTAACTGTGGTAGTAGGCGTCGTCGTCGCTTCTCATGATGGCTGCTAAGCTGTCGGCCTTCGCGAGCTCCCTCGCGGCCCTTTGCGTGTCGCCGCTGTTCAAGGCGTTCATTGCCGTGTGCATATGCAGATAATCCGCGGCCCCGTTCTCCGCGCCCGCGTTTTTGAATATGTAGTCGATGTCAATGTCGCTTTCGCGGTAGCGCTCCAGTTCGGTCAGTATTTGGGCGCGTTCATACATCATATTGAAATGAAGCTCTCCGAGTCGGTTTTCACGCGCGTAGTCCATAAGCTCATTTGTCAACATGAGGGCAGAGTCAATCTCCCCGGCGTTCTCGTATGAGCTCAGCAATATATATTTTGCCTCGATTTGACCCTTAGGGTCGGTTTCGAGCTCGATTAGCCGTTTTGCCATCGGTATAAGTTCCTTCCCCTCATACTCCGAGGCTCCAAGCAGATTGCGCACTCTGAGCGATTCGACCATCAGCGAGTCAGGCACGTCGTTGAGCGAAATGATCGAGTCGAGCATGGCGATCGCCCCGGTCATGTCACCGATCCAGAACTTATACCATGCGTAGACCGTCGCGCTACGCATATCCCTTACTATATCCTTCCCGCTGTAATAATCGTGGACCGACGCCATCAGTGAGTCGGCTATCATCGAGCGGTTCATGCGCATGTGGCCCAATGCTCTGAGGTAGTGGTATTTCGCGCGTAAAGAGTCGGCCTTAAGGTCCGACGGATCGATGGCGTCGANNANCGTCAAANCGCTGTCCNCGTTTNGGTTCATCNNCTTCTCAGCCTCGTTGATAGCGTGATNATATCGCGACTGCGACCGCGAGCACGAAGCCGCGCTCGCGATTATCCCCATAATGACTATATACCAGAATTGTCTCATTCCACTGCAAGATGAAAAAACTACGGTCTGATTAGAAGGGATAGCCGATGGCGAGGTGGAGGGCAAGCGATTTGCCGAATGACTCCATGTTATAGTAGCCCGATTTGCCGGTGTTGTAAGGCGCGTGGATGCCTATGCCGAGGTCGGCGCGCACTACTATCATCGAGATGTCGAAGCGGAGTCCGACGCCAGTGCCCGTGGCGAGTTCTTTGAAGAACGTGGAGCCCCGGAGCGTGCCGCCGGGGCGCTGCGGGTCGTTTTTGAGCAGCCACACGTTGCCCGAGTCGAAGAACAATGCGCCATGCAGCGGGCCGTAGAGCGGGAAGCGATATTCGAGGTTGAACTGGAAGATGAATGTGCCGGTCTGGTCGAAATATCCGTTACGCATCGACGATGGCGCCCGATAGCTGCCCGGGCCGATGCTGCGCACGGCAAATGCGCGGACCGAGTTGGCGCCTCCGCAGTAGAATTGCTCTACGTAGGGCACCTGCGAGGAGTTGCCGTAGGCATGGGCCGCGCCCGTCTGTATGCGCGACCATAGCCAGTTGTCGCCCGATAGACGGCGTCCATACACTACTTGGGCCTCTGCCTTGACAAACTGGGAGAACGGGGTGCCGAAAAGTTTCTTTTCGCCATGCTTGCCGCATACCTGCCATATGCTCCAGAATATATTTCCGGCTTCGGTGGCCGAGAGGTAGCCGTTGACCGTGTTGTCGGGGTCAAACTGTCGGTTGTAGTATAGTGAGTATTTGAGTTGAGGTATGAACTGGCTCTTGAAGCTGAGCGCTATCGCCGGGTTGGCGTCCATGATCGAGTCAAACTCTACCGTGGTGTGCATCAGCTTGGTGTAAGTGAGCTTGAATGGGGTGAGACTGTGGCTTACGTATCGGTTCTGCGTCCAGTCGTAAGAGATTGAGGCGTTGAACTGGGCGATTTTGAAATAATGGGGGCGGTTGAGGACGTCGGCGTTGAGCGATATGCGCGTCCAGTTGGCTCCGTGTCGGCGGCGCGGTATGAATCCCGGGAGTAGCAGTCGGGGGAACGTCAGCGACTCCGTTATGCCTACTTCGTAGGAGTTGAGCGAATTGCTGCGTCGGCGCCCGGTTTGCCATTCGTAGGTGCCTGTAAGCTTCGATGACAGCATCTCCCCCCCGCCGAACAGGTTTTTGTTGGTAAAGCCGATTGATATGCCCGGGCCGAGGTAACTGTTGGATTTTGACGAGACGTTGGCTTCGACCGACAGCTCGAGAGGCACGTCGAGCGTGCAGTTAACGGTGACATCGAGCGTCGGGTCGGTGTCGCTGACGGTGTCTGTGAGCGATTTGGTCGGGGTAGCGTTGATGTCGATGGCGTTGAATATGCCGAGCTGGGCGAGGTATGTCTGCGTGCGGTCGATGCTGCTTGCCGAGAAATATCGCCCTTTGCGGAATGAGATGCAATTGTCGATTGCCGAGGGGCGCACTTTTGAGGGCTTGAACTGCACGAGCGTGCCCCGGTCCATGCTTATCGTGTCGGGGGTGCCGTCGTTCTCGTTGCGGTTGACGATTACGGTGACGTTGCCTGTGCGGAAACGCTGCTTTGCGAAGGCGGGGATATTGTCGGCCACGAGCATGCGCAGTGCTATATGGCCAGGGTTCATTATGCTGTCCGCTTCGTAGTCGATAAATTGCGGTTGGAAATAGTAGAATCCCCGATTGCGGGCTGCGTTGGAGATAATCGTGCGCGCCGCGGCCAGGGAGTCGGTCGAGAATCTGGCTCCTTTCTGAAGATACGGCAGCCGAGAGGCTACGGAGTCGATCACGTGGTAGAGAAAGCTTGTGTCGGCGGGCAAAATGATGGAGTCGAGGAGATAGGGATTGCCCGTGGTGATTTTGTATAGGATTTTGGCCTTGCGCGGATTCTTGCCGCTGACAAGCTCGTATGATGAATGGCCGCGGAAAAAACCGTTGTTGTCGAGTATCTCGTCAATCATCTTGGTGCGCACTTCGGGGCGCACATCAGATACCACTATCGGCTCCTCGGCGAATTTGTTGTAAAACCATTTCTTCAAGCCTGAGCTGTGCGAGTCCATGTTGTTGTACGTCCAGANACCACGAGAGGCACCNNNCAGAAGANNTTCTTATNGGCGGGCACGTCTACAGCCTCTGTGATGTCTTCGGCCAGGCCGTATGGGAGCTTGTAGCCCTCTGGAGTGGAGAAGTCTACTCCTTTCAGGCCGTTGTATAGTATCTCTCCCTGCTCAACCTTGCGGGTGGTGGAGCAAGCGCATATTAATAATGTGAGGATGAGGGAGAGGAAATATCTGTAGAGTTTCATTTGGTGGCTTGATTTGGGGGTTGTGACACTGACAAATCGTATGATTGACTATTGGGGTATATCCTCGTTGGGGTCGATGATCTCCACGGTCTTCTGCGGCGCTTTGGGCGTGCCCTTATGCCAGCTCTTGGGATAAAGGAAGTTAAACAGGTAGCGGAAGCGACGCAGTTTGCGCTTGTAGACGAAGCCTACGCCCGTCTGGGTTATTTCGCCGTCGAGGATACTTTCATAGCCCGTATGGCGGAAAATGCGCACGTACATCGTGCCCGACTTGTTGATGTAGTATTCTATCGACACGTCGTTGAGCAGGCTTTCCGCCAAGTTGTCGTCGTTATCGTCTGAGTAGCTGCCCCCGACCACGATCTTGATTTTGTCGTCGAGGAAACTCTTCGATACCTTGTAGCTGTAGCTTGTCGTGGTCGACGAGTTGCCGTCGAGGGTGCGTTGATACTGGTCGACGCCGAATGATATGTCGACGCCCTTCACATTGTTGGCCATCCATGTGTTGACGGTCGACTCCAGGAACGAATACAGCAGATTGCCGCTAAGGCTTGAGTTAGCCTTGGTGTTGGGGCCTGTGTATGTGTTATACAGGAGCATATTCATCGCCTGATTGGCTCGTTGCTCCGGGCTCATTGACTGCAGCTCGTTCTGCACGGTGATGTCGTCGTCGGTCGAGAGGTCGAATTTTATGTCCATTTGCTCAAGTGTGCCGGTTACGCTCAGGCCTACGTCAAAGTAGATGAGTCGCGAATTCTGTCCCTCCTGGGTGACGTTGGCCAGCAGCTTGTCTACGGCGTTGAGGTGGAGCTGCGGGTTCATTATATCGCCTGTGAACGACACGTAGCTCCCTTCGCTTATGTCAAACAGCTTCTCCGACATCAGCGGCGGGGTATAGCGAGCGAAGCCCTTGTTGAGGTTGATGCGTCCGGTCAGGCGTTGCTGTCCGAGGGGATTCATCGNGTAGTCGAGGGTGCNAGTNGGCTGTNTCTGCACTCGGTTGTTGCCCGTCTGGGCGAGGTCNANGCCGATGATCGCGCCCGGTTGAATGGTGAGCAGNGCCTGCAGGTTCATCATGCTCGACGGCGCGCCTACCGTGTNGGCTTTCATCACGGCGGAGGTGTCGTTGAAGTTGATGAATTTAACCAGGTCGCTGTTGCTGCGCGAGGCGAGGGCCGCCTGTGCGTCAGAGATGACGTAAGATACGTTGGTGCCTGAGTTGACGCTGAGGTTGGCGTTGATGTCGAGGAATGTGAGCGAGCCTTTGACTGAAGCGTCGAGCGAGACGAATGCCTTGCCGTAAACGTCGGCTTTGCGCGATTTCTTGCCGTTGACAATCTGCATATCGTTGGCTTTGAGGTCGAGGTCGATTCCTATTTTTGAGAGGCTTCTCAGGTCTACCACGCCGTTGACCGCGAGCGGATTGTCGTTTGAGCCATATATCTTGTAGTTAGATAGGTGCACGATGTTGGTGTCGACCGGAATCTTTTCGTCGGTGAAGCGGAACGACGATCCGAGCATGGCGACGTTGACCGCGGCCGAGTCAAAGTTGATGTATCCGTCAAATCTCGGCGCGTCGAGCGAGCCGGTCACGTCCATTGTGCCGTTCAGGTAGCCCGATAGTGTTCCTGTCTGTGAGATGAACGGGTTGGCTACGGCGAGCGGGAAGCGTATCATCTTGAAGTCGAGCAGGAATGGATGTATCGCTGTGGAGTCGTTGAGATTGCCCGATGCGGTAATCGCCTTGACTCCGTCGACCGCAAGCGACGTGTTGGCATGGATTGTGCCTGTGCGTGAGGTGGTTATGTCGACGTCGAGGTCAAATGTCCCGACTCGCCGCTTGTCATACATGAAGTCGGCGAGCGTGATTGTGCCTGAGCCGTTTATGTCGTTTCCGGCCTGGCCGATATTTATTTTCGCCGAGAGATCTCCCTTCATCGGGGGCGCGTAGGGGTTGAGGGCGAGCCAGTCTTGTATGTGTATCTGGTCGATATCTACATAGAGGCGTTCGCGGGGTGTCAGCGAGCCGTCGACGTTGACGCTGTCGGTGCGGGTGTATATATGCAGTTTGCTCTCNTCGTTCTNNATGATAANGTTGGCGTCTACNCGCGGGTGGAGGTAGTTGTNGATGATATAGTTGTCGGAGTTGACNGTCCAGTTTTTGTATGCGATCGTTGGCTTGTAGGGAACGAGCTTGAGCATGAAGGTGGAGTCGCGCAAGGTGACCATTGCGCCCAGGTTATATCCTGTTTCCCCCTTGATGTTTTTCTGTGAGAGGAACAGCGATAGCTTATCTTCGGCTATATAGCCGTTGGCCTGTATCTTGGCGAACTCGTCGAGTGTGCCCGGCTCGTTGTTGACGATGAGTCGGTAGCGCAGATACTGGTCGCGCTGATAGGCGTTGAAGTCGATGTTGTCGATGCGAGTGTCGCCCACGGCGAGGGTGTCGACTTTGGCGTCGAGTGTGATTATTGAGTCGTTTGTGGCGACGAGTTTCACCGAGCGGAATGTGGTGCCTGTCTCTGATAAGTACTGGCTTATTACATTATCCGTGCCGGCGTCGACTGTCAGCCGGAATGGAGGCAATGCTTTCTGGAAGCCTATCACGTCTACGTTGCGCAGGTCAAACGTCCGGTTGATCGTAGCGGAGATAGAATCCGTGCGGGCGAGTATCGCGCTCAGTTTCTCGCTGGAGGTGAAGTCAAAGTTGAAGTCGTTGTTTGAAATGACCGCTTCGGTTGCGGAGTCGTTGGTCAGGAATGTGGTGAAGAGGTTGTCCCCCTGTATGCGCGTCGAGCCGTAAAGTATGTCAAACGACGGGAAATCAAGCTCCGCGTCGATCGCCCCCGACTTGGTGGCGTAGGCGGCACGGCCGTCGAAAGCCATTTTCACGTTCATCGTCGAGTCCATCACGCCGAGGGCGTGGAGGTCGAGGTCGGCGATGTCGCCTGATAGGGTCCAGTTATAGGTGTCGCCAAATAGGTTGCCCTCGGCGTTGACGTGCAGGTCGACGCCCGGATTTGCCGAGGCGAGCATCACTTTCGCTTGCCCGTCGACGAGAGTGCCGGCGAGCGAAAGGTTGCGCAGCGGATATTTGTTGTACGATGTCTCGGCGAGATTCACGTCGGCCCCGATGCGGGTTTTGGATGAGAACACGTCGAGCCCTTCCCCTTTGACTTTCAGATCGGCCGTGGTGACGCCGACTCCAAGGCCGGGCATGAACGAGTTGACAGGGAATTTGCGCGCGCGGAGGTCGATGTCGTAGGCTGTGCGGCGATTGTTCCAGCTCGCGTCGAGAGCCACGTCGCCGCCCCCCGATGTCACCTTCACGTTGCCGTCGATAAGGCCTCTGTTGAGCTTCGCGGCTCCGGCGATTTTGAATGGGGGTAGATTTATCGAGCTTTGCGACGCTTTGTCGAGAAGCATGGGCTTCGCGAAGTTGAGGTTGACCATGTTGCCCGAGATGTTGACGTTGCCGACGGCGTTGTCGAAGTTGTCCATATCGCGGAGCTTGCCTGAGGCTTTGATGTCCCAATAGCCTGCCATTGAGGCCGATGCGGAGCGCAGGTTGAGGTCGGCGAGCGTGCCTACGAGGTCGAGCTGGAGGCGTAGCTTGCGGTTGCGCGGCAACGCGCTGATCATCGGTTTGAGCGACGGCTCAGCGAGCGTGATGTCGTATGGGGCGATTTCGGCGGCTAAGTTGGCTTGCAGGGGAGCTTGGGTGGCGTCGGCGGTAAGGCCATAGATGGCTGATAGGTCGATTGATGATCCGCGGGAGAGTATGTGGAACCCTTCGGCGCGGATCTCGGTGGAGTCCATGGCGAAGTAGCCACTCGCGTCGATGTTGAGGCCTGAGCGCTCTGAGGCGTATAGTCGCTTGAGAGGCACGGATATTGAAGTGCCTTGCATGGCAAACGAATCAACATCTATGGCTATATCGCTGAGCTGAAGATAGTTGAAGTCGAGGCCCGGAAGCGGTTTCGCGCCTTTCACGGCGTAGAGAAGGTCGGCGTCGGCGAGCCGCATGGTCTGGATCGCGATGTCGTAGGGCTTCGTGGGGAAGGTGTCGGCGGGAGCTTCAGGCACCTCTACCGGCACTGGCGAGGTGAACACCTGGCCCGAGAAACCCGCTATGCCTATGTCCCCTATGTTGATTTTGTGGTCGGCGAGGTTAATGCCCGCGTGCGCGAGGGTGAGTAGCGACAGATTGGCGTCGACCGATTCTATGGTCGATTCCATTGTCATTCGGTATGCGATGTCAGAGAGCTTAACCGACTCAATATCAATGTTCCAGGGCATATCTGTCGGCGGGGTTGGAGGCGTTGTGTCGTTCTTAAGGGCGATACTTATGTCGCCCCCTTCGAGCGAAATGTTGCCCGCGTCGACGTGGCTCGACGATAGCGCCACTACAGCGCGGTCTAAGCGCAGACGCGAGAGGTTGGCGCGCAGGTAAGTTATTGAGTCAGGGGTACCTGACTTGAAAAATACGTCGTCGGCGAAGATGCCTGTCGCGGCCACGTTCCCCTTGAAAAGAGGCATCAGCGCCACGCTCACGTTTGCGCGGTCGAGCGTCAGCATCGTGTCGCCCTGCTGCATGATCTCAACGCCCTTAAGCTCTACCGAGAGGGGGAATGAAAGGCGCAGACGCTCCACGCCTATGTGCATGTCGCTCCCCTCGTTGACCTTAGCCAGCACCTTAG
>WFLX010105054.1_pt1 | contig 18145 bp, 15 predicted proteins | sample 4967041 | NCBI WGS metagenome assembly WFLX01 (sample SAMN12857096, study PRJNA449069) | gut metagenome | isolation source: stool from male and female vole | host: Microtus ochrogaster | place: USA:Florida | collected 2017 | reverse complement strand
TCATAGGCCCCCACGTTAAGGCCCAATCCCTTATCCGCATCCTCCCTCTTGGCTGTCAGCCGGATAATCGGCACCTTGCTCTACTTGCGAATCTCCAGCATGGCAGAAATACCGTCCATTTCCGGCATCATGATATCCAACAGTACTAAATGAATCTCTTTCTCCGCAATGCACTGTAATGCTTCCCGCCCGTTATAGGCTTCATATAAAGTATAATTTTCATTAGAAAGATAAATTTTCAGTGCATTGACGATATCCACCTCGTCGTCGCAAATCAGTATATTGTACATCTTTTCCTCATTTCCGCCCTGACCGGACTTTTCATTCTTTGCATTTATTGTAACAAAATACTCTTTAACAAAAAAGGGTTGAAACCTTTAAGATTTATTTAAGGGGCTGCCCAAGCAGCCCCCTTACATCCCATCCTTTAAATTCTGCTTCAATTCCTCCAAGGCTTCTTTAAACCGTTCCGAGTACATGGAAGGATGGGCGGCAATCAGCGCTTTCTGGAAAAAGTCCCTTAATGCCCCCAATCTTCTGCGCTCTTCCACTCTTTTTAAATAATTTGCCCGAAGCTCCTGCAATTCCTTGCGAATGCTTCCCGACAGGCTGCCCTCCGACATTTTCTTTTCCAAGGCGTCCAGCCGTGTTTTGATATGCGAAAGCTCTTCCCTTGCCTTTTCCATCCGAATCAGCACATCCCGCAAATCCAGAGCAGCCTTAAAGGACAGGGCAAAATCCGCCGCGATGCCTGCTGTAAGTACATAAGTCATACCTGACAACAAGGGCTGGGGCAGGGACAATACAAATTTTTCTATAGGTCTGTNTATCACTTCCGTCNTAANNATTGTGANAAATCCCCATNNGAGNGTGGNGAATAGGCAGATATGCCCCTGAAAATTGAACTTATTTTGGGAATAATCCCAATATCTGACCTGAAACAGCGCTTCCATAGTGACGCCCGTCACATATTCCAAGATGGTTGCACCGATACAGCCTGCCACATACACAAGGAGCGGATTGTCCTGAAAGGGCATGGACACCACAAGCATCATAATGGCGCCGCTGCCATACAGCGGAAGAAAGGGGCCTCGCATAAAACCCCGGTTCACAAGTTTTCTGCTCTTTACCGACACATAGGAAGACTCCACGCACCATCCCAGAAAACAGTATAAATAAAAAAAGAAAAGCCATTGCATTATGCTATAGGAATACATTTGAAGTACCTCTCTCCCCAGCCTAATGATATATTGCGGCTTCCACGCTTAGCTTTCCCTTGCGGGTAGTTCCGGCTTCCCCCAGAAACACAAATTTGCCGTACCCGCGGGCGTTCACGGTCTCGCCGCTCTTTAAACTTCTGGAGGGATTCTCGCAAAGTCTGCCATCCACATAGACCTTACCGCCGCAAATCCATTCCTGACATTCGCCGCGGGATTTGCGGTATACTTTGGCAAGAACGGCATCCAGCCGCAGGGATGCCACCTGAATCGTTATCTTCTCCGGTTCGTCAGCGCTTGCTAACAAAGTTTCATCATCCAGATGAATCATTTTACAATTGATATTGGTATGTTTGATCTGAGTCAGATTCTGGCAGATAAACTCCGCCACCGTTTCCAGACAGAAAAGCCAGCCTTCCTTATCGCCTACAATAATGTCTCCAATCGTACTCCGCTCTATTCCCAGATTCATTAATGCCCCCAGAAAATCCCTGTGGGAAAGGGCATCGGCAAACTTAGGCAGCTTGGGCGTTATATGGATGCAGACAATAGGAAAGTCAGTCTCATAGCCTAATTCACCGCTGTCCCCAAAGCGCACCACTTTGCGCTCTGCGCTCTCATTTCCTCCAAAAAGGGTATAACCTGCAAACTTAAGCTCCGGCTCCGTCTGCCAGAACAATGCCTGCTCACTGAGCCCCAAAAATCCGGTAAAGGTAAAAATTCCCTGAGCATAAGACTTGTCTGCAAGCTCTTTCAGACGGTTTTTAAACTGCTGTCTCTCCTTTTCACTTTCCAGTGCCATTTCTCTATCCTCTTAAGTGAAACTGATTATCTTTTCCTTGGGAGCCTTGGTTTTCTCTACGCTGATGGCATGAAGCACAGGACCCTCCCCCTTATAATCCTTCCAATATTCTCTTGTCACCGTGGCTGTCACCTTAACCCACTCCTGCTGCTTTAAGGCCGCCACCCCCGCATATTCGCAGGCATAGCCCAAAAACGCCATATCATCGGCACAGCAGGTCATGGCCATACGCCCCGGCACAAAATATCCTTCAGGAAATTCCTCCGGCTTTAGAACCATGGCGGTAAACTGCAGCTTCTTGTCCAGATATCTGTCCAGATGCTCCATGGAATCCAAATACCAGATACCGTACCCCACATCATCCAGCACAATCAAGTCCTGCTTTAAATCATAGGGCAGGTCTTCCTCAAAAATCTCGTCAATCTCGCCGTTTGCATCCTCGAATACCACCTCGGCGGAAGGATTTACTGCTTTGATGTTGCGCTTGTAACCATTCAATTCGTCGCGCACATCGTCACATCGGTTAAAGATAATCATCTCCGACTTTCGTATCATCTCCGCCAGCAGGGAGCGCATATTGGTGTAATACATAGGAAAAGTGGAGCCGTCAATGGTGGTAATCTGCTGCTCAACCTTCCAGAACATGGGCAATTTCATATTTTTGAAATTCCACATGCCATTATACTCAATGATAATTCGCTCAGGCTTATGCTTTTTTTCAAGCTCCGTCAAATGCGCCGGAGTGAAATCTTCCTCATTTTCAATGATTTCCAGCACGGTGCGGCTCGCCTTGAGAAGCTCCTCCTCATATTCCGTTTCCCCTTCCTCACACACAAGTAACAGGGTCTTTCCTTTAATTTGAAAATACTGCTGGTTTAAAGTAAATCGGATAAACTCCGTCTTGCCGCTTTCCAAAAATCCATTAATGATATATACGGGCTTCATGGGATGCCGCCTTTCTATGGTTAGATTCTAGTTTTTCACTGTTGACTGTCCGTTTTATCTTTTGAGTTCCTGCTTTCAGATTCCGGCATTCTATTTGCGGAATAGCACTGCCAATTTTTCCTCATCCAGCTTTGAGCCGATGACACAGATTTTGCCCGTCACTTCGGGCTTTCCTGTGCGGATTTCCTGCTCTTCGGGAACATAATCATAATAAATCCATGTGCCGTCCTCCGCAGGAACCATTCCCTTGGCACGAAGGATTACACCATATTCGCCGCTGTCAAGGGCAGTGAGAATCTGCCCAATCTCTTCCCTGCTGTATCTGTTGGGAGTCTCCATACCCCAGCTGGAGAATACCTCATCCGCATGGTGGTGATGATGGTGATGGTCGTGATCATGTCCCTCCTCGCCATGGTGGTGGTCGTGGTGCTCATGATGCTCATGGTCGTCATCATGGTCATGATGATGTCCGTGACAGCCGCATTCGCAGTCCTCCCCATGCTCGTGGTGATGATGGTGCTCATCATGGTCGTGATGGTCATGGTTGTGGTCATCATCATGGTCGTGGTGGTGTCCCTCGTGGTCATGGTCATGGTGGCAGCAATGGTCATGCTCCCCTTCCTCGTCATGGTCATGATGATGTCCATGGCAGCCGCACTCGCAGTCCTCCCCATGCTCGTGGTGATGGTGCTCATGCTCCTCCTTTGCCTTCTCCATCATTTCCTTCATCAAGTCCTCCAGCTTATCCTCACCCTCAATGGTCTCCAAAACAGCCTTTCCGTCAAGCTGCGCCAGAGGTGTAGTAATAATCGTCGCCTGCTCGTTATGCTCACGAATCATAGCCACGCACTCCGAAACTTTCTCGTCAGAGAGCTTGTCCGTTCTGCTTAAAATAATGGTGCCCGCATATGCTATCTGATTGATAAAAAACTCGCCGAAATTCTTGATATACATCTTGCACTTGGAGGCGTCTACCACAGCCACTGCGCTGTTAATCTGTACATCCAGCGAAGCCGCCACATCCTCCACCGCCTTTAACACATCGGATAGCTTTCCTACCCCGGAAGGCTCAATCAAAATCCTCTCCGGCGCATAGGTGCTTATCACCTCTTTTAAGGAAGTGCCGAAATCTCCCACCAAAGAACAACAGATACAGCCGGAATTCATCTCTTTGATTTCAATTCCTGCCTCTTTCAAAAATCCGCCGTCAATGCCGATTTCTCCAAACTCGTTCTCAATCAGCACCGTCTTACTGCCGTCCAATGCCTCTTTCAAAAGCTTCTTTATCAGGGTAGTCTTTCCGGCTCCCAAAAATCCTGATACCACATCAATCTTTGTCATTTTCTCATCCTTCTTTCCTGCCACTTTATGGCAATGCACTAATCTGGCTGTTCACTGTTCTATATTTTCTACCATATTTGTGCTAATGTCAAGAATTCTATCCTAAAAGTTTTGTAAATTCCGCCTCTATCATACTGTATGGCAGAACAGCCAGCTCCCCTTTATCATTTGCCCCACACAATATCCCCAAAAAGCATCCGTTCTCTTCAAACACGCCGCAGCCGGACATACCGCTATGGGCTTCCCCTGATACTAACATCATATGTGTACCAAAATCCTCCACATAAATCCAATTTTCGATGACCATGGCAAACCGGCATCCCAAGTCATTCTCCGCCTCATAATCCACCAGAAATATGCCTTCCTCACTCTGTATGGCATCAAAGACTTCCCTGTCCTTTTTTACAATGCCATATTTCTCCTGACAGTCTGGGGGCAGCATTTCCTCCTTTATGGTCAAAAAAGCGCAGTCCACCTCTTCTATCAGCCGATATTCTGTACAGACTGCCTCCTCCCCGTTCCTAAAGACAATCTTTATCTTTTGACAGTCTGAGGGAATCACATGAGCCGCCGTCACTACCACTATGCCATCATCCTTTTGCCCATAGATAACGCCGCTTCCGTGATGATTATCCGCAAAAATCTGTACGGCTGCTGAAAGCGACTGCATGAGCCCATCCTCCGGTCTGACATCGGAACTGCCTGTCCCCAAAAAATCCTCTCCCATAGAAGGATTCTGGGGAGAACTGTTTCCATGCGAAGCATTATCTCCTCCGCTCAAATCCTGTCTGATAAAAGGTCCGCATCCCACAAGACATAAAGCTATTCCCACGCTCAAAACCATCAAACCTATTCTGTTTATTGTTTTCTTTTCTTTTTCCATACTGAAAAATATTTCCTTTTGTAATACAGACCGCCTTCTCATCAGGGAAGCAGCGGTCTGTATCGAAACCTTCTATTTAATCTGTTAAAATGTGTAAGCAAGACGATAAGCCGGGTTATGTCGTGAATGATTATCTATCTAGCACGGCTGTCGCCAGCCGCGTCAAGCGACCTACCTGAAGACAGACCGGGCAAGCCTATAGTCTTCTTTTTGGTCTTGCTTCGGATGGGGTTTACATGGCTCCGCCTGTTGCCAGACGGACGGTAGTCTCTTAAGCTGCCTTTCCACCCTTACCGCATTTTAATGCGGCGGTATCTTTCTGTTGCACTTTCCTTGGAGTCGCCTCCACCAGACGTTATCTGGCATCCTGCCCTGTGAAGCCCGGACTTTCCTCACCTTCAAAATCATTTGAAGCCGCAATCATTTATCTTACTTACACTTTTCACATTATACCATGATTACTTCGTAATCACGGTATGGATGGCCATTCGGCCGTTTCCTGCCACAAATATGTGCTTATTATACCTTCTACCCGCTTTAAAAGCAAGCATATCCTTACGCAGACTGCGTTACGCAGTCTTTTCCAAAATTTCCTTTTCTTCTATGGTTTCTTCCTGTCTCTTCACACCAAACAGCTTCACCGCAGCCTCAAACATTTGCTGATAACCATGCACGGCAAAGGGAAACATCATCACATAATAAGGAAATATATATCTCGCCTTCGCCTCAAAAATAATACTGAAGAAAAATCCCCCAATCATCGTGATTCCTAATAAATGCTCCAAAATATTGCTGTCTTTTTTTACTGCAAACAAGAAATAACACAGCATTCCCAAATACACCACAAACTGCCATCTGTCACAAAATGCCAACAGCTTCCCATAATAGCTGCCGCTGACCTTTGCGGCAAGAGAGTCCTCTTTTGGGGCTTCTCCTTCCTGATATTGCGTGTTGAAAAAAATAGATTGATACAAGGGTTGATTCCATTGTGACAGAATTTTTTCCCGGAAAAAGTTTTTTGCATAACCCAAATTCCCCNCAAAAACTCCCATTCTCTCTTTGATATTCTGCCTTGCATGGGCTGATGTCTTCGCTCTGTCAAGCTCAAATTCATAATAAATAGTATTGGGATAATTATTATACCATCCGGGAAAAGAGTATGGTCCATCCTGTAATCCCATGGCAATCAATGTGGACATGGGAATGCCCGGCTCATGAGCTATTCCTGAACGATACTCATACATTTTGTAAATTCCCTGATGGGATACCCAGCAAAGCACCACTGTAAGAAATACTGCAGCCACAATACGTATATCCCTTTTCTTTAAANCATAAAGCCCTGCTGNAATACACAAAGCTATCAATAAAATTCCAGAATGCCTGCGAAACAATAATGCCATTGTAACAGCCGCCGCCATAACTGCCAGATATCTTTTTTTCCCATATCGGGAATAAGCAGCTAACATCCATGCAGCTATCAGGGTGCAAAAAATACTAGGTATTTCACCATAACACCATGAGGTATAGAAAACAAGCGGCGCGCAGCCCAGCATTAAAAGGTTATATCCCGCAATTACCGCGGTATGCTCCGTGAGTTCTGAGACAATGCGATACCCTGCATACACAATTCCCACTGCCAGAATCACGCAGATTTTTTCAATGGCATAATAATTGTAGGCTCCGACAAACACAAATAAAAGTTCGCAAAGAGCCACCAATGGCAGCTGATGGGGATACATATTAAGATAGCTTCCCTTGTTGAGAAAGAAAAACTCTCCTTCTTGAAAATAAGAGGCTCCTCCATATATAAATGCCTGATCTCCCTGCGGCACCCTGTTAGCGGAGCGTATCCACCACAGCCCTGCTGCTCCTGTCCACAACATGGCAAGTCCCAATGTAGCCCAGCAGCAGATCCGCTGTATCTTTTTACTCATATGCCGCTCTGCCGCAAGAAGTCCTGTCAGGAGCAATACTGCAGCCATGGCTGCAAGCAGATTCTTCCATATACTGTCCGCTTCATTAACAGGCATTTCGCTATGTCCCGGTTCTATGTGGTAGGTATATTTCAAAGCATACCATACAAGTCCTACAAAAATCACGGTTCCGGTGATTCTTAAGACCCAATTTCCCATATGATATAATCCACTGGCAAATCCTCGTTCATCCCGCCTCATAAGTTACTTCAAGCCATCCTTTTCCTTAGTATTTCCGTCATCTCATACTAAACCCTAAAACAGCTTCCTCCCACAAATTCCCGTCCAATGGAATTATTTGGCAGACTCTCGCTGGGCACGCTCAAAAAATAGTCCAGGAATTTTAACAGGCGCTTTGCCTCATAATACTCCGGATCTCCCTTGGAAATCTGGAAGAGTAAAGGCTCCGCAAACTGCTTTAACACTGCAAGTTCATAAATAAGCACAGAATTGAACATAGCATCCGCTTCTTCCTGAAACGGGAAAATATTTTCCTCCTCGCCCCTGCGCACGGAATGCCACATGGCAATAGTTCTTTTTGCCTCCGTGCCTCTGGTTCTGGCATCCCTCACCATGCGGCGCAAAAGCCTCCCGTCCGTGGTGGGTATCCTGTTATGTTCGTCCACATTAATATTGGTCAGGGCGCTGATATAAATTTTGTATTTGCTTTCACTAGGCAAGGCATAGGACATCTTTTCGTTTAACCCATGGATTCCCTCAATCACCAGAATATCATCCTCTCCAAGCTGCTTATAATCATTCTGGTACTCACGCTTTCCAATTTTAAAATTAAACACGGGAATCTCCACTCTTTCCCCCGCCAAAAGCCTTGTCATATCCTCATTAAACCCTTTGACATCTATGGCCTCCAGACATTCAAAATTATAATCCCCTTTTTCATCCCTGGGGGTCAACTCTCTATCCACAAAATAATTGTCCAATGCAATGGTATGGGGAGTCTTGCCCAAAGTGCGCAGCTGTATGGACAGTCTGTGGGAAAAGCTGGTCTTACCGGAAGAGGAAGGGCCCGCAATCATGACAAATTTTACGCCGCCACGGTTTACAATATCCTTTGCTATCTCTCCGATTCTCCGCTCCTGTTCCGCCTCCTGCACCAAAATCAAATCATTCATATGACCCTTACAAATCCAATCGTTCAAATCCCCCACCGATTCNAGNCCGATTTTACTNCACCATTCNTCGGATTCCCGCAANGTCGCATACAATTTCTTTTTCTCCGCAAAGGGCTCCAGCANGGTAGGATTCTTTTTATCCGGAAGCAAGNGCATGAAACCGTCCTCATAGGCAATGACATCAAACCACTTTACATAGCCTGCATTAGGCAGCATATATCCATAATAATAATCATAATATCCGTCAGCCTCATAGATATTGACACAGGAGCTTTTGCGGTAATGAAAAAGCTTTTCTTTATCCGCCATTCCCTTTTTCTGAAATAACTCTATGGCGTCTTCCAAAGAATAAGAACGCTTTATAAAAGGCAGTTTTTTCTCTGTCAACTCCCGCATGCGATTTTTAATCTTTTCAGCATTTCCTGCCGTGGCGGAAATGCTCCCCTTTGGATGAATAAAATATCCCGGTCCAATGGCAAAATCAACCTTGCACTTCTGTGCTGCCTGTTCTCCAATGACATCATTCACTGCCTTTAAAAACAGCATGGTTGCCGTGCGCACATAGGTCTTGTGCCCCACATCATCCTTTAAGGTAAAAAACTCGAGAGTACAGTCCTTGTTGATTTTCTTAAACAACTCCCTGATTTTGCCGTTAGCGGCCACTACAGCAATCATATCCTCATACTGCTTTTGATACTCATCAGCCACGGCTTCATATGTTGTGCCTGGAGGATAGTGTTTCTGCTCTCCATTTATCGTTACTGTATACATGCTGATACCTCCCTTTCATTTTTCCTTTCTGGCTCTTCAAAAATTTGTGCGGCGGCAGAAGTACTTTGAGAAAAAGGAAATGCTCCCTCAAAGTAATATACCGCATACATTCCACCATGAGATGTCATCAGTCTTTCCACCAGCCTGGGCATTTGTCCCATTTCCTCTGACAAATAAGTAAATGCAGGCAGCTTTTCCTGATCTCCATTCTCATTCGCATACATTAAAAAATAAAATCCCTCTGCATTTCCCAGATAATCCTCCAATCTGCGCTGAACAGCAGGCATATTGGAGAACCAGCCGCCACCAAACACGGCATTCACAGAATGATATGCCGAAGTCTCCAATACACTGCCTGTACAAAAGCTTGTTGTTCTGCTGTCAATCAGATAGCGGCTCTGGGGCTGGTTCTGACAATACTCCTGTATCTGCCGCAGCCATTCCATATAAATCTTTTGTCCCCTATTGACCTCCTCTACATAACGCCACTGCTGCATTCCAGAGGAAAAACTTGTCATGCAGACTAAAAGTCCCCCCAGAATCAGTGCCACTTTTTCCCGCTGTACTATCGCGGACTTCTGACAGTCAATAAAGACCAATATAAACAATAACATCACCTCACAGGCCATCAGAGGAACAACTACCCAGGACCTGATTCTGCCCCCATAAATCAGATACCCCCACACAATCATCCTTGCGCCTCCCAGAAGCGCTGCTCCCGCACACAACTGTTTCCAATGCCTTCTAAGTATCATCCATATCAGAAAAATTGCCCACGCCACTATGGTCATATGACTGATATCCAATGGTACGCCGTCAATAGAGCCATGGTAAATCCCCTTCAGCAATTCTCCTATCTGAAAATCTTTTTCCCCCTTATTTACCACATAAGCGTTCAGATATTTGTTACATTCCGTATCCGCTTTCCAATCCAGAATCATACCAGTTCCAAATGCCTCATATTTGGCTCTGGAAATCTGATAATCTTCCAGAATATCACGGACTTCCTCATAGTCAGGTACTCCATAATAGTCACTCATTGCAGTTCTCATATCGTTAAACTGTTGGTAGCTTTTCCACACTTCACCATGATATCCAACTGCGGTTCCAATTGTCCCCAGACAGAGGATAAGAACCAATCCTGCCGCCATTGACAGTAATTGTCTGCTCCTTACCTTCCATTCCGCCTTTTCTCCCACCATCGCCACAAGCACCGCCGCCAATCCTAAGGGCTGCACCATCAACATTGCCTTGCTGCGTAACAAAAACCCAAGCAGATTCAAGCAGCCAAAAAAGCCAAATCCAGCTTTTTTGTCCTCCTGCAGCAAAAGGCAGGCATATCCCGCCANTGCCAGCAGCACTGCTGTGGAAGTATATNGAATCGCACCCGCCACATAGTAATAAGCAAGAAAAAAACATCCTGTTGCCGCTGTCACTGACACCACATGAAACCATTTCCGGCACCGGCTGTATGCACTGTACAAAATCGACGCATAAATCAGCCATTGAAAAAATAGCAGCATACCGCCATACCAAGGCACCTTTACCGTGAGCTGATATAAGAAGGCAAGCGGAAAGGTCAGCAGATAGTTGACATATATTACATGGGCATCCGGGCTTCCCGTTATCACTCCCGACAATATAGCTGTAATATACCGATCATCATTTGTCTCAAAATAACAACCTGTGGTACCTAGTACAAAACCAATCAGAACAAGGGGCACAAACATCGCCAGACATTTTTTGAACCCTGCTTTCATCTTATCCTTTTACTCCTATCATTAGACCGATAAATATAACATCAGTGCCTGCCTCAAATACTGCATTTCCGTTTCCACTTCAGCAAGCTTTCGTCCGGCTCTGGGATTTTCATTGGTTTTAAGCATTTCCGCAATCCGGCATTTTGTTTCAAGACAGGTCTCCAAATATTTTTTTAACACGGGATGCCTGTCCCGCAAAAGCAGTCCGCCGTATCTGTCAGCCAGCTCCTCATCAATCTTTCCGGAAAATGTACTGTGAAAGTTTTTTTCCTTTCCATAAGCTGCCTTTATCAGAAAATAATATTTTCCATCCTCCTGCAGAATATCCTCCGCCAAAATCCTATATCCTGACTGTCTCAAAAATCTGCGGAATTCCATAAGTTCCGACTGTGGCTGTAAAATCAGTTCTTCCAATGCCCTTGCTTTGTCCTGCCCCTCTGTCAGAATCCTCTGCATCAGCCTGCCGCCCATCCCGGCACAGATAAGGCTCTGGGCTTCCCCTGTCTCATATGATGAAAGCCCATCCGAAAGCCTTGTTTCTATGTAATCCGAAAGACCATACTGTTCGATATGCTCTTTTGCGCTGCAAAGGGGGCCTTCCCTCACATCCATGGCAATCACTCCGGGGCTTAAGTTCTTCTGCACCAAATAGATAGCGGCAAAACCATGGTCACACCCCACATCAACTACAGTCTTTCCCGGTGTAACCATAAGACAGATTGCCTGCAGCCTTCGTGAAATCTGTACTATTCTCCCCGTTCCCATTACTCCAGATAATCCTTTAATTTTCTGCTGCGGCTGGGATGGCGCAGCTTTCTTAATGCTTTCGCTTCAATCTGACGGATACGCTCACGAGTGACATTAAACTCCCTGCCCACTTCCTCCAGCGTGCGGGCACGCCCGTCATCCAGGCCAAAGCGCAGGCGTAACACCTTTTGTTCTCTTTCCGTCAAAGTGCCCAGCACCTCCACCAGCTGCTCTTTCAGCAGCGTAAATGCTGCCGCATCTGCCGGAACCGGCACATTTTCATCCTGAATAAAGTCACCCAAATGGCTGTCTTCCTCTTCGCCGATAGGGGTCTCCAAAGACACGGGTTCCTGACTGATTTTTAAAATTTCCCGCACACGCTCCACGGGCATATTCATCTCCTCTGCAGTCTCCTCAGGAGAAGGCTCCCTGCCAAGCTCCTGGAGCAGTTGGCGGTTCACACGAATCAGTTTATTGATGGTTTCCACCATATGCACCGGAATCCTGATAGTCCTTGCCTGATCTGCAATGGCTCTGGTTATTGCCTGCCTGATCCACCATGTAGCATAGGTAGAAAATTTATAACCCTTTCTGTAATCGAATTTTTCCACAGCCTTGATTAAGCCCAGATTTCCTTCCTGAATCAAATCAAGGAACAGCATTCCCCTGCCCACATAGCGCTTGGCAATGCTGACTACCAGACGCAGATTTGCCTCTGCAAGGCGCTTTTTTGCCTCCTGATCTCCAAGTTCCATCCTTTTTGCCAATTCAATCTCATCCTCTGCACTTAAAAGGGGAACTTTGCCGATTTCCTTCAGATACATACGNACCGGATCTTCAATGCTGATACCATCTGNAACTGTTAAGTCCAGATTCTCCACANCTACCTCGTCCTCCNCAGTCAGAAGAATTTCCTCTTCATCCACCTCGTCCTCTTCCGTAATGCGCAAAATGTCCACATTATTCTGGTCTAATGTCTCCAGAATCCTTTCAAACTGCTCCTCCTCCAAGGACATATCCGTAAAAAAGTCAGAAATCTCCTGATATTCCAAGACATTCTTTTTCTTCTTGGCAAATACCAGCAACTCTTTCATTTTTTCATCAAATTTTGCCTGTGTGTTTTCATCCATCGTTATGGTTTCCTCACTTTATCTTGATTTTAATTTGCATTACCTATTTTCATTTTAGCCCTGTCCCAGGGAAATATGCGTTTTCGCCAGCTCTTCCAAGGCTTTTTTGCCATCAATTACCTGCTTTAGGGCATTTACATCTGTTCCCATATTTGCGGCATAATATTCATAACTGTTCTTTTTCACAGCCATCAGAATATCATGAAACGCCTTTTCCTTTTCCCTCTGGGTGTCAATGGGAGGAAGACTTGTGTGAAACAAAGCCGCAGCCTCCCGCTGTTGTTCCTCATCTTCAAAGGTACTGATAATGGCCGCCGGATTGTAATTACCCTTCTCCAAATCCGCAAACAGCCGCTCTGCCACCTTTCGGTAAAGTTCCTCTGTAAAATCCTCCGCAGAGATATATTTTTGAATCTTGGGGTAAATTTCGGGCTCGTCCGTAATCCATGTAATCAAAAGCCGCTGGGATTTCCTCGCACTTTCCTCAGGACCATTCTTTTGCCGGATACCGCTCTTCGGCCGCTCCACGGGTTTTGCCAGACCTGTCTGGGAAGCGTAATTTACCACTAGTTTCCGCAGATTCTCAAATCCGATAAGGTATTTGTCCGCCACTGCCTGCAAGTAATTCTCACGTTCCACATCCTCCTTAAATTCACAGAGCTTTTTTGCAATCTCCCGGTGAAATCTGGTTTTTTCCTCTGGATCTTTCTGGTCATATTTTTCTTCCAGAATCCTTANTTCAAAANAGAAGCTGTTTTCTGCANTGTCTATGCGTNCCTGAAATGCCTCNTTTCCCAGATTCTNGNTANATTCATCAGGANCTTTATATGGCTTAAGATTTATCACCTTTCCGGAAAGGCCTGCCTCCCTCAGAATACCGATACCTCTGAGTGCGGCTTTCACCCCCGCGCCATCGCTGTCATAGGCAAGCAGCACATTGTCCGTATATCTGTGCAGAAGCACTGCCTGTTCCGCCGTAAAAGCAGTCCCCAGCGACGCTACCGCCTGAGTAAAGCCCGCCTGATGCATGGCAATGACATCCATATACCCCTCGCAAAGAATAATATTTCCGCTTCTTGCGGTTCGCGCATAGTTAAGACCATAAAGGTTTCTGCGCTTATCAAATACAGGAGTCTCTGGAGAGTTTAAATATTTGGGTTCCCCATCTCCCATGACTCTGCCGCCGAATCCGATAACCCGGTGATTAATATCTTGTATCGGAAACATGACCCGGTTCCAGAACTGACTGTTCAGTCCGTGCTTTTCCGACTGTACTGCAAGTCCTGCCTCTTTAATCAGTTCATCTTCAAAACCTTGTTTTCTTAAGTGTTCTACCAATAATGCTCCGTTTTTACCTGCATAGCCAAGTCCGAATCTGTGTATGGTTTCATCGGAAAGCTCCCTTTTTCTCAAATACGTAATCCCAATTTCTCCGTGAGGAGCTCTGAGCTGATAATAAAAGTATTTTGCAGCCTCCTTATTTACCTCCAAAAGCCGCGCTCTCTTATTTGCTCTCTGCTTCATCTCGGCAGAATACTCCTCTTCGGGCAGCTTTACTCCAGCCCTTTCCGCCAGCGCCTTTACCGCCTCCGGAAAGGAGTAGTTTTCATAATTCATAACAAAGGTAAACACATTCCCCCCTAATCCACATCCAAAGCAATGATACATCTGCTTTGATTCCGATACGGAAAAGGACGGGGATTTTTCGCTGTGAAAAGGGCACAGTCCCCAATGCCTGTCACCTTTTTTCTGTAGCTTTACATATTCCGACACCACACTTACGATATCGTTTTTCTCTCTGACTTCCTCTATAATCTCTTCCGAATAATACATTTATGCTCCTCAAATATGCCATGATTTCGGTATGTAAATATCTTCGTATACATTTATGGCAAAGTGATCCGTCATAGCTCCTACATAGTCGCAGACCACCTTCTCTTTCGAGTCTCCCTCCGCTATCAGATTTAAAAATTCCTCCGGCATTGCGTCTATGTGATGGAGAAAATGGTCATATAGCGTCTCCATCAATTCTTCCGCCTTACCTTCCTCACCCTTTGCCACCGGATTCTGATAAACCCGTTCAAACATAAATGCCCGAAGCTTTTTCATAGCATCCGCCACAGTATCGGACATAATAATATCGTCCTGCTCCATACTATGAGTAACAATATCATGGATAAAACAATCCAGCCGATCCCCCGGCGTGGAGCCAAGCACCTCCTGAATCTCCCTAGGTACATCGCTCTCCTTTAAGATACCTGCCCGAACGGCATCATCCATATCATGATGAATATAGGCAATTTTATCTGACAGGCGCACTACCTTACCCTCAAGGGTTGCCGGCTTTCCTGTGGTCTGATGGTTTAAAATGCCGTCCCTCACTTCATAAGTCAGATTCAGTCCATGCCCGTCTTTCTCCAGCCTGTCCACCGTGCGGACGCTCTGCTCACTGTGTTCAAAACCAAAAGGACATATCCTGTTAAGCGCCCGTTCACCAGCATGTCCGAAAGGCGTATGTCCCAAATCATGCCCCAGAGCAATGGCCTCTACTAACTCTTCGTTTAGTTTTAACGCTTTCGCAATAGTGCGGGCATTCTGCGACACCTCAAGGGTGTGCGTCAGCCTGGTGCGATAGTGATCTCCCTCCGGTGACAAAAACACCTGAGTCTTGTCCTTTAACCTTCTGAAAGATTTACAGTGGATAATACGATCCCTGTCTCTCTGAAATACCGGTCTGATATCACACTGCTTTTCTTCTTTTAGTCTTCCTTTTGAATTCATGCTCAAGGCAGCATAGGGACTCAAATAGTCTTGTTCCCACTGCTCTAAACTTTCTCTGATTGTCATGGCGCTACCCCCTGCCCGCTCTATTATATGTATTCTGTGTTTCCTGCCAAATTCCTTTTTATTTTTGACAAAAATTTTTATTAGGGAAATTTTTGTGATTCATATGGATAAAATTCATTCATATACAAAGAATACCTAGCGCTGTTTGCACTAGGTATTTTACATCGCGATTACCTTTACACTGTTCATGCGATTTTGAAGTGCAGGAAAAGAGACTTGAACTCTCATGGTATTGCTACCACACGGACCTGAACCGTGCGCGTCTGCCAATTCCGCCATTCCTGCAAACAAAATATATTTTATCCTGTTTTTATGCAAATGTCAATACTTTTTTAAAAATCTGTTAAAAAAGGATGCGAACCTTTCGGAAAACTCCGNNTNATTCGCNTCCTATGTGNTNTTAACTTACTAAANACAGATTATACTGTCCCAGCATAGCGAGCGCTTCCCTGTACATTATAGGTTCCGTCAGAAGTATAGCCGTTAGCAGCATTTGCCTGTGTAGTCATATAATAATCTACAAGAGAGGCATTGGTGCTGATAGAAGAACCATAGTCTTTGAAGAAATCCTGCACCTTGGACATATCCGATTTCTTAAAGGTGTCCTCGTCAATCTTCATTCTGCCCTTGTTATCCACGCTGATTCCAAACTGTTTCAAAGCATCCTCATTACGTGCCGTTTTTTCTCTGATGTAAGACAGATTTGCCACCACGCCGGAATTGGAGCTGGATTCAGCTGCGTCAAACATGCTGTTATAATTATTTACAAAACTCTTTGCTGTAGCAAAAATCTTGTCAACATCATATTTATCTGTCTCATTGCCGTCCTTATCTTTTACCTTTGCATATNATTCATNNGATGCAAGCGTTTTGCTGTCTGCCTTGNGAGACGCTGCTCCGGAGCCAGATGTTTTCTCTGTACTGCCAGNGGAAGCATTTGTACTAGATGTCGTGCCCGCAAACTGAATACGTGATGCAATAGAGGAACCATAACTCATGATATTATCGGGAGAAAACAGTTCCTGTACTTTAGCGGTTCCCGCTGCTTTCAGCTTAGCTTCATCCAACTCAAGGGTTCCGTCTGAATTGACGGTGACTCCAACTTCCGAAAGCTTATCAGCATTCGCCGCCGTGGTGCTCATCATATTTGCCACATATGCCGTTTTGTTAGCCAATGTGGAACCTTTAGCAGCAGTCACAACATTATTATAATCCGACACATATGCCTTCATTGCAGCGACTGTCTTGTCTTCCGCACTCTTGCCGTTTGCAGTGTCTGTGTATGTTTTGTCACTCCGCAGTGCTGCAACAGAAGTCTTCAGAGTTGAAAGTCCTGCTGTCAGATTTGCGTTTGCCTCCTGCGTATCTTTCGAAACCTTGGGATTTCTCTTCTCCTCCCAAATTTTGTCAAGAATATTCTTTGAACTGCTTTTCGTGCTGGATGATGTTGCAGTACTAGAATCCTTCCCCGCGCCGTAATAAGACTTCAACAATTTGCCATAGCTGCCGTTCTTAATGCTGGCATAATCACTTAAAAAGTTTAAGTTTGCGCCGGAAGATCCACTCATTCCTGAAAATAAAAAGGAATAGTCATTTTTTGCGTTCACATTGATACTCATACGATTACCTCCTTGTAAATGTATCCACATTTGAAACAACCACATAAATAAATGGCTCACCATAATCCATGGCTTTCTTTANCTCTGGGCATCCATGCCCCTTAACCACCCTTACTATAGCACATTTGCCAATTTTTGTAAAGCGGTTCTCATCTTATATATCGGCAAAAATTTTTGATGCTTTAGTCTTTATTCTTACTTTTNTTACTNTTNAGNNTTTCTTCTATATAATNACACATTATGTATTCATTGAAAAAAATTTTTACTCTTTTTAGTTTGATTAATGAAATTGTTTCGATTTTATACGATTTCTGTATTCTCTTTGTTTCATGCTTCAGAAAATGTTAAATTATGAAAAATACAATGTTTTAAAAAACAGGACAAGAATTATGAATTCAAAAGTACAAAGGATGACAGCGGAAGATGAAAATCTTCTGGCTAAACTATATAATCAACATTACTCTCAGATATACCTTTATGTTTATTCCCACATAAAGNACGAANATGTGGCAAGGGATATTACATCTGATATCTTTACTCTTGCCTGTGAAAAGTTTAACCAAATTANACTTCACCNCAATCAAATTGGATGGCTGTATATGACTGCGCGGAATAAAATCAGAGAATTTTTCCGTCGGATAGATAAAGAAGCGATTTTACTTAATGAAGAAAATGCTGCCGGCAAATCATCCCATGACTTTTCCTGCAGCACTTCTGTATACGCTATGAAAGAATTGGAACTTACTCTTTACCAATCTCTGAATGCCGATGAATATAGGCGGTTTGTACATTATTTTATTCAGGGGTATTCCATACAGGAATTGGCAAAACTTGAAGGAATTTCTTATAATCATATGTGTGTCCGGCTGACAAGACTTCGCCAGAAGCTAAGAAATTATTTTCAAATTTAATTTCCTTAAGTGTCTCCATTTTTCCATAAATTATGAAATAAAGAAATGTGACGCGCTTTTAATTTC
>WFLX010290429.1_pt1 | contig 18146 bp, 13 predicted proteins | sample 4967041 | NCBI WGS metagenome assembly WFLX01 (sample SAMN12857096, study PRJNA449069) | gut metagenome | isolation source: stool from male and female vole | host: Microtus ochrogaster | place: USA:Florida | collected 2017 | reverse complement strand
GCGCTTATCGCGAGGCTCTCAGCTATGCCAAGGAGCGCAAGCAGTTTGGCAAAGCCATCATCGAGTTCCCCGCCGTCTACGAGATGCTCGCCGTGATGAAAGCGCGCCTTGATGCCTCCCGCTCGCTCCTCTACGAAACCGCCCGCTTCGTAGACATGTATAAGATCTATGAGGATATAGCCCGCGAGCGTGACCTTACAAAGGAAGAACGTGCCGAGATGAAGCGCTACAGCAAGCTCGCTGATGCCTGCACTCCCCTCGTCAAGGGCCTCGGCAGCGAATACTGCAACCAGAACGCCTACGACTGCCATNCAGATCCACGGNGGTTCAGGNTTCATGAAGGACTATGCCTGCGAACGCGTTTACCGCGACGCCCGCATCACTTCCATCTACGAAGGCACCACCCAGCTGCAGGTTGTAGCAGCCATCCGCCACGTCACCACCGGCACCTACTCCGCTATCATCAAGGAGATGGCCGACGCAGAATATCCCGAACGCCTGGCAGCTTTCAAGCCCATGCTTGAGGACCTTACCGCCAAGTACGAAGCCGCCGTTGCCAAGGTAACCGAGGCAGCCGACACCCGCTACACCGACTTCATGGCCCGCCGCCTGGTTGAAATGGCCGGTAACATCGTTATGAGCTACCTCCTGCTGCAGGACGCCGCTGCCGACGAAAGCTTCGACAAGACCCTCACCGTCTACACCAAGATGGCGCAGGCCGAAGTTGCTCGCCACATCGAATTCATCGAAAACTTCGACAAGGCTCAACTCGAAGCCTATAACGTATAATCGAACTCCTACCCCTAAAGCCCCGGAGCAACCCGCACCGGGGCTTTATTCAATTACGCCAACGAAACCAAGGTTAGATTAATGGATTGAGCTATAGTCCTTAAACCATAAACATTAAACCTGGAGCCTCAACCATTAAACCTTAAACATTAAACCTTAAACATTAACCCATATTGAAACTCCAATTCGAACCGATAATCCGCCAAAACGCACCTGAGCTTGTGGTGTATCTCATTGAGGCCGATATAGTTAACCCCGAAACGAGCGACGGACTGTGGGCCGAGGTTGAGGCCGAGAGCCACCGGTGGCAGGAAACGCTGCCCATGGACCGCGTGCGCCATCGTCCTGCCATCGACGCCATCCGCAACGCCTACAAAGCCTGCGGCAAGGACCCCAACCGCTACCGTCCCAGCTCCGAGGCTCTTCTGCGTCGCGCCGTAAAAGGCCTCGACCTCTACCGCTCCCTGACCGGCATCGACCTCGGCAACCTCATATCCATGGCCTCGGGGCACTCGCTGGGAGCTTTCGACGGCGACAAAATCGTCGGCGACACACTCACCCTGGGCGTCGGTCGCCACGAGGAACCCTACGAGGGTATTGGGCGAGGGCCGCTGAACATCGAAGGGCTGCCCGTGTTCCGCGACGAAGTCGGAGGCGTGGGCACACCTACCTCCGACAACGAGCGGACCAAACTCTCCACCGGCACCCGGCGCCTGGTCGTCACCCTGTGTATGTACGGGCCGTCGGAGATGTCCGAGCAAGAGGTCATTGACCTGTCCCGGCGGCTTCTCGAGCAGTACGCCTCCGCCACTAACATCGCCATAACGCGCTACTCAGTAAACGATTAAGCATGGAACAGATTCAGATTTTCGGTCGGCAGCCCGACACCCGCGCCATCGAAGCCGTAGCCGAAACGCTGCGTCGCGGCGGCATCGCCATCATACCCACCGACACGCTCTATGCCCTGGTGTGCGACGGCCTCAACCCCAAGGCTATNGAGAAGCTGTGCCGCATCAAGGGCCTGACGGAGAAACACTTGCTTTCCGTCATATGCAAGGACCTCAGCCAGGCCGCCCGCTATGCGCGCATCGAAAACAAGGCCTTCAACGTGATGAAAGAGTCGCTACCGGGGCCTGTCACCTACGTACTCCCGGCCTCAAACACCTTGCCCAAGGCCTTCAAGGGCCGCAAAACCGTTGGCATCCGAATACCCGACAACGACTTTGCGCGCGCCGTAGCCGAAGAGCTGGACGGCCCGATGATGTGCACCTCCGTCGTATGCGAGGAGCCCGGAAACCCCGATGCAGTTGAGTGGACCTATGAGTCCGACACAGACGTTGACGTATTCATCCATGGCGAGGAGCTCGGAGGCATGCCGTCGGCCATAATCGACCTTCAGAACCCCGACGAGCCCGAAATCTTGCGCCAATAGTCCTGAAAACGGCCCTAAATGTTAAATAAACCTTTCTGCCGAAGAAAATTTGGCGGAAAGCTTTCCATTTTCCAAAGAAACGCTTATCTTTGCATCTTGAATAATAGAAAGCCAATGCGTAACACCATCATAGTCGTCCTCCTCGCCCTCCTCATGTGCTCATGCGGAGAGTATGCGCGTGTGCAGAAGAGCCAGGACTACAACTATAAGTTCGACTACGCCAAACGCGCCTACGAAGAGGGTAAATACGTGCAGGCCGCCACATTGCTGGAGGATTGCATAGCCGTGTTCAAAGGCACCGACAAGGGCGAAGATGCCCTTTACCTGCTGGGAATGGCCAACTACGAGAACAAGGACTACCTCACCGCAGGCTCCTACCTCAAAACCTACTACGGCCGCTACCCTCGCGGAAAGTACACCGAGCTGGCACGNTTCTTCTGCGGCTACGGTTACTACCTCGACTCNCCCGAGCCNCAGCTGGACCAGACCGGCACCATCAAGGCAATTGAAGAACTCCAGGGATTCCTGGATTTCTTCCCCCGTTCCGACAAAGTTTCAATTGCTCAGAATGCAATCTTCGAACTTCAGGACAAACTCACCCTCAAGCAGCTCCAGAACGCCCAGCTCTACTACAACTTAGGCAACTATCTGGGCAACAACTACGAGAGTGCAATCATCGTGGCCCGCAACGCCGTAAAAGACTATCCTTACTCCAAATATAAGGAAGACCTCGAAATGCTCATCCTCAAGGCCCGCTATCAGGAAGCCAACAACTCGGTAAACGAGCGCAAGGCCGACCGATTCCGCGAAGTAGTGGACGAGTATTACTCCTTTATCAATAACTACCCTGACTCGCGCAACCGTCACGAAGCCGACAACATCTTCAAGATAGCCCAGCGCTACGTTCAGGACTAACTCTCACCTCATTTCAAACTAAAACACTAAGGTATCAGAACATGGATTTCAAGAAAAACAACACCCCGCTCACCACTGTCACCCGCGACATGATCGAGCTCTCCAAGGACACCGGGAACGTGTATGAAACCGTATGCATCATCAGCAAGCGCGCCAACCAGATTGCGCAGCAGATGAAGAGCGACCTCGAAAAGAAACTCCAGGAATTCGCACCCTACAACGACAACCTCGAAGAAATCAGCGAAAACCGCGAGCAGATCGAGATCAGCCGCTACTACGAGCGCCTTCCCAAGCCCACGCTGATCGCCACCCAGGAATACATCGACCACAAGCTGTTCTTCCGCAAACCGCTGAAGGACCAGAAGAACGGCTGATCAAGCCGATATACCCTCCCCTCAAAGAACGTTGGACCCACGCCGGGCCCAACGTTCTTTTTTATGGGTCACCGGNATATATTTGTGTTTTTGCAAGNCTATTTGGTCAGGCNGACGCTCGCAGGGGGTGGTTGAGTATGCGAAGGAAGTTCTCGGGGAAAAATACCCACTGGAAAGAGACGGATTTGCGGCGCGGGTTGTCGCCGTTGAAGTGGCGGCTCATGGCCGTTGTGTCAATGACAGTGCGAACGGCATCGATGCCATGCTCTCGGAGAAGGCTGGTTACATGGGTTTGACTCTCGGGTGGTATCTTTTCTATTTGAGCAATCGTTTTGCCTTCCATGGATTTGTTCCAGTAGTCTACTACCACATCGAGTTCTGCTTCNGGTACTTTGGGGTTCTCGGGTTGGGCGTTTGTAGTACTGTCCGGAAACCGTCCCTCCAACCGTTTTTGACGGCGCTGGCGGGCACGGTCGATTTCGAGGCGGATGAATGCGAATGCTACCGAGGCGACATCGTCAGAGAAGACGGGCTCCTCGCCGGTGTAGAAGTAGACTGTAACTGCGGCGATTACGGCGTCGCGGATTTGGGCGTTGTAGTGGTTGAGGATTTCGAACCATTCTTGTTTGAATTTCATAGTTACTTTAGAGGTTTAAAGGTTAAGGGGCTGAAGCCCTGCACGGGAACAAACCGCCTGGTGGACGCCGGGTACAACATTGCCTCATCGAGGCTCTATCTTGGTTGCTTGGTTTTACCCCGCGCTGCGCCCGGGGTTATCAACAACGACGCCGCTCCGCGGCTTTTCTTTGCTTTCGGTTTGACAGTGCAAAGATACAACAAAATTCCGCGAAATGCAAGAGTAAATTGCACAAAAGCAAAAAAAATTTCAGCGCGTGCGAATAGGACTAACCGAGATTAATCGCTGAGGGGCATGGGGAGCAGCGACTATACAATGGCAAGTAAGGTTTAAGGGGCTAAAGCCCTGCACCGGAACAAACCGCCTGGTGGAGGCCGGGCACGCCTCACTACGTTCGGCCACGATANGCGGGTCACAAGGNCAAGCTGCTTACACAATGACCAATATTTTTTGGAGGCATTGGGGACTTGTTCAGGGATTTCTGGCACAGTTGCCGTATAGAAACAGCAAAGGCTGCGCGGGTGGCGCAGCCTTGCATATGAGGGTTAGAGGGTTGTTACTTCACCATGAACTTCTTGCCCTTGGCGACGTAGATGCCGGGAGCGAGGGTGCGGACAGCTTCGGGAGTAGCNGCATCGAGGACTTTGACGCCGGCGATGGTGTAGACCGCACCGTCAACTTCAACGCCATCAACGGCTACATTCTCAACGCCGGANCTGGGGTTTTCTTCGCGTACGCAGCGGAGCGACATGCCCTGAGCGCGGGAGTCTTTGTTAACCTTGAAGGTACGCTTGCCATTGATGATGAACATGTACTGGGCGTAGAGCTGAGGATTAGCCTCGAGGTCGGCGCTTTCCTTGCCCTTCGTACCGATCCACAGACCGCTGTAGGGGTTGCCATTCTCGGAGCAGTCGAGGCCGCCGGAGNAGTNTACNCGGGTACCGGTAGCGGGGAACCACTGGCCANCCTGTTCGGCGCCACGGGCNTCGGTGTTCCAGGTCATCTTTGCATATTCGAGCCATGCGNAGGGGGTGTTACCGNCTTCGTCGCAAACGGGCACCTTGTAGCCTACGGGCGAGGGGTCGTAGATGGATTTCTTGAAGCTTACGCCGCCCCAAGCATCATCGTTGCTGTCGTCGGTCCAGTCGCGGGTGGGATAAACGTCCTCCTTGATTTCCTGACCATACTCGTCCTTTTCGCCGGTGTTGATCTGGTAGAGCTTGTAGAAGGACATGGGGTTCTTGATGGACTGTGCCCATGTGCCTTCCACCTGCACCAGGTCAAGGATAGTGGGCAGTTCGTCGCCGGCCATGTTGTAGAGGGTGGGTTCGCCGTCCTCCTCATAGGAGAAGTCGTCGTTCTGAACGGTGAAGGCTGCCGCACCGGGGAAGGGATCCTTACGGCCCCACTGGTAGAGCATACCGTAGTTGGCGAATGAACCCTTCTCCATAGAGGTTGCGCCGAGGTTACGGTCCATGAAGGTCCAGGTGGTGCCGGCGTCGTTGGGTTCGGTAGTGAAATCGTTGTCGGAGTCGTAGTCGGTGACCCAGATATGCCAGCTCCAGAGCACGTTCACGTAGGTGTCGATAACCGAAACGACGGCGTTACCGGGTCGGTTGGCCACCTTGATAAGTACTACATTTTCTTCGGGGACATAGTCGAGAGATTCGATGAGGCCCTTGGAGTCCTGCCATACGAGCATAGCATCGGAGATTTCGCCCACTTTCTCGGTGGTGGAGTTGCCCTTGTAGGTCACATCGAAGAATGCCGTAGAGCCGGGAGCCACGATGTAGCAGTTGGCAGTGCCTTTGGCAGAGAGATCGGTAGCGGTGGAGGGGATGGTTACGTCCTCAGCATCCATCACAACTGCAACGTCGGTCACTTCGTTACCCTCAACCTTGCTNAGGTCGATGGTGGTGGAGAAGTCGTTGAAGCCGGGNGCGCTGGCGGTNAGGGCCATGGAGAGTTCGGTGACGGGGTCCACTTCGAACACGAAAGCGCCTTCAGCATCGGAGGTGAACTTCTGGGCATCTTCGCCTTCGCCGAGCACAACCTCAACGTCGGCCATGGGCTGCTGGGTCTTGCCGTTGGTTACAACGCCGGANATTACTACGCCGAAGGTCAGCGCAACGTCCTTGGTAACTTCGGGAGCAGCTTCGGTGAACGAAACTTCTTCAACGTAGTCGTTGTATTTACCGGCGCTGATGGCCAGACGATAGTCCTGACCGTATTCGATGCCGCGCATCTTCAGGGAATAGGCGCCGTCGGCGTCGGTGGTTGCGGTTACGGCATCTTCGCCGGTGCCAAGAGTTACGGAAGCGCCTTCGACAGCGGCTTCAGTGACAGCATCGGTCACCACGCCGGCCACAGTGCCCACGGGTACGAACTGACCGAAACGGACCACGGGCAGGCCCTTGGTGTAGAGCGAGTAAGCGCCGGCAGCCTCGGCAGAGTTGCNCTTGCATGCGAGGGCGTTCAGGGTATAGGTGGCATCGTAGGCGAAGTTGACAATCTTCATCGACTTTGAATTAGATACCACGCAGATAGTCAGCGACTTGCCTGTGTACTCAAAGGGCACATCGAACTGAGCGTTGATGAGCTGTACGGGAGCGTTGTTGGCGCCTTCGTAGGTGAAGGCCACATTGCCCTCGTAGACGGGAGGCATCTCGCTGAGGTCGGTAGCGGTGGCGCCGGTGCGGGGGAATGCATCGGCTTCGCTGTTGAACATGTAGATTTTGATGGAGCCCTTATATATTACCTCCGCTTCGCCCTCAGCAGCTNTNTTGACGGGAGCGTAGANGGAGTCGTANGTGAGATNACCGTTACCCTCTTCCTCTTCGTCGCCGCCACCGGTGCTGGGTACGGAGATGTAGCCGTAGAACGACAGGGAGCCGATTTTGGTTCCGGCAGCCATTTCGGAAAGAGCAGCTGCGGGATAGAGCATCTCGGAAGCGCTATAGTTTTCGAGGGTGTTGAAGGGGAGGACGTATTCGTACTCCGTCAGGCCATACTGGCCTACCAGGACGCCGGTACCGGGGAGTTCGGGCAGGGCTTCCATTTCAACATTGTAAGTCAGGTCGCCGGTGAGGCGGATGTTTGTGGAGAAGGGGTTGTAGCCCTTCATGGAGGCAGTCAGAGGCAGACCGTTGGTGTCGATGTCGTCGATGTTTGCAACGTCGAAGCTATAAGCACCGTCGGTACCGCTGACGAGGGTCTGGCCGTTGAAGGTGAGGGTTGCACCGGCAATAGCTTCGGTAGTACCCTTTACGAGTACCTTGCCGCTGAGGGTTGCGGGTACGGCGATTTTCTCCAGGCGGAGGNCGATGCCGGTGAACGNGCCGCCGGACTNGANGNCGANTGTGCGCTNGGCGGGNTCGTGGNCTTCAGCGGNAGCCTTTATAATATATGTGGCGTTGGCGTCAACGTCGTCGACGGTGAACTTGTAGTTGCCGAAGTTGTCGGTGGTAGTGGTCTTGCCGTCGAATTCCACGGTGGCGCCGGCAAGGCCGGAAGCATTGCTCTTGGAGCCATAGATCTTACCTGACACCTCGGCGGTAACCACCTGCTTGTCACCCTCGTAGCCGATGATCATCACAGGAGCATAGCTCTTTGTGTCTACATCGGACGACCATTTTTTGGTATAAATACTGTAGCCAGAAATGATGTGACTGGACTCGCGGTGAGCACCAAGGGCGCGGTAATTGATGCCACTTGTTGTTGCGCAGACGGTAAAATAGCAATTGATTGCCTTACCTCCGGCACTTATGTAAAGTACGATGTTGTCGCCGGTGTACTCAAAGCCTTCCTCGCTGACAACGCTAAAGATTTCAATGGGATTTTCCTTTGTTCCGCCCGACTCGAAATCGAAAGTCTGTCCCTGGGTCAGGGCGAAGAACTTGGTCATATTCTCGGTGTTTACGACAGTAGTTGGCGTATTGTTCTCGGGTTCCCCATCTACAATGAACGAATTAAAATCGGTCGAGGTGGTGTTGCCGATGTATACTTCGAGCTCCGAAAGACTGCGGATAGTGTTACCATCGGCGTCTGCTCCCATGGTGCCAAGGAAAGTCAGGGACTTGATTACCTTGCCGGCATCGAGTCCGATAGCTTCTTTCTTGTAAATGTTAATTCCTTGGCCGTACTTACTCATGGAGTAGAACGGCAGGTTGCCGGTCGTCGTTGTCGACGGCGTGCCCACTTGCTTTGTCTCCAAGGCCCGGGCCGGGAGTGCTCCCAGCAGGGTCAAGGCAATCAGCAAGAAAAATGATAATGCCTTTTTCATATGAAAGGAATTTTTGCTCCCGAGCCCCGGAAGAGGCTCGGGATATTGATTAATTGATTGATTATTTGACGATTACTTTGATGCCGTTTACGATATAGACTCCGGCGGAGAGTTCGATGCTCTGCTCTGCTCCGGCCTGGAGGTGGATTGTTGCAACGGCCACGCCGGCAACGTTGTAAACAACGGCTTCTGTTTCCACATCGGTGCCGACGGTCAGCATGTTGCCTTCAACAGCAATGCGGAGGTCGCTGCCCACAACTGCCTCGCCAACAATTCCGCTGGGCTTTTGGTAGGTCATGCGGACCACGGGCATACCGGCGTCGTTGACTTTCCAGTTGTCCGACGGCGTGGCGGCATAGTAGCGGTAGGCCGACTTGCCGGTGCGGGTGCCGTCCACGAGGAAGTAAACATCGTTGAACTTCGACGCGCGGCTTGCGACGCTGACGCGGAGGTCGCCGCCGTCGTACTCAAACCCGTCGGCATTTTCGAAGGCCATGAGCTGAGCGGGCACCTCCTTCGAGCCTACGACGTCGATTTTTACCGTCTTGGCTGCGAAAGGCGTCATTTCGGCAACATCGCGCGGGGTGATGGCGCCTGCCGCGAAGTCGGCAGCCGAACCGGCCTTGACGTTCTCCATATATACATTCATCTTATACGAAACATCCTTGCGGGTGGGGCAATAGCCGTCGTAGGCCACTGAGAGAATCTTTGCTCCGGCGGGCACGCCGATGGCCGATGCGGGATAGAGCGTTTCGGTGTCGGAGTTGTTGTACTGCAGGTAGGCGGGCCCGGCCACGGAGGAAGCTGTCGGAGTTCCGACCTCAACCACGTTGTCGCCCTCGGAGGGACGCATCACCAGCTCGAGGTCCGTCACATCGGCGCCGTCCTCGAACTTAAGTCCCTGAACCGTTGCGGAATAGAATCCCTCGGCAGACGCCTGGAGCACGTAGTGAGCATCGAAGTCGCTAACATTCTCCACACTGAAGTTGCCCCAGCGGTTGGCTTCGGCTGTGAGGACATGTCCGGGGTCGTCGGCGCTGAAGAGTTTCAGCTGTGCGCCGGCCACGGCATTTCCTTCGGTATCCTTCACGGTTCCGGAGCAGGAGGCAGTGCGTACAAGGCCCTCAATATAAGCCTTTTCGGAGGTAGCGCCGGAGACGCGCTCCTTATCGTAGGCGTCGACCCAGATGGGGCGCACGGTGTAGTAATACTTATCGCCTTCAACCACGGCTGGTACTGCGAGGGTCACGGAGGTGGCGCCGGTAACGATGCCCGTCACGCGGGTGGAGGTGGTACCGGCAGGCAGCTTCTGGGTTAGCTTGATGTCGTCGAAGTAGCTCAGGCCGTAGCCGTAAGGGAAGAACACGAGGTATGAGTCGGCCCGGCCGCCCTTCATTGGCTGCATGAAACTGTGCATGCCTTTCTTCATGGCGTCCAGAGGCAGGATGTCGTCGTAGATGGTCTTGCCGGTGGCGGGGTCGTCGTGGGCGAGGTATACTGTTGCGCCCTGCTCGTAGGAGTCGGAGCCAACCTTGAGGGTGAGCATCATGTTGCCGTTATCGCCGGAGAGGTCCAGGATGGGCGACTTCATGTAGCATCCCACGCCGACCATGCTCCAGTAGCCGAGGATACCCACGGCGCCGTCGACGTAGAAGCCCTGGAACACCTCCCAGCCGGGAATGTTGGTGTACTTGTCCAGGCGGTCGTAGCCGCTCTCGTTCATGGCTTTGGGGCGGTCGAGGTCGGTGGTGCCGACTTTGATGGTGTTGAAATCTTCAAAGAGAACCGTGGTGCTTTCCTGCCCGTCGGAGTAGTGCTCGCGATAGACGGACACTTCGTAGGCGTTTGCATTGGCCACTGGTTCCCATGTGGCTGTGAATCGTCCGCCATCTACGGCAGTGCTCTTTACCTGAGCCTTACCGAGCGACTCGGGCACTTCATCGGAGTCGTCGCCGACCACGATGGTGTTCGAAAGCTGGCTGTAGAAGGTTGTGCCGTTGAGTTCGCGATAGGCCTGCACGGAGTAGCTGAAGCGGTCGTCGGCCTTGCAATCCTCGGTGGAAACGTAAGCCGAGTTGGTTTCGGCAATGGTGCGTGCCATGGGGATGGTGTAGCGCGTACCGGCGGGGAGGTCCTGCCACATCTTGAGGCGGTCGNTGATGAGGTCGCCCTCGGTGGTTTCGGGGNGCACGATAACGATTACGCTACGTGNCGTACCGCCGCTGACGGTAGNTTTCAGGTCCTCCCANNCGCCGTTCTTCTGGGGGTAAATCATACGGGTAGAGCGCAGCGACATCTTGCCGGTTTCGAGCTGGGTGTATAGCGAAATCTGGAACATGTCCACGTTCTTGGCCATATACCGCATGTCGATGCTCACTTCGCCGTCGTTTGCGGTGAGGTCGAGCACGGGCGACTGCAGGTAGCCGTTGCCGTAGCTGTTGAGGTAGCTGTTGGATATACCCAGGGCCTCGCCCGCCCACATGGGGAAGTAGGCAATCCATCCTTTGTAGTCGATAAACTCGTCCAGGTAGGAGTAGATGTATTTCAGGATGGGTGTTTCAGCCGAGCCCTCGGTGATTCGCTCGAACTCAGTGTCAATCAGGTAATAAGGGTCCTGACCGGTCGAGGAGCGGATTATGTTGGTGTTCAGGATATAGCCCGTGGCGCCATCGACTGCGCTCCAGTTGGCTCGGAAGCCTTTGTCGGTGATGTCCGTGGCGGGAAGCACCTTGGGAGTTGCCAGTTCGGGGATGAGGGTCACCACGATGTCGTCCACGAAACAGGGTGAGGCTTCCGACTGGAACTCAAGGAAGGTGTTGACGGGGCATCCGGTGAACACGACATTGTACTCATGCCACTCTTTGGAGAGGGGAAAGTCCTGCGTGGCAAGGGTGTTGGAACTCGTTCCGGTGTGTTCGGCGCATAGGATGTAGAACGTATCGCCCTCGTCGGAGGTTGTACGGGCGCGGAAGCTGACCGAAATCGCGCCGGTGGCCTTGAGGCCCAGCAGCGGCGTATCCATGTAGCGGACCACCATGGGCTTGCCCTGAACCATGAGAGTGAAGTCGTCCAACATCACGCAACCGCCTGCCTGACGGACTGTCTTTCCCTCCCAGCCGGGAGAGTGGGTGAGTTCGGCGGGGATTTCGCCCTGAATGCCGTTGGCCGACGGAGAAGCCTCGGAACCTTCGGTCATGAGGCTGAAGTCCTCCGACAGGAGGGTGTTGTTGGCAAAAGCAGATGCTTTGTGTTTATTTGCCCAAGCGCCGAACAGAGGCTGCGAGGCTTGGACGGGAGCGTCGAACCGGGCTTGCTCCATACCTTTCTCAGGCAACTGCAGGGGGCTTCCCGGGGCGGCGTTTGCATTGTCCGGCAGGAATGCCAGAACACATGCAACAAAGATTAAAGCTAATTTTCTCATTATTATGGAATTGATATTTATCTGAAACAGCGACACAAAGTTAGTAATTTTTCACCTATTATATACACGCGCGAGCTTATCGTGTCGGAATTGTGACAACGACAAAGCCGTCCCCAGGGTGGAGACGGCTTTGGAGAAATAGGAATTAGTGTAATTCTTGATTAATCAGGACTAATCGGGACTAATCGGGACTAATCGTGATTTTTCCTGATTTATCAAGATTTATCGTGAGTANTCGAGATTTATCGGGATNAATCTCGANGTTTTTTACTGCTTGCTCATNATGNTGATGGAGNGGGCGATGAATNCGCTGAGGTTTGAGCCNTTGAGGAGGCCGTTGGCCAGNNGGGCGAGGTCGACGAGCTGGCCGACATTGGGCGCGGAGGGCTCGTAAGCCTTGATGGCGTCGGACTCGGCGGCGCGGGAGTCGGTCACGGCCTTTTCGAGGTCCTTCATCTTCTGGTCGTCTTCGGCCGAAGGCTTGCCGGCTGCGGCTTCGCGGATTTTGGTTATCTCGGCGTTGTCGGCATCAATTTTGGCCAGAATGGGGCTTACGGTAGCCTCAAGAGCTGCGTCGGCCTTGGCGGTGATGTCCTTTACGAGCGGGNGCTCGGTGTTGACCACCAGCGTGTAGGAATCGGGCAGTTCGCCATAGAAGTTCATACCCGGCTGCATGGCGGCCATGTCCTTCATTCGGCGCATGAATTCGTTCTGAGTGAGCACAACGGGCTGAGCATCAGCCGAAAGTGCCTCGAACTGCACCACGAAGTTAGCTTTTTCGACCTTGGCGGTGGCGTCCTGGAAGAGCTGGGTCAGGATTGCGCGCTGAGCGGGTGTGAGGTCCGCGACCTTGCGGTCGGCTTTGCGGATGAGGTTCTCGGTGATGTCGGCATCCACGCGCACCATCTGAGTTTTGGGCACGATGCGCTCGAGCAGACCTACGAAGTGGTTGTCGAGCTGGCCGTCGAGGATGAGCACATTATAGCCCTTCTTTTCGGCNGCCTCGATGTAGCTGTGCTGGGCAACGGGATCGGTGGCGTAGAGGTAAACTACGTTGCCCTCGGNGTCGGTCTGCTCGGGTTCTACGAGAGCGCGATATTCCTCAAGGGTGAAGTACTTNCCCTGAGCGTCGCGCANNAGGAGGAACTTCTTGGCTGCTTCGGCGAATTTTTCGTCGGTCAGCATGCCGTAGACGATGAAGATGCGGATGTCGTCCCATTTCTTTTCGAACTCGGCGCGGTCGGCGCGGAAGAGTTCGTCCAGACGTCCGGCGACCTTCTTGGTGATGTAGCCGGAGATTTTCTTCACGGCGGTGTCGGCCTGGAGGTAGGAGCGGCTCACGTTCAGGGGGATGTCCGGGGAGTCGATTACGCCCTGGAGGAGCATCATGAATTCGGGTACGACGCCTTCCACGGAGTCGGTTACATATACCTGGTTGCAGTAGAGCTGGATGCGGTTCTTGTTGATGTCGAAGTTGTTCTTAATCTTGGGGAAGTAGAGGATGCCCGTGAGATTGAACGGGTAGTCGACATTGAGGTGGATCCAGAACAGGGGGTCGTCCTCGCCGGGGTATAGGTTGTGGTAGAAGTTCAGATAGTCCTGATCGGTGAGTTCCGACGGTTTCTTGGTCCACTCGGGTTCGGTGCTGTTGATAATCAGGTCCTTATCGGTAGGCTCCCACTTGCCGTCCTTATATTCAAGCTCCTTTCCGGAGATTACGGGCACAGGCATGAAACGGCAATACTTGCGCAGGAGCATGTCCACGCGGGTTTGCTCGAGGAACTCCTTGCTGTCGTCGTCGATGTAGAGGATGATGTCGGTGCCGCGGGTGGTGCGGTCGCCCTTGCCCATTGAGTACTCGGGCGAGCCATCGCATTCCCAGCGCACGGGTTCTGCGCCTTCCTTGTAGCTCAACGAGTTGATTANAACCTTCTTGGCCACCATAAAGGCNGANTAGAANCCGAGGCCGAAATGGCCGATGATGNNGNTGGCNNTNTCNTTATANTTNTTNANGAANTCTTCGGCGCCGGANAANGNNATCTGGTTGATGTACTTCTCGACGTCCTCGGCGGTCATGCCGATGCCGTGGTCGCTGACGGTGAGCGTACCGGCTTCCTTGTCGACGGTGACGCGCACGTCCATGTCGCCGATTTCGCCCTTGAAGTCGCCGAAGGCGGAGAGGGTGCGCAACTTCTGGGTTGCGTCCACAGCATTAGAAACGAGCTCACGAAGGAAGATTTCGTGGTCGCTGTAAAGGAATTTTTTGATTACCGGGAAAATGTTCTCGGTTGTAACTCCGATTTTTCCTGTTTGCATATCGTTTTATGTTAATTCGTTAATTTCGTTATTCTTACCATGCCAGTTTGTCATGCATCAGTATAACAACGATAGCAAACAATATGCCACAGCCGCGGGGTGCCAAAATGGCAGATTTTAGAAAGTTTAGCACACCTCCACCCAAAGACAAACCTCATTAGTCAGCCTCTAAAGCCGGTTTTCAGAAAGAGAGACAATTCTCCAGCCTTGCGTCGGTCAGTAACAAACTGAACAACATCAACACTGCGAGAATTTCAATAACAAATAGAATTTGGTGAGAAATAATCTTACCGACCAAAAGATGATTTACCAATACGAAAAGTGCATAGTAACCCACCGCTTTTATAACTACGATGAAATAGCCTAATGGCTTATCAGCTATAATAATATTATATGAGAAGCAGTTAGCAAAGATGCAAAATGCTGAAAGGAGGTAAATCCACGCCAAAATCTTTAAGCAGATATCCTTCCAGTTACGTTTCAAACGATATTGGTGATACCTGATTAAACGATTGATGTTTTTCCCATTTAACTCCATGGGTTTAAGATTTGCGGGGGCGGTAAAAGCGGCGTTTTTTCTTCTTGGGGCGGTCTTGGCCTTCGGCTGCGGGAGCGGGGGCTTCGCCTGCTTCTGTCTTGGGGGCGGCGGCTTTGGCTTCTTTAGCCGGTTGGGCCTCTTTGGGGGTGCGCTGCTTAGGCTTGGAGGGGCGCTTGGAGCCGCGGCGGCCGTCGGTGCGGCGGTCGGGCTGGTAGGAGGGAGTGTCGCCCAGTTCGGAGGGCACTTCTTCGCGGGGGACTTCGATTTTGAGGAAACGTTCGATGCGGGCGAAGCGGGGTTGGTCGCGCTCGCCCACGAAGGTGACGGCTTTGCCCTCGCTTCCGGCTCGGGCGGTGCGTCCGATGCGGTGCACATAGTCCTCGGCCTCGCCGGGGACGTCGTAGTTGACCACCATGGTGATGTCGTCGATGTCGATGCCGCGGGAGAGGATGTCGGTGGCAATGAGGATGTCGATGCGGCCGTTGCGGAAGTCGTGAATTACCTTTTCGCGCGCGGCCTGATCGAGGTCGGAGTGCATCTCGGCAGCCTTCCAGCGGTCGCGGCGCAACGACTGGGTGAGTTCGTGCACCTTCAGCTTGGAACCAGCAAAAACGATGACCTTTTTGTTGAAACCCTGCTTAAAAAGATTCTTCAGGAGGTCGGTTTTCTGGTACTCATGGCATATGAACACCGACTGCTGCACCTTCTCGGCGGGCTTNGANATGGCAATCTTCACCTCCTTGGGCTCGTAGAGAATATCGTNNGCCNTCTTGNGNNTNNGNNNCGGCATGGTTGCGGAGAACATGAGNGTCTGGCGGTCGGAGGGGAGNTGGCGGACGANGCGCATGATGTCGTCGTAGAAACCCATGTCGAGCATACGGTCGGCCTCGTCCAGAACGAAGAATTCGACGCCGGAGAGGTCCACATAGCCCATCTTCATGTGGGCCAGCAGGCGCCCGGGGGTCGCGATGACCATGTCGGCGCCGGCACGCAGGGCATGTTGCTGCTGGGCGAAGGCCTTGCCGTCGTTGCCGCCGTGGATGGCCAGGCTGCTCACGGGCAGGAAGTAGGAAAAGCCCTCCATCTGGCGGTCGATCTGCTGGGCCAGCTCATGGGTGGGCACCATGATGACGCATTTCACCTTCCTGTCGGCACGCGGGCGCTCGGCCAGCAGGTCGATGATGGGCAGAAGGTATGCGGCCGTTTTGCCCGTGCCGGTCTGGGCGCAGGCAATGAGGTCGTAGCCGTCGAGCACTATGCCGATGGCCTGTTCTTGCACCGGGGTGCACTGTTCGAAACCNATCGAGTNGAGGGCATCGAGTATTTCGTCGCTGAGGGCAAGCTCGTCAAATGTCATAACGGTCAGTTTTGGGTTTGCGCTTGAGTGTCGTCGGTGTCGTCGTCAAGGTCTTCATCGNAATCGAAGTCGAAATCCNNCCCGTCGTCGGCGGCCTCGCTGGTGAACTTGGACAGTTCGCGACCNTCGCGCTTGGTGGGACGTCCGAGGNCCTTGCGACGGTCGATAAATCCGGAAATCTTCACCACCTCCAGGAGGTCGTACTCGCTCTGTGGGGTGAGGTTCTCCATGTACTGGGGCACCAGACGCGCGCCGAGGCGGTTCTCGGTAACGGCCAGCACGCGGAAGGTGAACGTCACGGGCGACTTGCGCACATGAATAATGTCGCCCACGGTGATGGCGCGCGAGGGCTTGACGGGGTTGGGATTGTCGCCCACGGTGACGCGACCCTTCTTGCAGGCATCCGTCGCAATGGTGCGCGTTTTATATATTCGCATGGCCCACAGCCACTTATCTATTCTGACTTCGTTCATGTTTTTCGATGCCGTTGCAGGCTACGTATTCCTTGCGTGCCAGCTTGGCGGTGATGTATTGTTTGATTTGGTTGTAATGCGGATTGGAGCTCTCGCCGTGGTATAGGTGGAATGCGAGGCCGAGGTGGAATAGTTTGAACGACCTGACCCCAACGGCCCGCAGGCGCAGTTCTATGTCGTTGTCCTCGCCGCCCCAGCCCTCGAAGTTCTCGTCGTAGCCGTTGACACGCAGGAGGTCGCTGCGCCAGAAGGCTGTGTTCGCGCCCAGGCCGGTTGTGGCCCTTTTATAGTGGGGCGAGATGATGCGTCCCAGCAGCGGCATGCGGACGGCCTTGAGGCTGTCGTGGTGGATTGCCGGGCGCCAAGGGGTGTAGAACCGCAATGGAGCCTGCGTTTGCAGCAGCCTGGCGGTAGATTTTTCCGCCAGGCGTATTCTTCCGCCACGGACATAATAACCCGGCCGGGCGAGCGCCACGTGGTCGGCCACAAAATGGCGGCTCAGAATCAGGTCGCCGTCGATCTGGATTATGTACTCACCGGTTGCCCGGGCAATGCAGCGGTTTCGCATCCGGGCCAGCCGGAAGCCGCGGTCCTCCTGCCACTCGTAGAGAATGACCGCCCCGGGATGTTCGGCCTGCAACTGCTCCACCAGGCGCCGCGTTTCGGGCCCCGAGCCGTCGTCGCCGACAATAATCTCGTCCGGCACACAGGTTTGCCGCAGTACCGACCGCAGGCATGCCTCCAGCGCATCGGGGCGGTTGTAGGTGGAGATGAGCAGGCTCACTTTCATCGCTTACTTGTTGTTGAACTTGCACATGGCGTTTCCGAGCCCGGCCAGAACATACTCCTTGATTGCCTCGCAGGCTACGCCGATTCGTTCGTTGACAAGCGTCATCTCATCGGCGGGGAAGCGCCCCAGNACGTAGTCAATCTGACATCCGCGCGGAAAGTCGTTGCCCACGCCNAAGCGCAGGCGGGGGNAGGCGTCNGTNCCCAGCANGGCNGCNATATNCTNCAGGCCGTTGTGTCCGGCGTCGCTGCCGCGGCCCTTGATGCGTATGGCTCCTACGGGCAGGGCAATATCGTCGACTACCACCAGGATGTGGTCCAGGTCGACGCCTTCGTGCTCTTTCCAGTAGCGCACGGCGTTGCCGCTTAGGTTCATGTATGTGGAGGGTTTGAGGAGGACGACCTGCTTGTTCTTCACCCTTCCGCGGGCCACGTCGCCGTAGCGCTCGGTGGAGAAAGAAAAATTGGACGCCTGTGCAAAGGCGTCCAATATCATAAAGCCGATGTTATGTCGCGTGTAGCGATATTCGTCGCCTATGTTCCCCAACCCGACAATGAGATATTTCATAGCACGGGTTGAAAATCAGATTACTTACCTGCAGCTGCAGCAGCGGCGGCACCACGGGCGGCGCGGGTCAGGGCAACGGCGCAAACTACGGCGTTCTTGGCGTTGACCAGTTCGAGGCCTTCGAAGTGGAGTTCGCCAACCTGGAGGGTCTTGCCCAGGCCGAGGTTGTCCACGTTGATTACCAGACGCTCGGGGATAGCGGTGTAGGGAGCGCGAACTTTCATCTTCTTCATGGCCAGCTGGAGCTTACCACCG
>WFLX010103731.1_pt1 | contig 18166 bp, 11 predicted proteins | sample 4967041 | NCBI WGS metagenome assembly WFLX01 (sample SAMN12857096, study PRJNA449069) | gut metagenome | isolation source: stool from male and female vole | host: Microtus ochrogaster | place: USA:Florida | collected 2017 | reverse complement strand
GATGTTTCTTTCTGCTACAATTGTAGGATTGCCTTCTACAATCAGTTTCTTGAAGGCTACTGAATGGACAGATATTTCATTGTCGGAATGGCTTGGTGTGGGGTACATAGTCGTTTTTGTCACATACGTCGCAGATATATGCATCATGATAGGACAGAAAAACTTGCGTCCTACAATAGTGGGTATGTACAATTATGTGCAGCCTATTGTTGCAACGATAGTAGGAATAATCTTGGGAATGGATCATTTTTCCATTCCTAAAGTCTTTGCAGTTGTCTTGATTTTCACAGGAGTATATCTGGTTACTATGTCGAAAGCAGCTCCCTCCGACTTTAAAGAAACAGCCAACTGATAAATATTTAGACCCCGGGGGCTCTTAAAATCTTTATGAGATGGGGTCTTAGTCAAATATGGAGTGGAAATGCAGATTATTAGGTTACCCTCTATGTGAAATGAGAAATTTTATGTAAATTTGCAGAAAATCTTTTGATATGAAAATTAATAAAATATTAGCAATGGTGCTCATAGCCGGAGCATCAACGGGAATGAATGCAGCGGTCTTTGATGAGAATTTCTGCGACAGTACACTGAGAGTAGATTATGTCTTTGGAGGAGGTCCGGGAGGTGTCAAAATAATGCTCAACGGACAGTCAAAACAAGATGGATGGTCAGGTAGGCGTGCCCGTCTTGACAAAACGCCGGTTGCCGGAAACGGGACAGTTTTAGTGACAGATCCTGTCACAGGCGACACGCTATATTGTAATTCTTTCTCATCTCTTTTTCAGGAATGGTTATGCACTCCTGAAGCTGAGGAAAAAGATATGGCCTTCGAGAATTCATTTCTTGTGCCTCTGCCAAAAAATGAAGCAGATGTGACAGTCACTCTGAGAAACAACCGTCATGAAGAAATAGGAAAAATGACACATCGTTATCGTCCGAATGATGAACTCGTAGCGCTACGTGGTAAAAATCCTATGCCACACAAATATCTGCACAAGGGCGGTGACAGGAGAGAAGCTATCGACATTGCTATACTTGCCGAAGGGTATACTCAGGAAGAGATGGATACATTCCTTTCGAAAGCAAAGATAATTACAGATGAAATTCTGAGCTATGAACCGTTTGCTTCGAATAAAGATAAATTCAATGTTGTTGCAGTCATGACTCCGTCAAAGGAGAGTGGTGTCAGCATACCATTAAAAAAAGAATGGAAAGACACTGCATTGCGTTCAAATTTCAGCACGTTTTATTCGTCGCGCTATCTGACTACTCCGAACGTAAAGTTGATGCATCAGTTGCTTGAGGGCATTCCATACGAGCACATACTTGTTTTGGTTAACACTCCGGCTTATGGAGGCGGGGGAATCTACAATAGTTATCAGATCGCAACGTCAGATCATGACCTGACATTGCCGGTGGCCGTGCATGAATTCGGTCACAGTTTTGCCGGCCTTGCTGATGAATATTTCTATGCAAACGAGGAAGACGGTCAATATCCCCTTGATATCGAGCCATGGGAACCAAACATCACTACAATGGTCGATTTCAAATCCAAATGGGAAGATATGTTGACTCCCGGAATAGAGGTGCCCACTCCATGGCAGGAGGAACCAAAAGATAAAAAGAAAAAAGGAGTCAAAAAAGACAATGGCATAGATGAAAAAGTAGGTGTCTATGAAGGAGGAGGCTATAAGACTAAAGGAGTGTTCCGGCCGGTAGTCACATGCCGTATGCGCGATAATTTTCATCCAAGTTTCTGTCCTGTATGTGAAAGGGCAATCAAGAGGATGATAGAATTCTATACAGACAAATAAAAAGATGATTGAAATATTTAGGAAGGAGGCTTTTTTAAGCTTCCTTCTTAGACCCCGTCTCAAATTGAAGTGACCCCAAAAAGTTGGACACAAAACTTTTGGGGTGCACTTCAAATCTTATGAGACGGGGTCTTAAAATTTATAGGTCAGCATAACGTGAGCTCCGATCTGCTTGCTGTTCCATTTTAAGTTGTCGATTCCGGATGCTGCCACAGGGTCATCCATGATATAAATAGTCATATCTTTATAATAAGTATTTCTCGAGTAAAGATCCATACCGCCATTAAGATAAAGATTACGATATAATTTGAAATAGAAATTGGCTTCAAAATGATTGAATGTGGTGACCCCGTTGTCGCCACCTTCAATTCCAATCGAAGATCCGTTCGGACTTGTCATCCAAGTGTGGGATGAATCGAAATTGTTTCTTGTGAAAAGATGATAAAACTGATTTGCAATCTTTACTGATACCTTATCGTTCGCCATAGCCCAGTTTATTCCGGCTTTGACCGAGTAACCGGATCCCCAGCTATAGTTTCTTTCATCATCTCTATAGAGATCAGTTGATACGCCTGCAAGAGCGACGAGATTGAGATGAGCAAATCCATCTACCGACATTTCCCTATTAGGTATGAACCGGACCATTGTACCCACACCGACAGATGCCGGTGTGCCAAGTTTAAATGGGACTATCTCAGGAATCAATTCATCTTTTTCTTCAGGTCTTATGGTGTCGGAATCAAAATAATCGAAATGCTGATATAGTCCGGCATTGAGATTGATTTGTTGCTCATCGATTAATTCCTTACTCATCAAACGCCCCATAACCTCAATTCTGCTCAGTAGGGGTTGGGTTTTCATAACCTGAGCCTCCAGGAGAAATGAAAAATAGTCATAGGGGACTTTAGTGGTGGCCTCATACCTGTCGCCATATTCGATATTGATTTCGGCAGTAGCACCACCCTTGAAGCCGTTATTATTTATCATTGCAAGAAATTCCGGTCCTATAGACAGTTCAAAGCTGATAGGAGGAAGTCCAAAACGTCGGCCGGTAGTGGAGCGTTTCCTCCAAGCTTGTCCTGTGACAATACGGTTGAGACCTCTCATAGGATCAATGATGAAAGCGGCCACCTCCCTTCCAAAACGCTCTCCACCTGTGGAACTGTCATCAAGAACAAGATCTGAAGTGCGATACAAAACTTCTCCTAAAGCGGCTCCACCTACCGGTGTGGCTATGATGTCGTTGGTGGAAGGATACTCACATTCCATACACATCTCCCACATAGCGCTCCCTCCTATAGCAAAGAGTTCTGACTGCCAAAAATTGAATCCATTCGCACGGCCGGCATTGAAGAACATGGAGCCATTGTAGGGATGAGCAAACATGTTGGTGATAAGATGGTCGTTGTCCCATTCAAAACCGTGTCTGAAATTTTCCTTTATAGTTTCCCAAGATATGTAGGCATAATCGCCCTTTTTTACATATCTGTCAAAAGCCCACAAACTTATGTTGAGTCCAACCACCTCCGCACCGGCTCTCCAAAAATTCTTTTTTTTGTGATATTCTATATCCACACTGTCTGGAATCACCGGAGTTGAAACAATGTGTCGGTAGGGGACACGGTGTCTATAGCCACCTCTATGCCACTTGTTTCCATAGGCATGCCTGGTTACACTTATTTTTAATGAATCCATGTAATTGTCATACTTGTTTTGGGGAAACCCGGAAGGAGCTCCGGCAAGAGCCATAGCCAAAAGTACGATTATGTATAGAATTCGTTTTCCGGTCATGTCATCAATCAGAATGCGGTGGAGTTGTTTAAATGTACAAAATTAATCAAAATATTTAAAAAAATCAAACCCCGGAACTTGAAGTGCATCCCAAAGTATTGAGTCTAACTCTTGGGGTTACTTCATGGTCCGGGGGTGATTCAGTTTTGAAGGATATGCTAATTACGGACGTATTACTTCTGTGAATTCAGGAGTCTGACCCTCCGGGGCGAGCACGTAAATGATGGAAGAGGATTTGGAACCGTCAGGAGAAACGGACTCAACCCTGAATTCATATTCAATTCCTTCCGGTATCTTACGGCTTGCAACTGAAACGGGATTTCCAAGTGGAAACTGATAGTTGTCGCATGCTGCATGGAACACCGCAGCCTCCTCCTCAGTGACAGGAGTATCTTTAGGAAAGTCGGGGAGAGCTTCTATTTCACCCTCAACATATCCTTTTTCAATTAGGAAACGTGTGATTTCTGCAGGAGCCTTTGCCACACGAGCATTTCTGACCCCATAACCGGAAACTACTTCTGCATCAGGAAGTGCATCTGCCACATCAGCTGTAGCCTTGCCTATACCGCCACTTCCGAACGTTGCAAAAGTAACTATTTTCTTCCCTTCAAGAGGATTGTCGGCAAGGAAAGTAGCTATAGGAAGAGCATACGTTCCTCCCCATATAGGGAAACCGAGGAATATTGTATCATAATCATCAAGATTTAAAGTGATAGGATTAATCTCAACTTTCACACTGTCGTTTTTTTCCTGCATCCACCTCTGTATTGTTGCAGCATAATCTCCATCATAGGGAACCTTTGCCTCAATCGAATAAATGTCGGCATTGAGCTGCTTCTGAAGTTCCTCAGCCACTGCCTTTGTCGCACCGGACTGTGAATAATAGATAACAAGGGTCTTACCCTCTTCTGATTTTTCATCCTTAGCCGCAGGTTTGCTAACGCATGAACTTAGCAACGCCACAGCTGTCAACATAAATAAAGCAAATTTTTTCATATCAATAGATTCTAATTACAGTAAATGAATATGGAGGAACGGAAATTTTTCCATTAAAGTCTACGTACGCTATTTCCGGGCTTACATCTGTTTGCCGAGGGGAGCCACACAATGTTGTGACTTGAGATTTACCCACCGGATACTCTTTCAAATCAATATCAATGTCAACTGGAAGCATATTGGCAATTCTTACAATTGTATTTCCCGTAGTTTCATCTAATACAGTTGAGATTCCGAAACGATTGCGGACATCGTCGTTAATATAGTGCCCTTCAGGTTTATCACATTTGCCACAGCATTTCTCTTCAAGTGTGATTGATGATGGAATATAGGTGTTTCCGGAGTTTACCCCATACATTTGCTGCACATAATAGTCTGGAGAAAGTGTTATTGTCTCGTTGTCGAAATATATAAGATCGGGACGCCATTGAGTGCGACCTTTTTTAGATAATAGAGGTGCATAGGAAGTCATTGTGACTATATCTGCATTTCTTTCCACATCTGTGAGATACAAAGCAATTGAAAGAGCGCATTCCAGATTAGACTCTCTACCCGGATAGTGGGATGCATATTCCCCGAGATAGACTTTAGGTCCTTTTCTATCGTATTTGTCATAAAAGTCCCGATGGTTTACATACCACCCCGGAGCAACATAATAATGTTCATCGACTATAGCGACATCTTCCTGTCTTGCGAAACGCCAGCCTTCCTCATAGTCAGAGCCTTCAAAGAAAGGCCCAACTGTGCCCACTACCACGATATCCGGATATCGTGCATTTATAGAGTCACGGATCATCTTGAATCTTTCCTTAAAAGTCTCGCTGATAAGATCTTCATTGCCTATGCCGATATATTTGAGATTGAAAGGCTCTGGATGCCCAGCTTCCGCACGTAATTTTCCCCATTCAGAGTCTGATGGCCCGTTAGCATATTCCACAAGGTCGAGTATATCCTGAATATATGCAGGCATGTCTTCCATCGGAATACCTCCCTGTTGGCCGTTAGATGAAAGTTCATCATGGCTATAATGTGAATGACGTGATGAATTCTGACAAGGAACTCCGGCTGCAAGCACAGGGAGGGGTTGCATGCCAAGATCTTCGCAGAACAGGAAGTATTCATAGAAACCGAGACCGCGAGTCTGATGATATCCCCACAGATTGGGCAAAGGCTTACGTGCCTCAAGTGGTCCTATCGACCCTTTCCAATCATATATATTGTCGATGCCGTTGCCATGGCTGACACATCCCCCCGGGAAACGCATGAATTTAGGTTTAAGATCAGCCAATGTCGTGGCGAGATCCTCACGCAAACCGTTTCTGCGTCCTTTGAATGTTTTTTCCGGAAAAAGCGAAATCATGTCAAGACTGACTTTTGACAATCCAGGTAGCTCAATCTTGAGAATGGCATCATCGCATGATTCCTTTGCTATAAGAACAGTTTCAAGTCTGGTCCATTCGTCGCTTTTAGGAACAGTAATCTTTGACTGAGAGAGTATCTTGCCATTTTTATCAGATAGAAGTATCTTCAATGGAGTCTTTGATTCAGAACGTCCGAATAGACTGAAAATATATTTATCTCCCTTCTTTACAACTATGCCGTCAAACCCTTCATTGATGAGCGCTGTATTTCCCTTTCCACTTTCTAAAACAATGTAATGACTGTTGTTTGGATGGATTGGGTCTGTCTCATCAATATTCATCTGCAGGTCACCGTAAGTTTCCCACCCTGTGGTTGCAGTCCATTCTCCCCTGTCAGCACTTGAGTATTCAAAATCACGATTACGGATTAGTTCCGCGTATAATCCACCATCAGCTCCATAGTTTATGTCTTCAAAAAAGATGCCGATGAATTCATCACTGATAGGCTTGGCTCCCTCTTTATTGAGGGTTACGGTTGCTTGAAGAGGCTTTAGGTTCCTGAATCGCCAAGGATCCTGATCTGTCCGTTCGTCATTCTTAGCATCAAGAGATGACCTATAGTGAACATAACCGTTCAATTGACCGACAATGTCAGAATCGACTGTAATGATTGTGCCTTTTACTTTATGACCTTGTACGGTCTGTTCAGTTAAGGGGGTAAATTGCAAAGAGGNGGGGAGTTCATCCATATAAGTGGNGTTTGAACGTCTATATTNCTGTGGAATCNAAGANTCAAAATTATCCGTGCTTGTGTAAGCAACGACTTCTCCGTTTTTATCCGGGTTGAAAACAACCCAAANTCTTCCATTATTGTCCCTGCCTATCCTGACATTATGCATACGTTTGTTAGATNCCCAGCTACCGTAGTCAGATGCGAGGAAAGACCACATATTCCCGATGGGTCTCCATTCCTTGTCGGAACTCTGACGAGTCGCCAATTTCATTCCGCCCGCACCGTCGGGCATTGAGAATGCAAACATTTCAATTGTGTTGTCGGCATGAGTTTCTAAAGTTACTGTTGTGATAAACGCCAAAGCCAGCATAGCTCCCAATCTAAAAAGTTTTATCATGATATTGAGTTAATATATTTTTTTTAAGAAGTAGTTTAGACCCCCTCATAAATCTTACCCGTCATAAATCTTATGAGACGGGGTCTTAATCTAATGAAGCAAAATTAAGAATAAATTCCCAAATATACAAATCTACACAATAAAAGAGCCTATCCGGCAGGATAGACTCTAATTGTTTTGTTATATGTTACTGCTTTGAGCAAGACGTATTTCTTAAAAAAAGACCGCAATAAGCGCTATGCTATAAAGTCAAAAGATCTTACTTATGCTTCGCGTTTGCATACCATGAGGTCTTCACTGTCACCAATCATTTCAGAACTTCGGTCATGACTCACTTGCTTACTATCATTTCTAAAAAGTTTGATAGTCATCGTAGCAACGACAACAAACCATAAGATCAAGGGAATATTCAATGTAGCCATAGGTGAAAATGTTTAAATGGTTATTATTCCTTGGTCCGGTTTTGAGTTCATGAGTGAAATCTGGTCCGGTATCACCTATAAAACACTCAGCAAGCAGAATTGTTAAGCAAAAATCATTAACATTTAAATACATAAATGTAACATTAATTTTTACTTATGAACTTAATGTTACATTGTATTGTGATTATTTGTCAAGGGCCGGTGGTCCGAAATAACTATAGCGGGAATCGTCGGGATTGACTATTATTTGTTCTAAGACAATCTCCGGGTCTATCATCTTAATCTTAAGGGTATGTTTTCCCGGCTTGTCGATAGCAAAAGTGGCATCGAGCCAGCGAATATTGTCGAATACCTCATTTCGCATTGGTTTTCCATAACCATTCAGTGCCATTTTTCCACGTGGCGGTAATGGCTTGAGTTTCTTTGAATTTTTGAGATTTGAAGGAGTATATTCATCAAATGTGTCGACAAGACCGCGACGTGCATCAATCAATTTTGCCACACTATTATCAAGCTGGAGAGCAAGACGAAGCCTACGCGCCGGATCTATATCCTGTGTGGGAAGAATCCCGATTGCTATCTTCACACTGTCACCGGCTTCGACGTCAATATCATATTCTAAAAGCGGGGAAGGTGAGTCGAGCGAGACAGAGGATGCCGTGACATTGTCAATACCCATACAACCTTCATTTCTTCCAAGATCGGGAAGAGGTATCCAGTTTATACCATCGGCGCCACTTTTTCGGTTGAATTTTATTGACGGGATTGAATATTCTGTGACAGGAAGAACTTCAGGAACATATTTCCCATTGGAATTTGGATCAATATAAGTCACTTCAGGCATAATATTATTGTCGGGCATGAACCATTGAGTGTAACCAATATGCTTATCCTGCATCATCCCCTGCCATTTGCCATTACATATAGCATCGTTGTAGTATGTAGAGAGTTGAGCATCTCTTGCAAATAGGTCTTTGACGAGATCAGCATAGTAGTTTGCTTTCGGGTCTTCTTTTGAGGCATAGAATCGGTTTTGTTCGGCGGCAAGATACATTCTTGCTACTCCCGAAGAGGCGATGGCTGGATAATATACGAGTTGGAAAAAAGCATCTTGTGTTTCCGGTGGGATACATCCCTTTAGCTTCTCGACTTTCTTTTCAAGTGCGAGCCACAAGGAATCGGTGCGCTCGGCCTCACGGTAGTTTTCAACGCTGAAAATACCTGTAGTCTGCACCTCGGGTTTACGCCAGAGATTGTATTTAGGATATTTTGCAATGATATCTGCTATGTCATCGGCAAGATTCTCTCCAAATGTGCCGGCAGCCCAGTCGACCAACCATTTTTTCTCATCGCCGGGCTTGATCTTATCCGGATCCCATGCATAATCCATAATGAAATCGATAGGAACTTCCTTAGGCTTAAGATCACCGACATTTATAATCCAAATACGATCAATTCCTGATTGATAGGCGAGATTAAGCTGTTCCCTTAGTTTAGGAATTGGTGATGTGTTAATCCAACGGTCATTCCATGGTCCACCATTCATATCTATATGATAATACATACCGAAGCCACCTTTGCGATCTCGTTCCTCTGCAGGGGCGATACGACGTATGTAACCCCAATTGTTATCGCAGAAAAGCAGGGTCACGTCTTCAGGCACATTAAAGCCGGCATCATAATATCTCTGCACTTCAGTGAAGATCGCCCAAAGCTGCGGGACAGAATCCGGACGTCCATATATGTCTTCTAAAATACCACGCTGTGCATTTATCACATTGCGAAGGGTATTCATATTATCTGAGTCATCTCCCTTTCCCATTGCCACGTCACCGTCACCTCGCATACCGATAGTGACAATATTATCGTAGTTCTTATTGCGTTCCATTCCATCGCGGAAGAATTTTTCGATGCGTTCCGGGTTGGATGCATAGTCCCAAGGACCAATTTCGTCACGTCGGCGAGTGTATTCCTTGTGAGCTCTCATCATAGGTTCATGATGGCTTGTACCCATAACAATGCCATATTCATCAGCAAGGCGTGGACATTCCGGGTCATCCTCATTGAATGCAGTGTCCCACATAGCGGGCCAAAGGTAGTTGGCCTTCAGACGAAGCAGAAGTTCAAACATTGTTGCATACGCCTTAGAGTTGACACCACCGTGCCGGTTGACACACCATCCACCGAATGACGGCCATTCATCATTGATGAAAATGCCACGATATTTCACTTTTGGAGAAGGTTGCACATATCTGCCTTTTGAATATTCCAATCTATTTTTGTTAGCAACGGGTACATCAGCCCAATAATACCAAGGAGATACACCTATCATGTTGCTTATGTCATATATACCGTAGATAGTGCCACGTTTGTCACTTCCTGCAATAACAAGATTACCGTCAATGACCTCAGAAACATAAGATTCCCATTGTCCTTTCACGGAGTCAACGTTGAGTTTACCTTTTGCTATCAGATCATCGATCAATGTGCTTTTTCCGATGGTGCCGGCTATGATCGAACCTTTCTTTTGTAAAATTTCGGAATAAACCTTGGATGGAGTCCCGGTGACTTTACGTATATCGTCGGCAAGGTCCCCTGCAGCCCGACGCACACCTTTCCAGTCGTTGTCAGCTACTACGATAGGTGCTGATTTGCNGTTGTCTGAAATAATNAAATTGCTGNTTTCCTTNGCCAATATNGGCAAGGTTAAAAGTAACGCAATAAAGACAGNCAGNATATTTTTCATGGTGTTTGCTAATATATTTAAATGCAAAGTTAATAAAACTTCTGTGAAATGGCAACACAATTTTATCTGGATGCTGAGTTGTTATATTGTTTGGTAGTATGGATATATTTGATTAATTTTGTAATCTTAACCATTAATTTAGATTTAATGAAGAAATATACTGTCGTGGGATTGATAGTGATTATGTCTATCCTATATTATCATGAATTATATGCAATTGACAGGGATTCGTCTGCGCTTAACCCTATAATTTCAGGAGACTTCACTGATTTTGGTATTCAGAATAAAGATACTGTTCTTATGCTTGACTGCAATGAGTATTTTTCAGATCCAAAAACGAGTCTGTTTTATGCAGATTTCCGAAAGTCACTTGATATGGATTTAGAAATTCAGGTAAATACCAATATCACCGAACAGGTATTCGTTAGCAAGGAAGGAACTCGTTATAATGAATCGGCAGGTATAATGGTCGGCTTTGATCCTACTGTAGAACAGATCTTTGCCGAAGTGACGGATTACAAAGGAAATATACATCGTATATTTGCAGGAAAGAAAACGGAGCCGGGGAAGTGGATTCGTATAAAATTGAAGGGTCTTGCTGATGAAACCCTGTCCAACTCAGTGCTGACACTCTCTGTTTCTTCGGATGGCAAGGAATGGGATGAATCCTCTGTGGATTATGATGGCCCGGTTATACCGACAATGGCAAGCCGTTGGGTGATAGGCAGAGGATATCCCGGGGGATTCCCTAATTCCCTGCAGGTAAGAAAAGGGGGTATAAGAAATCTTACAATCAGTGGCACCGGACGGACCCGGCTTCCCGGCGAAAATCCTATTTTCACCGACAGACTCACTGCTGATCCAGCATGCACGGTAGTTGGCGACCGATTGTATGCTTATGTAGGTGAAGACTGCGCGACTCCGGGAGGCTGGTTCACAATGCCTCATTGGGTAGCATATTCCACAAAGGATATGAAAAACTGGGAATGTCATGGAGTGGTTTTGAAAGCATCAGATTTTCCGTATGCTAGTCCTAATGGTGCCTGGGCAGGGCAAGTGATTGAAAGAAACGGTAAGTTTTATTATTACGTAACGCTCGACGACACACGCAATGGACGCCATGCCATTGATGTGGCTGTAGCTGACGACCCCCTCGGTCCATTCATCCCGGCCAGACTTGATAAAGAACCTTTGATTACTGACGATATGACTCCTGATTCCCACAGATGGAATGCCGACATTGATCCTACAGTTTTGATTGACGATGACGGACAGGCGTGGATTGTCTGGGGCAACGGCGACTTCTATCTTTCTCGATTAAAGGAAAATATGATTGAACTTGAAGGGGAGGTGATGCATTTGGGAATGCGCAATGTATCGGAAGGTCCGTGGCTATTCAAACGAAATGGGGTTTATTATAATGTGTATGCTGCAGATGCTCCCGGAGTACAGCCTGAGCAACTTGCATATTCCATGGCAGACAATATTACAGGACCATGGAAATACGGAGGACTAATTACCGGACCGGCAAAATTTGGATTCACAATACATCCTTCTGTCAATGAATTCAATGGTAAATGGTATCTCTTTTATCATGATGGATCATATATGCTTGACGGTCAACCCGGTGGAGATTGCCGCAGACAGGTATGTGTGGAACCACTGAATTTTGATGAAAGAGGTTATATTCTACCTATCACATTAACGGAAACAGGAGTATCAAAAGAATAAAAAATTTTAAGACATACGCACAGGTCTGATAGCCATGAGCTTAGATTTTGATTGAGAAGCAGGTTTCAGGTCTTGTCTTGAGTGTCAAAGTACCTCCAAGATGAGTAATTATCCTACGTGAAAGACTTAACCCTATTCCGTTGCCGGAAGGTCTTGTTGTAAAGAATGGAGTGAAAATGTGATCTGCAGTTTCGTCGGTTATGTGTTCTCCATTGTTTGATATCTGAATTTCCACTGATTCGTCTGGTTTCACGTCTGCTTCCAAGGAAATAACGGATGGATTCGCTTCGATCGCATTCTTTAGAATGTTTATTAGAACTCGGCTCAACAGACTCTCGTCAGTATATACCATAAGTTCAGGAGGAAAGCAAATAAGTTTGAAAATGATATCCTCTGGAGAGTTTTCTTCGACAGGATTGACACCCGAAGAATGTACTACGTTCCCAATAGACGATGCGTAGGCCCGTGCCATGCGGATGCTTGATTCAAGCAAAGGCTTCAGATAGAGTGCCCTCATCCGGGGTTCCGGCAAGAAACTGAATTCACGGAAATTTCTTACAAACTGCATTAATGAGCTGCTGCTTGATGAAATAGTTTCAAACGCCTCTGTGGTTTCCTTCTCAGTGGTCTTACCGCTCATATTTTCAGCTATTGATTGAATCGGAGTCAAAGAGTTCATGATTTCATGAGTCAGCACTCGTGTCAGTTTCTCCCATGACTCCACTTCCACAGCCTGCATCTGTCGGCTAAGGTCTGTGATTGTGTATAGGGTGAAACTCTTGTCGTTGACCGAGACATCATTTCTTTTGATCTCCAGATCAACGGCGCTTTGATCAGGAAGCTGACATACATTGGTGAGGGCATGACGTTCAAGAAGACGGAGGGCAGCGTCGTTATGAAACATAATATCCCCCTTTGAATTAGCCAAAGCCAAGCCGAAATTGGTGAGATTTATCACCTTTGCCAAAAACACTTCATTCTGACGGGCATCCAGAGTGAGATGTTCGAGATGCTCAACAATATGATTAAGCATCATATTGATCTCCTCTTCATCTTTGTTTACATTCACTGTAGGGAACTTATAGGAGAAGTCGCCGCTGAGAGTAGCATCAACTAAATAGCGCATCCTGTTGCCGGCACTTTTGATATGTCTCAAAATTATGAAACCGCAACCTAATGAACAAATGGAAAACATCACGCACAATATATTGTTGATGTTGACGCAAACTCCGGCAAGGAAAGCGAATATGAGCGCCGCAATCGACCATATCAGTGGCACGACATGCCATTTTTTGAAGAGGTCAGATACCATATTTCCGTAGTTTGTTATAGAGGGTCTGACGCGTTATGCCAAGATGCCGGGCCACTTCCGACATGTTGCCGCCATACAACTTCACAGCAGCCGTGATGGCATTCCGTTCCATAGATTCCAGCGTGGTTGATTGTTCCTGTGAGGATATATGCGATTCGTGAAGGTCGAAATCATTAACATCAAGAACAGGACGATCCGATAAGATAAGAGCCTTTTCAACAGTATGTTCCAATTGCCTGATATTACCTGGCCACGACATTGCCATGAGTCTTTTGATTGCATTTTCAGACACCTTGGCTTCAGGGAGAGAATATATTCCGGCATATTTCTTTATGAACATTGCCACGAGTGCCGGGATGTCTTCAGGTCTGTTCCGTAGTGGTGGAAGTTCAATCGTCACAGTGTTGATTCTATAGAAAAGGTCTTGTCGAAACTCTCCGTTGGCCACCATTTCCGGAAGATTGCGGTTTGTCGCACAAATCAATCGGATATCGATATCGCGTGGCGTGTTGGTGCCAACCCTGATGATTTTTCTTTGTTGCAGGGCGGTGAGCAGTTTTGCCTGAAGATGAAAGGGGATATTACCTATCTCATCAAGAAATAGTGTTCCGCCATGGGCTGTCTCGAATTTACCGGCACGGTCGCTCTTGGCATCAGTGAATGCTCCTTTGGCATGCCCGTAAAGTTCACTTTCAAAAAGAGTTTCTATTACAGCCCCCATATCCACAATCTCCATGGGACCGGATTTGCGGATTGAAAGGCGATGGATTTCCCTTGCAAGAAGATCTTTGCCTGTTCCGTTCTCTCCGGTGATGATAATGTTGGCATCTGTAGGGGCCACGCGCTCCACGAGCGTTCTCAATCTTTGCATCTCAGCAGACTCTCCCCAAAGCATCTTGGGAGATGATGATTTCTGCTTTTTCTCTTTCCCTTTGCCGAAGGCATTAAGAATAATTTCAGACAGTTGAGAGTTATCAAACGGCTTTACAACAAAATCAGAAGCACCGATCTTCATGCCTTCCACTGCAAGAGCAACATCTGCATAAGCAGTGAACAATACCACTGCTGTTTCCGGAGATATTCGCTTAATTTCACGTAGCCAGAAAAGACCTTCATTGCCGTTGTTGATAATTGCTCGGAAGTTCATGTCGAGAAGCACAACCTGAGGAGAATGCTTTCGGATAAGTTCCGGGATAGAGGAGGGGTTGGACGCCAAAATCACCTCGTCTACTTTTGATTTCATCAGCATCCTGACGGCAGAAAGCACATCCTTGTTATCATCAACTACGAGCAGAGTTTTCTTCATATTGCAAAATTAGTGAAAATATTTGAAAAGACAGGAATGTACTTCAAAAAATACATTCCTGTCAACTAATTACAACTGGGTTTTCTCCACAATCTTGCCGTCGAATAGATTTATCACACGGTGAGTGAATGCAGCATCGTGCTGGGAATGGGTGACCATAACAATGGTGGAACCTTCACGATTCAACTCGGTCAGAAGTTCCATCACTTCCTTTCCGTTGACAGAATCGAGATTACCCGTCGGTTCGTCTGCAAGGATAAGCTCCGGTTTTGTCACAACCGCGCGGGCAATAGCGGCACGTTGCTGCTGGCCACCCGACAACTGCTGAGGGAAGTGCTTGGCACGGTGCTGGATATTCATTCGTTTCAAGGCCTCCTGCACCATTTCCTTACGCTTCTTCGCCCCGATTTTCAGATACTTAAGCGGGAGCTCTACATTTTCCTCAATATTCAGTTCGTCGATGAGATTGAAATTCTGGAACACGAAGCCGATCTTGCCTTTTCTGAAAGCAGTTCTTTCTTTTTCCTTTAGATTTGCCACTTCCTGACCATTAAGTAAATATTTGCCGTCGGAAGGGTTGTCAAGGAGTCCGAGTATGTTGAGCAGAGTGGATTTCCCGCAACCGGACGGACCCATTATGCCTACAAATTCTCCTTTTTCTATGTTAAGAGTAATGCCGCGTAGTGCCAAAGTTTCAACTTCGTCGGTGCGGAATGTTTTGGTAAGGTTTTCTATCTGTATCATAGTTGTTGAGTTATTTTATTGAATTGATTGGGTTTGTATTGGCTGCTTTGGAGCATTGCGCAACCACAGACACGAAGCAGGTCAAGATTGCAAGAAGAGCAGAAGCGACATATATCCACCAGTAGATGCTTATGCGGTAGCTGAATTGAGAGAGCCAATCGTTCATTACATAATAGATGATAGGAATGGAGATGACAACAGCAATAATGACATAGAGCATAAAAGTGCGGACAAGTTTGATGAGTACCTCCTTACTTGTGCCTCCCATAACCTTATGGACTGCAATATCAGCTGCTCGTTGACGCACATAGTAAGTGCTCATTGCCATCAGGCCAAGCATTGATATCATTATGGCTATCAAAGCGAATATTGTAAGAATTGTCGACAACTGTTTCTGATTTTCGAAATCTTCTTCCAACTGCTGGCTAATGAATGGCGTTTCAAAAATAGAGTCTGTCATTTCTTTGGAATAAATTCTTTCGTGAACCTCTTTTATTTGTTCAAGAGCCTGACGCTTATCTCCTTTGATTTTTATTAATACATCCCATGGCCTGAAACTTTCAAAAGGTCTTGCCACAACAACCTGCACAGGGTGTTGCTCAGTCAATACATTTCCGATTTTGAAATCATCTATTATGCCTGCTATCGGAATGCGATCGTCGTAGTAAGGATAATCGGGAGCATCTTCACTAAGTCCCAGTTCATTGAGGGCCTGCTGATTGAGATAGTGTTTGATGACAGAAGATATGTTATAGTCTTTCTTTATCTTAATTCCAAGTAAATCCATATATATACTGTCACAAAGGAAAGACTGGAAAGAAATAGTACGGCCTTCATAGTTCATGGTGTTGTTGTTGCCTCTGCTGTGAGGGGTGCCACAACCGAAACTTACTTTTTCCACGCATGGAAGCTTTAGCAGTTCGTCGCGTAAAAGCATACCATCTTTATCCTGATTTACGGTATTTAAAAAAGGGATGTCGATAATGCCATCAGGATTATAACCAAGCGGGGCTTCAATCAGATGACGGACCTGCAAGTACATAGTGAGTGCACATGCAATCATGACAATAGTAGCAACATTTTGGATCACAATAAATATTTTACCAAATACCATATTGGATTTCCTTTTGAATGCTCCTTTCACTGCTTCGATTGGTTTCATTGACGACAACATAAGAGCCGGAATAATGCCGGAGGCAAAGCTCATTATCAATAGAATTGCCAAAAGGAATGAAATTGTGGTTGTATTCATGCATCCGGGAATGTCGAGAGTGGTTTTGAGCAATACAGAAGCATACGGTTGCAAAAGGAATGCGAGACCAATGCCCAGGAGCATTGAGAAGCTGCAGAGTATGGAGCTTTCTCCAATAAGGCGCCACATTATCTCGTTTCTACTTTCCCCAAGAAGGCGACGGGTAGCCATTTCCTTAGCACGTTTTCCCGAGAGAGCCACGGTGAGGTTGATGTAGTTCATGATAGCAAACAGGAGAATAACCAGACCGACACCGAAAAGCAACTTGATCATTTTTATATCGCCGAAGTTCACGTGTGCTGATCCAAGCTCGGAAAAATAACTGCCGCTGAATGGATAGACCTCAAGATGAACATCGTTTTCAGGAAGCTGCAAAATCCAGTAAGCGTCTTTGACAGCTTCTTCATATTCCTTTTTTTTCTTAGTCAAATCATGTCCTTCCTTTGCCAACAGAATGAGTTCAACTCCTGTGGCATTGGCCATGTTTTCGTCGACCAATGACCAATTGACATATTTCATCATAGAAAAATTCAGAAGCATATCAACCGGTTTCTTATCGTAAGTCATGAAGGCGGTGTTTTTCATTGGTTCCATGACGCCTGCCACCACGAATGGCTCTTCATTTATATTAAACACGATGCTTTTTCCCATAGGGTCTCCATCCCCCCAAACCTTGCGGGCGTATTCAGGAGTGACAACTATATTTGAGGGATTGTCGAGCACCGTCTTCGGATCTCCCTGAATCAATTTAAAATCGAAAATATCATAGAAAGTGGTGTCTACAAAAAAACAGTTTGTTTCTATCTGTTTCTCATCGTAACGTAGCCATCTGGTATTGCGGTAGACCGCAGTTGCTGATTCTATCTCAGGGAACTTGTCTTTCAATAGAAATTGGAGATACCAATGAGATCCCATAGTTTTTTCACCCCTCATGTCAAATCCGAGATAATACATCCGGTCAGCTTTAGTGTGCTGTTTGTCGACATGGCTTTCCTGCCACGTGTAGCAGCCAATAAGCACCACAAACATCATGCTTATTGCTAAACCGAAAACATCAATTGCGGCGTAGGTCTTGTTTCTGCTTAAAAATTTAAAATAAGATTTCATATTTATTCTTTTAAGTTTCGCTGGCTCAACTAATGGTTAAGAGTTTAATGGGTTATAGGGTTATTTGGGCAAAGTAATAAGTAATGCATATAACTTTAATCTTTTTAATAATCTTATAACCCATAAACATTATAACTATCTGCTTTTGCTTGCGAAAGTTGATTATTCCTTTATTGTCAATGATGTGGCATTGCCATAAGATTCGTAGCCGTTGGTTATTACACGTTCTCCCGGTTCAAGTCCTTCAAGCACTTCATAAGATTCCGGATTCTGGCGACCAAGACGGATGTTCCTTCGATAAGCTTTGGATCCGGTTCTGTCGACAACGAAGATCCATCTTCCACCGGTGGCTGAATAGAATGTGCCTTTGGGTATAACGAGCGCTTCAACCGGCTGCCCCAACTGAAGGCTCAGGTAACACGTCTGACCGCTCCTGATATTATCGGGACATTCT
>WFLX010000167.1_pt1 | contig 18167 bp, 15 predicted proteins | sample 4967041 | NCBI WGS metagenome assembly WFLX01 (sample SAMN12857096, study PRJNA449069) | gut metagenome | isolation source: stool from male and female vole | host: Microtus ochrogaster | place: USA:Florida | collected 2017 | reverse complement strand
CTGTTCAGGAGTCTGGGCCGACTGAAGGCCGCACGATGAGGCGAGAACTGCCATAGCGGCTGTGGCTGTAGCGGCGAAATGATATTTCATTGTGGTTAGAAATAAAGTTAATCCAACCGCAAAGGTAGCGAAAACATTGCTAAAAGTCAAGAATAGTTTTATGGCAAAATGAGCATCACGGGGGAGGAGGATTTAGGAGAATTGGTGATTAACGATTGCAAATCAACGTCATTAACATTTATTTGCGAAAAATATTTGCCGGATCGGGAGATATGGAGTAATTTTGCACAGATACATTCAGATATCTTATAATCATAATGATGATAGGCTGACAGTTCCCCTCGGTTGTCCGGGGGGAATCCGGCCGAATCGCTGAACCGACAGATTATAACACTTATATATACTTGAATTTTGGTTATGAGGGAGGTGCGCTGCTGTGAAGTAGTGCACTTTCGTTGTTTTTATACCCCTCCTCCCTCATGGTTGCGGTAGGACTGAAGCAGCTCATCGAGCGTGGCCGGCTCTCCGGGAGCCACAAGGCCGGCCAGGGCACCTGCGCGCCCGAGAATCTCGGCAGGCGTGGCGCCGGACGCACGCAGTGACTCCATTGAGAGCGACGCATCGCGCTTGGATAGCCGCTGGCCCTCGCCGTTGGTTATAAGAGGGAGATGCGCCCANCGGGGAGGCGTCTGGCCGAGCAGACGGTAAAGATAGGTCTGCTGTGCGGCCGAAAGGAGCAGGTCGGCGCCACGCACCACTTCATTGACCCCCATCATGGCATCGTCAACCACCACAGCCAGCTGATAGGCCCACGCTCCGTCTGCCCGCCTGACTATGAAGTCGCCGCACTCTGATGCCAGATCTACGCGCTGCGGGCCGAAATAGCGGTCGGTGTATTCAATCACCTCGCCGGGTGGAACATAAAGGCGCCTCGATCCCTTTCCTTCCGGGCGGGGGAACGGAAGCCCGGTCTGTGGACGGCACGTCCCGGCATAGATGATCCGCCCGTCGCTCTGATGAGGAGCCGATGAGGCCATGATGTCGGCCCGCGTGCATCGGCAGGCATATACGAGTCCGAGATCTTCGAGGCGCTCCAGCGCCCGGGCATAATACTCGCCCCGCAGGCTCTGGCAGTAGGGGCCGGCAGGACCCGNGCCGGCGAGGCCCCCCTCATCCCATTCGAGGCCGAGCCACGACAGATCGTCCTCTATCAGCCGGGCATACTCCTGACGCGACCTCCCGGGGTCGAGATCTTCGATGCGCAGGATCCAGCGTCCTCCGGCACTCCGCGCCGATAGCCACGACATCAGGGCTGCGTAGATGTTGCCTAAATGCATCCGCCCGGTGGGCGAAGGAGCGAAACGTCCGGTTACGGTCATAATAGGGATTGAGAATGGTGTTGTTGCGTCAGTGCAAAGATAGTGAATAATGGGGAGAGAAGTGGGAAAATAATTTGCCGGGGGAGGAAAAAATCACTATCTTTGCAGCATAAAACCGCCGGCAGCGGCGGCGGAGAAGCGCATCGCGCGCATTTCCGGACACAACTAACATCGCTGTCATCAGATCCAAGGGGTCCGGTCAGGCTGCACGCCTGTCGGGGCTTCATTTATTTTTTACTTTTTCCTAACCCGAATAACTACTATCTACACCATGGCAATAACTTATATGACCAAAGAGGGCTATAAGCGCAAGATGGAGGAAATCGCTTATCTGGAGTCGGTTAAGCGTCCTGAGATCTCCCGCGCCATAGCCGAGGCCCGCGACAAGGGCGACCTCTCGGAAAACTCCGAGTATGATGCGGCCAAAGAGGCCCAGGGCATGCTTGAGATGAAGATAGCCCAGCTCAAAGACCTCGTTGCCAACTCACGCATTATCGACGACGCAAACCTCAACACCGAGGAGGTACAGATCCTCAACACAGTCCGCATCCGCAATGTGGCCAACGGTGCCGAGATGTCCTATACCATAGTGGCCGACTCCGAGGCCAATCTCAAGGAGAAGAAGATCGGCTCATCGACACCCATCGCCAAGGGTCTGCTCGGCCACAAGAGCGGAGAGACCGTTGAGATCAAGGTGCCCGCGGGAGTCATGAAATTCCAGATTGTAGAGATATCAATCTGAGCGCCATGGCTTCGATATTTTCACGCATCATAGCAGGCGAGATCCCCTGCTACAAGATAGCCGAGGATGACCGCCACTTTGCCTTTCTCGACATCAATCCCGTCAATCCNGGTCATGTCCTCGTGGTGCCCAAACGCGAGGTGAGCTATATCTTCGATCTCACCGACGAGGAGTATCTCGCCCTGGNGCTNTTTGCCAAGCGGGTGGCCGAGGGCATGAAAGAGGCCGTGGACTGCAAGCGAATCGGTGTGGCAGTAATAGGTCTCGAAGTGCCTCATGCCCACATCCACCTCATCCCTATCACCAACGAGGGCGACATGAGCTTCGCCACCAAGCACACCCTCCCGGCAGAGGAGATGGAGTCGCTGCGCAGCCGCATCTCCGAGGCTGTGGCCCGTCATCTCTGATCTTCAGCCCCGACCAAACCAACCAGATTATTCACCCCTGTTTTACTCCTGACCCAATTGGACAACTTTACCTATTGCACCCCGACCAAATATGTCTTCGGACGGGGAGCCGAAAATCAGGCCGGAGCTGAGGCCAAAGCCTCGGGCATGACCCGCGTGCTGGTGGTCTACGGCCACTCGTCGGCACGCCGCAGCGGAGTGCTCGACCGCGTGACCTCCTCGCTTNGCAGTGANGGGATAGCCGTGACGGAACTCGGAGGCATTGACCCTAATCCCACCGATCCCAAAGTGCGCGAAGGCATAGAGATCTGTCGCCGCGAAGGGATTGATGGTCTCGTGGCNGTGGGCGGCGGATCGGTAATNGACACAGCCAAGGCCATTGCAGCCGGTGTGCCCTACGACGGCGATTTCTGGGACTTCTGGGCCGGCAAGGCCACAGTGGCCAATGCCCTCCCCGTAGGCTGTGTGCTCACCATCCCCGCCGCCGGCAGCGAAGGATCCGGCAACTCCGTGATCACCCTTCTCGACGGTATGCACAAGATATCGCTCCGCACCGACTACTGGCTGCGCCCCAAATGGAGCCTGCTCGACCCGGAGCTCACCTATAGCCTCCCGCCCTATCAGACCGCCAGCGGCATAGCCGACATGATGGCCCACATCTTCGAGCGCTACTTCTCCAACACTCCCGAGGTAGAGGTCACCGACCGTGTGGCCGAGGGCGTNCTGAAGGCCATAATCACGACTGCTCCCAGAGTCATGGCCGAGCCCGACAANTACGATGCCCGCGCCAACATCATGTGGGCCGGAACGTTGGCCCACAACGGTATCTGCGGCACNGGACGCCGCGAGGACTGGGTGAGCCACTTTATGGAGCATGAGATTTCGGCCGTCTACGGCGTGACACATGGAGCCGGACTTGCTGTAATTATCCCTGCGTGGATGACCTTCATGGCCAAGCACCATCCTTTCAAGATAGCCCAGTTTGGCCGACGTGTGTTTGGCGTGACCTCTCACGACGACGCCACCGCAGCGATGGAGACCGTCATGAGCCTCAAGGCTTTCTTCGGCTCTCTCGGCCTCCCCGTGACCTTCGCCGGCCTCGGCATCGATCGGCCCGACATCGACCTTCTCGTCAAGAAACTCCATGAGAACAAAGGCCAGGAGATAGGCGGGTATTACCGCCTCGGCCCGGCCGACACCGCTGAGATCTACCGTCTCGCCCTCTGATTTATCTCCACAATATTGGCGCGCTCCGGAAGCGGGAGGTTGAGTCCCGCTTCCGGAGCGCAGCTATTACGAATCAAAGATTATGAAACTTATCTGCTCACTGATTATTGGTGTAGTTGCCATTGTAGCCGCAGGATGCAGCAACGGACAAGGAGCTCGTGTCAATACCGGCAGCGACGGACTATTGACAATCGACGTTGAAGAACTCATGAGATTGCCGATTGAGGATTTTGATGCGCGCACTAATCCTGCTATATCCTCGGTGGAGTATTTCCAACCTCACGACACTCTGATCTATCCGTTTGGAATACCGGTTCTCGGTGATTCGCGGATGGGTCTTGACAGTAACAGCGGCGTTGTTACGGTGTTCAACCGCAATACGGGGGGACTGGAAGCGTCCTTTTCCCATAACGGTCCCGGGCCAAAAGAATACACATATTGTTTAGGCGTGGCAGCCGACTTCAAGAATAAAGAAGTCTATGTATTAGCGACCAAAGCAGCTAAGATACTTCGCTATTCGTTTGACGGAACTTATATTGACGAGATTGTTCCGGATGCTAAGATATTTCCCACCCCGAAATCGTTCAGGATTCATTCGGATTCCTGTCTGTTTGTAGAGCAAAGCACATACGGAAGAGCCGTGTATGGAGAAGCAGGCGACTCTCTTGTCGATACGCCTTTTCTGCTTGTGAATATCTTTACGGGCCATGTGACTTCGCTGCCTATTTCACGCTTCGATGCAAGGATAGGTCCACGTTATGTTCCTAAGAAGCCTTCAATTTTTGCACCAAATTTTCAGATATCGATGTCAGATTTCGCTGGAGGCGAAGGTGGTAAGATAATTTCGGAATACTCAAACGATACGATATATAGAGTTGACAATGACAGGGTTGAGCCAATTGCAGTTAAAGCTAACTGGAGTAAGAGCATAGATAGCCCCGATCTGGTTGCTATGCAATTTGTTAACGATAGCTATATGATTTTTGAAATAGTGCGGAAANCTACCAACCACAGCGCCGAGTCGATATCGGTTGATGAAGATAGGTCGGGCACATTTATATATGATCGCANGAACAATCAGTTTCACCGGTATGCCGATTCGGATATGTTTTACGAGTCGGGGGGATACTTATTTACCATGGCTTCAGTTGATAAGCTAAAGGATCGTGCCGAAGCCGGCGAAATAAGCGATAAAGAGCTGCTGGATCTAATTGAGCGCTCAAATGTCGAGAGTAACTGGGTGACGACNATTTATCACATCAAGGAATAAGCCGGTNAGTCGGAATNGCCNATTTACNGANAATCTTCACATATTTGTGAANATGAGGNATCAGGTGATTATGCAGTAANCATCTTTAAGTCGAAGAACATNANACGACTCCTTNAAACGTCGTCGTAAGAGAGACCAAAAGCATTTTTTTCACTNTCTTCTGTCTTATACAGTGGCTTAAACCCATTNTTGNTGTAATAGTGAATTGTAGATTCCGTATTATAGGCGTCAACGAGCATATAACGACATGCAGCTTTATTATTCTCATCTACAAANCAATATTTAAGGGCATTCATTAGTTGGGTCCCTACATTCAGGCCNTGTCCTTGAAATGACNTATTTACCCCGAGCCTGCCAATCAGTACAGCAGGATAACTCCGGTGACGTTTTTGTTGGGGAATCTTACGTTGCAGAGCGTTGCGGGAAGGATTATCAAGAGTATATGTCTTGATACCATCATAAGACAGTGTGGCTATAGCCACAATTTCATGTTGATTGTTTTTGTTAACCCAACAATATGTCTTGCCAAGCAATTCTTCTTCGTACAGAAACACGTCATGACTAAAGAACTCATCTAAATCTTCGTCACCACATGAAAAGTGGTCACAGTAATCTGCAACCACTTTCGTATATGGGACCATAAAGGTGTTTTCTACAAAATTAAATTCTGTAATCATCAGCCTTTCTGTGGGGGGAAAACAATATCTCTGGCACTATCCAACATGGTGGATAGGATCTTACGCTGAGATTCCGAAAGTTTAGGCGTAGGCAATTTGCCATTGCGCTCCGCTTCCTCGGTAAAGATGCGTGCATCTTCGCCCCAAAGTTCGGGTGAGGTTTTAATTGTCATTGCCATATCAAAATCGCTTTATTATGCAAAGNTATAAAAACTTCGTTGATTATNCAACAGGCATATTGAGGTGACCTGCTGTTGTAAAATAACGCGCTCCGGAAGCGGGAGGTTGAGTCCCGGATTCCGGAGCGCGGCTATAAAGCGGGGGAGGGGTTATTTGGATGCGGCGGCGTCGGCGGCGCGGAGCATCTCTTCTACAGCGGCGCGGAGCTGTGCGTCCTCGCCGGCGAGCTGCTGCTCGGGGGTGTTGTAGATCTCGATGTCGGGCTGGAGCTCAAGGTTCTCAAGCCAGCGCCCCTGCATATCCTTCATGCCTNCCTGCGGGATGCNGAACACGATGGNGGGATCGATCTGATTCTCCCACCACACGGCGGTCATGGTGCCTGGCACGGGTGCGCCGATCAGTTTGCCGAGGCCGAGGGTCTGGTAGGTCCAGGGGAATCCGTGGGCGTTGGAGTAGTTGTCCTCGCACATGAGCACGCACGAGGGCTTTGTCCAGCGGTTGAACGGATCCTGCCCGATATACTGTCCCCGGGGCTCGAAGGTGGCGAATTTGGTGCCGGAGAGAAGCACTGCAAGATCCTCATGGAGCCATCCGCCTCCGTTGTGGCGGGTGTCGATCACCACGGCGTCGCAGTTGCGGTAGCGGCCGAGGAGCTCATGGAAGGTCTTGCGGAATGAGGGCGAGTCCATGCCTTTGATGTGGATGTAGCCCACGCGGCCGCCCGAGAGGGAGTCGACTATGGCGCGGTTGCGTTCGACCCAGCGGTTGTAGAGCAGGCTGGAGCGGGCGCCGGCGCTCGATGCCTTGATCTGCTGCTCGAAGGTCTTGCCCGTGGCGGGATCCTTGACGGTGAGCATCACCTGCTTTCCGGCCTTGCCCGAGAGCATGGGATAATAGTCCTGACCGGCCTTGACGGGATCGCCGTCGATGGTCTCGATGATCATGCCGGGACGGATCTTGACCGAAGTCTTGTCCATCGGGCCCATGGCCACGATCTCGTCGACGAGGAGGCCGTCGCCGGTGTAGTCGTTGCTGAATATGGCGCCGAGCCATGCGGTGGCGGGGGTGTTGATGTCGGCCATGTTGCCGTAGAAGCGTGCTCCGGTGTGCGAGCCGTTGAGCTCGCCGAGCATCTCCGAGAGGAGCTCCTGGAAGTCGTAGTTGTTGTTGACGTGGGGCAGGAAGCGGGCGTAGGCGTCGTGATAGCCTTTCCAGTCGATGCCGTGTATTGCGGGGTCGTAGAATTTGTCGTTGACCTGACGCCAGGCGTGGTTGAAGATATATTCGCGCTCCTGAGCCGGGCGATAGTTGAACTCGGCTGAATATGCAATATTCTTGGTGTTCTTGCTCTTGATGTCGAGTTTCTTGATGCCTGATCCGGTGGCGAGATAGAGATTTTCGGTCTTGGCGTCGGGTATCAGCTCGCCGTAGCCGAGATCCTTGACTATGATCTTCGACGAGCGGTCGTCGAGGTCATGCTCCCAGAGGTCGAGACCCTTTTCAAAGGATGAGGCGTAGTAGAGTTTGCGCCCGTCGGGCGACAGGATGAAGTCGCCGAGACTCGAGCTGTTGGGGGTGAGGCGGGCCACGCGTTCGTCGCGGTGGGCGAGATCGAATGTGAGNGGCTTCTTGTCGTCGGCTTTCTTNTCTNCGGCNTTNTCCTTGCCNCTCTTCTTGCCTTTCTTGTCGTCGGCTTTCTCCTTGTCGGCAGAGTCGTCTTTCTTCTCTTTCATAGATTCGGCCAGTTCGCGNTCCTCTTTGCTGAGACACCAGTTGTCGTAGGCTTCGCCGTCAAAGAACATGATGTAGACATCNTCTTCGGCACCCCATGAGCCGTGGGAGCGGTAGCCGGCGCGATCGGAGGTCCATGTCATTGCCTTGCCGTCGAGCACCCATTTCGGGTTGTCGTCGGAATAGCCCGAGCGGGTGAGATTGGTCATCTCGCCTGAGCCGTCGGCTTTGACAAGCACTATGTCGGTGTTGTTCCAGCCGCCGTTGTCGATATATTTGGCGAGGAACCATTTTGAGTCAGGACTCCATGTGTAGGTCTGGTCACCGTCGGAATACGAGTAGTTGTATTTGCCGGGGAGGACGGTGCGGATCTGCTTCGTGGCGAGATTGTAGACGCAGAGCTCGGTGCGGTCGCGCAGGAAGGCGATCTCCTTGCCGTCGGGTGAGAATTTGGGCTGGAACGAGTTGGTCTCCTCCACGATCAGCGGCTCCTCCTTGATCTCGTAGGCGTATGTAAACTGCTTGTCTTCGGGGCGAACGAGGCTGGCGCGGTATATGCCCCAGCGGCCATCGCGCTCGGCCGAGTAGATGAGCGATCGTCCGTCGGGGGCGAAGTCAACGTTGCGCTCCTGTTCGGGAGTGTCGGTGATGCGCTTTGTCGTGGTATAGTCGGTGGAGGTGACATACACGTCGCCGTGGTTCACGAAGGCTATCTCCTTGCCCTTCTCGTTGAGAGCGATGGAGCGGGCGCCGGCGCGGTTCACGATAGCTTTGGTGTCATAGTCGGGCTGGTCGGCCACGATGGTTATGTCGACCTTTGAGGGTTGCGCTCCCGGTGTGGTGGGCAGGGTGTAGATCTCGCCGTTCCATGTGTAGGCGAGTGTCTTGCCGTCGGCCGAGCCGGAGAGGTTGCGCACGGGATGAAGGGTGTAGTCGGTGACGCGGGTGTCGGCTGTGCCGTCGATGTTGCGGCGATANACGTTGAATGTGCCGTTCTGTTCGCTCAGGTAGTAGAAGCTCTTGCCGTCGGGGGTCCAGACGGGGTTGCGGTCTTCGCCCCNGAATGAGGTCAGCTTGGTGAATTTGCGCTCCTTAGCGGGGCGATCGGCGCCCTCGGCCATCCAGATGTCGCGGGCTATGGAGCTGACATGATGCTTGCGCCAGGCATCCTCGTAGCCCTTGCGGTCGTGGTAGAGGAGTGTCTTTCCGTCGGGACTCACGCTGACATCCTCCATCACGAGCGAGGAGTAGAGCTGCGGACGGGCTCCGGGCACTGTTATGTCGAGGCTGTAGACCTGCGGGAACTGTCCTGAGGGAAACTGTATGTCATCCTTGTCAGGCTCGATATTGGATGAGAACAGCAGCGTCGAGGGACCGATGAAGGTCATGGGGCGCTCGGCGGCGGTGTTGGTGGTCAGCTGACGGGGCTCGCCGCCGGTGGCGGCCACGGCATAGAGGTCGAGATTGCCGCGGCGGTCGGAGGCGAAGACTATCGTCTTGCCGTCGGGACTCCAGACGGGCTGGGCGTCATAAGAGGGATGGGTGGTGATCCGGGTGGCTGTGCCGCCTTTGGTGCTCACGGTGTAGATGTCGCCTTTATAGCCGAATGCTATTTTCGAGCCGTCGGGCGAGATGGCCGGATAGCGCATCCACAGGGGCGAGTCGGCTGCCGAGGCAACCGCCGACGACATTCCTATCGCCAGAGCCGCAATGATGGATAATTTCATGATTATATAATAATGATTGGAGGGAATAATCTATCTCGCCGCAAAAATAATGTAAGTTTGCGGGTCGGCAAAATAAATCATGACAGAGCGGCAACGGCAGTGCACGCGGCCATGACGGTGAATGGGGTTGAGATCTCAAGTATGATGCCGTTGACCAGGGCCACCGGAATGGCCTCGGCGCCGAATGTGGAGGCGAGAGTGGGCAGGGTGACGTCGAGCGAGGTCACTCCACACATGGCCGTAGATCCGTAGATACCGAGGCGGGATCCTATCAGCGGAATGACTATCAGAGCAATTATCTCCCTGACAATGTTGGCCATCAGTGCGATCGCTCCGAGGCTCATGGCGGCCGCATGGCCCATGTCCTCGCTCCGNAGGTCGGATATTATCATCGACGATAGGGAGTAGTAGCCCATGCCCGACACNGCCAGGCTTCCGTCGGCTGCTCCTACTGGNAGGAAATATCCCGTCACCGCTCCGGCGGCTATGGTGACAGCGACAGAGGCCACGGGCACGGCCACGATGACAGGCCGGATGCCGCGGAGTATGCTTCCGAGGCGTGGGTTGGAGCCGGTGGAGAGCCCCACCAGCCCTATCAGCACCTGAAGGGAGACGGTGGCCAGCCGCTCGGCCTGATCTGTGTCGAGGGGCAGGAGGGAGAGGCGACCCGCTGTCAGTCCGGCTGCAAAGAACAGTAGGGTCAGGGCGGAGCCTTTGAGGGCTTTTCCCGAGAAGGTGGTGTGGCGGGGATCGGTCAGAGTGGCCCGGTCGGGAACTAAGCGCCTGAAGAACAGATTGAGCGCGACACCCGACAGGATGGTGGCCGAAGCTCCGAGCACCGCAGCCTGCAATCCGAGAGCCGGAAGCCGCTCCATGATGCCGGGATCTGAACCGATCCTTATGCCGAAAGCAGCCAGCATGAACCAGACCACATAGCCCAGCAGCTGCTCTGCCAGGGCAATGCTCTTTCCGCGCAGCCGCAGATATAGACGGCCGCAAAGGAGTCCGGAGGCAAGGATGATCAGGATGGTAAACAAGGGAAGTGAATCGGGATGATGGTTATGAGGGTGAAACAGTTACGATCTCGCCTGAGTCGATATACCAGATGAAGCCCCTCACGCGTTTGTGGCCCAGGCGGCGGAGCTGACTCATGTAGAAAGCAACCTGGCGGCGGTGGGAGCCCGGTCGCTCTTCGCCGCTCTTGTAGTCGATCACGTCGATGTGGCCGTCGGCGGTCCACACCACCCGGTCGGGGCGCCGGTGTTCGTCGCCACGNTTNCCTATGGCTATAGGCCGTTCGGTCATGTAGCGCCTGAATCCAGAGAACCAGGGCTGNACCTCGGGGCGCTCAAGCTCGCGGGCGAGTATGTCNTGGACCTCTCCGGCAAGCGCACGAGGGACGACGCCCCGGCTCACCATGCGCTTCACCGCTCTCGGCAGATCGCTTTTGTCGCCTATCTGCGCCAGTACATCGTGGAGCATGATGCCGCGTCCGCGCGGCGACAGCGGATCAGCCGGCAGATCGAGGCGTGTGTCGGCCCACAGCGAGGCCCGGTCGACAGGGATGTGAGGGATGAGCGGCACAGTTCCGGATGGCTCGATGGCTGTCTTGGCACTCCTGCGGNCTGAGNCTGCCGGAGTGCCCGGCTCGCCGTCGGAGAAGTTTCCGTCAGAGCTCCCCATGGCCGNGAGCACTCCCGCTATCAGTGATCCGCTGTAGCCGGGGGTAGTGCCGTAGGTCACGATCAGNTCGTCGACGGCGCGGGTGAAGGCAACNTANAGGGTGTTGGTCTCGTCNAGCAGAGCCTCTTTCTCGCGGCGCTGATACTGGGCTCCGAAGGGGGTGGAGANGAGATCTTTGTTTGGGACAAGAGGAATGAGCGGGGGGAGGAGCGAGGAGTCGATGCCTGCGATATCGCCCGGCACCTCAAACCATTCGGTGTCGCTGAACCGGATCATGGCCCAGTCGGCCACCGGAATATGGACACATTTGAACTCCAGGCCTTTAGATTTGTGGATCGTCATGACGCGGAGCGAATCGTCGGCCTGCGGCGAGGCCACGGGACTGTGACAGCCCCGGGTGTCCCACCACTCCAGGAATTCTCTCAGGTCGGCCCCTCCCCGCATAGCGAATGAGGCCACGAGATCCTGAAGTGCCGTGATGTAGACGTCATCGGCCTCCATTGCCGCGGGATCTATGTATCCTGCTATGATGCGGTCGACAAGGGTCTGGAGATTGGGACACACCATGCCGGCGCTGATCCCGTCGGCCGGATCTCCGGTGGGCCTTCCTGACGCCGAGCTATCGGCCGACAGCGACTGCCGCGATGCAGCCACTGCATCACCGAGCGCCCGGGAGGGATCGAGGCCACGGGCGCATCCGTGCTCATAGTCGTTGACCAGCCTCGCGAGGACAACATCTTCGAGAGTGTGGTTGTTGCGGCGACGCTCTCCTGTTTCGGCTGCGGCATAGTCGCCCGGCCTCGACAGCAGCAGCGAGCGGAGCACACTGATCACCAGCCTNACCGAGCGTGCGCGTCCCACCTCGATGCTGTCGTCGGAGATNATGCGGAAACGCGGAAATGCCGGATCCGACTCCTGACGGTTAAGGAGATAGGTTATTGCGCCGGCCATGTGGACGGAGTTGCGTCCGAGTATGGCTATGTCGGCAGGCTTGTATCCCGAGGCTATCTGTCGTGCGATCTCGTCGGCCATGCGGCGGTAGCCTTCGGCGGCTGCTTCAGCGGCGNTGCCTTCAGCCCTGACAAACGACACATAGCCTTTGTGGTTGCGGTGGGGCCGCGAGATCTCCTGCTCTACATTGGCGTAGATGTCGGTGATTGAATTGAGATCGGCGGCTATGGTGAAGAAGCGGTTGTTGAACTCCACCACCGTGGCCGATGATCGCCAGTTGGTGTTTTCCTCGGGATTGTCGCCGTGGACCGCGGCGTTGGCGCCGAACTGATCCTTGAGCTGATGCTGGAGAAGGGTGGGGTCGGACGACCGGAAGCGGTAGATGCACTGCTTCTCGTCGCCTATTATGAGCGAGTCGCGGTCGGTGGCCAGCCCCTCGGTGATGAGCGGCCTGAGATTCTTCCATTGCATCAGCGATGTGTCCTGAAACTCGTCGATGAGGAAGTTTTCGATCCATACACCCATCCGTTCATAGAGGAACGGGGTCTCGTCGTCGCCTATTATCTTCGACAGGATGCCGTTTGTGTCGCTCAGCAGGAGCATATTGTTGTCGCGGCGCAGGATGTCCATCTGCCNCATCACATCGCCGAGCAGACCGAGGAAATGGATGTTCCGGCGGATCGGNGCGAGACTTTTCATGACTGCGCATCCGTCGGTTATGGCCTTGGCCGCTTCGGATATAGCGCGGAGCAGATCCGGGTCGGCAAGCAGCATCTTCGACTTCTTGTCTTTCTTGATCACGGCGGCCGGATCTTCGGCTGCTTTAGCCACTGTCGCACCGCTTTCGGTTATCCTGATGCCTGAGGAAGCGAATTTGCGCAGGGCGTTGATCATGTGGGTCGACACTCCTTCGCGGTCGCCGATTGCATTGAGGGCTGCCAGGCAGCTATCTTTGATGGCGGTGTCGGTTGCCCTGACCCGCTCGTCGATGGCCCGGGCCAGGCGCACAACGGCAGTGGGATCGGCCAGATAGGCGGTGATCTCGTCGGCGTGGAGGGTGAAGGTCTCGTTGAGCACCTTCTTGACAAACCGGTGCAGATCCCTGAAAAGCGAGGAGTTGCGGTTGAAAAGCTCGATCGACTCGCCGCTCATCATCCTCGTGCGCAGGAAGGCAGCGAGCCAGCCTGCCGTGCGCCGCGTGGCGGTGTCGTCGTTGTATTCAAGCGACCTGAACATCTGGGTCAGAGCCAGGTCGATAAGGGCATCGTTGTCAAGATCCACTTCATAGTTGCCCGTCAGATCGGCTTCGCGTGCAAATGTCCGGAGCACCTGCTGGAAGAAGGAGTCGATGGTGCTCACGGCAAAGAAGCCGTAGTCGAAAAGCAGCTCCGAGAGGGCACGGCGCGCCTCGGCCTTGATCTGGTCGGGCGAGGCATTGAGATCCCGGCAGAGTGAGTCGAGATAGGGACTTGGTTCGATCCATCCCGGTTCGGCATCCGCTATCACGGCAAGCTCGTGGATGATGCGCTGCTTCATCTCGCCGGTGGCCTTGTTTGTAAAGGTTATGGCGAGGATGGAGCGGTGGCGGCGGCTCGACCGGGTGTCGAGCCGGTAGCGGCTCTCACCCTGAATCTTGCGGCCCAGTAGCATCTTGATATACTCGTAGGCGAGCGTAAAAGTCTTGCCCGAGCCTGCCGAAGCCTTGTAGATGTCGATCATCTCCGGGNATAGGTGAGTGTGTGGAATGGCGGTCAGCCGTTCTTGACCTTGTAGCCCATCGCGCGTAGGGCTGATGCGGCGTCTGCGCGCCGGTCGCCCTGAATCAGTATTTCGCCTCCGCGGGCCGAGCCGCCGGTGGCGAGTCGCTGCTTGAGGGCCGAGGCCACCTCCTTGAGGTCGGTGTCGGAGCAGGTGAATCCGGCTATGATCGTGGCCTGCTTCCCTCCACGCCCCTTGCGCTCGTAAAAGATCGTGAGTGTGTCGGCCGGGGATCCGGGAGCGTCGGACTGCGGAGTCTCCTCCTCCTCAAGGTCTTCATCCGGANANNGNGGAGCTATNANTGACTCGGTTGCACGGGCTGCGAGGATATCGCGCCAGTCGGTTGCGGGTTTCGGTGCCATCAGAAAACGGTGTCGTAGGGGAGATCGTCTGGAATAGTGGTGGCCGAGTCGGTGGCTACCACGATATGATGCAGGCGCGATACGAGGGCCTCGCCGGCAGGGTCGAGCGAGTTGTAGTATTCGGCGGCTGAGTCGGGATTTTCGCGGCAGGCCTGACGGTAGAGGTCGGCAGCTGTGGCCACGAGGGCCGTGTTGTCGTTTTCCTCCTCGGCCATGCGCATATACACGATCGAGAGGCGTGCGAGCTCGCGGGCCGAGAGGCTGTCGGTGTCGGCCGATCCGAGCACACGGTCGGCCACGCTGCGGGCCACGGTCATGTCGCCGTTGGCCAACGCCATTTCGGCCTCGCGCAGATCGTCGGATGCGCGCCGCTCGCCGGTGCAGGAGGCGACGGCTATAGAGGCCACAGTGAGTATCAAGGTGATAAGAAGGTTTTTCATGATCAGGAAATTATCATTTTGAAATCGTCCATGAAGCGGGCGAGTTGGGGGTTTTCTTCTCTCATGCGGGCTATCAGCTCGCGGTCGTTCCAGGTGTGGAACGCTCCCTGACCGGCATTGATGTTGACCGTCAGGGTTATGGCGGTGTTGCCGAGGCGGCTGCGCAGGTGGGCGAGGAGATCGGCCATGGCTGCGCCCACATATTCGCTCTGGGCTTCGTTTTCAACAGTCATGACGAGAGCCTCGGGCTTGGCCGGATCGGGAGCCGATGGCTCGGAAGCACGCATTGTGTTGACCAGAATATGTTCAGACGGATGCGCGGCGGCATATTCGGCCCATGCCGACGCAAGCTCCTGAGCCGTAAACTGCCGGTGCTGCTCCTCGTGGGAGGCTTCCTGAGGCGTGGTCGATCCTGAGGCGGAGGTGGCGGGCTTGCCTACGCCGTGGCGGATGGAGATGCGCGGTGTGCCGGCGGCTCTCGGTGCCGTGGCTGCTGCCGGCGAAGGTTGTCGGACATGTCCGACCGGTTCGACTTGTCCGACGGGTCTGACTTGTCCGACTTGTCCGACCGGCTTGGCCGGCTCCGGCTTTTCAGCCGGCGCGGCCTTTATAGGCTGCAACTGTTGCCCCTCTCCCTTGCCCGGTTCAGCGGGGGAGGGGCTGGATAGTTGGCATATCTTGGCGAGCGTCAGCTCGATAAGGAAATTCTTCGACGAGGCTTCGCGATAGTTCAGGTCGGCATCGTTGCACAGGCTCATGGCCGAGTAGAGGAATCCGGGGGTGCAGCGGGCGGCAACAGCGGCTTTTTCTTTACGCTCCTCATCGTCGCCGTCAATGAGATTGAGCGTCTTGGGATTCTGAGCCACCATAAGGTCGCGCAGATAGCCTCCAAGGCCGTTGATGAAGAATTGTGGATCGAAACCGCGGTCGGTTATCTCCTTGAAGATCACCCACGAGTCGAGTACATTGCCGGCGAGGAAACATTCGAGGAGCCGCTTGTAGCAGTCGGCGTCGAGCACATTGAGGTTGTCAACCGCCGAGCGATAAGTGATGTTGCCGCGGCTTGAGGCCGCCACCTGGTCGAAGATGCTGAGGGCATCGCGCATGGCTCCGTCGGCTTTGCGTGCTATCACGTTGAGTGCCTGAGGCTCGGCAGTGATATTCTCTTTCTCGGCCACACGGGCGAGATGCGAGGCGATGTCGGCCACGGTGATGCGGCGGAAGTCATAGATCTGGCAGCGCGAGAGGATGGTGGGGATGATGCGGTGCTTCTCGGTGGTGGCCAGGATGAAGATGGCATAGTGGGGAGGCTCCTCAAGAGTCTTGAGGAATGCGTTGAAAGCCGCAGCGGTGAGCATGTGCACCTCATCGACGATAAACACGCGGTAGCGTCCCGACGAGGGGGGCATCATGACCTGCTCGGTGAGGGCGCGCATGTCGTCGACGCCATTGTTTGAGGCGGCATCGAGCTCGATGATGTTCATCGAGGTGCCGCGGTTGNACTGGCGGCACGACTCGCATTCGTTGCAGGCTTCGCCGTCGGGGGTGCGGTGCTCGCAGTTGATGGTCTTGGCAAAGATTCGGGCACACGAGGTCTTGCCTACTCCCCGCGGTCCGCAGAATAGATAGCTGTGGGCCAGGCGCCCGGTGGCTACCGAGTTTTTGAGCGTGGCGGTAAGGGCTTCCTGCCCGACTACGGTCGAGAATGTGGCCGGACGGTATTTTCTTGCCGATACGATATAGTTGCTGTCTTCCAAATATTACGTCAGTTAGAAACCGGGGCACAGGGATGTGCCTCGGGTATTATGCCACAAAGATAAGCAAAAATCCGCAAATTTTTGCTTACCTTTGCGGAGTTATGAGACCGATTTTTCTTATAGGGTACATGGGTTGCGGCAAGTCGACACTGGGCCGCAATGTGAGCCGCATCTCCGGAATGGAGTTCATTGACCTCGACAAATATATCGAGACCCGTTTCCACTCCAGCATACGCGACATATTCGCTACACGCGGCGAGNCCGGATTCCGCGANATAGAGCGCGCCATGCTCCGCGAGGTGGGACAGTTCAATGATGTGCTNATAGCCTGNGGNGGCGGCACACNCTGCTTCTTCGACAATATGGATTATATGAATGAGGCNGGCACCACGGTGCTTCTCGACACATNGCTGCCCAAGCTCCACAGCCGCCTCAAGCGCGGACGCCACAAGCGCCCTCTCATAGCCGATAAGGACGACGCCGAGCTCCTTGAGTTCATCAAGGTGGCTCTCGGACAGCGTATGCCGTTCTATTCCCGTGCAGCCCACCGCTTTGTGTCGGATCTGCTCGACGATGAGGTGGAGGTCGAGACCACGGCCAGAAGATTTATTGATCAATTTGATATTCCGCTGAAACAGTCATGATTTACGATCGCGACACCAGACGCCGGCAGGGCGCTCCAGATATTCTTGAAAAATTGCAGCCGGTCGACACTCACAGCCGCAGCCTCACGATAGGACTTCCTTCCGCCGGACCTGACGATCCNGACAGCCGNTTTCCGCTCACTCCCGANGGCGTGGCCATGCTCACGGGGCGCGGCTACAGGATAAAGATCGAATCGGGCGCGGCCACTCCGCTGCATTTCACCGACGCGGCCTACACCCGGGCCGGGGCTGAGGTGACGGGGCGCACGGAGACTCTCGGCGCCGATATCGTGATACATCTGTCGCCGCTCGGCCCGGCCGACATCATGAAGATGCGCCGGGGAACCATGCTGCTCACCCTCCTGCGTCCGGAGACCCAGACCCGCGAGGCCATCCGGGCGCTCCTCGACCGCCATATCATCGCGGTGGCTCTTGATCTGGTGCAGGACACCGAGGGCAACACCCCCTTTGCCGACATCCTTTCGGAGATCGACGGGCGGACGGCCATCACTGCTGCCGCATCGCTCCTTGCCGCGCCTTACGGAGGCAAGGGCATCCTGCTCGGAGGAGTGTCGGGCATAGTGCCATGCGAGGTGACGATCCTCGGCTCAGGCATTGCGGCGCGCGCGGCAGCCCGCTCGGCTTTCGGTCTGGGCGCTATGGTGAGGATGTTTGACAACGATGTCTATTCGCTCAGGCGCGCGGCGCGCGATCTCGGCCAGTGGGTCATAGGATCGGCCCTGCATCCTCATGTGGTGGAAAANGCGCTGGCGAGCGCCGATGTGGTGGTCAATACACTCTCGTGTCCGTCGGCCTCGTTTGACTTCAGGATTGACGCCGATATGGCCTCGCGGCTCAAGCGTGAGGCTATAGTGTTTGATCTGGCGGCGGAGCCCGGCGGTATGTTTCCGTCGCTTAAAGCCGTCCCGTTTGCTTCGGCCACTACCGCCGGCAATGATCCTTGGCGGGTGTGTCTGACCAATGTGGGCTCGGCCACTCCGCGCACCGCAGCCATGGCGCTGACCAACACCTTCGTCACTCTGCTGCATGATCTCAGGGCCTGCGAGGGGGTGACCAATGCCCTGCGGCTGCTGCCCGGATTCCAGAAGGCGGCCTACACGTTCCTGGGCAAGGCCGTCAACAGGCGCATAGCCCGCATTGCCGACGTAAGGCCGATGGATATCAATATGTTTCTCACTCTGTCGTGATGGGTCAGGTCAAGCACAGGTATT
>WFLX010124950.1_pt1 | contig 18168 bp, 12 predicted proteins | sample 4967041 | NCBI WGS metagenome assembly WFLX01 (sample SAMN12857096, study PRJNA449069) | gut metagenome | isolation source: stool from male and female vole | host: Microtus ochrogaster | place: USA:Florida | collected 2017 | reverse complement strand
GNGCGCTAAAAGCTTCATATTTATTTAGTTTTAACTAAAATTTTTATAGATGTAGAAAAATTTATTGCTAATTTTGTCCGTTAACACTACTTGATTAAGTATCAACCATTATCATGAAAAAGAAAATTATTGCAACATTAGCAGTAGGTTTGTCGTTAGTCACCGCCCTGCCGTCGGCAGCCGATCAATTGCTCGCGTTCCCCGGAGCGGAGGGTTTCGGTCGCTACACCACCGGTGGACGAGGTGGCGAAATCTACCATGTAACCAATCTTAATGACAGCGGCAAGGGGTCTTTCCGTGACGCTATCTCAAAATCCAACCGCATCATCGTGTTTGATGTGTCGGGAGTCATCAATATCAAATCGCGCCTTGTGTTCCAAAGCAACCTGACCATTCTCGGGCAGACTGCTCCCGGAGAGGGTGTTCAGATATACGGCGACGGTGTTTCATTCTCGCAAGCTAACAACCTGATTGTGCGTTATCTTCGCATACGCATGGGTGTGAACGGTTCGAGCGGTAAAGATGCCGCCGGCACAGCCGACAGCGCTCATGACCAGATTTTCGACCACATGTCGGTTCTGTGGGGAAAGGATGAAAACTTCTCTATCAGCAACAATAACAAGTCGATCGGTCCCGCCAATATCACTATCCAGAATTCAATCATCGGTCAGGGACTGCAGCCTCACTCTTGCGGCGGTCTTCTCCAGACTGACAACGGAGTGACCGTTTTCCGCAACCTTTATATCGAAAACAAAACCCGTAACCCGAAGGTGAAAGGACTCAACCAGTTCGTGAACAATGTGCTTTACAACTGGGGTGACGGCGCGGCTTACAACATGGGCGGCGACAGCGCCGGCGACTCATGGGCTGAAATAACCGACAACTACTTCATCAGAGGTCCGTGGAAAAGCGCTACCGCTCCCCTTATCGGCGGCAACGCCAACTACAAGTTCTTCGGCAGCGGCAACTACTATGACAGCAACCTTGACGGCACTCTTAACGGAACAGAATATACCGCAACCGGAGGNGGTAATCAAATGGAATCGATCGCCNCTNTTGAAGCTGCAGGCGCTCCCAAGGCTTTCCCGGAAATCAAGGATCGCCTCACTGCCGAACAAGNCGTNGAATGGGTGATNAAGAATGTTGGTGNNTCGCTTCCCGCACGTGATGAGGTCGACCAGTATCTCATCGACGAACTGACATCGTTCGGAACATTCGGAACCACCAACGGTATTTCATCAGAAAAATCTCTTCCCCACAAGGGAACCGGCACTCTCTATGGCGGCTACAAGCCCCTCGACAGTGACGNCGACGGTATTCCCGNCGCTTGGGAAACAGCCAACGGTCTTAATCCCAACGATGNATCGGACGCAGCCGCGATAGCAGCCAACGGATATGCCAACATCGAGAACTACGTGTTCACTCTCGACNCAGCTTATCCCTACATCAAGAACCCCACCACTCTCAAGGCTACTAAAAACGAGAAGACTGCCATCACTCTTGAGTGGAACGACAATTCGGATGATGAAAAGGGATTTATCGTAGAGGTTTCAACCGACAACAAGAACTTCACCGAGGCAGGACGCACAGCCGCCAATGTGACTACTTTTAAGGTAGACAATCTCGCTGAAAACACCCTTCACTATTTCCGTGTGAAAGCATATTCCGACGACATTGAATCAGTCAGTTCTCCCGTGCTCCAGACAATGACTGTCGACGAGCCTTTCGCTCCAAATGCTTCAACAGTGGTAGCCCCCGCCAACAACGGCGAAGCTAAGGTGCTTGACGTGAAACTCGAGTGGAAAAACACCACTCCCGAATATTTCGGAGCCACCACCTACAGCGTTTATCTCGGAACCGACGCACTGAATCTTGAAAACATAGCTTCAGACCTCACCGAGACATCGCTCAACCCCGGAGAGCTTGAAGAAAACACCACTTACTACTGGCGCGTGGACGCTACCAACGACGTTGGCACCACCACCGGCGAAGTGTGGTCGTTCAAAACTGTTCCCGGCGGAACATTGTTCTATACCGACTTCCACACCACTCCCGCATCATTCGCAAATTCTGACTGGGGAACTGTCATAGCCGGCGCTCAAGCTGATATGATAAAATCAGGCAAAACTGCCAGCGAATCGTTTGACAACATGACCATCGGAACTGCCGGCGGTAGAATCGTGGTTTTCGGTAACCTCAAAGCTTCAGCTTACGGTCCCTACACAAGCGCTCACGCAGGCGCATCGGACAACGCCGTTGGATTTATCGGTAAGAACGGCGGTGTCGGCAAGTGCTATATCAAAATTTCAGAAATCGAAGGACCGTGGAAAATCACCGTTTATTGCGGTAACTCTGATTCAAGCGCGCAGTCAGTCAAGCTCAGCACAGGCGACGACCTGAACAATGACGGAAAAGTAAATGCCGACGACGATCTCGCCACATTCAAATTTGCAGCTTCGTCAAAGAAAATGTTCAAGTTCACCCACACTTATGAGGGAACCGCAGGAACCGGTGTCGTCCTTGACCGCGCAAGCATCAACGACAAGGGTATCAACTTCCATGACATCCTGATCGAGCGCGTAGCCACAGGCACAGGCGGCATCGAAAACATCATTGACAACGGTTCTCCCGCTACTCCCGACGTAGAGGTGAACGGCGACGCAGTGACTGTCAACAATCTCCGCGCGGAAGCTCTCGTGCAGGTTGTCGACATGACCGGCAGAACAGTGTTCATGCAGAAGGCTACCTCGGGCAGCCTTGGTTTCGTTCTCGGCAGCGGCATCTATGTTGTTCGTGTGAGCGATATGCAACCTGTTAAAATCGCAATCAGATAAACTAATAGTAATTTAACATCATGGAGACCTTAAAGACCTTAGGGTCTTTAAGGTCTCCGATTTTTATATAGTTTATGAAAAAANTAATTTTAACCCTCGCACTACTATTGACAATAGCAGCAGCGGGAAATGCGGCAGGACCTACCCTCACCATCAATGGGAAAGAGGTTGAAAAAACTGTTACCAAAATCACTTTCGAGGGTGACAACGCGGTGCTTCATTTCAATGACGGGACGGAATCCCATGACATGAACACTGTAGCCCTCACGTTCTCGGCTCTCTCAGGAATAGATGAAATCGTTTCCTATAGCTTCAACGGCATCATAAACGGCAACATAGAACTGGGCGGTATTCCTTCAGGCACGTCAATAGAGATATATGACACCGCCGGAAAACTGCGCATGTCGGCTAAAGCAGAGAGCGATCCCGCCCGTATAGACGTTTCATCGCTTGAACGCGGCATATATCTATTGAGAGCAGGTAAAAACTGTATAAAATTCCAAAAGTAGACGAAAGATGAAAAAATCAATATTTTTCCTNCCGCTGGTAGCCCTGTGCATGTCGGGCTCGATTGCGGCTCAAAACAAAGTGAATCTTTCTCTAAAAGGCGGTAATGTAGAATCGTTCAACACTACCGACGTCAACGCCATCGACATTGAAGGCAACAAGGTGACCGTGAATCTTAAAGAGGGGAATCCGAAAGTCTATGACGGCACTCTTAGCTCCATCTCGTTCCTGCGCAATCTTGCGGGACATGTGACCCTCACCGAGGCAGGCGGATGGATGGAGGCTTGTTATGTGGAATGGGAAAACATGTCGGGAGCCAACAACTATCACGTATATGTGAAAGGACCCGGATATGCCGACTACACCCGCATCGACAAGGAGCTCGTGAGAAACTACGGCACATACGGCAGAGCCGACATGACCGGACTGACTCCGGGCAGCTACACGATGAAAGTTGTTCCGGTGGTCAACGGCACTCCGATGGATGATGCTGCCGCCGAAACCTCGCCGCTTGAAGTCAAAGCGTTCAACCGCGGGGGCTTCGCACACCTTAATTATGCCAATGGCGTGGGAGCATATAATAATGACGGAACCCTTAAAGCTGGCGCCAAGGTGTTTTATGTGACTTCAAAGAGCGCCAAGACCATCTCGACCGATGTGATCACTTCCAACAAGGGTAATAAAACGACTTTCACCGGAATTCAGGATATCCTTGACGGATACCTGAAGGGATATGACAACACTCCCATAGTGTTCCGCGTGGTGGGATGTCTCCATGCCGGGGACATAGACAAGTTCTCAAGCTCGGCTGAAGGAATCCAAATCAAGAACAACAAATCGGGTCCCATGAACATCACCATCGAGGGTATCGGTAACGACGCCACTATTCACGGTTTCGGATTTTTGCTGCGCAACGCCGAGAGCGTGGAGCTTAGAAACTTGGCGCTGATGTATTTCATGGACGACGGAGTTTCTCTCGATACCGACAATCTACATTGCTGGGTTCATAACCTCGACATTTACTATGGACAGAAGGGTTCGGACTCTGACCAGGCGAAGGGCGACGGCTCGGTCGACGTTAAGAGCGACTCAAAATATATCACTATCGACAATTGCCACTTTTGGGATTCAGGAAAATCATCGCTTTGCGGCATGACGAGCGAATCGGGTCCCAACTGGATCACCTATCACCACAATTGGTTTGACCACAGCGATTCGCGCCATCCGCGCATCCGCACGATGAGCGTTCACGTGTACAACAATTACTACGACGGAATATCGAAGTATGGCGTTGGAGCCGCTAAAAACTCCGAGGCATTTGTTGAAAACAACTATTTCCGTGACTGCAAGTATCCCATTCTTTCTTCGATGCAGGGTTCTGACGTAGCCGGCGGAAGCAAAGGCACTTTCTCAGGCGAGGATGGCGGCGTTGTCAAATCATTTGGCAACATGATGCGCGGTTCTTACACCTATCGCCCCTATTCGGAGGCTAATACTGTTGAATTTGACGCTTTTGAAGCTGTTTCGCGCGACGAAAAGGTTCCCGCTACCGTTAAAGCAAAACAGGGTGGCAAGACTTATTCAAATTTCGACACCGACCCGTCGTTGATGTACTCTTACACTCCCGACGCAGCCGAAGACGTGCCGAGCATAGTTAAAGGCATCTATGGAGCGGGACGAATGAATCACGGCGACTTCCGCTGGACATTCAACAACAACAGTCAGGATAAGAACTATGACGTGATCGAAGCGCTGTCGACAGCTCTCAAAAATTACGAGACCACCCTGGTGGGATTCTATGAGGGCGACACAAGCCTCGGTAATGAAGGAGCAGGTTCAACCAATCCCGGCGGCGACGCAAGCGAAGGTGACGAGCATCCCTTCGGCGACGGCAATCTTGCCGGCAACACTCCCATCGCTCCTCCCGTGGAAAGCGGCGACAATTTCATAGCCGGAGCTGACGGCGGATATATGCGCTTCAACAACGACGCTGCAAAGGCACTCGTTGACGACGGCACCATCACTTTCAACGGAGGAAGCTATAAAGCTGACTTCGCTAATGCTGAGTGGACCGATATTACTGGAGCCCTCCAAATCAACAAAGAGAGCGGGGAGGTAATCATCAAGTGTCCGAGCATCGCCACATTCAAAGCCGAAATGCTTCGCACAGGCTCTTTCGCAGGCAAAGTGATGAAGAGCGATGATGGCGGAGCCACCTATACAGAAGTCGGAGCCCTCTCAGGAACTAAGGGTGTGAGAGAATTTGACTTCTCGGCTCAATTGCGCAGCGAAAAAGAGGTTTATGTAAAAATAGTAAACACCTCGTCAGGAACATTGAGTATTCTCGGATTACAAGTATCACTTGCCAAATAATGAAAACATTTCTCATCTCGTTAATAGCCGTCGGCGCCTCAATGGGCGCCGACGCTGCAATTTACAACATCGTTGATTTCGGTGCCAAGAATGACACCACCGTCCTCAGCACCGCCGCAGTGCAGAACGCAATAGACCGATGCCATCAAGAGGGGGGAGGCACAGTGACCGTGCCGACAGGAAATTTCAAGATAGGGAGCATATTCCTTAAAAGCAACGTGACACTGCAGCTTGTTAACGGCGCCACTCTCTATGGAAGCACCGACATCAATGACTATACTCCCATCAGTTCCGACTACGTTTCGCTGCGCACCGGCGTACCCACCATTCAGCTTATCTATGCCGACAATGTGGACCACGTGGCGATTATAGGACAGGGCACTATCGACGGACGAGGGAAAGCATTTCCTAAACTGTCATGGAACGACGAGGGATTGACACGCCCTCATCTTCTGCGATTCATACGCAGCCGGGATATAACCGTGAGCGGAGTGACCCTGAAAAATTCAGGATGCTGGATGCAGCACTATCTCGCTTGCGACCGACTAAAGATCGACGGCATCACAGTGTTCAACCGCAACAATTACAACAACGACGCGCTTGATCTTGACGGATGTCACAACGTGGTGGTGTCAAATATGATAGCCGATTCCGACGATGACGCAATCACTCTCAAAAGCACATCGCCGAGACTTTGTGAGGATGTGACTATTTCAAACTGCATCGTGTCGAGCCACTGCAACGCTATCAAACTCGGCACCGAAACCAATGGAGGATTCCGCAATATCAACATACGCGGAATAGTGGTCAAGCCGTCAGCCGATCAGTCGAGCCAGTATTTCGGCTATCCCGACGGACGCGGACACTCAGCCATCTCTCTTGAAATAGTCGACGGAGGCACCATGCGCAATGTGAATATAGGCGACATAACCATCACCGGAACCGAGTCGCCCATATTCATACGTCTCGCCGACCGCGCACGTCCTTATTCCAAGGATCATCCCGTAGAAGGGGTGGGCAGCATAAGCGGAGTGTGCCTTCATGACATAATGATTGACGGAGCTGGTCCTTCGGGCTGTTCCATCACCGGCATAGAGGGGCATCCGGTGACCGACATCGTTCTGCATGACATCACCATCAGCCATGCCGGAGGTCAGAAAGCCACGGCGGCTCCCACTGATGAAAAAGTGAAAGAGTATCCCGAATCGACAATGTGGGGCATCCTGCCGGCACAGGGATTCTGGCTCAACCACACGAGAAACATAGAATTCCGCAACGTGAAGATAGTAGCCGAGTCGCCCGACGAGCGTCCCTTATATGTGAAATCAGACAGCGAGAATATCACCATCTCAGAGTAGGAACCAGCATCCTATATAAGCCAACAGAAGCACGCAGAGGAGTATCACACTCAAATCTTTGCGTGCTTCATAACTTTTATAGGCGTAGTAACAGCTCAAAACCGCATACAGGGGGAAGATGAAAAACAGTATCGACACCGTGTCATATTTTTCATAATCAGCCAACACGCGCGTTATAACCGCCGGCCAGAAAAACAACGGCAGCAACATCACTATTATAACCACTATCACCCACCATGGTGGACGCTGATAATTATTCATGTTCATTTCCTGTCGATAGATTGTTTATAAGCTTTGACGGTCTCGGCTATGCCGCGTTCGAGCGAATAGCGTGGATTGAATCCGAAATCACGCTTTGCGTCGCTCACATCGGCATTCCAGTTGCGCTGCTTCATTATCTTATATTTGTCGCTGTTGAGAGTAGATGGCTTCAATTTAGCCACTCCATATTTCTCAGCTACAAATGACGCTATCTTAACAACCCACAGCGGAAGCCTGACGGGAATAACCAATTTTTTGTTCAACTCTCTTGACACGATGCTTCGGAACTCTTTCTGAGTATAAGCCCGGTCCTCGCTTATTATATATTTCTTTTTCAACGGAGCCTTTTCAAGAGCGTCGAAAATGGCGTTGACGAGATCCTCAACATAAATGAATGTCAACAGCTGCTTACGGAATCCCACTCCGAAATCCCAATGGCTGTCTATACATTTTATCATCATAAGGTAGTCCTGTTCATGAGGTCCGTAGACACCGGTGGGACGGAAAATAATCCAGGGAACATCAGGCGACATTTCAAGCAGAGTCTCAGCTTTTATTTTCGACACTCCGTAACGGGTGTTGGGCGAGGGGATATCGGAAGAAGTGTAAGGGGTATAGTTCTTTTCATCGCCGGGTCCAAGCGCGCTCAAGCTGCTCATATAAAGAAACCTTGAAGGAATTTTTCCAGCAGTTCTCAACGCTTCGATCACATTTTTCAGATACTCATAGTTGATTCTGTTGAAATCCCTATAGTCGGTCACCTTGGTGGCACCGAGATTATAAACAATATAATTCCATTTTTCACCATCGGGCAAAGNATTTTTAAACTTGTCGACCAAGTTATCAACACTATCATAATCGAGCACCACAAATTTCAGCCGTTCATCGGTGAGATATTTGCGTGAAGTGGACTCCCTGACCGCCACCCATGTTTCATATCCGCGNTTAAGGCTTTCATCGGCTATAAACCCGCCGATGAACCCACCGGCGCCTATAATAAGAACTTTCTTCATGAATAATCTTTTATTTATTCTCAAAGTTAAGCAATATCACCGACAATTGATAATGAATGGTCAATAATTGTTGAAAACGATGTTTATAAAGGTTGAAAACTAAAAAACAATATTTGATAAAACTTTTTGCAATTGTCATCTGTTTATATAAGCGTGGGTAAGGGGATGCTGTGCAAATTAATTATCATATTTATTTTAAACTGTTTTCCACACGGTTTTCTTCACTTATCAAGAGTGTTGACAGTTTTTCAGTAATCAACATCCNNGTNATAANCCTACTCTTGATAACATGTTCCAACTCTCGTAATATAGGAATATAAAAATCTAATCATAAAGATTTTATATCTATAATTCTTTNGCTCAAAAATGTTGACGGAGTGTTGACACGACTTTCATAAGTTAATATGCAAGGAAAAAGTGAAAAACTTATCTCAACTATCAACGTCTATAACCAACACCTTATATTTTCTTTTTAAAAAATCTTTCTTCTTAAAAAATAAAACAATAAAAAAGAAAGTCGTTGAAAGTGGGGGTAGTGCGTTGAGAGTTATATAGGGAAAATTTAGTAACTTTGCACACATATAATATAACATAGCTTTATGAAAGATCAGATATTGAAGCTTAAGAAGGAGAAGAACGCCGTGATCCTGGCTCATTATTATCAGATAGGGGAGATTCAGGACGTGGCTGACTATATAGGCGACAGCCTCGCTCTTGCCCAGATAGCGGCAAAGCTTGAAGAACCTATAATAGTAATGTGTGGTGTCAATTTCATGGGTGAGACCGCCAAGATTCTTTGTCCCGACAAGAAAGTGCTTATTCCCGATATTGAAGCCGGATGCTCGCTTGCCGACAGTTGCAACGCTGAGGAGTTCCGTAAATTCATAGAGGAGAATCCGGGGCATACCGTGATAAGCTATGTTAATACCTCAGCCGAGGTGAAAGCACTCACCGATGTGCTGGTCACTTCGAGCAACGCCCGCCAGATTGTTGAGAGTTTTCCTGAGGAGACTCCTATCATATTCGGTCCTGACCGCAATCTCGGCAACTATATAAATTCGGTTACCGGACGCAACATGAAGCTGTGGGACGGAGCATGCCATGTTCATGAGCAGTTCTCAGTAGAAAAGATAATAGAACTCAAGAAGCAGCATCCCGAGGCTAAAATACTCGTTCATCCCGAATGCAAGCGTCCTCTCCAGCTTATAGCCGACAAAGTGGGGTCGACGGCTGCATTGTTGAAATATGCTATTGACAGCGACAGTAATGAATTTATTGTAGCAACTGAGAGCGGCATCCTTCACGAGATGCAGAAGAAGTGTCCCGGAAAGGTGTTCATTCCCGCTCCTCCCAATGACTCGACATGCGCTTGCAATGATTGCAATTACATGAAGATGAACACGATGGAGAAATTGCTTGACTGTCTTAAAAACGAGACTCCCGAAATTCATGTGGACAAGGAGATAGCTGAAAAAGCTCGTCGTCCCATTGAACGAATGCTTGAGATAAGCGCGAAAATAAAATGATTAAGAATTAATAAGGTAAATATAAACACAAGTCATGGAATATAATCATAGAGAAATAGAATCACGTTGGCAGCAATATTGGAAAGATAATAAGATTTATAAAGCTGAGATTGACGAGAAACGTCCCAAATATTATGTGCTCGACATGTTCCCCTATCCTTCGGGAGCAGGTCTTCACGTGGGACATCCGCTTGGTTACATAGCCAGCGACATATTTTCACGATTCAAACGTCTCAACGGTTTCAATGTGCTACATCCTATGGGGTATGACGCTTACGGATTGCCTGCCGAGCAGTATGCGATCCAAACCGGACAGCATCCCGAAAAGACTACGATGGAGAATGTGGCGCGCTACCGCAGCCAGCTTGATAAAATAGGTTTCTGCTATGACTGGGACCGTGAGCTTAAGACTTGCGAGCCTGAATACTATAAGTGGACCCAGTGGGCGTTCATGCAGATGTTCAACAGCTATTATAATACAGAACTTCAGAAAGCGCGTCCCATCAGCGAACTTATAGAGCATTTTGAAAAATCGGGCAGCAAGGGGATAAAGGCGGCTTGTGGAAAGGAGCTTGACTTTACCGCCGATCAGTGGAACGCCTACAGCGAAAAGGAGAAGAGCGACACACTGATGAACTACCGCATAGCCTATCTTGGCAACACGATGGTAAACTGGTGTCCTAAACTTGGAACAGTGCTTGCCAACGATGAGGTGAGCGAGGGTGTGTCGATACGAGGCGGCTATCCTGTGGAGCAGAAATTGATGTATCAATGGTGTCTGCGCGTTTCAGCCTATGCCCAGAGACTGCTTGACGGTCTTGAAAGAATAGACTGGACCGACTCTCTTAAAGAGACTCAGCGTAACTGGATAGGACGTTCGGAGGGAGCTGAAATGCGTTTTCCGATAGCGGGAAGCGATGTTGAGCTTGAGATCTTCACCACACGCGCCGACACAGTGTTTGGTGTCACTTTCATGGTGCTCGCTCCCGAGAGCGTTTATGTTGACATGATCACCACTCCCGAACAGCGCGAAGCTGTCAATGCTTATCTTGACGAAGTGAAGCATAAGACCGAGCGTGAGCGCATGATAGAGAAGACAGTGTCGGGAGTTTTCACCGGCGCTTATGCCGTGAATCCGCTTACGGGTAAGAATATCCCGGTGTGGGTGAGCGACTACGTGCTTGCGGGCTATGGCACCGGCGCTATCATGGCTGTTCCCGCTCATGACAGCCGCGACTATGCATTTGCCAAGCATTTTAATCTGCCCATCATTCCGCTTATAGAGGGATGTGACGTGAGCGAGGAGAGTTTCGANGCCAAGTCGGGCAAAATGATCAANTCNCANAGCNCTGAACTGAACCTGANCGGAATGGAGGTGAAGGACGCTATCGCCGCCACTAAAAAATTCATAGAGGAGAAGGGTATCGGAAAAGTAAAGGTTAACTATAGACTTCGCGACGCAATTTTCAGCCGTCAGCGTTACTGGGGCGAGCCTTTCCCGGTTTATTATAAAGATGGAATACCTCATTTGCTTAGCGAGGACAAACTTCCATTGCTTTTACCTGAAGTGGACAAGTATCTTCCCACCGAGACAGGGGAGCCGCCGCTGGGACGCGCTAAAAACTGGGCTACTGAAGAGGGGTATCCGTTGGAATTGAACACTATGCCCGGATTTGCCGGATCATCGGCTTATTATCTGCGCTACATGGATCCCCGCAATAATGACGCTCTTGTGTCAAAAGAGGCTAACGAGTATTGGCAGGATGTGGATCTTTATATAGGNGGTACCGAACANGCTACCGGTCACTTGATCTACAGCCGNTTCTGGAATAANTTNCTTTATGACCTNGGNCTGGTGGTGAAGGACGANCCTTTCAAGAAACTCATCAACCAGGGCATGATTCAGGGACGTTCCAATTTCGTGTATAGAATAAAAGACACCAACACGTTCGTTTCTTACGGATTGAAGGATCAATATGATGTGACTCCTATCCATGTTGACGTGAATATAGTGAGCAATGATATTCTTGACATAGACAAGTTCCGCGCATGGCGTCCTGAATTCAATGACGCCGAGTTCATTCTTGACAACGGCAAGTATGAATGCGGTTATGCTGTAGAGAAGATGTCGAAGTCAATGTTCAACGTGGTTAATCCCGATGACATTGTAGAGCGTTACGGAGCCGACACCTTGCGCCTTTATGAAATGTTCCTCGGTCCGCTGGAACAGAGCAAGCCTTGGGACACTAACGGTATTGACGGAGTGAACCGCTTTTTGAAGCGTCTGTGGGGACTTTTCTACAAAGGGGACCAATTCCTTGTAACTGACGGCGAGCCTACGAAAGAGGAGCTTAAATCGCTTCACAAGCTGATAAAGAAGGTTACATGGGATATTGAAAACTTCTCTTTCAACACTTCTATCGCCGCTTTCATGATTTGCGTGAATGAGTTAACGACAATGAAGTGTCATAATCGCGAGATACTTTCTCAGCTGATAGTGCTTCTTGCTCCTTTCGCTCCCCATATCACTGAAGAATTGTGGCATGCTCTCGGTAATGATACTACCATATTCGACGCTTCCTGGCCTGCTTTCAACGAGGACTATCTCAAGGAATCGACTGTGACGATGGCGGTTTCGTTCAATGGAAAGGCTCGTTTCAATATCGAGGTTCCTGTCGACATGCCTCGTGAGGAGATAGAAAAGGCGGCTCTTGAAAATGAAGGCGCAGCAAAATGGCTTGACGGCAAAACAGTAAGGAAAATCATTGTTGTGCCCGGCAAGATTGTGAACATTGTTGTGGGGTGACCCATACAATAAAGACTCTAAGTAATACGTTAGAATTCATATATATGTCATGAAAATCAGAAAAATCGTCTTTGCTACAAACAATGCTCATAAACTCGATGAGGTTCGCTCGATACTGGGCGAAGAGTATTGTGTGCTCGGACTTCATGACATAGGTTGTAATGAAGATATTCCTGAAACTTCCGACACTCTTGACGGAAATGCCGAAATAAAGGCGCGTTGGGTCAAGGACAAGTATGGTTACGATTGTTTCGCTGATGATACAGGTCTTGAGGTCGATGCGCTTAACGGCGCTCCGGGTGTTTACTCGGCTCGTTATGCCGGTCCGGGACATGATTCGGAGGCAAATATGAAGCTTCTGCTCAAGAACATGGAGGGAAAAGATGACAGGAAAGCCCGCTTCAGGACGGTGATATGCCTCATTGAAGGTGACTCGACATTGAAATTTGAGGGCATCGTCAACGGTATTATTACCGAAGCTCCCAAAGGCAGCAACGGATTTGGATATGATCCGGTGTTCATTCCCGAAGGTTTCGACCGCACTTTCGCCGAGCTTACATCTGAGGAGAAGAATAGCATAAGCCATAGAGGGCGCGCAACGTCAAGTCTCAGCGAATATTTTCATTCCGAGAATTAATGTATTATTCAGGAGCCAGTTATGATGAAAAGACTATTGTCGGCATTTGTGTCGATGTTTATTGTGACCGTCGCTTTCAGCCAAAGCGTAGGGTCATGGAATTTATACAGTAATTACAGCACCAACTACCTGCAAAAAGTAATAGATACAAAAAATATTGTTTATTATCTTTCAGGTGGTAATGTCTTTGCTTACGATAAAAAGAGCGGTGAGACGATAGGCTACACTTCGAGCAACGGATTGAGCGATATCAATGTCATCGATATGTTCCGTAATTATGATCGTGATTACGTGATGCTTTTTTATCAGTCAGGAAATATAGATTTACTCTATGACAACGGCGAGACGGTTAATCTCGGGGATATCCTTGCCGCCACCTATGTAACTGACAAAACCCTTAACGGCGTGGCTTTTTTAGGCGATGATGCTTATGTGGCGACCGGCTTCGGCATAGTCAAATTCAATACTTCAAATTACACTGTTTCGGAATCGGGAATATTTAACAAAAACATTCCTGTCATCGCTATAGCCGGCGATAAACTCNTAATAGGGATGGATGACAAGCTCTATTACTCTCCTTTGGATGTCCGTCACAACACTATTGAATCTTTTGTTTCGCTCGGTGATGCCGGCAAACTGAAGGCTGTGGTAGCCATATCCGATAGGAAGCTGCTGTACACAAGCGACAGCGATGTTGAAGGTATAATTACTATAGACTATGAATCAAATTCATTTACTCGCAATTATCTCTATCTTTATTTCAACCCTACGATTAACAGAATGGGTGAGAAATGGGCGATAGGGAATACTAACGACTATAGATTGATAGATTCAGAAGGAAATGCAGTTAATTATCCCATTCCCGAAATATTGAAAAAGAAGGGTTATGAAAATAATTTGGCATATAACTCCATCAGTGATGACGGCAGCTTGTGGTTTATTAATCCTGCAGGGTTGGGTCATTATAACGCTGCTTCGGAAAAGATAGATCAGATTGAAATAAAACCGATGGGCACGTCGATAAATGTAGGTATATGGGGAATAGTTCCGGGAATGTCATCGGATAATATTTATCTCACAAATCGCGCTGAAAGCCATGTTGTGCCTGTTTATTCCACCCGCGACATGCTTTCGATCAACGCTTTTAAAGATGGTTTCGTTACTGACATCACCCCTGATGTAAATGATGTGGAACTTGCCAATGGAGAGTCGAGAACTCTTTATCCGGGATTTTCAATAGTGGAAGATCCTGAAGAGCCGGGTACGGTATATGTGGGAACATGGTTTGAAGGCATATACAAGTTCCGTGACGGAAAGCAGGTGGCGAAATATGACTGGCGAAATATGCCGCTTAATCAGACGTATAACTGCACGGCTCTGTCGCTTGATTTTGATGATTCAGGCAATCTTTTCGTCTATGCCTATGATTTCATGGAAAATATATTCATAGGTGTTCTTCCTGCTGCCAAGAGAAAAAAGGCTGAGGTGACTAAAGATGACTGGATAAGTCTTAAAAACACTGAGCCGGGTGTGTTTTTCTCCCGTGATTCGCGTATAATGGCTCTGAAGCACAGCAAGAACCGCAATATAGTGGTTGTGGGGTCGTCGGATGATCCTTATAAATTCTTGATATATAACACTAACGGAACAATCGATACTACAACTGACGATACTTACTACGTCTACAGGGGATTTATAGATCAAGACGGTAAATCATTCGGTCCCATCAGTGTTTTAAGCATGGCTGAGGATAAGGACGGAGCGTTGTGGTTAGGAACAGGCGATGGCGTGATAGTGATTCACAATCCTGCGTCGATGCTCGGCGGAAACGGAACAGTGGAAAGGGTTAAGGTTCCGAGAAACGACGGCACGCAGTATGCCGACTATCTTCTTGGCAACCGAGCTGTTTCAGCGATAGCGGTGGATAATGCCAACAGAAAATGGTTTGGAACGCCGTCTTCAGGTTTATATCTTGTTAGCGCTGATGGAAAAGAAGTTATATCCAATTTCACTTCGGAGAATACCGGTGGTATGCCTGTCGATGAAATAGCGGCGCTTGCATGTGACCGCAACGGCAATTCGGTGTATATAGGCACCCGTTACGGTTTGGTGGAATATTCTTCCGACGCTTCTCCGGCGCATGAAGATTACTCTGAAATTTATGCTTACCCAAATCCTGTTCGTCCTGAATATGCTGGACCGATAACCATCACAGGATTGATGGATGATTCACTCGTGAAGATTGCCGATATAGCAGGAAATGTGTTTTATCAGTGCCGCTCTACCGGCGGAATGGCGGTGTGGGATGGATGTGACGCATCGGGACGACGCGTAAAAACAGGTGTATATCTTGTGTTTGCGTCCAATGGCAGCTCGGAGGGCGGTTCTTCTAATGGAGCCGTAGCAAAAATCATGGTGATTAATTGAAAATAAAAATTGGTTAATAACCTGCTTAAGTTTCAATCCAAAGCACTATATTTGTCGTTATAAAAGAGAATCTAATTTAATACGGTATATGAAACTTCAATATATAGACGAGAATGACCGTTGTTACGGTATAACGGGGATGGCTATAGGCGTTACTATATTTGATGCCGACGAGATAGTGTCAGCTATTTCGCTTGATGCGGAATCGGGTGAAGCCATAGAATTTTCTCCGGTATATTATTTTAACGGAAACCCTCGGTTGTCGGCAAAATCATCGTGGAATCATATACTGAAACATTTTGAAGTGTCGATGGGGATGCTTCTCGGCAATGTGTTGTGCCGCAGCCATGTGCTCAACAATTCTTCGGTTGACGATGACACCCGCCGCCAGCTTCTTGANCTTGTGGAGGAAGAGGGCAGGGAAACATGCCAGCTGGAGGATGACGAAATTGAAAACATGTTTAACCGCCACTACAACTATCTTTACCGGGTGTTCAATCATGCGGGAGTGCAGCGGGTGGCTCATGATTTCGCCGACACGCTCAAGCAGTGTCGCACGATGTCGCGCGGCGAGATGATAGAGAAGCTCCGGGCTTTGCAGATGTATTGATTGCTATAGGGCTCCCTCTTCGACGAGGACACACACGCGNTCTATTATAGCATCCTCCTTGTTTTTGTCGGGGCGGTAGGAGGATTTGAGATTCACTCCGAAGAAGTGTCCGAAAGTTTGCCAGAATCCTGCGCGGAAAGTGCCTAAGAAAGCTTTCAGGATGGAGTAACTGCTTTGGTTTGTTTCACGATTTATGAGCTTGACAAGCATCTTGCCCTGTGATTTGGTGAATTTTTTCAGTTCAGGCTTGTACTGGGCGAAAATCTCTTTTTCCATTCTCGACAGATACTCTTCGCGCTCTTTCTGAGTGGGGAAGGTTTCTATATATTCGTAGGTTTCGAGGAGGGTTTCAGCTATGAGTTTAGCGTAGGGGAGGGTGCGCTTCACATCCCTGACCGTTCGCCAATAGAATTGTTCCTGCTTCTTGTTTTTGAACTTCATGGCGGGAAAGACGGTGATGTTGTTCAGCACGACCATCAGCGCAGTGTCGCCTTCCTCGGTTATGAAATGATAACGTCCTTCCACCGGTTTCTGCACGGGGCTGGGAGGAACCGGCACACCGTTGCTGTCCACTTTTTGGGCTAAAGCGGTGACATGGAAGAGCATTATAGCTATGATGGCATAAAACAATCTCATGTCACTATAACAAAAAATGGAGATAAAATATTGTGAAATTAAAATTAATGCTCGGTGTGGGGATAGTCGACAGTGTAGTGTAGTCCGCGCGATTCCTTGCGTTCCATAGCCTGTCGCATGATGAGGTAGCCAACATTGATTATGTTACGCAGCTCGCATATTTCCCGGCTCGCTTTGGAGCGTTTGAACAGTTTCTCGGTCTCCTCATAGAGAATATCAAGACGGTTCCATGCGCGTTTCAATCGAAGGTCGCTTCGGACGATGCCCACGTAGGTCGACATGATTTGCCCCACCTCCTTTATGCTTTGGGTGATGAGCACCATCTCCTCAGGATGGCGGGTGCCCTCGTCGTTCCAGTCGGGCACATCGGTGCGGAACGAGTAGTGGTCTTTAGCCTCGATGGCGTGTTTAGCGGCAGCATCGGCATAGACTACAGCTTCTATGAGCGAGTTGGATGCAAGACGGTTGCCTCCGTGCAATCCGGTGCATGAGCATTCGCCGACGGCATACAGGCGCTTGATCGATGACTCGGCGTTGGTGTCGACTTTTATTCCTCCACACAGATAGTGGGCGGCTGGAGCTACGGGAATGTAGTCCTTGGTGATGTCGATGCCGAGCGACAGGCACTTCTTGTAAATATTTGGAAAATGATGCTTGGTTTCTTCCGGGTCTTTGTGGGTCACGTCGAGATATACGTGGTCGTCGCCGGTGAGCTTCATTTCCGAATCGATGGCGCGCGCCACGATGTCACGCGGAGCCAACGATAGTCTCGGATCATACTTGTGCATGAACTCCTCGCCTTTGAGATTTCTCAATACCGCTCCGTAGCCGCGCATCGCTTCGGTGATGAGGAATGACGGTCGATCGCCGGGATGATAGAGGGCGGTGGGATGGAACTGGATGAATTCCATGTCCTTTACTGTTCCCTTGGCGCGATAGACCATTGCTATGCCGTCGCCTGTCGCTACCAGCGGATTGGTTGTGGTTGTGTAGACAGCGCCTACGCCGCCGGTTGCTATCAGAGTTATTTTGGCGAGAAATTTATCGACTTTTCCGGTCAGATTGTCGAGCACATAAGCGCCATAGCAGGTGATGTCGGGCGTGCGGCGGGTTACAATCTTGCCGAGATGGTGCTGGGTTATGATTTCAATTGCGAAATGATTTTCGAAGATGTCGATAT
>WFLX010076965.1_pt1 | contig 18176 bp, 14 predicted proteins | sample 4967041 | NCBI WGS metagenome assembly WFLX01 (sample SAMN12857096, study PRJNA449069) | gut metagenome | isolation source: stool from male and female vole | host: Microtus ochrogaster | place: USA:Florida | collected 2017 | reverse complement strand
AACTGTGATTTCCCGCTATGTGGAAATGATGATTGTGGTGGTTCAGGTACACCGAAGGAAAAACGAGTATTCCTTTATTACAGGATTATACCGTACTTTAAAAGTACCCAAAGAATTGGTATTTCAGATTATACGGAAGGGAAGTCCGCTTCTTTTAAATGAAACGCTGTGGGCGGCAGGAATGGCAATGCTGACACAGTGCTATTCCGTGCGGGGACTGAATGTGGTAGCGGGCTTAAATGTATGTAACACCATAAATAATGTGTTTAATATTGTGTTTATCGCATTGGGGGATTCTGTTGCCATTGTGGTGGGACAGCTTCTGGGAGCCGGAAAGATGAAAGAGGCAAGGGATACGGACAACAAGATGATTGCGTTTTCCGTGATGTGCTGTACAGGTATTGCCATAATAATGTTTCTCATGGCGCCGCTGTTTCCGAAAATGTATAANATTAATGATGAGGCAAGACTGCTGGCNAGATATTTCATTATGGCGGCTGNCGTTTTTNTGCCTCAGCATGCATTTTTGCATGCCANTTACTTTNCCTTGCGCTCAGGAGGAAAAACAATTATCACATTTTTATTTGACAGCGTGTTTATCTGGTGTGTCAGTGTGGTGATTGCATTTGTGCTGACCAGATATACTGCGCTGCCGGTGGTAATAGTATATGTGATGGTGCAGATGGGAGATATCATTAAGAGCGTGATAGGGTTTATTCTGGTGAAAAAGGGCATCTGGCTGCAAAATATTGTGGAATAGATACTTGTGCCCTTATCTTCTTTTTGTTACAATGACTGTTAGTAGTTAGTGTGAAGTTAAAGTAAATTATAAAGCAAAGACAAAGTATCAGGTTAAAATAAAGTATAAAGCTAAGACAAAATATAAAGTTGAGGTAAAGGATTAAGTTAAGGGAAAGCAAAGAGTGAGGAAGCTATGGTTACTATTTCTTTGTGCATGATCGTAAAAAATGAGGAGAGAGTGCTTGCAAGATGTCTGGACAGTGTGGCTGACTTAGTGGAGGAGATTGTGATCGTGGACACGGGTTCCACGGACAAAACCAAGGAGATTGCCGCAAAGTACACTGATAAAATCTATGATTTTGAGTGGATCCACGATTTCAGCGCGGCAAGAAATTTTGCTTTTTCCAAGGCAACTATGGAGTATATTTACTCTGCGGATGCGGACGAGGTATTGGATGAGCCAAACAGGGAGAGATTTCGCATTTTGAAGGACAATCTTCTGCCGGAGATAGAGCTGGTTCAGATGAAATATGGCAATCAGCTGCAATTTGGCACAGTTTATAATTTTGATGAGGAATATCGCCCCAAGCTGTTTAAGAGGAAGCGGGATTTCATTTGGGAGGAGCCCATTCACGAGACGGTGCGGTTATCCCCCATTATTTATGACAGTGATGTGGTTATTACTCATATGCCAGAGCAGAATCATGCAGGCAGGGATTTGGCGAATTTCAGGAAGCAGACCGGACAGGGAGTGAGGCTTTCCAAACGCCTCCACAATATGTATGCAAGGGAGCTTTTTCTGGCGGGAAGCGAGGAAGATTTTGCAGGGGCTGCCGCATTTTTCAGGGAATCGGCAATAGACGAAAGCAGGGATGAGGAGGAATTGGTGGAGGCCTGCCTGGTGGCAGCAAGAGCTGCCAGAATCTCAGGGGATGTGGCAGGATTTTTCAAATATGCCTCCAAGATTATCGCTGGAGAGGGATGTTCGGAAATCTGCTGTGAATTGGGGCATTTTTATGAAGATGCGCAGGACTATACAGAGGCGGTTATCTGGTATTATAATGCCGTATATGAGACGGCGCCTGTGTTGAAAAAGGCGGCGGGAGATGTGGAAGGTCTGGAAGGTTTGATTCGCTGCTATGAGAAGCTGGGACAGCCTGAAAATGCGCAGATTTATCGGGAAGAACTTGAAAAGGCATAAGACCATGTTTTGCGGAAAGGATTGAAAATCAGATGACAAAGTGGGAAGAGAATGTGCGCAGGGTGGTGCCCTATGTGGCAGGGGAGCAGCCCAACAAAGCGAAGATGATAAAATTAAATACCAATGAATGTCCCTATCCGCCGGCTCCCGGTGTGGAAAAGCTGGCGGCGCAGTTAAATTGTGACGCTCTGAGGCTTTATCCAGATGCTAATGTCACTCCTTTGGTGGAGACTCTGGCGGAATATTATGGGGTGAAAAAGGAGCAGGTCTTTGTGGGCGTGGGTTCCGATGATGTGCTGTCCATGGCATTTATGACCTTCTTTAATGGGGACAAGCCTATTTTGTTTCCGGATGTGACCTATTCCTTTTATGACGTGTGGGCGGAGTTGTACCGTATTCCTTATAAAACCTGTGCGCTGGATGAAAATTGGCATCTGCGCCCCGAGGATTATAAGCAGCCAAACGGAGGCATTATTTTCCCGAATCCCAATGCGCCCACGGGACTTTTGGAGCCCCTNNCTCNACTGGTGGAGGATATCATAGCGGCCAATCCGGATGTGGTGGTTATTGTGGATGAGGCATACATTGATTTTGGGGGAGTCAGCGCCCTTTCCCTTTTGGAAAAATATGAAAATCTGCTGGTGGTGCGGACTTTTTCAAAATCCCGTGCCATGGCAGGACTTAGAATAGGATTCTGCATGGGCAGTGAAAAACTGATTGGTTATCTGAATGATGTTAAATTTTCATTTAATTCCTACACGATGAATATGCCCTCTCAGGTATTGGGAGTGGAGGCAGTGCGGGACGATGGGTATTTTAAGGAGATTGTGGGAAAGATTATTGCCACAAGGGAGCGCGTACAGGAGGAGCTTTTAAATCTGGGCTTTACCTTTCCAAAGTCTGACGCCAATTTTATTTTTGCATCCCATAAAAGCGTGCCGGCAAAGGAGATTTTTCAGGCTCTCAGGGAAGAGAATATCTATGTGAGGTATTGGGACAAGCCGAGAATCAACAATTCCCTGCGCATTACCATAGGCACCGATGAGGAGATGGATGCACTGATTGATTTTTTGAAGGTCTATTTAAAGGGAAGAAACTAACCAATCAGGTTAAGGGCAGGCAGTCAAACCCGGTGGTATGAAAGGAAAAAGAAAAATATATAATAATACAGAATAAGAAACGGAGAAAAAATTTATGATTAAGAGTGTTTTAAAGGGTATGGTGATTGGCATTGCAAATATTATACCCGGTGTCAGCGGAGGCACCATGATGGTTGCCATGGGCATTTATGACAAACTGATTCACTGTATTACCCATCTGTTCAGCGAGTTTAAAAAGAGTGTGCAGTTTCTGCTTCCCATTGCTGTGGGCATGGGAATTGCCATTGTTGCCAGCGCCTTTGGGCTGGAGTATCTGTTTGGTAATTTTCCCATTCAGACCAATCTTCTTTTTGTGGGATTGATTTTGGGAGGACTTCCCGCTATCTGGAAAAATGTCAAGGGCAACAGTATCAAAATCGGACATATTGCAGTTTTTCTGATTTTTTTGGCATTTGTATTGGCAATGGCTTTTATGAAGGGAGAAGGAGCCGCTGCGGATTTAAGCTTTAGTGTTTTAAATGTCCTCAAGATTTTTGGAGTGGGAGTCATTGCATCGGCCACCATGGTGATTCCCGGGGTCAGCGGTTCTATGGTGCTGTTGTTGATGGGGTATTACAATCCGGTTATCGAGTCCATCAGCAACTTTATCCGTGCGCTGGCTGCCTTTGATATGAATGGTATTTTGGCAGGCTGCGGTGTATTGATTCCCTTTGGACTTGGCGTGGTGGCAGGTATCTTTGCTATTGCCAAGCTGATTGAAATTATTTTTGAGAAATTCCCCCTATATGCTTATTGGGCCATTATCGGGCTGATTGTGGCTTCTCCGGTTGCTATTATTGCCGTGGCAAATCTCCCGGCAATCACTATAGTCAGTGCAATAACGGGTGTTATTGCACTCGTTGTGGGATTTGTAATTGCCATGAAGCTGGGCGAGTAGCGTAAAGCGAAAGAGGAGGGAAAACGATGTCATTATTTGACCGTTTTAAGAAAAAGTCTACAGCTGACCTATGGCCCCAGCCTCCTGAGGCAGATACGATGTGTCTGTTGCTTATGGATAGGGTTCTGGAGGATATAGCCCCAGCAGCTGATGGGTTAAAGGCCATCTTCGGCAATCAGGCAGTCAGCGAAGTAGATTACAGCCATCCCCGGGTTCCGGCATTTACCATCACCATTGAGGGGTTGGAGTTTTGGTGTTCTTATCTGCCCATGCCGATTCCAGCAGATACGGCCGATATCCCTTTGGCTACACAGCATAGTTTTCTTCTTACCGATGAGGAGAAGCAGGCTTTTATAAGCCATCAATCCTTTTGGATGCTGGCTCAAAAGGGAGGGGGAACTTCCTTGGAGGCAAAGCGCAGGACGTGTTGGATATTTTCCATACTTTGTGCTGCTTTGCTAGAGCAGGAGGGTGCGGTTGGCATGAATATCGTTGGCAGGGGTGGTATTTTAGTCAGTAAACGTCATTATCTCCAGCAGAGAGAGATGATGGAGGGTAAACAACCGGACAACGATGAGGGATATTTTCCTGTGCCACTTTGGGTGTGGGTCTATGGGACCTATCAGGAAAAAACACCTGTTATACGGACTATGGGATTGAAGGATTTCGGACTCCCGGAGTTGGGCTTTTATAATCCCAAGAAATTTAATACGGGAGAACTGTTGGACTTTCTTTACTCTATGTCCTGTTTACAGATTACGGGCCGCCAGCTTTACCGCAATACTGCATTAATTCCTTTGGATGAGAAAACGGAAGTAGTCTGTAAGGAGGATGGCGAGGTGCTGTTCTTCTTTGGAGCTTAGAGGTGTGAAAACATTGGTTTTGAAATGATGAGGAGGCAGTTGTATGGCGGCATACGAAGATTTTGCATATGTGTATGATGAGCTGATGGATAACACTCCTTACGAAAAATGGTGCGAGACGATTGTAGAATTTATCGAGCAGTACGGGGTGTCGAAACCAGAGAGGAATGCCGGAGATTTATTGGATTCCGAGCGGAATCTGGTGCTTGATTTAGGCTGCGGCACGGGCACCTTGACGGAGCTTTTATATCAAAAAGGATATGACTGTATCGGCGTGGACAATTCGGAAGCCATGCTGGACATTGCCATGAAGAAAAAGGAAGAAAGCGGGTCGGAAATCTTGTATCTGCTGCAGGATATGAGAGAATTGGACCTTTACAGTACCGTGGGTACGGTAATCAGCGTTTGTGATTCTTTAAACTATATTCTGGAAGAGGAGGAGCTGCTTCAAATTTTCCGGCTGGTAAAGAATTATTTGNATCCGGGGGNCATNTTTGTCNTTGATTTCAATACGGNTTATAAGTNNCGCGAAGTGATTGGNGATGNTGTGATAGCGNAAAATAGAGAGGAATNCAGTTTTATCTGGGAAAATTATTATGATTCGGAAGGGCAGATTAACGAATATGACCTTACGATATTTGTAAGAGAAGAGGGCCGGGAAGAGCTTTTTCGGAAATTTACGGAGACTCATTTGCAGAGGGGTTATACTTTGCAGCAGATGGAGAATCTGGCAGAGCAGGCGGGTATGAACATTGTAAAGGTTTTGGATGGGGATACCGGGCAGGAAGTGAATGAGGAAAGCGAGAGGATAATTATGGTGCTTAAGGCGGATTGAGGAAGCGGAAAGGATATATGAGATGACGGATTATATGGTTCGTGCCACGGCAGCGAATGCACAGATACGTGCCTTTGCCTGTACCACAAGAGGTGTTGCGGAAGCTGCCAGAAAGGCACATAATACCACGCCTGTCATGACGGCGGCGCTGGGCAGACTGTTAAGTGCCGGGGCCATGATGGGTTGTATGTTAAAAGGGGAAAAAGATTTATTGACCTTGCGTATTAAGGGGGACGGCCCGGCGGGTGGTCTTACCGTGACAGCGGATTCCAGCGGAAATGTGAAGGGATATGCAGATATGCCGGCGGTACTTCTTCCGCCGAAGCCAAACGGCNAGCTGGATGTATCAGGAGCCATAGGAAACGGNTTTTTGNGGGTTANTNAGGATATGGGGTTAAAGGAACCCTATGTGGGACAAACTGAATTACAGACCGGAGAGATTGCGGAGGATTTGACCTATTATTTTGCCGCATCAGAACAGGTGCCTTCCGGCGTTGGCTTGGGAGTGCTTGTGGACAGGGATTACACGGTAAAACAGGCAGGGGGGTTCATTGTGCAGATTATGCCCTTTGCAGAGGAAAGCGTGATTGATCATTTGGAAAAGAATCTACAGAATATAGAATCAGTAACTTCTATTTTAGACAACGGAAAAACACCAGAGCAGCTGCTGGAAATTTTATTAGAGGGCATGGACATTGAAATTACAGACAAGCTGCCGGTGGCATTTGCCTGTAACTGCAGTAAGAGCCGGATTGAGAAGGTACTTACCAGCATAGGCAGGGAAGAATTAAAGGAAATGATTGATGACGGAGAAGCCATAGAGGTCAACTGTCATTTTTGTAATACCAATTATAGTTTTAGTGTTGAGGAGCTTTTGGAGATTTACCGAAAGGGGCAGAAGCCCGGTATGGAGGATTAGTATGANGCATGGATTTATTAAGGCGGCGGCCGTCACACCCAAAATCAAGGTGGCTGATACGGAGTATAATGCCCGGGCAGTGTGCGAAAAATTGGAGGAAGCATATGGGCATGGCGCAAAAATCATAGTATTTCCGGAATTATGCCTTACCGGCTATACTTGTGAAGATTTGTTTTTGCAGAGTGTGCTCTTAACAGAAGCCAAAAAGGCGCTTTTGCAGGTGAGAGAAGCAACTCAGGGAAAGGACGCCTTAGTCTTTGTGGGACTTCCTTTGGAAAAATCAGGAAAGCTTTATAACGTGGCGGCGGTATTGCAGAATGGGGCAATTTTAGGCTTCGTTCCCAAAGCCAATATTCCAAGCTATAATGAGTTTTATGAGGGACGCCACTTTACTCCGGGAAATGAATCGGCAGAATGTGTGTGTTTTGACGGAGAAGCAGTTCCCTTTGGGACCAAGATTCTGTTCCGGTGCAGTAATATGCCGGATTTGGTGGTGGGCTGTGAAATCTGTGAAGACTTGTGGGTGGCGGAGCCGCCGGGAACCGGTCATGCTCTGGCAGGAGCTACAGTGTTAGTCAATCTGTCAGCCTCCAATGAGGTAGTGGGGAAGGACGAGTACAGGGAGCTTTTGGTGAAATCAGCCAGCGCAAGGCTTTTGTGCGCCTATGTCTATGCATCGGCGGGGGAAGGCGAGTCCACGCAGGATTTAGTGTTTGGCGGACATAATCTCATTGCGGAAAATGGCACCATTTTGGCTCAGGCAAAACATTTTACCCCAGAGTGTGTCTATGGGGATGTGGATGTACAGAGGATGAACGGCGAGAGAAGGCGAATGAGCACTTTTCAGGAGAGAGAGGATCTTTCTTATCATGAGGTGGAATTTGCTTTACGGCAGGAAGAGACAAAGCTTGACCGTACTTTCAATCCTTATCCCTTTGTACCCTCGGATGAGGCCACCAAAGCCAGNCGGTGNGAGNAGATTTTGTCCATACAGTCCTATGGGCTCAAAAAGCGCTATGAACATACAGGCTTAAAGGCGGCGGCGCTTGGTATTTCCGGCGGGCTGGATTCCACGCTGGCGCTTTTGGTGACGGTGAAAACTTTTGATATGCTGAAGTTGGACAGAAAAGGGATTCTGGCAGTGACCATGCCCTGTTTCGGTACCACGGACAGAACCTATGACAATGCCTGCAAGCTTGCAAATACGCTGGGAGTGACCTTAAAGGAAGTGGATATTAAAGAATCCGTAACCCTGCATTTTAAGGATATTGGGCAGGATATGGATAAGCATGATGTGACTTATGAGAATGGACAGGCAAGGGAGAGAACTCAGGTGCTTATGGACATGGCAAATCAGGCAAATGCTCTGGTTATCGGTACAGGAGATATGTCGGAACTTGCTCTTGGCTGGGCAACCTATAATGGGGATCATATGTCCATGTACGGCGTAAATGCCGGAGTGCCCAAGACTCTGGTACGACATTTGGTGAAATATTATGCGGATAACTGCGGAAATGCAGAGCTCAAGACAGTTTTGGAGGATGTGCTTGATACGCCAGTAAGTCCTGAACTGTTACCGCCCAAGGAGGGCGTCATTTCCCAGAGAACGGAGGAATTGGTAGGACCTTATGAACTCCATGACTTTTTCCTTTATTATATGCTTCGTATGAGCTTTGCCCCGGATAAGGTGTATCGTCTGGCATTGCAGGCGTTTGGCGGGCTTTATGACGAGGAAACCATATTGAAATGGCTTAAGACTTTTTACAAGAGATTTTTTGCACAGCAGTTTAAGCGTTCCTGTCTGCCGGATGGACCCAAGGTGGGAAGCGTGGCAGTGTCCCCCAGAGGGGACCTGCGCATGCCTTCCGATGCTTGTGCTCATATCTGGTTAAAGCAGCTTGAGCAGATGGATTAATTGCCAGCAGCACTGTTTTGTGCAGTTTCAATGGCAGCTTTTTCCAGAGAACGGTTAATTGCCTCTAAGAGTACCAGAGAAGTATACTTATTTTCTGTAGAATAGGTGACAGGGTCAAGGGACTGACTCTGTAAAACCTGTTCACAGATGGAATCGAAAGTAGGCTGTAAAAGAGGATACATGGTGGTAACGGATTCATTCAGNTTCAGCAGTTGGATNGAGGAANTGTGGTTTTNGTCAACAATGACCTCNACATTAACTGATTCTCCGCCAAGAACCAATTCCGTAGTATAAATGCCGGGTATGTAGACTGCTGCAGTGGAAACTGTGGTATCATTGGAAGCTCCTTCCAGGGGAGTGTTGCTTTGACCGGATTTTTTCTTGCCAGGTAAAAAGATTGCAACTAACAGTATAATGAGTAATATGCCTAATGCGGCAAAGATGCCTGTATAAATTAATTCCTTCCTGTGAAGTACTACAATTCTGGTTTTGGCACTCATAATACTCTCCATTTCTGCGCTGCCTAAAGCGAACAAGTTCGCTTGGCAAATAAATTCGTTTGTGCATAAGCGAATTTTGGCAAGCAGCGCGCCTTTCATCCGATTTTCTTATTTTAAAGATATGCGAGGGATTGGGGGAATATGCAATAGCAAAGATGAAATATATGATGCATTTGGATGGAGAAGAGGTGTGTATCATTGAGCAAAATAGTAAAAAGGGGATATTCCCTAGGTGATGAAAAAGAATTTGGCAGCAGTGCCGTCTGCAAATTAAAAAAGGCGGGGGAGGATCTGCGGTATTTACTGAACCAAGGCTATTATATCAAGGGGGCATCCACTTTTGTGGGTAATCATTATTTATTGTCTGAGCGGCAGAGACTAGCTATAGTCCGTGCAGTATCTTCTGAGGAAAATATACATAGAAGAAAAGAGAAAGAGGTTGAAAAAATTCCGGAGGGATGTATAGTAAATATTGACGGGTTCAACACGATTATTACGCTGGAAGTTGCTTTATCAGGTTCTTTGCTGCTCAAATGCATGGATGGGACCATCAGGGATATGGCGGCGCNTCGGGGAACTTATCGCTTGATAGATAAGACGGATACGGCCATTATACTGNTTGGGCAGATGCTTGAAAANAATCAGGCTGCAAAAGCAGTATTTTNTCTGGNCGCTCCGGTATCTAATTCAGGAAGGCTGAAACAGCGCATCATAGAACTGCTGGATCAGTTTTCTTTTGAGGTACAGGTGGAGGTTATCCATAATGTGGATTCTGTCTTGGAAACCATGGATAATGTGATAACGGCAGATGCTATTATTTTGGACAAATGTGTAAGCTGGATCAACTTAAATAAAAGAATTTTGGAAGAATCCTTTGAGGATTATCCCTATGTTGATTTTAGTTCGTTATAATGCCTGCTAAAGCAGGCAGGGAGGTATAGAAATGAAATTTACCAAGATGCAGGGATGCGGCAATGATTATGTGTATGTGAATGGCGCTGCAGAGCAGATTCCGCTGCAGGATAAGCCGGACATTGTGAGAAAATTAAGCGACAGGCATTTCGGAATCGGAGGGGACGGGGTTATCTTTATTAATCCTGCCAAAGAAGCTGATTTCGAGATGGAGATGTATAATGCAGACGGAAGCAGGGCGGAGATGTGCGGCAATGGAATCCGCTGTGTGGCAAAATATGTGTATGATAAGGGGCTGACGGATAAAACCAATATCACGGTGGTCAGCGCAGGGCAGGTCAAGTATCTGGAACTTATGGTGGAGCCCTGCAAGGAGCAGAATAAAAATGAAAGAGGAACAGTGACCAAGGTGCGGGTGAACATGGGAAGTCCGATTTTGGAACCGGAGCAGATTCCGGTGGAAGTGGGGAGAACCGGAGGAACCATGGAGGATGCAGATTCTATGGCTGTGAATGTTCCTATTGTGGTGGACGGCAGGGAATATCGGATGACCTGTGTTTCCATGGGCAATCCCCATGCGGTGATTTTTACTGAGAATGTGGCAGAACTTCCGCTGGAGCAGATAGGTCCAAAGTTTGAAAATCATGAGTGCTTTCCGAAACGGACCAACACGGAATTTGTGGAGATTTTAGACAGAAAAACGGTGTTTATGCGGGTCTGGGAGAGGGGGACAGGAGAAACTCTGGCTTGCGGAACCGGCACCTGTGCGGTAGCCGTTGCCGGCGTGTTAAACGGTTTGACAGATGAGAAAATTACAGTTAAACTTTTAGGTGGCGAACTGCAGATAGAATGGGACAGAGAAAAAAATCTGGTGTTTATGACAGGACCTGCAGTTACTGTGTTTGAAGGCGATGTGGAAATCTGAGTTTTGCAAACGCCTATAAATCAGGAAAAAGGAGAGGAGTATACCATGTTTAAGGTAAATGAAAATTATTTAAAATTGCCGGGAAGTTATTTATTTTCTACAATCGGAAAAAAGGTGAACGCCTATAGTGCGGCACATCCGGAGGCCAAGATTATACGATTGGGAATCGGGGATGTGACACAGCCCCTTGCGCCGGTCATTATTGAGGCTTTGCACGATGCTGTGAATGAGATGGGGGATGCTGCGACTTTCCATGGCTATGCGCCGGACTTGGGATATGAGTTTCTGCGGAATGCCATTGCCGACAATGATTATAAGGCAAGGGGATGCGATATCGCTCCAGATGAAATCTTTGTTTCTGACGGTGCAAAATGCGATTGTGGCAATATTCAGGAGATATTTAGTCTGGACAATAAGATTGCCGTCTGTGATCCGGTATATCCGGTCTATGTGGACTCCAATGTGATGGCGGGCAGGACGGGCAGCTATGACAGTGAGAAAGAGACATGGAGCAATGTGATTTATATGCCTTGTACTGCAGATAATGGCTTTGCCCCGGAGCTTCCCAAAGAGGTGCCGGATTTGATTTATCTGTGTTTCCCCAACAATCCCACAGGTGCGGTTGTTAGCAAGGCGCAGCTGCAGGATTTCGTGGATTATGCCAACAAAAACGGCTCCGTCATTCTCTATGACGCGGCTTATGAGGCTTATATTTCCGAGCCGGACATTCCTCACAGCATTTATGAGTGTGAAGGGGCGAGAACTTGTGCCATTGAATTTCATTCTTTCTCCAAAAACGCCGGATTTACCGGGGTCAGATTGGGGTATACAGTGATTCCTAAGGAGCTGAAAGCTGGGGATGTAAGCCTTCATGCCCTGTGGGCAAGGCGGCACGGAACCAAGTATAACGGAGCTCCCTATATTGTGCAGAAGGCAGGAGCTGCCGTTTATACAGAGGAAGGCAAGGCGCAGCTAAAGAAACAGGTGGATTATTATATGAATAACGCCCGTTATATTTATAACGGACTGAAGGAGGCAGGCTATACTGTGTCCGGAGGCGTGAATGCGCCCTATATCTGGCTGAAGGCGCCAAACGGCATGACAAGCTGGGAGTTTTTTGATTATCTCTTGGAAAAAGTGAATGTGGTGGGAACACCGGGCTCCGGCTTTGGACCCAGCGGCGAGACCTATTTCAGACTAACGGCATTTGGCAGTTATGAAAATACCGTGGAGGCCGTGGAGAGAATAAAGAGTCTGTAAGGCGGCTCATAAAGAAAAGCTTGTAGTCATGGTGCAAATCTGTTACAATAATCTGTAAGGGTTTTGCGGTCTTTAGTTTACAGCCCAAAGAAAGGTATTATTTTAATCATGAAATTAGTTGATAAAATATTTGGCACTCACAGCGCAAGAGAGCTGAAGCGCATTATGCCGTTAGTGGACAAGATAGAATCATTAAGGTCTTCCATGCAGGAGCTTTCCGATGAGGAGCTTCGGGGTAAGACGCAGGAGTACAAGAATCGTCTGGCTGAGGGCGAGACTCTGGATGATTTGCTGCCGGAGGCATTTGCCACGGTGAGGGAAGCGGCAAAGCGTGTGCTTGACATGGAACATTACAGGGTACAGCTTATCGGCGGCATTATCCTGCATCAGGGGCGCATTGCGGAGATGNGTACAGGTGAAGGAAAAACGCTGGTGTCCACCCTGCCGGCCTATCTGAATGCGCTGGAGGGCAAGGGCGTGCATATTGTCACGGTGAACGACTACCTGGCAAAGCGTGACGCAGAATGGATGGGACAGATTCACGAATTTTTGGGACTTAAGGTGGGAGTGGTGTTAAACAGCATGACTTCCGAAGAGAGGCAGGAGGCGTACCGCTGTGATATCACCTATGTGACCAACAATGAGCTGGGTTTTGATTATCTGAGGGATAATATGGTGATTTACAAGGAACAGCTGGTTTTGCGTTCCCTGCATTATTGCGTTATTGACGAGGTGGACTCTGTTTTGATTGACGAAGCCAGAACCCCACTGATTATTTCGGGACAGAGCGGAAAATCCACTGCCCTTTATGAAATGTGTGATTTGCTGGCACGCCAGATGCACCGTGGGGAAGATATGCAGGAACTGACCAAGATGGATGCCATTATGGGCGTGGTGCAGGAGGAAAGCGGCGACTTTATTGTTAATGAAAAGGACAAGGTCATCAATCTGACGGCAGCCGGCGTGGAAAAGGTGGAGAGGTTTTTCCATATTGAAAACTATGCGGATCCGGAAAATCTGGAAATCCAACATAATATCATTCTGGCGCTGAGAGCTCACAACTTGATGTTCCGGGATCAGGATTATGTGGTGAAGGATGACCAGGTGCTGATTGTGGACGAATTTACCGGGCGTATTATGCCGGGGCGCCGTTATTCGGACGGTCTGCATCAGGCAATCGAGGCAAAGGAGCATGTAAAGGTAAAAAGAGAGAGCAAAACTCTGGCTACCATTACTTTCCAGAACTTTTTTAACTTATTTGAGAAAAAATGCGGTATGACGGGTACGGCTCTCACGGAGGAGTCGGAGTTTCGTGAGATTTACGGCATGGATGTGGTGGAGATTCCCACCAATATGCCAGTGATTCGTCAGGATTTGCAGGATGCAGTATACAAGACAAAGGCAGAAAAGCTGAAAGCCATTGTGGAGGCCGTGGAGGAAGCGCATGCGAAGGGACAGCCGGTGTTAGTGGGTACCATTACCATTGAAGCTAGTGAGGAAATCAGCCGTCTTTTGCAAAAGCGTGGCATTCAGCACAAGGTATTGAATGCAAAATTCCATGAGATGGAGGCGGAGATTGTAGCGGATGCCGGCATCCATGGCGCTGTGACCATTGCCACCAATATGGCGGGCCGTGGTACGGATATTAAGCTGGATGAGGCGGCAAGGGCTGCCGGAGGGCTTAAGATCATAGGAACGGAGCGTCATGAATCAAGGCGTATAGACAATCAGCTCAGAGGTCGTTCCGGGCGTCAGGGAGACCCCGGCGAATCCAAGTTTTATATTTCGCTGCAGGATGATTTGATGAGGCTGTTTGGCTCCGAGCGGTTGATCAGTATGTTTAATACGCTGGGAATCCCGGAAGGACAGGAAATTGAGCATAAGGCGCTGACTAACGCCATTGAATCGGCACAGAAAAAGATAGAGAACAATAACTTTGGTATCCGTAAGAATCTGTTGGAGTATGACCGTGTCATGAGCGAGCAGAGGGAAATCATCTATGAGGAGCGCCGTAAGGTATTAAACGGCGAAAGTATGCGGGATTATATCTATAAGATGATTACCGATATTACGGAAAATTGTGTAGATATCAGCATCAATGATGATGCCCCGGCGGAAGAATGGGATTTCAATGAATTGAATACGCTGCTGATTCCCACGGTTCCCATACAGCCCTTAAGTGCGGAAAGAGTGCAGAAGCCTAAGAAAAACAGCTTAAAACAGCAGCTCAAGGAAGAGGCGGTAAAACTCTATGAGAGCAAGGAAGCGGAATTCCCCAATCCGGAGCAGATTCGCGAGTTAGAGCGGGTGGTACTTTTAAAGGTGATTGACCGCAAGTGGATGGATCATATTGACGACATGGAGCAGCTTNGNCAGGGTATCGGTTTGCAGGCNTATGGTNAGAGAGACCCGCTGGTNGAATATAAGATGAACGGTTATGAGATGNTTGACGAGATGTCGCAAAATATCAAGGAAGAAACCGTAAGAGTTTTGTTCCATATCAAGGTGGAGCAGAAAGTGGAGCGTGAGCAGGTGGCTCAAGTAACAGGCACCAACAAGGATGATACGGTGGCAAAGGCACCGGTAAAGCGGGCAAATGCAAAGATTTACCCCAATTCTCCCTGTCCCTGCGGAAGCGGCAAGAAGTATAAGCAGTGCTGCGGGCGTAAAGCGTAAAGAAAATATCAAATATCAGAAAGAGGGTGACGTTATTGGTAGAATTAGATCAGATGAAGACGGAAATTCTGTCTTATGAAACCCCATTAGCGGAAGTGAGGGATTCACTTTGACCTTGCTGGCAAGGTAAAGCGGATTGAAGAGTTGGAAATGGAGATGGAGGCTCCCGGCTTCTGGGACAATCCTGACAGTTCCAACCAGAAGATGAAGGAACTGAAAAATTTAAAGGACACGGTGGGAGAGTGTGATAAGCTTTCCACGCAGTATGAGGATATCCTCACGCTCATCGAGATGGGATATGAGGAGAATGACGAGTCCATGATACCGGAAATCCGGGAAGAGTTGGACGAATTTTTGCGTGTATTTGAAGAGCTTCGGATTGGTACGCTGCTCTCCGAGGAATATGACAAGAACAATGCCATTCTGCGGCTGAATGCCGGAGCCGGCGGTACGGAGAGCTGTGATTGGTGCGGTATGTTATATCGTATGTATACCAGATGGGCGGAGCAAAAGGGATTTGCCGTGGAGGTGCTGGATTATCTGGACGGCGATGAAGCGGGCATCAAATCCGTGACTTTTCAGATTAACGGAATGAATGCCTACGGTTATTTAAAGTCCGAGAAGGGTGTGCATCGTCTGGTGCGCATTTCTCCTTTTAATGCACAGGGCAAACGCCAGACTTCCTTTGTGTCCTTGGATGTGATGCCGGATATCGAGGAAGATGTGGATGTGGAAATTGACGAGAAGGATTTGCGCATTGACACTTATAGGAGCAGCGGCGCCGGCGGTCAGCATATTAACAAAACCTCCTCTGCGGTGAGAATTACCCATATTCCCACGGGAACAGTAGTTCAGTGCCAGAACGAGAGAAGCCAGTTCCAGAATAAGGATAAGGCCATGCAGATGTTAAGGGCAAAGCTGTATCTTTTGAAGAAAGAAGCCAATGTGGAGAAACTTTCTGACATCAGAGGAGAGGTTAAGGAAATCGGCTGGGGAAACCAGATACGTTCCTATGTGCTTCAGCCTTATACCATGGTGAAGGATCACAGGACAGAGGTAGAGTCCGGCAATGTGGATGCAGTGCTGGACGGAAGCTTGGATGTGTTTATTAACGGATATCTGAAGTGGATCAGCACATCAAAATAGGCTGCCGTATCTTGCGGCAGCCCATATATACAGTAGGTTAGATAGCAAATTTCAACATAATAAATTATTCATACTGAATAATTTGCGTTCATGCCGGCGTATTTGGTATAATCCGCAGCTTTTAAATCCTGCTGGTAAGGGTTTTCTTCATTGTAGTATTTGATTTGTGTGCTGGTAGTGCCGCCGGATACATAGGAGCGCCCACATTCGGGGCAGATCGCCATATGAATGGACACGGTGGCAGAAACTACTTTGGCGTTGCCGGTAGCCTCCTTGGAATAGGCGTTGCTCACATGCTCCTGCTCATGGGCACGGACAGCAGCTCCTGCACTTTCCGGAGAGAGATGAGTGGGACTTTTAAAAGACACCATCTCGTCTGAGCCGTCTTTATATTTGCGATTCTTGCAGGTCTGGCATTCTGTGGAAGCATCTTCAATGCCCATGCGCTTTTTGGTTTCCACCTCTTCTTTCTTTTGCTGAGGGGTCATTGCGGCTCTGGGCAGATTTATACTAATAGGGGCTAGTGCTGACATAAAATCACGCTCCTCTCGGATATTGGTTCTGTATATTTCCATTTTATCACTTCTTGATAAATTTGGCAAATCTATCCGAAGAGATTTTAAGAAAATATTTATTGGCACAGTATTGCAGGCAGGCCTGCGATTGTGCGGAATGCGAGGAAATTATGGATATCATACAAGTTATCAAGGAAGAGTTAAAAGTAGAAAAATGGCAGGTGGAGGCAGCGGTGAAGCTGATTGACGAGGGCAACACCATCCCTTTTATTTCCCGATACCGCAAGGAGGTCACGGGTTCCTTAAATGATGAGCAGCTGCGTAATCTGGACGAGAGGCTTACCTATCTGCGGAATCTTGAGGAAAAGAAGGAACAGGTGTTAAAGAGCATCGAGGAACAGGGACAGCTTACCGAGGAACTGAAGGAAAAGATTCTTGCGGCCGAGACCATGGTGGTGGTGGAGGATATTTACCGCCCTTATCGTCCCAAGAGAAAGACCAGGGCAAGTGTGGCAAAGGAAAAAGGCTTGGAAGGATTGGCTGATTTTATCCGTGCCCAGACGGCAGAGCACTCTGTGGAGGAGGAAGCAGTGGCTTACATCTCCGAGGAAAAGGGAGTTGCCACGGTACAGGAAGCCATTCAGGGAGCAAAGGATATTATTGCAGAGAGCATTTCCGACAATGCAGACTACAGGCTTTACATCAGAAATGCCACTATGGAGGAAGGAATCATCACAAGTGCTGCCAAGGATGAGAAGGCTCAGAGCGTATATGAGATGTATTATCAGTTTGAGGAGCCGGTAAAAAAGATTGCAGGACATCGTGTGCTGGCTTTGAACCGGGGCGAGGCGGAAAAGATGCTGACTGTAAAGGTGAACGCTCCGGTGGAACGCATCATCAGATATCTGGAAAAACAGAATTTGACTTCGGACAATCCCTATACCACAGCTCTGATGCAAGAAGCCATTGCAGATAGCTATGAACGTTTAATAGCACCTGCTATCGAAAGAGAAATCCGAAATGATTTGACGGAAAAGGCGGAAGACGGCGCTATTGCGGTGTTTGGAAAGAATCTGGAGCAGCTTTTACTGCAGCCCCCTATTGCAGGTAAGGTGGTGCTGGGCTGGGATCCTGCGTTCCGCACAGGCTGTAAGCTGGCAGTGGTAGACGCCACGGGAAAGGTATTGGACACCAAGGTAATTTACCCCACGGCGCCGCAGAACAAGGTAGAAGAATCCAAGACAGAATTAAAGAAAATCATTAAAAAGTATAATGTAGATTTAATTTCTGTGGGAAATGGCACGGCTTCCAGAGAATCGGAGCAGGTGATAGTGGATTTACTGAAGGAATTGGACAAGCCGGTGCAGTATGTGATTGTGAATGAGGCAGGAGCTTCGGTTTATTCTGCAAGCAAACTTGCCACGGAAGAATTTCCGAATTTTGATGTGGGGCAGNGAAGCGCTGCATCTATTGCCCGCAGATTGCAGGATCCCTTGGCGGAGCTGGTGAAAATTGACCCAAAATCCATTGGAGTGGGACAGTACCAGCATGATATGAACCAGAAAAAATTAAGTGATGCTTTGACAGGTGTGGTGGAAGACAGCGTAAATAAAGTGGGAGTGGATTTGAATACGGCATCTGCATCTTTACTTGAGTATATTTCCGGTATCAACAAGACCATTGCTAAAAATATTGTGGAGTATCGTGAGGCCAATGGCAGGTTCACCAACA
>WFLX010068211.1_pt1 | contig 18179 bp, 15 predicted proteins | sample 4967041 | NCBI WGS metagenome assembly WFLX01 (sample SAMN12857096, study PRJNA449069) | gut metagenome | isolation source: stool from male and female vole | host: Microtus ochrogaster | place: USA:Florida | collected 2017 | reverse complement strand
AAGTGCAATGGACAATTCCGTTAAAAAAGTACAACGGTGGGGACAAATGCCTGAAACAGACCGTGTGCGGTCATGCAAGACAGGTGATGTATCTGTCGCCGGCTTGCTCTCTAATCATCATATGAAAGCTTTTTAACTTTAAAACTATTTCCATCTTTTATAATATAGATAGTCGCAGGATATCCGTTAGTCTTTCCGTTTGTATCTTCTCTTATCACAAGACACGAAAATGTAATATTGGTAACTGAAGTGTTCGGTTTATCCTTCACATGAACAGCTAAAATATAATCATTTTTAGATTGAAGTTGTGTTATATAGTCATCTATTATTGACCTTATTTCTTCTATTTGCGAATCTGTTAGTTTAATTTGTTGTTCCAGATGGAAAGAGCATAACTCGTCATTGATTTCTTTTTGCCCACCACACTCTTTGCATGAGTGTTCTTCACAATAAAATCTATAGAATGTTTCATATCCAATTTTATATTCCATACAAGGATTAGTACAATTCTCAACTTCGCATATTCGTATTTTGGATTCATTTTCATTGTCAGCACATCCAATAAATAATGTACACATTATAATTAAAGTTATTGATATTACAAATTTTTTATTCCCCATAAATATAACATCTCCTATTATAAAATTTCTCTNTCCACAAGAGGAAGNTATGCNCTCTACNAGTATAACATAATACAGTATGATATTCAAAACATTTAAACAAAGTTTAGAAGATGTTTATATTNCTGGAAGAAAAATAAATGAAATTAATAATCAAAAATTAGANGTCACAAATATTACTGCATATGCCACTGCTTTGAAAGAACTAAATGCTAAACAAACAGAACTAGTATTGTCAACAAAAGGGCTCACTGTCACACAGAAACAGGCAGTTTTATCAGAAGTAGAATTATTAGGTGCTACTGGTAAATTAACTACTGCTGAACTTGAAGCAATACTTGTAACNAAAAAGANAAATAAAGNTCAAGCTGNAGCATTATTAATTAATACAGGTCTTATTACTTCTGAAACGACAGAGGCTACAGCTACNAATGTTGTANCAGCAGCTAAATTGAAAGAACTTGTTGCGACTGGCAAATTAACACAGGCAGAAGCAAATTTGATTGCCGCAAAAGCAGGTGTTACTTTAGCAAGTCAAAAAGAATCTACATCCTTATTGGCAGGTATAGGTGCAAAAATTAAAGGTGCTGGTACTGCCTTAAAAGGACTTGGCACAGGTATTTTAACTATCGCACAAGCTCATCCTGTTATTGCTGCTATTACAGCAGCGTTAGCATTATGTGGTGTCACTGCTTTGGTAAATAAGGTAAAACAGGAAAACTCTGCCAGGGCAATTAAAAAAGCGTATACCGAAGCAAAAAATGCAATTGAAGAAATTAATAACACATACTCAACAAATACCTCTCAAACAAAGGCAATTGCAAAAGAATATGCTGAATTAGCACAAGGAGTAGATTTACTTACAAATTCAAATGAAACTCTTTCTACTGAAAAATATGAGAGATTTTTAGAATTAAGTAATCAATTATCCAAACTTTATCCTTCATTGACAAAGAATTTTGATAATAATAGTGTTGCCATTCTTGATTTATCCGGAGATGTAGATACGATTGTTGGTTCATTAGATAATTTAATTGAGAGACAACGTATATTAGCAAATCAAGAAATCATGAAGCAGATGCCTGGTTTATTTGCAGGATATTCTGATAATACATCCAAATATAAAAAACAAGTAGAAGATGCCGAAGAAACAAAAAAAAAAATAAAAAAAGTATATGAAGAAATAAATAAATATGAACTACCTGTTTGGTTTGATGGTTTGTCACGTCCGAAGGACGAAGAAGGCAATGATGCAGTTGCATTAACAGGTGACGCATATGAATATTTACTTCATGAACTTGGAATAACTGTCAAGCGACAAGCTGTAAATGATAGTGCTGGACGATATGCTGGATATAAATTAGTATTAGAAGATGGTAGTGATATAGATTTTTCTTATGTAAAAGATATGTATGTGACAGCTTTTGAAAAAGCATCTGATGATGTAAAATATGCAGAACAGCAATTTGAAGCTGAACTCTCTTCTATCAACCAATATCTGAATACATGGTTACAGACTGAATCTTCATATAATCAAATTAAAGATAATGGTTTACAAGATGCTGTTAAAAATGCATTATTTAATTTCGATTGGAGTTCATTGCCAGAAGATATTGACAAAAATGATTGGGAAGCGGTAAGTGAACATTTAAGACGTAATATATTATTTGCTATAAAAAATGTGCAAGATAATAATGAAATAGCTACTGCTCTATCAGAAATATTCTCAAATACTGAATTAACACCAGACGAAAAGGTTAACTATTTACAGCAAATACAAGATTTCTTTGGCGAAGATAATATAATTACTATTTCTTTAAAAATGCAGATAGATGATGCTGAAAATTTACAAAAACAATATCAACACGCTATTGACTTTGCAAAAGATAAGTTTGATGGATATAACCCTACCACTTTCTTCAAAGAACATTCTATCAACACACAGGAAGAAATCGATAACTGGCAGGAAATCGCACAAGTAGCTAGGGATGCTGCTGAAGCTGAAAAGGAATATGTTCAAAGTTCAACATTGAACAATAAAAACCACTTTTCATTATCTCTCTCTCAAACAGTTGACCAACTCAACACCCAACTCAAACCTGCAATGGATTCCCTGAAATCCGCATGGCAAGACATTTTTACAGATGANGAATTTNCACTNAACAGTATAANTATNCNCTCCACNTGTGATTCAATTAAATCNAAATTAGATNAAATGTCAAAACTCGGTTTGAAAGNAGAATANTCTNCATANGAAGATTTTGTAAGGGTANTAAGAGATTNNAANNCAACTACAAATGATGTAAAAGAGGCATTTAACTCTCTCACTACTTCCATCACTCAGGCAGCACTCTCAGGAGCAGAAGATTTCGAGACCATGAAAGCCGCTTTGGAAGATTTAGGAGTGGTTAATAGTGAAATGGTTGCATTTGATGCTTTGATCAGTAATACAGAGGCATTAAAAGAGGCTGATTTGGATCTTGCAAGTGCAACATATAATGATATTAAGAAATTTGCTGATGAACGTGTTGCTACTGAAAATCTGGAACAGGCAATCAATATGCTTACACAGCAGAAAATGTTAAGTGCTTTGGAAGATATGGACACTTCTACAGAAGTATCTAATATGATTGCCCTTGCAAAACAGGCAGGAATGGCTAGTGAAGTTATCGCTAATCTCACGGAACTAGAGAAAATCTATCAGAAAATCGCAAGCGGTACTATCACTAACGATTATATGTCGAGCGGGNATGCAGACAGAGCAGAAGAATTAAAACAGCTGATTATGGATGAGATTACAAAAGTGGATTATACTCCAGAAGTTGATTTTAGTCATATTGAAAAAGCAACTAAAAAGGCAGAAATAGACTTCTCTGACCTCCTCGACAAAGAACTTGCTGTCCTCGACAAAAAGATGGAAGCCGGTTACATAAATTTTAATGATTACATCCAAGCCCGGCTTGCACTGATTGAGGATTACTACGGCCAAGGTAAGATAAAGTCTGACGAATACTACTCCTATCTGGAAAACCACTACAAACAGGAACTGTCTTACAGGGATAAGGTGATNAAGGCCGTAACGAGGCGAATAGACAAGGAAATTAAAAGCCTTGAAAAAGAAAAGGATGCCATCAAAGAAAACTACCAGATTCAGATTGATGCCCTTGAAAATCAGAAAACTTTGCTGGAGGATGTCAATAAAGAAAGACAGAGGCAGATTGATTTACAAAAAGCCCTGTATGAATTAGAGCGTGCCAAGAACCAGAGGACTAAGCTAGTCTATTCCGAAGGCGGCGGAATCCATTATGTGGCAGATGATACTGCTATCCGTGATGCCGAAAATGAAGCAGAAAATGCCAGACATGAAATCCAAATCTCTGAAATCGAAAAGAGTATAACCCTGCTTGAAAAATCCCGTGATGCGGAAACCGATGCCATTGATGACATGATTGACAAGCTGCAGGAATATAAGGAAGCATGGAACGATATTACTTCTGCATATGAGGAAAGTCAGGAAGATTTGTTGGCTGCCCAATTTTTTGGTCAGGAATGGGAAGAAGATATCATTAACTGCCGTACTGATGTATTAAATAAGTTTAAGGATGATTATGCCGATATTCAACAGTCTATCGTTGATATGGCATGGGAATCCGCAAATGAACAGATTAGAGCTGCAAAGGAAGCGGCTAAAGGTGCAGACGGCGTTATGGGCGGTGCTCATAAAATAGGAGAGACTACAGAGGATGAACCCTCATACTATTATATCCCTAAAAAGTACCACACAGGATTACAGCAGGGAACCGTAAATGCCCACAGCTTTGATGACGACTTCAAACTCGTGCAAAAAGTCGGATTAGGTAAAAATGAAGTCCCTGCCATCCTTAAAGAAGGTGAGGCAGTTGCCACCTCTGCACAAATCAGCAATATCGCTGATGGGTTAAGGACAGCAGACAGCAGCCATTCTGTACAGGCTGAACGCCCCTATTTCATGGACGAACAGGAAAGGCTGGAACAATGCGCCGCTTTGCTTGGGCGCAGTATTGATGACATGGTATCTCCGATAAGTCTTCTGCCCCATAATATAAGAGAAATGGCTAATATGAGCAGTTTGAATCATGTAGGCACCGTAAACAATATAAAGCAGAATCAGCCCAATATTAATGTGGGCGGCATTCATATTACTTGCCCAGGCATCACAAGTCAAGAAGTTGCAAGACAGGTTGGCACGGAATTAAACAATATGTTTAACGGATTTCATCTGGAAGCTATGCAGCAGAGTATGATGAGGTGACGCAATTTAATTGACAAGGAAGTGATGAAATGAATTTCAAACAAGAAATACTGAAGTCAATCCAGACAATGGTTGACAAAAGCATTATAAATTACAAGGCAGACCGTACTTATCAATCCGTTATAAAAAGGATTGATAAAAAGGGCTATGTAATTTTAGATGAGGCTGGAAACGAAAGAACGGTACAGTGCAGTATGCCGGGATTGGAATTAAAAGTCGGACAGAGAGTCTGGGTTAAGATTCCAATGTGCGACTTAAAAGGGATGCACATATGCGGTATTAGATAAAATACAAATAATAATATATTGGAAGAAGGTGATTACAAATGGCAAAACCGCAAATCATACACATAACTCCTTTCGATGCCAATAAGGACTATGAAATCACGCTTTCATGGATGGGCAATCGTGCTCACGCAAACAGGATTATCATATATGATAACGATACAAATGACGTGGTATTTGATGATATGATATCCTCTTTTGCATTGAAGCACATAATACCAGCTTATACTTTAACTAATGGCAAAAAATATGTCATACAGGCACAGACATATGATGTTGAGAATATACCATCTCCATTATCAGATAAAGTCTTATTCTATACGTTTACAACACCTGATTTCTATTTTGAGGACTTATCTGAAAATCCCGTAGTATCAAATTCATCCTTTACCGCTACCATTCATTATTACTCAGCTGATTGGGAAAATATTAGTAAGTATATATTTTACCTATATGACGCATCTAAGAAACAGCTGGTTAAAAGCAATGAAATGACTGACGATTCTGACATCAGCTATACCTACAAAGGATTAGATAATAACACAGTTTATTATCTAAGATGTGTCGGCGTAACAATTAATGGAATGGAATTGGATACGGGATATGTTGAGATTACTGTAAAATATGAAAATCCTAATACATATGCCAGAATTTATGCTACTCCTCTCCCATCTCAGGGATGTATACAGGTTGCAACCAATCTTGTTATTATTGATTATATCGGAGATGAAACCTTTGAATATATAGATGGGATGATAGATTTAAGGGAAAAGACCTTGTATTACAATCAGGGATTTATGATCAAGGATGATTTTACTGTATTGATACGAGGAATCAATCTGTGGCAAAATGCAGATATCTTTGAAATGAGTAATGGAAAACTCGATTTAAAATTAAGTTCCCATATTTATACAAATGATACACTCCGATTTAAATTACTAGTGCCTAACGGTGTATCAAACTATCTTCTGTATTCCGAAGCGCTGGAATTTAGTAATACCGATATGATTTCCATTTTCATAAGACGCAAAAATAATGTATATGAATTAAAAGTGTTTGTAGGAGGTGATTAGGACATATGTTTATATGCGGAAGTAATTTTGTTGGTGGCGAGTTAGCATGTGCCCTTACACCCACCAGCATAGAAAATATTGATTATGTAGAATTGAAAAATGGGATTTATGATGATTTGTATATCACCAAGGCTATTGATTTTGACCTGACAAATGAGCATCCGAAGGAGTGGGATTTTGACACTGTATTATGGGCTAAATTTAATGGTAATACCAACGCAGGTAATGTAGATTGGTCTTTAAAAACAACATCACACATTATCTTAAAAAGCAGAACCGATGGACATTTTGAATGGAAAACACTTGCTGTTAAGGAAATACACTCTATTGATGATTTTATCATAAACTATCCGGACTATTTTGTTGCCTCCGGACAACCAATAGAATACGCTATTGTTCCTGTGCTTAATGGCTGTGAAGGTACTTATTCATCCACCAGCGTTGTCTCAAAATTTGGCAAGATGTTTTTGATTGAAGGAAACACTGTCTGGGGAACAGAAATCACGGACGGATATTGTGACACAACACGCAATATCCCCTCTTCTACTGTTGAGCTGCTAAACAGCAGATATCCGCTTTTTATCAGAAATACGATTGCCAACTATGATACCGGAAGCTGTAAAGGAAGTTTTGTACCTTTAGACGAAGAATCTTGTGTATTTGCTTATGACAGCGAGCAAGATTATTGGCGCGTTAAGTATCAAAGAGAATTTATGGACTATATTTGTGATAGCATCCCTAAGATTCTGAAGCTGCCAGATGGCAGATTATGGCTGGTGCAAGTTACTCCTAGTCCTACAGATACCGCAAACCAAACATATAATAACCGTGAAATCTCATGGTCATGGGTTGAAGTTGGAGATGTCAACTCTGAGGAAGATTTGTATTATTTAGGATTTTCAAATGTTGAACCTGAGTGGTGGAGTCATGGCTGATATCATTACACAGGAGGATTTGCTGATTGCTCTCCAACATTCATCGGATCCTCGTCTAAGATTAAATATTGATGTGCTGGATTCTAATCAAAAAATCATTGGAACCCTTACATGCGGTCTAACAGGAGGCAGTATGTCTATCAATGGTGACTCAGATGTCAGACGTACTGCCAACTTTACGATACAGCCAACATTAAAGGAAACCATAAAGCTTACTGAGAACAGTTTACTATGGCTCAATAAAGATATTCGTATATCGGTAGGATTATATAATCCAAGAACGAAGGACTATAAGTATTATCCTCTTGGATATTTTGTTTACTCTGATACATCCGGAACATATGATGCAGCTACAAATAACCTTACCATCAACTGCGCTGATTTTATGAAAAAGCTAGATGGTACAAAGAATGGTCAGTTAGGCTCGTTGATGATTAGTTATCCCGCTTATGAAGAAAATGAAGAGACCGGCGAAGTCATCAAATACAACATTATACGCAATGCAGTTATAGAAACATTGCAAAGATTAGCAGGGATAACAAATTACCGTATTGATGATATTGGCGAATATCAAGCCATGCCGGACTACAATGAAAATTGGCAGCAATACAGGGAAGAAAATGAAACATGTCTAACCATTCCCTATGACCAGGAATTTTCTTCTGGATGCAGTGTTCTCTCAATTTTAACTACATTCCGTGACTTATANCCAAACTATGAGATGNTCNTTGATATGGAAACAAANGCTTNTATATGTCAATTAAAGNCGATGTGNTATGAAGATGATATCTATTTAGATAATTCCTTTCTTCAAAAAGTATTNATTTCCGAAAANACTTCTGTCGATATGACAACAGTCAGGAACATCTGTGAGGTATGGGGAAAAGTTATAGATGTGGATTTCTACAGTGAAGAATGTACTTATGACAACAATATCTATACTGCCACTGTCTCTGGATACGAAGAAGATTATTGCAATGGTGATATCGTTGGTTTAAAAATTCCTGTTGTCAATCAAGAAAATGCACAAATAAACATAAATGGATTGGGTGCTATAGGAATCTATAATGAAGCCAACGAAGAGCCCATTAAAGCTGATATGCTAATGCCAAACAATATATATGCTTTCAAAATTAAGAAAAAGTATATAGATAAGCATGTTGTAATCAAAGCATATCTATTGGGCCAATGGCAGGTTCACGCAATTCATGTTTTAACGAATGGAAAGAAAAGCGGACAGTTTGTAACAGGTTCTGATGGTGAAGAGTATGAACTTTATTCTAAAGAATATTTTCAGAATTTTTATAACTGTGAACATGTCGATTTTACAATTATTCCAAACTCACCCTTTACGGTGGAGAAACTTGGCGAAATACTAGATGTAAAGACCGGCAGTGAATACGAGAACATCTCTTCCGATGATTTGGCTGCAGACAGGGCGAAATGGGAAAATTGGAAGAACTGCAGGCTGACAGATAATATTACAATTACTACTACTCTTCTACCCTTTTTAGATGTGAATAAAAAGGTGTCATATAAACGCAGTGATTCTGATGCCACACATCAATATATTATCTCTTCGATTTCACATGATTTCGCTGGATTTACAACCACCATCACAATGTATCGCTTTTATCCTCTATATGAAACACTGCTTAAAGAGGCCGGCACTCATAAAGTGCTTTCTGAATTTAGTCATGGTGTATTGAGTAAATATACCCATGAAGAACTTACTACTATTGTTAGTGGTGAGGAATTATAAAAAATATAGAAAAGACTCATCTATGTTTAGGTGAGTCTTTTTTCTATATAAGTAAAAAGTAAGGAGGGTCTGAAGTTTACAAATACACAACATAAAGGGTTGGAAAAACCGTTATCAACAGAGAAATATAATGTAGCAGTTGCAAATAAAAATAGTGATGTCATTGATTCAGAACTTCACAAATTAGATTTGAAAAATCAGAGCCAAGATGAATTGCTTGCGACAAAGGAAGCATTAAATGCTGAAATTACAAGAGCAACTGCATCAGAAACAGGACTTAGCAATAGCCTGTCTGCACATATCTCAGACAAAACAAATCCGCATAATGTGTCCAAAACCCAGATTGGACTTGGAAATGTGGAAAATAAGTCTTCTGCGACAATTCGCAGCGAGATTACCAAGTCAAATGTCACAAACGCCTTGGGATATACTCCTTATACTCCAAACGAAGTTGACAACAAATTATCCGCATTGGAAACGAATATCGATTGGAAGGAATCCGTGGCAACCTTTGATGACATAGCCACTACATACCCTGAACCCCAGGACGGCTGGACGGTAAACGTAAATGATACCGATTATACTTATCGTTACAATGGAACCAGCTGGATTCCCATTTCGGCAAATGCCATACCCAAAGCGACTGATTCCGTGGACGGACTTTTAAGTATGGAAGACCATGCCAAATATGAGGATGCAAATTCAAAAAAGCATACTCATAGTAATAAATCTGTTTTAGATGGTATTACTTCTGCGCTTATTACTGCTTGGAATAACGCCGTTGAACACATTGCCGATTCTATTAAGCATATTACTTCTGCAGAAAGAACTAATTGGAACGCCGCTAAGACGCATGCTGATTCAGCACATGCACCAAGTAATGCGGAAAGAAATGTGATTGTTACAGTAAAAAAAAATGGTGATACTGTCGCTCCTGATGATTCAAGAGCAATTAATATTACTATTCCTACTAAAATAAGTGAGCTGACAAATGACAGTGGTTTTAAAACTACGGATAATGATACTTGGAAAGCTAATACAAAAGATAGTGAGGGATATGTTGCTGCTGGTAGTGGTCAGGCGAACAAAGTCTGGAAAACGGATGCTAATGGGAACCCTGGGTGGAGGGATGAGACGAATACACAAACAATTACAGGGGTAAAAGGTAATGTTGAATCTTCCTATAGAACAGGAAATGTGAATCTCACTCCAGAAAATATTGGTGCTGTCAGCAAATCCGGCGATACTATGATAGGTGAGCTGGTTTTGGGCAGTGGAAGTAAAGTAACAAATATGCTTAATGGAATAGACGGCAAAGCTGGATATGTAAATTTTGCACATTTAACTATCAAAGGCTCTTATGTAAATAAAACAATAGCGTTTGAAATTGGTGGAAGGGGAAGAAAAGAAAGTACAAGTGTATACGTTCACTTTAAAAGTATGAATAACTTAGACCCCAATCTTGATTCATTCACTAAAGAGGGTGATTGTAGCTATCCAATCTATATATGTAAAACTTCTGCTAGTAATTGGGATTTATATGCTCTAAAAAGTGAAGCTTATGGTTCTATTGGTATTTTTAGTCAATATAAAGTGGATGATGTTAAAATTGATATCACTCACCCCAATATCTTGGTAACCACCGTAGGCTCTGATTGGATAGAGGCCACCATTGGCGGTCATGTTAAGGAGGCTGAAAATGCCGACACTGTGGATGGCAAGCATGCTTCTGATTTGCAAAATTACAATAATTTATCAAACAAACCAACAATACCTGCTAAACCTGAAGATATTGGCGCATTGCCCGCAAATGGAAATGCTGCATCTGCGACAAAATTACAAACACCACACCAAATTTTTGGACAGTTTTTTGATGGGACTACGAATGTAGAAGGTAGAGGCGTTTTTTATGGTCAGTATAGGGCTGCTTCCAATGAGAGACCGTATTATAGTGCCCTTGAGATACGTGAAAACAATGCGATATTAAATGCACAAACTGATATTGGATATGCTCCATCAATCGGTTTTCATTGGGGTAATCGTAATAGTGCAATGCTCTCTTTTGATGGCGAAAAATTCCATTTTTTTAAAACAGATGGCGTAAACCATGCAACAATTGTTGCAAATCTAGAAGCCACAGAAGAAACTAAAATTCACAGCAAGCTTATTTTCGTATCCCCAATGGCATCTCCATATATTGAATTTAATATTATCAAAGGATTTATATTTACTACTAAAATTACTCCATTAAATGATAGTACCGCTGATTTGGNTTNGANATAGCNGATCAAAATGGAANAATATCTATGCNNCNAANGGNNNCATNCAAACNTCAGACCGNAATGAGAANAATACNATAGANGAATTNACNNNTGAACANGCTTTATCTTTATTAATGGGTCTTATATCAAAAACTTATAAGATGAATAATGGAACTTCTGGTAGAACTCATTGGGGCTTTATATCTCAGGATATAGAAGAACTTTTGGAAGAATTGGGTTGGAGTTCTTTAGACTTTGGTGGGTTTATCAAATCTCCCAAAACAATTATTGTTGAAGAAGAGGAAGAATATGAAGATACTGATGAAAACGGCGAAATAATAATTAAAACCAGGCCGATACAAAAAGAACAAGTTGTAGAAGGTGAATATGTTTACTCTTTGAGATATGACGAATTCGTTGCACCAATTGTTAAGGTTGAGCAGGGTCATGAAAATCGCCTTAATGAACAGGATGAAAGAATTAAAGTATTAGAAAACACTGTACAATCACAACGAACTGAGATTGATGAATTAAGACAAGCTATCAAAGAACTAAAGGAAATGATAAAAAATGGAAACTAAGACATACACAATAACATTAACTGATGGTACTATTTTAAACGACCTAAAGTTAATTAACGGAAGTTTCTATTCTGAACAGCCAATCACAGTTGATGTATTTAAAAACAATCTGACAAATGTAACGATATCTGGAGGAGAAATAACTGAAATTCATAAACAAATGAAATTAGTTAATGACTTTGTTTTCCAAACCAATAATTCATGACATTTTACTCTTTCGGATGTTTCTGAAGAAGAAATAAAAATGAATAAACTCCGTTCAGATCTTGAATATTTGGCTATGATGTCAGACATGGAACTATAAAAGGAGGAACTTATATTTATGGAACATAGTAAGAATTTTGAAAAAGTAAAAAACTATTATCTCACTAAAATGTGGGATATTAAAAAGGTTCAAGATGCCGTTGGACGTTGGATTACCGAAGAAGAATATGAAGAAATAACAGGACTTAAAAAATCAAAAAACATGAATTTTAAAATATAGATGATATGACTTTTTTTCAGGACAATAACCTTGAAAATATAGAAATCATCAATCATTATAATAATTTGATTGCACAAGGCAAGTATAGTGAAGCAAGTGATTATATCCGTCAGCAGGAAGGTGTTTATGGGTTCTTCGCTGATTTTTTTAATCTAATAGAGAATCGTATTGATACCTTGCAGGAACCTTATTAAACAAGCCAAAGAAACAGCCATTCATTTAAGGATACAATATGGATTTAAATAGCAAAATGTAGGTAATTGCAAAACAGACTTGTAATGCTGATTTCAAACAAAGAAGGAATTCTGTGTAGCAGGATTTCAGGTCCTTTCTTGGTGAATGGTTAATGGTTTCTTGTCAACTCTATTACACCATATCTGGTGAAGGGTTATTTGTTTTTGTAACAGAATACGGCCCGTTTTTATACGGGTTCTGACATTTTGCAAACGCCTATTCTATATAATTTAAAAGTAAGGAGGGTCTGATGTCTACATATACACAACATAAAGGTTTGGAAAAACCATTATCAACAGAGAAATATAACGTAGCAGTTGCAAATAAAAATAGTGATGTCATTGATTCAGAACTTCACAAATTAGATTTGAAAAATCAGAGTCAAGATAAATTGCTTGCGACAAAGGAAGCATTAAATGCTGAAATTAACAGAGCGACCGCATCAGAAACAGGGATGAGCAATAGCCTGTCTGCACATATCTCAGACAAAACAAATCCGCATAATGTGTCCAAATCCCAGATTGGACTTGGAAATGTGGAGAATAAGTCTTCTGCAACAATCCGCAGCGAACTTACCAAGTCAAATGTCACAAACGCCTTGGGATATACTCCTTATACTCCAAACGAAGTTGACAACAAATTATCCGCATTGGAAACGAATATTGATTGGAAAGAATCTGTGGCAACCTTTGATGACATAGCCACCACATACCCTGACCCACAGGACGGCTGGACGGTAAATGTAAATGACACCGATTATACTTATCGTTACAATGGAACCAGCTGGATTCCCATCTCGGCAAATGCCATACCCAAAGCGACTGATTCCGTGGACGGACTTTTAAGTATGGAAGACCATGCCAAATATGAGGATGCAAATTCAAAAAAACATATTCATAGTAATAAATCTGTTTTAGATGGTATTACTTCTGCGCTTATTACTGCTTGGAATAACGCCGTTGAACACATTGCCGATTCTATTAAACATATTACATCTACAGAAAGAACTAATTGGAACGCTGCTAAGACGCATGCTGATTCAGCACATGCACCAAGTAATGCGGAAAGAAATGTGATTGTTACAGTTAAAAAAAATGGTGATACTGTCGCTCCTGATGATTCAAGAGCAATTAATATCACTATTCCTACGAAAACTAGTGAGCTGACAAATGACAGTGGTTTTAAAACTACAGATAATGATACCTGGAAAGCCAATACAAAAGATAGTGAGGGGTATGTTGCTGCTGGGGGTGACAATGCAAATAAAGTTTGGAAAACGGATGAGAACGGGAATCCTGCGTGGAGGGATGAGACAAAGGCATCCAACGGAAAAATCATGGGCGATTTTACGGTTTATGCAGATGGTTCCTCACCAGATCCAGATTTAAAAGTTCGAGATGGGCGTGTCGATATTTTAAAAACTGATGGTGGAAATAGCGTTGCAAAGTTCACTAAAGACGATACAGTTTTAGAAACCAAAAGGTTTAGATTGNCTCNTTTAGNNAGCACNNCTNATACTATACTTGATGTTTCGGATAATAATTTTCTTATTAATAAGGATGTCAAAATCAAAACAAATTTAACTGTTAATGAAAAACTAAATCTTAATGGTAATGTTTATGTTCCAGGTAATGATACTTATATTTATAGTTCTGGTAGAAGAACACTCCTTATATCTCCAAATACTAATGCGTCTAAAGTATTTATTGGTGCTGAAAATGATAATATTATTATGGGCTCCGGAGTACCAACTACCGAACCTACAACTGGAATCTGGATTCAAGGTGATTCTGAAAAGATGCACATTTATGGAAACGATATTAAAATTGGTCAATATCGTCAAGGTGGGCAATCAATGATAGAAGTTAATTCATTGGGCGTAGATACCAACGATTATAGTTATGAAGGAACTGTCAAGCTCAGAGGAAGTAAAAATACTAGTATAACTGTTTTTAAAAACGGTATTAACATGTATGGTAATACTAGATTCTATGACCCTAATGATAAAATTATAACAGAAATTACACCAAATGGGATAGAAGCTAAAACTTTCTCTTCTAATTTATCCAGATACGATGAAGATAATTATGGTGATGATATATTTAAACTCGAAATTAGTGCTCCTACAGGAATAAAAATTTTAAGTAATTATGCGTCTGATGATTATTGGGTTTCTAGTTATTTAACTAGTTATGGCCTGTCTATGAAAAATGAAGATACGAATACAGTTATTCAATATAATTTAGAAGACATAATAGTTAATAATAGTTCTCTTCATGTGTCGATACAATCTAAACCAGAAAATGGAAACTATATTTTTAGTCCTACATCATTTTATACATCAAATAATAGGGATCTTNNAAATAGCGNATCAAAATGNAAAAATATCTATGCCACAANTNGTGTCATTCAAACCTCAGACCGGAATGAGAAGAATACTATAGAAGAATTAACCCATGAACAAGCTTTATCTTTATTAATGGGTCTTATATCAAAAACTTATAAGATGAATAATGGAACTTCTGGTAGAACGCATTGGGGATTTATATCTCAGGATATTGAAGAACTTTTAGAAGAATTAGAGTGGAATTCTTTAGACTTTGGTGGTTTCATTAAATCTCCCAAAACCATTATGGTTGATGAGGACGAAGAATATGAAACCACAGATGAAAACGGAGAAACCATCATTAAAACCAGAAAAGTTCAAAAAGAACAAGTCGTAGAAGGTGAATATGTTTACTCTTTAAGATATGATGAATTCATCGCACCAATTGTTAAGGTTGTGCAGATGCAGAATAAAGAAATTGAAAATCTAAAAAATACTGTGCAATCACAACAAACCGAGATTGATGAATTAAAACAAGCTATCAATGAACTAAAGGAGATGATAGAAAATGGAAACTAAAACTTACACAATAACATTAACTGACGGCACTGTTTTGAGTGGTCTAAAGTTAATTAACGGAAGTTTCTATTCCGAACAGCCAATCACAGCTGATATATTTAAAAATAATCTGACAAATGTAACGATATCCGGAGGAGCGATAACTGAAATTCATAAACAAATGAAATTAGCCAATAATTTCGTTTTCCAAACAGAAGGTTCATGGCATTTTACTCTTTCGGATGTTTCTGAAGAAGAAATAAAAATGAATAAACTCCGTTCAGATCTTGAATATTTGGCTATGATGTCAGACATCGAACTATAAAAGGGAGGAACTTATATTTTATGGAACATAGTAAGAATTTTGAAAAAGTAAAAAACTATTATTTCACTAAAATGTGGAATCTTAAAAAGGTTCAAGATGCCGTTGGACGTTGGATAACCGAAGAAGAATATGAAGAAATAACAGGACTTAAAAAATCAAAAATGTAATGATAGCTAGGAGAAAAAAAGATGGCAACATATGAAAATGAATTCAGCAGCTTTCCATCCAAAAAAATTACAAAACACGAATTTAAAAATATAGATGATAATATTGCCGATATCATCAATCAAATTAATGCTCTTCGCACACAAGGATTATATAATCAGGCCGCACGCATTATACAACAAAATATTGATGTATTGTCACAGTATATAGCTGATGCCACTACCTTTCGTACTTGGGAAGAAGAAATATATAACACACAAACATATGCACGGCAAAAACAGCAATCCATATTTTTTGACGAACAAGAAAAGGATTTTGACGGCATTGAAGGTGATGTCTGGGTTGGAGGTGATTAACGAATGCTTTGCAGTTCAGTATCAGATTATCCCAACAAGATAGATGATATGACTTTTTTTCAGGACAACAACCTTGAAAATATAGAAATCATCAATCATTATAATAATTTGATTGCACAAGGCAAGTATAGTGAAGCAAGTGATTATNTNAGTNAGCAGGAAGGTGTTTATGGATTCTTCGCTGATTATTTTAATCTAATAGAGAATCGTCTTGATACCTTGCAGGAACACTTATTAAACAAGCCAAAAAAGCAGCCATTCACTTATTATAATAAAACTGACCTACTTACAGGTGAAGAAAAAGAACCACCCAAAGTAAATCAGGATACAATATGGATTTAAATAGCATAATGTAAAGAAAGGAAATTTCAAATGGCAATAAATGAAACAATTGTAACTGGCAGAAAATTCAGAAAACTGACTGAAGAGGCTACAAAACAATGGCAGCGGTTTTCTTTTTGGACAAAAGCATCGGATGTGGAATTTGATGATGGTAATACATTGGAAGATAAAATAGTAAACATTAATGGAACTGCTGATTTATTACAAGAACAAGTTAATAATTTAGATACAGATGCAAATGGTAAAATTAATAGTTTGATGACTGAAATAAATGGTTTAAAAGAAACTGTCGAAGATTTAAAGACTAACCCGCCTTCTCCTCCAGAACAGAATTTTCCTTTGGTTCTTACAGGAACGGCTACTATGTCTGCAAACAAAATATTGGATACTGATAATATAGAAGAATTAAGGCTTTTACCGTGGGTAAATGGGGACCCCGCATACCTTTCTTCAGCTGGTACTGTAAATGGAAATATTCAATTAAAATATGCTAATGGAAATGATATACTAATGATATCGAATATTGGATCTGACGGAATGCCAACCGGATATACAAATTTATATCTTTTGAGCTATCCAACAACATCATTTTGCCCTCCATTGGAAGAAAATTCCCAATATAAAGATGGAAGTAATTTCTGGGCAACAAAGCTTGGACGATTCAAAATAGATGGAACTTTAGAATTTATAACTCATGATTTTCCATCCGGATATTTGTGGATTGGAGGAGGTGGAAGTAACATTCCAAAATCCAATTGGGAAAACGCACATCCCGGTATAAGCTTTGGCTATAACGGCGATACATTATCACCACCGATAAGTATTGTAGCTGACTTTTCACAAGCTACATTCACTCAAACTTAAAATGGGGAAAAGATGTATTCATACAGATTGGGGCAATTAGAAAACTTTCATTGAGATTTAAAAACATAAAAAATAGGGTAATTGAATTTTATTTTCAATTACCCTATTTTTTACGTTATATGATTTATATTGATGGCATATTTACACCATCGTATACCATCCTGCCCAAACACTATAAGAAATCAATTCCCTACAATTCATATGGCGTAATCTGGTACACGTAATAATTCAACCAATTACTGTAGAGGTTATTGCTGTGGGAGCGCCACTGAAGAAGGGGTCTCTGGTCAGGGTCGTCATCTGGATAATAATTATAAGGTATTTGTATATTCAGATGTTTGTCCAAATCTCTGTGATACTCCTTATCCAAGGTAAATCTGTCGTATTCGGGATGTCCGTTTACAAAAATCTTTTTGCCCTCCTCGGCAATGGCAAGAAACACGCCTGCCACGGGCGATTCCGCCAATACTGTCAACTCCTTGCAGGCATGAATGGCATCTGCAGGAGTCTCCGTATGCCTGCTGTGAGGCGCCAGAAAAATGTCGTCAAACCCTCTTACCAGCGGAATCTTCCTGTTTGACACCTTGTGCTCATAAACCCCAAAGAGTTTCTGGGGAAGCATCTTTTTGTTAATTCCATAATAATGATAAAAGCCCGCCTGCGCCGCCCAGCAGATATGCAAGGTGGAGGTGACATGGTTTTGGGCCCAATCAAGTAT
>WFLX010015851.1_pt1 | contig 18179 bp, 11 predicted proteins | sample 4967041 | NCBI WGS metagenome assembly WFLX01 (sample SAMN12857096, study PRJNA449069) | gut metagenome | isolation source: stool from male and female vole | host: Microtus ochrogaster | place: USA:Florida | collected 2017 | reverse complement strand
TGAAGCCAGCGGATGTAGAGCGGGAGAACGATGTCGGTGAGGATGGTAGGTGATTTGATCGAAGGAAACCGAGCGAGGTCGATGAAGGCGTGGACGAAATGGAGTGTCTGTCGCTGGCGTTCGAGTCGGTCGAGGACGTGGGTGAAGCGATCCACGAAAGGACAAAATGGACGAGCCCAGCGGCGGAAGCTGACGGACCAAGGGGTTGACGGGCGCGGGATGGCCTTACGGATTTTTGCAGGTTGGTAAAGTTGGGGAAGAGGCATAGCGTTTTTTGGGGCAAAGATAGAGAGAGGAGGTAGGAATGGGGCGGGGAAATGTCGTAGTGGGAGGAATGGGACAAATGGGACAAATGGGGCAGATTGGGAGGTCGCATCGCCCACTTATTTAGTTGAGAGGATGCTTATCCAGAGACAATACTCCGATTATCAGATATTTTTAGTAATTTCGCGGTCTAACTGACACAAGAAATGTTACAGCAAAAAATATTTGATCTTATAAATCGTGACAGAAAAGGAATGTTTGCCAGTAGAATTTATGACTGGTATATGCTTGTTATGATTATTGCAAGCATCGTTCCTCTTATGTTTATCGAGGATTATCCAATCTTTAGGGTTATAGAAATCATAACGGTTTCAGCTTTTATCGTTGATTATATACTTAGATGGTTCATATCAGACATTCAGCTAAAGAGAGGTTGGATTTCGTATGTGATATATCCCTTCACCCCGATGGCCATAATTGACCTTTTATCAATTTTGCCGGGGTTAAATTTGATAAGTCCAGAATTTAAGTTACTACGATTGACCAGACTCTTAAAAATAGTCAGGTTGCTAAAATTATTTAGATACTCGGACAAGATTACCATATTCTTAAGAGTTTTGAGTAAAGAAAAAGATGTTCTACTAACCGTGTTGATGTTGGCTCTTTTCTACATATTCATCACGGCACTGATAATGTTCAATGCCGAACCTCATATAAATCCCCATACGGGAGATGAAACCTTTCATTCATTTTTTGATGCTCTTTACTGGGCTACAGTTACGCTGACTACCGTTGGCTATGGAGATTTGTGTCCCGTTACAGATATAGGTCGAGTAGTTTCTATGCTTTCCTCTCTTTTTGGAGTCGCTATTATAGCGTTACCATCTGGTGTAATAACTGCAAGCTACCTTGAGGAACTTAGAGAGTATCGGAAGCATAGGCACAAAGACAAACCGGATGATACTGTATGTCTCTATGAATGAGGCTTCTTTTATGTGTAAGTATTTCTTCAACCCAATATTACCCTACTGACAGGTTTCCACATCCTTCAAAGATATCTACGAAAGAGAGCAGCCGTGTCAACCAGGATAACCTTTCATNNCCGCCCCCAAATGACTNTGAAATGAAGCAGGATAGTTTTTTAAAATCGAAAGGCGATTATCGTAAACTGATAGTGTATAAAAAGGCAGAGTGTATTTACGATATAACGTATCACTTTTGTCATACATACCTTTCCAAAGGCGATCGCACGGTCGATCAGATGATCCAGGCTGCCCGCAGTGGCAAGCAAAATATTATTGAGGGCTCTTCTGCTTCGAAGACATCGCGAGAGACTGAAATAAAGCTCTTTAATGTTTCCAAAGCGAGTTTCGATGAGTTATTGGCCGATTACGAGGACTATCTACGTGTGAGGAGTCTGAAAATATGGCCGGAAGATAAGATAATTGAGGTGAGAAACTTTTGTAAGATACATAATGATTCAGCTTTTTATCGCGACATTGCACCCAAGCGTGACGATGAAACGTTAGCTAATCTTTGTATAACTATGATACGTCAGGAGTTATACTTACTTGTCAGGCTTATCGAGCGGGCAAAAAGCGACTTTCTGCAAAATGGCGGAATTAGGGAAGAGATGACACGGGCAAGATTGCGCTTTAGAGACTGTGGGAGCCGTGGGAAGTAATGAGAATTGTGGGATATATGGGACTCCCAATCCTCAATCCCTCCCCATCCTCCCAACAATCGCCTCAACACATAACGCCTCTTTACGCGACAGTTTCTTTTTTTGGCTTGCTTTCTTGCGGATATCTGTGGGGTTTGTTATCTTTGCAGAAAGAAAAAAACTCTCAGCAGCAATAGCCATGTCCGCACCCAGCCTTCTTTCACGTCTTGACGGCATTGAAGCACGTTTCGACGAGGTTGCCACTCTCGTGGCTGACCCCGCTGTGGTTGCTGATATGCAGCGGTATGTCAAGCTCACAAAAGAGTATGCTGACCTCGAAAAGCTGGTGAAGGCTACCAATCGCTATCGCGCTCTCCTCTCGACCATCGACGAGGCTAAGGAACTGATTGCCGACAACGATGGCGATATGGAGCTCAAGGCTATGGCGCGCGAGGAGCTCGAAGAGGCTGAGGCTGCTCTCCCGGCTCTGGAGGAGGAGATCAANCTGCTGCTCGTTCCCGCCGATCCGGAGGACGCGCGCAATGCCATCCTGGAGATAAGGGGTGGCACGGGAGGTGATGAGGCGGCTCTGTTTGCAGGCGATCTCGCCAAGATGTATATCCGCTACTGCGAGGCCAAGGGCTGGACTGTGTCCNTGTCCTCGTTCTCGGAGGGTGCGTCGGGCGGATATAAGGAGATAATAATGCGCATAAGCGGGGGCGAAAATATCTACGGCACGCTCAAATATGAGAGCGGGGTGCATCGGGTGCAGCGTGTACCCGTGACCGAGACTCAGGGGCGTGTCCACACTTCCGCTGCCACGGTTGCCGTGCTGCCCGAGGCTGAGCCTTTCGATGTTACGATCAACGAGGGGGAGATCCGCTGGGACACTTTCCGCTCGGGAGGCGCCGGGGGCCAGAATGTCAACAAGGTTGAGAGCGGAGTGAGGTTGCGCTACAACTGGCGCAATCCGAATACGGGCGAGACGGAGGAAATCCTTATCGAGTGTACAGAAACACGCGATCAACCCAAGAACAAGGAGCGCGCTCTGAGCCGACTGCGGTCGTTTATCTATGACAGGGAGCACCGGAAGTATACCGACGATATTGCCTCGCGCCGAAAGTCGCTGGTCTCTACGGGCGACCGCTCGGCCAAGATCCGTACTTACAACTTCCCGCAGGCGCGCATCACCGACCACCGCATCAACTATACCGCTTATAACCTCCAGGCCTTTCTTGACGGCGACATACAGGAGCTGATAGATAAACTCACCGTGGCCGAGAATGCCGCACGACTTCAGGAGGCTGCATTATGATCGGCTAATCAATCCCGCAACTACTCATCAATCTATTCACGAATATGACCCGCAAGCAACTAATCGACAATATATTTGCCAAGCGCAGTTTTCTCTGCGTGGGGCTCGACACCGACATCCGCAAGATCCCTTCGGCTGTTCTTGAGGCTAATCCCGACGATCCGATTACGGCCTTTAACCGCGCCATAATCGATGCCACCGCCCCTTACTGCGTGGCCTACAAGCCCAATCTCGCTTTCTATGAGAGCCTCGGCGCCAAAGGGTGGACGGCCCTCGAGGAGACTGTTAAGTATATCCGTGAGCGCTATCCCGATCAGTTTATCATAGCCGATGCCAAGCGCGGAGATATCGGCAACACGTCGCAGCTCTATGCCCGCTCCTTTTTCGAGCATCTTGGAGTGGACGCCATTACGGTGGCTCCCTACATGGGAGAGGATTCGGTGACCCCCTTCCTCGGTTACGACGGCAAATGGGTGGTGCTCCTCGCCCTCACCTCCAACAAGGGTTCGCATGACTTCCAGCTGACCGAGGATAAGGACGGTCGCCGCCTGTTTGAAAATGTCATCCTCAAGTCTTCCAAATGGGCAGGCCCGGAGGAGATGATGTATGTGGTCGGTGCCACACAGGGCAAGATGTTTGCCGACATCCGCAAGGTGGCTCCCGAGAGTTTTCTCCTCGTTCCCGGAGTAGGCGCCCAGGGCGGAAGCCTTGAGGAGGTGGTCAAATATGGCATGATCGCCGACTGCGGACTGCTCGTCAACTCGTCGCGCGGCATCATCTATGCCTCGCAGGGCGCAGATTTTGCCGAAGCCGCCGCCNGTGAGGCCGAAGCGCTNGCAGCTCAGATGAGCCGGCTTCTCCCCGATCGTAAATAATCACTATCAAATCATATATATCCAAATGAACATCGACAATTACAACTTCAACGGTAAGAAGGCCATTGTTCGCGTTGACTTCAATGTGCCCCTCGATGAAAACGGCAACATCACCGACGATACCCGTATCCGCGGTGCGCTTCCCACCCTCAAGAAGATCCTCGAAGATGGCGGATCACTGATCATCATGAGCCACATGGGTAAGCCCAAAGGCAAGGTCAACCCCAAATATTCCCTCGCCCAGATCAAGGACGCTGTGGCCAAGGCTCTCGGTCGCGACGTGAAGTTTGCTGCCGACTGTGCTGANGCTTCNGANGCNGCCGCNGATCTCAANCCCGGCGAAGTGCTCCTCCTGGAGAACCTCCGCTTCCACCCCGAAGAGGAGGGCAAGCCCGTTGGTATCGACAAGGAAGATCCCGGCTACGACGCTGCCAAGAAGCAGATGAAGGAGAGCCAGAAGGAATTCTCCAAGAAGCTGGCTTCGTATGCTGATGTATATGTAAACGACGCTTTCGGCACCGCTCATCGCCGTCATGCATCAACAGCTGTTATCGCCGACTACTTCGACGACGACAACAAGATGCTCGGCTATCTTATGGAGAAGGAAGTGCAGGCCGTTGACAATATCCTCAAGGATATCAAGCGCCCGTTCACCGCTATCATGGGCGGCTCCAAGGTTTCGACCAAGATAGGCATCATCGAAAACCTCATGGACAAGGTTGACAACCTGATTCTCTGCGGTGGTATGACTTATACCTTTGCCAAGGCTCAGGGCGGCAAGGTTGGNGACTCGCTCTGTGAGCTCGACAAGCTCGATCTTGCCCTCGACATCATGAAGAAGGCCAAGGAGAAAGGCGTTAATCTCGTTCTCGGCACCGACTGCATCGCTGCCGATTCATTCTCCAACGACGCCAAGACTCAGGTGTGCAACGTTATGGACATCCCCGACGGTTGGGAAGGTCTCGATGCCGGCCCTGAGACCCGCAAGGCATTTGCCGACACTATCCGCGGCTCGAAGACTATCCTCTGGAACGGTCCTGCCGGTGTGTTTGAGTTCGACAATTTCACAGCCGGTTCGCGCGCTATAGCCGACGCTATCGTTGAAGCTACCGACAACGGTGCATTCTCGCTCGTTGGTGGCGGTGACTCCGTTGCCTGCGTCAACAAGTTTGGCGTGGCCGATCAGGTAAGCTACGTTTCTACCGGTGGCGGTGCTCTCCTTGAGGCTATCGAGGGTAAGATCCTGCCCGGTATCGCAGCAGTCCGTGGCGACAAGTAATCCACTCTCTCGTCCATTCATCATCCCGCAATAAGCGCAAAGCGCCNCGTCGTCTCCACGGTCCGGGGCGCTGTATATGTCAGCAGGGTAGGGGATCAGAAGTCGAGGGTGAGGCGGAGGTTGATCTGGCGGCGGGTGAGGTAGTTGGGGACGGCGTAGCGGATGTTGTTGACATCGGTCACCCAATAGTAGGAGCTGACGTTGGAAATGTCGAAGAGGTTGAACAGATCGAGTCCGGCCCAGAGGCTTTTGATCCCGCGGCGGGTGTCACCTTCTTCGGGCGGCAGGATGATGCCATACATCAGGCCGAAGTCGACACGCTTGTAGGGCGGGGTGCGGAAATAGCNTTCGTCGCGCCCTGTGTGCGGCGCCGTGGTGNGCAGTCCGTCGGAGAAGATTCCCCGCAGGCTTACTTTAAGTCGCGGCAGACGCGGGAAGAAGTCGGTGAAGAACAGTCCGACGGCATAGCGCTGATCATTAGGGCGGGGGACTTTCACGCCTCTCAGATTCTCGCCTGTGTTCATGAGCGAGAGGCTGAGCCATGAGTCGGAGCCGGGAACGAACTGGCCGAACAGCTTGAGGTCGAGGCCCATGACGTGGCCCGACGATTCATTGATGCCCGAATAGATGACTTTGAGATTGTCCACCTCGTAAGGGATGAGATCGGAGAGCGCTTTGTAATATACTTCGCCCGAAAATTTGAATGGCCGCGAGAATGCACGGAATGTGTAGTCGGTTCCTAATATGAANTGGATGGATCGCTGACTGCGGATATCTTTATTGAGCTCGACGGTGGAATTGCCCGTAGGAGGATCAGTGACGATCATGCGGTATTCCTTGTAAAACGGGCTCTGGTAATAGAGACCGGTGGAAAATCTGAAGGCCCATTGGGGNGAGGAGGCCGGTACGAATCCGATTGAGGCGCGCGGACTGACGAGCAGCTCCTTGTTGAAGCTCCACCAGCTTAGCCTTACACCGGCCTGAAGATTGATAAATCCGATGGCAGGGGTAAAGCGGTGACGATCCTGTATGAAGGCTTCGATGCGGTCTGACGAAATGTCGTGCGATGACGACAGATTGTAGATCATCCTGAGATTGGTTCCGTCGGAGGGGAGGGAGAATCCTGCGGAGTCGCGGAGTTCCCATTCGCGGCTGCGCTCCATGATGCTTTCGTNGCGNCCGGTCAGTCCGTAGACGAGCGAGTTGNTGCGGCTNAGGGTCGTGGTGCCGCGGAGCGAGAGTGCTGCAACGGATGCTTTCAGGCGATTGCGGGCNTGCTCATGATAGCGCCCGACGCCGAGTTCGCCCCCGATCGGGNCGGTGTCTCCTCCGGTCGTGCCGGCTTCGTCCAGCCAATATTCGCCGGATATATCGTAGGCCACAAGCTCATTGGTCAGAAAGCCGGAGGCCATGAGCTGGAGAGCCGTTGACCGCGAAGCCGCATAGCTGAGACTCAGTGCGCCGAAATAGGTCTGAAACTTATCCCCCTCGTGNCCGTCAAAATAGACCTTGAATTGCTTGGCATCAGTGGAGGTGCCGAAATTGGTAGTGCGGTCGCGGGGAGTGAAGCGGTAGTCGTTGATGGCTATATTGCCGAGAAAGGAGATGTTGAGGCGCTGCGAGAGTCTCAGATTGAGATGTGTCTGGTAGTCGAAAAACGATGGGTCATATTCTCCTTTCGTCTCCATCGACGAGAGCAGGGAGCTATTGCGCTTGTATCTGATGCCGTGAAGTTGGCTGAAGGGNCCGGACGCCTGGCCTATCGCTGCTGAGGCTCCCATGAACGAAGCCGAGAGAGTCCCGTCGAATGAAGTGGGCCTGCGGTAGGTGATATCGAGGGCACTCGACATCTTGTCGGCATACTCAGCTCCGAATCCGCCTGTCGAGAATTCGATCGATTCGACCATATCAGGATTGATGGCGCTGAGTCCCTCCTGTTGCCCTGATGTGACAAGCAGCGGGCGATAGACTTCGATCCCGTTGATGTAGACGGAGTTTTCGTCGTAGGAACCACCGCGCACCGAGTAGCGGGCCGAGAGCTCGTTGGATGAATTGACGCCTCCCAGAGTTGACAGCATATTTTCGATAGANCCGCCGGTNGCGTCGGCAGCGCGGAGTCTGTAGTCAGATCCGTCGATTTTCTGCATCGAACCGGTCTGTTTTCGGATTTCGGTCACCTCAACCTCTCCGATATCCTTAGCCACNGGATGGAGCAGTANGTTGAGAGTGACGTCGCCCTTAGGGTCGATGAGCCGGCGCTTGACTTCGGTGTAGCCAATACATGAAAAAACTACTGTGAGTGTGTCGGCCTCCGGACACGATAGCCGATATGAGCCGTCAAGACCGGTGTTGGTGCCAATAGCGGAACCGGCCACACGGACGGTGGCAAATTCAATCGGTTTACGGTCGGGACCGCTCACAACACCGTGGAGTGTGATCTGACAGAATGCCGAAAGGGCAACCGCCATAAAGATCAGCGTCGGGAGCAGGCGTTTCAATATAGTCATGTTCATCACTTTCTAATAACGGTGATGAACATGAAATATTATTGAATGTCGGGAAAATCGCGGCGTAGCAGCGCGTTGGGGTCGGCATCCCTGCCGCGGAAGCGGCGGTAGAGAACGGCGGGATCCTCCGTGTCGCCTTTCATCAGAATCCATTCGGCAAAACGGGCGGCGGCTTCAAGATCAAGAGGATCTTCGGAGCCCGGTGTGCCGATTATAGCCTCGGCTGCATCGGCGGCGAGCACCTCTGCCCATTTGTAGGAATAATAGCCTGCGGCATAGCCTCCCGAGAAGATGTGGGTAAAGGCTGAGGACACAGCGACTCCCTCCGGTTCGTCGAACACACGGACTGAGTCCATGGCATTACGTTCAAACGCAACAGGATCGGTGGCGGCTGCCGAGGCTTCGCTTTCGGTGGCGAGGCTGTGCCAAGCCATATCTACAAGTCCGAAACCGAGCTGCCGCAAACACTGATAGGCAGCCCCGAACGAGGCCGATTTGCGCATTGCCTCCACCATCTCCGAGGGCACCCCGGCCCCGGTCTGATAGTGGCGGCCGGCTATGTCCAGAAATTCCCTTCGGCTGAGAAATACTTCATTGAGCTGTGAGGGCAGCTCAACGAAGTCACGCTTCACATTTGTGCCGGCCTGACCGGGATAACGACAGTCGGTCAGGAGAGAATGAAGAGCATGGCCGGTCTCGTGGAGCAGGGTCTCGACCTCACGGGGGCGCAGCAGGACAGGTTCTTTCTCATCCGTCGGGTGGGTGAAGTTGGTGACAATGGTGACGAACGGTCGGCGGTCAGTTCCGTCGGGCAGGTGCATCTGGCCGCGAAATTCGGTCATCCACGCCCCGGGCTGTTTGGTGGGCCGGGCGAAAAAGTCGTAGTAAAGCAATCCGAGGAAACCGCGCTGCGGGTGNGTGACCCTGAACACCCTCACCTCAGGATGATACAGATCAACGCTGTCAGTTATCTCCTCAAATTCAACCTTATATAGCGTCCGGGTCATCGAGAGGACACCGTTGAGGACATTGCCCAACTCGAGATAGGGCTTCATTGCATCTTCGTCAAAAGCATACTCGCGGGCTTTGAGCAGCCGGGCGAAATAGGAGTAATCCCACGGCTCGATCCTGTGCCCGGCAAAGCGCTCAAGCTCCTCCATCTCCTTGAGGAGTGCCGGACGGTAGGAGTTGCGCAGATCGGTCAGAAGATTCATGACACGCTCGGGTGTGCCCGCCATCCGGCGACGGAGGGCTCGGTGGGCGGCAGTGGGATAGCCGAGCAGCAGAGCCATCTCCCTGCGGAGAGCCGCAATTTCTGCCGCAATCTCCAGATTGCCGTTTGGGCCTGAAGTGTTGCGGGTGCCGTAAAGCAGATAAAGGCGATGGCGCAGATCGCGGTTGTCGGCCGAGCGCATCACTTCCATATAGACAGGCTGCGAGATCGGCAGCTCCCAACTCCCGTCGGGGGCGTAGGATACAGTGGCAAGAATGTTTTGAGGGATGCCGGAGAGTTCGTCGCGCGACGAACCTTTGAGCTTCATATCCCTCATCTCCTTGACTACATTCTCGCCGTAGCGGCGTGTCAGTTCACCCAACCTGTGGGCGATCTCCTTAAACCGCTCCCGATCTTTGCCTTCAAGCATCGCTCCGCCTCCTACAAAGGCCTCGTAGTAGTCTTCGAGCAGTCGGGCCGTCGGACCGTCGAGACCGAGAGATTCGCGGCGCTCATAAAGCGACCGGATTCTATGCCAGATCTTTTCGTTCTGCCAGAGTGCTATTCCGTGGGCGGTGAGAAGTGGAGTTGCTTCCGCATCAATCTCCATCAATGAGTCGGTGAGCATCGCCGAGGTCATGGGGCCGAAAACATCGAGCACCCTCGACAGATCGCTCCCCGAATATTCGAGAGGCAAAAGGGTGTTTTCGATGGTCGGTTGCTCGTCAGATGATGCAATTGCATCGTATTCGGCGAGCTGACGATCTATTCCGCGCCTGATTGCAGGAAGAAAATCTTCTTCCCTGATTTTTGAAAAGGGTATTGCCTCGCTCTCCTTGAATGGCTCGAAAAAAGGATTTGAGACTGCTGTATCTGATTGAGGTGTCATCGGTCGAGTTTAGTGCCGCGTTTCGACGCTGAGTCTGCCGCGGCTTCGGTTATAATGTTTATTGTCAGCTGATCAGCGCCCAGTCGCTCCATGATGCTCCTGTCGGCATCAATGCACTTAAAGAAGCTCGANGTGTTGAATTCCGAGGCAGCGATATAGTCGGAATATGCCTCGACGGCACCCTTCAGATCCTTAAGGGCGAGCATGGCATGACCGCGCATAATATGATCGTAGGCCGTGTCGGGATCATTGTCGGGCGAGAGAGTACGGAGCCGCATGGCTGTTGATAGAGCTTTCTCGTGCTCACCCGTGATGAGCTGGCACATGGTCATCATGCGGAGGGTGTCGGCGTGATCGGGTTTAAGATAGTCAGCCTTGTAGAGGAGGGCAAGAGCGTCGCTGTAACGATGGAGCTGCATCAAGGTATCCGCGCGAGCCATGATGTCGGCTCTGCGGTCGGGTTTGAGAGCCTCGATCCTGTCAAAAACTGCAAGTGCCTCAGTATATTGTCCCGATTTCCTGAGGAGAGTGGCGATACGCCTTAAAGTCCAGACACTCTCTGAGTCGATAAGATCGGCGGTGTGATAGGCTTTTAGCGCTTCGTCGGGGTGGCCGGTCATTTCCAGAAGATATCCCTTTTTCTGAAACAGCTCGGCCGACGGGCGGGCGAGCTCCTCGATCCGGCTGAAAAGTTGAAGTGCCTCCTCATGGTGGCCACGGCGGAAGTAAAACTCGGAAGCGACCGACAGTCCTTCGGCATCGGATCCCATTTCGTCGCGGAGAAAGGGNGTAGTCAGGGGATTGATAGGACGGATAAAGGGATCGTTGAACTCTCCCTTGCGCCTGAAGAGCTTGAAAAAGCGATAGACATTCTGGACAAAGGAATTGGCAGCATCCGACCGTGAGCGCTGTTCGGCGTTGAGATCTGTGGCCCGCAGCTCCTGCCATTGTTTCTGCTGCTCCCTGATCTGGGCCGAGATACTGGGCCCCATCATGTTGCCCCCCATTCGCGAGGCAAGAAGGACGAGAGAGTATTTGTCGCCGTCACACATCATTGGCAGATCCTCTATTGATTGAGCCAGCTGCTCTACGCCGGAGCCTGCCGCGGCTGAGTGAGCGGCATAAAAAGGCAGGAACCAGTTGGCAGGATCATTGAAGAAAGCAAAATCCTTGAGATTGCCCATCGTAGCCATCATCACGTCGGCTCCCTCGCTCTGCAGATCGTTGAGCTCGCGCAGCTTGTCGCCCAAGCCGCTTTTCTCAAAAAGATCTTCCCATTCGGGGTTGAGTCCGCCATCCTCGTCGAAGGGATTGGCCTCCGTCTTGCTGAGATCGCTTATTTTCCGGTTGATATCGGGCCGGAGTTTCATCAGTCCGGGGATGAGCTCATCGGTCATTTTGCGCCTGACCCGTTCGGTGTCGCGCGAACGGATAAGCTGCATGAAGGCCATGCGCAGATCAGCACCCGGATCAGGCAGATCGGCGAGAGCTCTCAGGGCTGAGGTGAGGCGGCGGCTGCCGGTGGTATATGACGGCGCGGAGGCCAATGCGAGTATTAGAGCTGTCAGCGCTATTGCACCGAGCGGCGTGGTGTGGTTGATGCGGTAGGTGTCGGCGAGGATCACGGCCCTGCGTTCGTCGAAATATTGCAGCGAGCCGAGGAGGAGCGCTCCTATGAGTTGAACTCGGGTGTGGGATGGCAAACGGAGAGTGCCGGCTGCCACGGCGGAGTGGAGCACCTCCGCATCGGAGGGCTGGAGCGGGTATGTGATCCATACCCGATTGAATAGCCGGGTGGCCATGCTCTCGAGGGTCGCCTTGGGTGTGGATGGATCCGCAGCAGCCCTGTTGTAGGTCTGGAGGAGATGGCTGATCGACTCGTCGGCCCGGGTGTTTTCAAAACGCAATGTTGAGAAGTAGAGGGTCGATTCGTCGGAATCCTGAAGCGACTGGCGCTCTATTGCAGCACATATCGCCGCAGATTCGGCAGCAATGTCGGCAGCAATTTCGCCGCGATGAGGATCTGCAACACCGTCGATCAGGAATCTTGACAGCATCGAGTAGCTCTCGGAGAGAGCCGTAATGCGTGAGATAATATTGTAGGGAGCCGAGGCGGCGCGTGCAAATCCTTCGAGATTTGAAAGAGCCTGACTCAGACGGCCTGCCGAGAGGGCGGCCGTCACTGCTCCGGAGAGATTCAGTATGGTGTTTTTTTTCAGAGACATGTCGGGATTGTTTTTGCTCGTTAAAAGAGATCGCAAAAACCGTGCCATTCTCTTAACAAGGAGGAATTATATGCAAAGTTAGCTATTTGCACCGGCTCAGGGTGTAAATAGCTAACTGATTTTGATCTCTTATTNTTAGAGCTGAGAGCTGTTTTTTAATTTTTATTGGCATCCGGAGCCGGCGCGGNGGTCGGGATTGCTGCCGGCGCAGGTGCGGTGGGNAGCTCGGGCTTCTGCATATTGACCTCGCAGTAGTCGGCAGAGGAGGCACGGAGTCCGAACCGGGGGCACATCAGAGCAATATGCTCGAAGATTTCGCTCTGGACGGCCTCATAAGCTGTCCAGGCCGTTGTTGTATAGCAGTAGATCTGCAACGGCATACCTTCGGGCGAGGGTGCTGTGAGGTTGACGAGAATCTGCTGATCGGTGCCGATGAGCGGATGGTGGAGCAGGTAATAACACATATAAGCGCGGAACAGACCGAGGTTGGTGGCAAGTGTGCCGTTGACGCAGGCCACTCCCGGATCATACTGGATGCCGTTGGCTTTAACCTTTGCCACAAACTCCTTGATGCCCGGCAGGTCGATCACATCGTTTATCATATCGTCGGTGAGGGCGCGGATTGAGTCGGTGTCAAAATAGAATTTTCGCGAGATNAGACGCCAGCCTGCATCAGTCATGCCGCGCCAGTTCTGGAACGAAGTGCTGACGAGGGTGTAGGGGGGAAGGGTGACAATGGTGTTGTCCCAGTTCTGGACCTTTACAGCCGTGAGGCTGACGTCGACCACGATGCCGTTGGCGATAGTTGAGGGAACCACAATCCAGTCGCCCACACGCAGCATATCGTTTTGGCTCAACTGGATCCCCGCGACAAATCCGAGAATACTGTCTTTGAAAATCAACATGAGGGCAGCGGCAAAGGCACCGAGACCGGTGAGAAGCACTGCAGGAGATTTGCCCACGATCACCGAGACGGCCACGATAGCCGAGATGATCCATACAAGCCCTATGCTCACATTGAGGATGCCCTGAAGAGGAAGATTTTTAGTGTTGTTGCGCTGGTCAAAGCGTGTCCAGCAGAAGCGGAGCACGGAGACAATACCGAGTGCGAAGACCACTATGCTCCAGAGGATCAATACTTTCATGAAGATCTTGCTCAGGACGGTCTCGCTGTCGAAGGCAAACGGAATCATGGCCATGACCACCAGCGGCGGAATGACATTGCAGCAGGTAGAGAGCGTTCCTCTCTGAAGGAGTTCTTTCGCCACCTCGGTGTGGTAGGTTGCGACAATGCGCCGGGCAATAAAGAGAATCGCACTTCTGACCGCCGCACCGATAAGCAGGGCTATCACGGTGATCAGTACAACATAAATGACCTCCTGAAGGGTAGGATCATGTTTGAGACCTATACCGTCGAGGATCTTGTCAACATGGGTCAGAAGCCAGGTTGCCACCTGATGGGTGGGGATTACGCTTGCAAAGAGTGACATGGATAAACTGGAATGTGATGAAANTAATATATCNTGGCCGTCAACTGTGGCCTTTTTCAGGTATAACNACCGAAGGGGCCATCATGTTCGGTCTGTCGGCGATATAAAAAATGACGACAGCCGGCATTGGAGGATATGCCGGCTGTCGAGAGTANGATAAGATCGGTCAGAAGCGACGTCCGCCGCCGCCCATGCCGCGGCCCGGACCACCGGGGCCACGTCCGCCNGGNCCATGNCCCGGGCCATTACCNGGNCCGTCTCCCATGCCTTGAGTGCGGGCGCCCTTGCCTACGGTGTTGAAGCGCCATGCAACGGTGGCCATGAAGTAGCGGGTGAGTGTGTTGACGCTGCTCGTGAGGTCATANTGATCGCCGGGAGTGTAGGTGACGGTCTTGCGCTGGCGGAGCAGGTCGTAGCCCTTGATGCTGAACGTAAGGCTCTTGTCGCGGAGGGTCTGATAAGAGAGTGAAGCATTCCACATCCACTCATTGCGATCATAACCCTCGGCATAACCCTTTGTGCCCGTAAACGACAGATCGCTCGAAAGAGTGAGGCCGAACGGCATATACCAGTAGGCGCGGAAGAAGCCGCCGTAGGAATGGATGTCGGGGGTGGAATTGGATCGGCCGTTGGCGGATTTGAGTGTGTTGGACGAAGTCTGGAAAGAGTAGCGGGGGCGCAGCTCGAACTCAAGATTCTCAGGACGGTATGCTATGCCGGGCATGAAATTGACCATNGTCGAGAGAGTGGCGTTGCGCTCGTTGCTTATGAAGCCTACCGAACGGTTCATGTTGACGAAAGCGTTCACATTTACCGACCAGAACTTGTTGCGGAGCGGCTGGCTGAACATTCCCATGAAGCGGCCGTTCCATACGCCCGACACATTCTCGTAGGTCGTGATCTGACCGCCAAGAGGATTGGTGTAGGTGCGACTCGAGATGCTGTTCTGTGTTATCGACACATTGGCCATGGTCATAAACGAGCGCTGGGCCATGCCGTTGAAGTCGTTGAAGCGGAAGCTGATGTTGTGGGTATAGGAGGGGTCGAGGTCAGGGTTACCCACGATGATTCGTAGAGGATCGGAGGTGTCGGGAACGGGTTGCAACTGTGTCAGCGAGGGCTGCGAGGCGCGTCCGCGATAATCGGCCTGAAGGTTCATGGTCTTGGTGAAGCGGTGGCGGTAGCGCAGGAAGGGAGAGAAGTTCCACACCCATCGTGCCGGTATATTTCGCTCTTCAATAATGAGGTCGTGGCTTCGGCTCATCTGGGGCACTAAGTTGATGCCTGCATTAAGATTGTAGGCCTTGGTCACACGGCGGAAACCGAGACTGATCTCCTGATTGAAGTAGTCGTTGCGGAAACGGTTGGAGAGGGTGTCGTTGAGGATAAGTTGCGAATCGTCGATCACCGGTCGTCCGGTAAAGCCGTCGGGCCACAGGACCGGATGGTCGTAGACGAGCTTGTCGGCATTGTTCCAGCGATACTGAAGGCGATAGCTCAGAGTGAGGAAGTTGCCGTTTTTGACATTGCCCAGGGGCTCAGTCCAGCTGATGCGTGAGTCGACGTTGTCGTTCCANGTNTGGTTGTCAAAAATCTGNTCGTAGAGNTCGGTGGAGTCGTTGAGGAGATCGGGCAGACGCTTCCAGTAGAAGATCTCGTTGTAGGAGTTCTCGTCTTCATTCACGTTGGTGTGGCTGTAGTTGGCCATGACGGAGAATGAGCGGCCGCGACGCTGCTTGAAGTTATGGTTGAAAATCAATCTCACCCCTCCGGAGATGGAGTGGCCGTTGCTGGCGTCGGTGTTGAAATTGCGGTTGACGTTGGCGCGGTTGATGTCGCGTGTCAGGGTGGTGTCGAAGCTCCATGTGTCGGAATAGTTTAGGGCAATATTCGGGCGGAGCTCAAGGGTGTTGAANGAGTCGGGTTTCCACTGCATGCGGAAGTCGCCCCTCACGCGGTGACCTTTGTTTTCCTTGTCTGAAAACGAGCTCACATACTTTGTGATGTCGTTGTTTTTGTATTCGCGTTCGCTCGACGTGACGGTGTGACGGTCGCCATGATTATACATGACGCTGCCGCCGAAACGGAAAATCTGTTTGTTGCCGACATTAAAGTTCAGGCCGAGGCTCTGGGTGGTGTTAATGCCGTTGTTGCCACCCCAGCGGCGGAAGTTGTTGCCGTTGGAGTCAGTGAATCCTTCCTCATTGATGTTGTTGAAATTGCCGAGTAACGTTACGCTCTGGTTGTCGCCCCAGAGGCGGTTGATGTTGAAGGTGCCCTTATATCGGTCGTCGGTGCCATAGCCGGCTTCAGCATTGCCAAACCAGCCGTTTTTCATGCCGGGCTTCACGGTAAGGTTGATCACGGTTTCGTCTTCACCGTCGTCAACACCGGTCATNCGCGCCAGATCNCTCTTGCGGTCAACGACCTGGAGCTTCTGGATCATCTCGACCGGCAGATTCTTCGATGCCACTTTGGGATCATCGCTGAAAAATTCCTCACCGTCAAGCAGGATNTTTTTGACAGTCTTGCCATTGGCAGTAATGGAGCCGTCATCGCTGACCTCCACTCCCGGCAGACGCTTGAGCAGGTCTTCCACCACGGCGTTAGGCTGGGTCTTGTATGCTCCGGCATCATATTCAACAGTATCTTCCATCACCTTGATCGGGGTTCTGACGCCGGTGATGAGTACCTCCTTGAGTGCGAGTCCGCCTTCCGACATCTTCAGGGTGTCGAGTTTCACATTGGCGCCCTTGATGGTGACAGGCTGCCGGATGGTCTCGTAGCCGATATATGAGACTTCGAGCGAATATTTACCGTTTTTGAGATTGCCGAGCGAGAAGTGTCCCTTGATGTCGGTCGTCACACCGCCTACGTAGGTGGAGTCTTTCGCAATCTTGAAAAGCCGGATCGAAGCCTGGGGGAGCAGTTCACCTTCGGAGTCCGTGACATTACCTGAAATTGTGTATGCCAGACAGGAGAGAGAGGTCATCACCACCGCGAGGAGCAGTGCTGCCGCGCGGCCGATGTGTTGAGCTGGAGCCATGGAGGATTTAGGATTGGTTGGTTTATTTTTACTTAAAAATTGCTTACTGTCTCTTTTGTTTGACTTCATCGGCCCCGGATGGTTTAATCACGTCAAAAAAAATACTATCAGCGGATCGATCTTCTTTTTTTATAATGACGTATCTCGGCAATGATTTCAGTTGAGCGGCAGGGGGAGGGATCGCTGCGTGATATTTCGGCTCGGGTGAGCGAACAACCTGATTTGCTGATGCGTTGTCAAAGTATAATTTGACAATATGACATTACTATGAAAACTGCAAGATATTTTATCGCAGCGGCTCTGGCCGGCGCCATCATCCCAATATTTTCGAGTTGCATGCCGATGCTCGACACTTCGCTGAGCATGTCGCCCGCCCCGGGAGTTAACGTGGGCGTGGGAGTCAGCACCCCGATTCCGGGGCCGTGGAACGACGGTCCTTTCTCGCCCTACTGGGGAGGCGGGATCGCAGGCATCCCGGCATGGGGTCTCGGTCCGGCCACGCCACCTCCGCCTCCCGCGCGCCCGATCGTTGTCCGTCCACAGATCCCTCAGAACCGTCCGGTCACGCTTCCATCCCATACCGTGGTTCCTCCCGAGGGAGCTGTGCGTCCCTATCCCACCGGGCCCGGCCCCGTGGTGGGTGGTACGGGACTCCCCAATATGCGTCCGGGCGCTGCCGGGAACAATGGAGGCGGCAATGCAGTGACGCCTCCGTCGGGGGGTGGCGGCTCATTCCGCCGGCCTTATCTCAGACAATAATGAATCATTTCCATCGCATGACGTGAAAAACTATCTCTGTTTTTTCCATCATGCGATGGATTTCGCTTTTATTTACTTGATCGGTGGATAGTGGTGGAAAGCAGTGGATTATGAATTGGTAAACAAAAAGTAAACAAGTCTTTTTGGGCTGAGGGGGAGTATGATCCTAACTTTGCATGGGCAAAGATGCCCCCTTGTAGACACCTTATCGTTTTTTCATCTATATTCCGGCACGAATGAATGACATATTACAAAGTGGTGGGCTGTCTGCAATGAATGTCAAATAAATTTCGTAAATTTGCATCATGCGATGGTTTGGAATAATTATTGCCGTATTGGTGGCGATGGTGGTGGTTGCCGGATGTAAGGATTCTACCGACAGGATTCTCGACCGGGCTTCGGTCATGGCCGAAGATGATCCCGAGGCAGCACTGTGTCTTCTCGACTCGATTGACAGGAGCGACCTGAGCCGGGGTCAGCGGGCGCGCAGTCGGCTCCTCCGGATCAAGGCGTCTGACAAAGCCTACATCACCCATACATCGGACAGCGCTCTCGTTGAAGTTCTCGACTACTTCGGGTCACACGGCAGCAAGGCGGAGCGGATCGAGGCGCTCTACTATGGCGGCCGTGTATATGCGGATATGGGCGATGCAC
>WFLX010015766.1_pt1 | contig 18185 bp, 16 predicted proteins | sample 4967041 | NCBI WGS metagenome assembly WFLX01 (sample SAMN12857096, study PRJNA449069) | gut metagenome | isolation source: stool from male and female vole | host: Microtus ochrogaster | place: USA:Florida | collected 2017 | reverse complement strand
TGGAAAATATCATTAAAGTTACTGAATTTCAGCCACTTGACCAATTTTATTATGCTAAAGTATGTTAACTAACTCATTTATTTTCAACGGCATAAATTAAATTTTAACGAAGTATTGTTGTGAAAAAGAAGTCGTTTAAACTTATTACAAAATGTTAAATCCATATATGATGTTACCCTCATTGTTAACCTTTCGGATTCTTTACGGTTGATTTTCTCTCTTTCCCCGGTCATGATGGATCCCCATCGCTCCCTCAAAAAAGCTCAAAATCGCCTCGTAAATAATCTCGAAATGTTAATTTGTAATAAGTTTAAACGACTTCAAAAAGTGGTATCTTTGCAGAAAAATCAGCAAGGATACATGAGTCACTCTATCACAACCCCCACACTTGTCATCGACCGCGGCAACACATCGACCAAGGCCGCCGTGTATCGCGGAGATGAATTAGTGGCTATATCTGTCGGCAACGACCCCGAAAATACAGTGGCGGATATCATGGCCCGTGCGGGCCGCGATATCCGCCATGCTATATATTGTACGGTAGGGCAGGGTGGAGAGGAAGCCATGTCATTTGTGCGTAACCTGGTGCCTCAGGTGCTGTCAGTAGGTGACGATATTGATCTCGGGGTGGAGGTGCCCGCTGTGTACCGCTCTACTCTGGGCAGCGACCGTATTGCCGCCGCTGCCGGCGCCCGGGCTCTGTATCCGGGCTGCCCGCTGTTAGTGGTGGATTCGGGTACGGCTGTCACTTATGATGTGGTGACCCCCGAGGGTGTATTCCTCGGCGGCAACATAGCTCCCGGGCTACAGACCGGGCTCGACGCGCTCCACAGCCATACTGCCCTCCTCCCTCAGATTTCCATACCCGGCAAGACGGACGGCTCGCTGCTGGGTCATGACACGGCCACGGCCATGATCAACGGTGTGGTATATGGTGTCGTCGGTGCCATAGAAGCCATGAGCCGCAGGCTGGGATCCGATACCAGGGTAGTGGTGACCGGAGGCAACTCAGCGTTGCTGATGCCGTTGCTCGAATGTAATGCCGAACGGCATCCTGATCTTGTGCTCGACGGTCTGAACCATATCCTCCGGATCAACCTCTGAGCCCAGAGGTTATTTCTTGTTGAGAGCCATGCTCACATCGTAGCGCAGCTGCGCCTCGCTGATTGCACCCACACTGGTATAGGTCTTACCGTCAGGTGTGATAATCACTGTGGTGGGGATGCTCGATATATTGTATTGAGCGGCAAGAGCGCGGCATTTGTCTACATCGGCTCTCGCGAATGTGGCTTTCCCGGCAAACTCCTTGGCGACCTTGTCAAACACCGGTTTGTAGACCTTGCAGGGGCCGCACCAGGTGGCGTAGAAGTCAATCACCAGGGGCTTGCCTTTGGCGACCGGCATGGGCGAGTCGGATGAGAGTTCGGTCACGGCCGGCGTTTCGGTCATGGCCGCTGAAGTCTTTGAATTTCTTTGGTCTGAGGCGTGTGTTGTGACTGACGATACTGCGGCAGACACGGCTACTACTGCCAGGACTGCTATGTAGAAGATGTGTCGTTTCATAATAAGTACGGTTGAATGATTATTAGAGATTATAATATGTTAACGCCCGGAGCCGCATTTTTGTTGACCTTGCTGTTAAAACGAAAATAATTGTTACAAATCGATTGCGATAAGCGGAAATATTTTTTCAAGTAGTAACAAATTGCGTAAATTTGTATCGAAAAAGAAAATACCGGGAATTTCCCGGATATATAGGGCCGAAATACTGGGCCCGTTTAGACCTACCGGTTCTGTTCAAACTTACAAATCAATCCTTAGACGCACATCATGGCCAGACTTAAAAATCCTGAAATCCTAATGAAAAGACTGGCGGCCTTGATGTGTATGTCAGCATTTATAGCAATCCAGATGTGGTCGCAGAAGCCTCAGACCGGCTTCAGCGACCTTAAATGCTGTAAACCCCGGCATAATAATGCCTATGTCGCCACTCCACACCAAGATTACCATATGCCCGATCGCCAGCCGGATTATGAGGATTATGAACCGGATCCGGCGTGGACATGCACGAGCTACCTTAACTTAGGGTATGTTTTCGACCAGCAACTCAATATAGCCGGCACATCATTCGGCTACTCATCAAAGTGGGGAGCCTCCGCGCAGATAGGCAATTCGTATATGGTGCCGAGAGACGCGATCTTAGGTATGGTGAAAGTCGCCCTCGATGCCACTTGGCTCGACCTGTCGGGAGTGCAGTACGGCAATTCCTATAATGACTTCTATCACATTACAGCCGGTATGGGTGTCGGAGCATCCCTGCACGTAGCGCCGCTGGCACATATGTCTGATGCGCTGCGTCCGTTGCGTATCGAGGGATACTGCCGTTTTGTGCCGTCATATTCGCTTTTGCTTACGAAATATAAGTCAGCCGCTGGGGATGATGACCGCGATAGCGGGTCAGGCAGCGAGTATAACGGACGAGGTGCCTTTGTGCCGGTAGTGAGTCTTGGTATAGCCCTCGACTATCGTGCAATCGGTATCGGGTATGAATATCGTTTCGGAAATGCCAAGTATAAGAGTCAGGTAGATGGTGGCCCGAAAACCAAGTACGACATGACCTCCAGCCGCATATACATATCCTGGCGGATGTAAGGGAGGCCTGATCCCATCATACAGCTATGCTTTATATTTTTGTTAACGGCCTGGGTCGGGTAGTCCATCCGGCTTGAGGGTGTATGATTATCCGTGCCTATTTAAGATGTTTTAAAACTTATTAACTGCAAATATGTTGATTATTCGCTAAAATAGTATTAATTTTGTACTGTGAAAGAATCGCGCGACCTGAACACTTATTAAGGAAAATATCCCCATCACCCGATAAATGATACGTAAGGATCAGCCGTAACGCAGGCTGCGATTCCATATAAGTTGTTATACCAGACTCGATTCTTTCGGAATAAACAGATAAGAAGAATAAGAATATATACTTGAATTTTGGTTATGAGGGAGGTGCGTTGCTGTGAAGCAATGCACTTTCGCTTTTTTATGCAGGACGGCAAGATGGGTATATAGATATATTAGTAAGACGGGTATATAAAAACGAACCGGGGGTCTCACGACCACCGGTTCCGTTCAAACTTAAAAATCTAATCCTATGAAAAAACTAATTCTTTTATGTATGTTTTAGCATCGTTGCTTGCTTCTTTATCGTTGTTGCATTTATAAGACAAATCAGGAGGCCAAAAAGTTTTTGAGAAAAGTAAATATTTTGCATTTTTTTGAATTTTCCCCTAAATTTGCAAAAATAGTCATAGATTCTTTACCATGTCACAACCATTCAACGTGACGATACTGGGGTGCGGATCAGCGACACCATCGTTGCGTCACAATCCGTCGTCGCAGATCGTCAACCACAGAAACAGACTCTTCATGATCGATTGCGGCGAGGGCTCCCAGCTGCAGATGCGACGCCTCGGTGTCAACTTCTCAAACCTGCGACATATATTCATCTCCCACCTGCACGGCGATCATATGCTCGGGCTACCCGGCCTGCTCTCCACCATGGGGCTGCAGGATGTCACAGGTCAGATCCATGTCTACACTTTTGCCGAGGGCATCGCATGGCTCAGGGAATTCATGCGCATATCGCGCCATCATGCCTCGGCCGACATAGTCTTTCACCCAATAGCGCGCGAGAGGGCTGTGGTATATGAAGACGACAGCCTCACCGTAGAGACCATACCCTTGCACCATGGCGTACCCACCGTAGGCTACATCATGCGAGAGAAACCCAACCTCCGCAAGATCAAGGGTGACATGGTGGAATTTCATAATGTGCCATACTATAAGCGCCCCGAGCTCAAGGCCGGGGCCGACTTCGTCAAGCCTGACGGCACCATGATACCAAACGCCATGCTCACCAGCGATCCCGATCCGGCGCGCAGCTATGCCTACTGCTCCGACACCTCGTTTGCCCGGAGTGTTATTGATGATGTCAGAGGCGTCGATACCCTGTATCATGAATCAACCTACGCAGATGATAAGGCCGCCCGTGCGAAAGAGCGCGGCCACTCCACCGCGCGCCAGGCCGGTACGGTGGCCCGTGAAGCCGGAGTGGGCAAGCTGATCATAGGGCATTACTCCAAGTCATACAGAGACGATAACCTGCTGCTGGAACAGGCGCGTGAGGAATTTGCCAACACCGTCGCGGCCAACGAAGGTCTCACCATTGACATCTGAGAGGGACATGGCTGTGACAGATACAGATATCAGGATGATGACAGCGGCCTTGGCGGAGGCACGCAGGGCTTACGACAGCGATGAGATACCCGTAGGAGCCGTAGTGGCCTGCGGCGACCGCATTATCGGACGCGGACATAATCTCACCGAGCGGCTCGGCGATGTCACGGCACATGCTGAGATGCAGGCCATTACCGCCGCCACGCTCACTCTCGGAGGCAAGTATCTATCGGGTTGCACATTGTATGTCACCGTCGAGCCCTGCTTGATGTGCGCCGGAGCTATAGGCTGGGCTCAGGTGAGCCGAGTGGTGATAGGCTGTGCCGATCCCAAACGCGGATACACTGCCTTCACCAGCCGTTCGCCCTTCCATCCACGGGCCGAGGTGGTGACCGGTGTGCTCGCCGATGAATGTAGAGAGCTGATGACTGAATTTTTTAAGCAAAAACGCAGATAGACAATGAATTACTTTATTATAGCCGGTGAGGCCTCCGGCGACCTGCACGGCGCTCAGCTCGTCAAGGCGCTGAGGCGAGATGATCCGGATGCTAAATTTTCGTTTCTCGGGGGCGACCTCATGTCCGAGGCCGCCGGTGAGGCTCCGGCTGTACACTACCGCGACATGGCCTTCATGGGATATGTCGAGGTGATACGTCATCTGGGCAAGATACGCCGCAACTTTGCAGTGGCCCGTGCTATCCTGCGTGACTCGCATCCTGATGCCCTGATACTGATAGATTATCCGAGTTTCAATCTCAAGATGGCCTCATACGCCAAGAAACTCGGTATCCCCACATTCTATTATATATCGCCAAAGGTATGGGTGTGGAAGCAATGGCGCGTAAAGGCCATTAAAAAAGTTATTGACAGGATGTTCGTGATATTCCCGTTTGAGGTTGAATTTTACAAAAAACTCGGATATGACGTGACATACGTGGGTAATCCGTCGGTAGGGGAGGTGGACGAGACTCTTGCCACGATTGAGCCCGGCGACGGGGTGAGTCACCTCAACCTAAAAGGCAAACCATATATAGCATTGTTGCCGGGAAGCCGGCTGAGCGAGATACGCACCAATCTGCCTGTGATGGTGGAGGCGATAAAGCGGTTTCCGCAGTATAAGGCCGTGGTGGCCGGTGCCCCGGGTGTGGAATCCGCCTACTACGAGCAATTCACCCGCATCAACGAATACCGCACGCTGCCTGTCGTGACAGGCTCCACACTGCCCCTTGTGGCCGGAGCGCGGGCCGCTCTGGTTACATCCGGCACGGCAACCCTTGAGGCTGCACTGGCCGGCACACCCCAGGTCGCCCTTTTCCGCCACAACGGTTCAAAGCTGGTATACAACATCATGCGCCGCATCCTCAAAGGCAAATACGTGACGCTGCCCAATCTTGTGGCCGATGAAGAGGTGATACCCGAGCTGCTGCTGCATCTGTGTACACCCGACACAGTGTCAGCCGCATTGGGTGCCATAGTGCCCGACGGGCCGGCCCGCACATCCCAGCTCGACGGCTATGAGCGGATACGGGGCATCCTGGGCACATCCGACGCTGCCTCGGCGGTGGCCTCCGCCATCTATTCGTACCTTAAAGACCAAAGGCGAGACAAGACATTATCCCCGGCATCGCAGGTTGACAATAATCAATAATAATATTGTATAGTAATCACGGTAACGGCTATGACCAGATTATCACAACTGACAGGAGTCGATATATTCAAGTTCATTTTTGCATTCGCTGTGATTGCGATTCATGTCTCGGCCATGACGGCTGACAGTCTGCCGCCTGCCGTTGATTATACGATCAATCTTGCCGTGCCTTTCTTCTTCTTAACGACAGGGTATCTGCTTGCAAGAAAAATTCAGCCAATGACGGCCGGGGAAGTCCGTAGTATGTTCAGGCGCAAGTCGCTGCAAATGTTTCGTATATACGGGATATGGCTGATGATATATTTCCCGTTGACGATTTACAATTATCTGCACACCGGTATGACTCTGCTGGAATATATGAGGGGATATTTATATGGAATCGTGTTTATCGGTGCATCGTATATGGCCTGGACGTTGTGGTTTATCTATTCTATGGCTGTGGTGTTCATGATTTTTTCTTTCATCAATGTTAAATCAAGGGTTAACTTGCTGTTTCTCTTTATTATATTCTTTACGTTCACCATTATGATCTGGATCTATAAAGAGAATCCGTCGAGGTATCTTTATCTGGTCTATGTGTTGGCAAACCGCTCGTTGGCTGGTGGTATATACATAGTCGCGGGCATGTGGATATATAATATAAATAAAAAAATCAGATGGCAGTTTGTCGTACCCGTCATAGCAGCAAGCATAATGCTATACCTCTTCAATCTACCGTTCTGGGAATTGACCGGAGGAATTGTTTTTTTCATAATCGCGCTGTCGCTGAATCTGCCCTCCCACGACATCTACCTGATATTGCGTAACCAGAGCATGTGGATTTATTATATGCACATGTATGTGCTCTTCGTAGTGTATACCCTATTGGGAAATCTGGGCATTGAGGTGATTTTTTTGCCTACATATATTACCGTCTCAATACTCACAGTATTGGTAACATCATGCATAGGGGTCGTGATACACAGATATCCGCGGGCCCGCTGTCTCTCCAAACTTATCAGCTGATATTATCGCCGGCCAGGGAAAATCAAATCATATCACGGATTTAGCCGAAAATTTTGAAAATTAATGCTACGGTGTAATATAAAAACCTTTGTGAGATAGAAAAATATTGCTAACTTTGCAGCGCAAATACTGCCGTGACGCAAGCCACGGCTATTAATTAACCCTATTTATTAACTTTTAATGACTGAAGAAGTAAAGAACACCGCAATCGAAGATTTCGATTGGGATGCATTCGAGAAAGGCGAGACAGCAGGTGAGAAATCCCGCGAGGAGCTTACCCGCACTTACGATGAATCGCTCAACACTGTAAGAGACAAAGACGTAATCGAAGGTACCATCATCTCGCTCAACAAGCGAGAGGCAGTGGTTAACATCGGCTACAAGAGCGACGGCATCATCCCCATGAGCGAATTCCGCTACAACCCCGACCTCAAAGTCGGTGACAAAGTGGAGGTCTTCATCGAGAATCAGGAAGACAAGAAAGGCCAGCTCATCCTTTCTCACAAAAAAGCCCGCGCATCTCGCAGCTGGGAGCGCATCAACGCAGCTCTCGCCAACGACGAGATCATCAAGGGCTTTATCAAATGCCGCACCAAAGGCGGCATGATTGTCGATGTGTTTGGTATCGAGGCATTCCTCCCCGGCTCACAGATCGACGTGAAACCCATCCGCGACTACGATGTATACGTGGGCAAAACCATGGAATTCAAAGTGGTCAAAATCAACGAAGAATTCAAGAACGTTGTCGTATCACACAAGGCCCTTATCGAGGCTGAGCTCGAGCAGCAGAAGCGCGAGATCATCTCCAAGCTCGAAAAAGGTCAGGTGCTCGAAGGCACAGTCAAGAACATCACCTCTTACGGTGTGTTCATCGACCTTGGCGGCGTAGACGGTCTTATCCACATCACCGATCTCTCATGGGGNCGCGTGTCACACCCCTCAGAGGTTGTGGAGCTCGACCANAAGCTCAACGTCGTTATCCTCGACTTCGACAACGAGAAAAANCGTATCGCCCTCGGTCTCAAGCAGCTCCATCCCCATCCCTGGGANGCTCTTGANGCCAACCTCAAGGTGGGTGACAAGGTTAAAGGTAAAGTGGTCGTTATGGCCGACTANGGTGCGTTCCTCGAAATCGCTCCCGGCGTAGAGGGTCTGATCCACGTATCNGAGATGTCATGGTCACAGCACCTGCGCAGCGCCCAGGACTTCATGAAGGTAGGCGACGAGATNGAGGCCGTAGTGCTCACACTCGANCGCGAGGACCGCAAGATGAGCCTCGGTATCAAGCAGCTCCGTCCCGATCCATGGGAAGANATCGAGATCAAATATCCTATCGGCAGCCGCCACACAGCCAAGGTGCGCAACTTCACCAACTTCGGTGTATTTGTTGAGATCGAGGAAGGNGTCGAGGGTCTGATCCACATCAGCGACCTCTCNTGGACCAAGAAGGTAAAACACCCCAGCGAATTCACNCAGATCGGTGCTGACATCGATGTAGAGGTGCTCGCTATCGACAAAGACAACCGTCGTCTCAGCCTCGGCCACAAGCAGCTTGAGGAGAATCCCTGGGATGTATTCGAGACCATCTTCACAGTTGGCTCAGTACACGAGGGTACAATCATCGAGATGCTCGACAAGGGCGCTGTCGTAGCCCTGCCTTACGGTGTAGAGGGCTTCGCTACTCCCAAACACCTCGTCAAGGAAGACGGCTCACAGGCTAAGGTAGACGAGAAGCTCGAATTCAAGGTAATCGAGTTCAACAAAGACAGCAAGCGCATCATCCTCTCACACAGCCGCATCTTCGAGGATGTAGCACGTGCCGAGAAGTCAGCCGAGCGCAAACAGCGTACACGCCAGACCAAGCGTGCCGAGGAGCCCGCAACAGTGACACCCCAGATCGAGAAGACCACTCTCGGCGACCTGGAGGCACTCGCAGCTCTCCGCGACAAGCTCGCCGGCAAGTAATTCCAACCGTTTGCCAAGATATGAGGCCGACACCCACGGGTGCCGGCCTTTTTTGTCATCAGCCCAAATGCAGTCATGAGACGGGGCGCCGGTAAAATTTTTTTTGCAGGATAAAAATTTTTGGCGGTAAATGTAACAAATGATTATAAATTAAATATAAATTACTAAATTTGTGGCAAATTTGTGAGCCGGGACACGCAGTCATTGCAATCAATTCAGCCCGGTGATATATACATGAGACAATGAACAGACTTAACCGAACCATCATTGCCGGGCTTGCGACGCTCTTTGCCACTGTAGCAGTGGACGCGACAGCCGCTACCGGAGCAGAAGACCCGACTCCTGCGTCTACGGAAAATTCACAGAAGCCCATCAGGAAATATTACATGCAGGTGTGCTGCTCACATTCTGCGGTCAACGGCAAGGTGAGTGTCGATGTCAATCTCGGACGCATGTTGCCGTCGATACTCGGTATTCCGGAATCCGACCTGCGTCAGGCCACATCATCGCGCAGCTTTCCTACGGAGATGGATGCCGTCAACTTCTACGCCATGAAGGGCTGGACCCTCGTCGACAGCTACACCGTGACCCAGGGCAGGGCCACATCGGTATGCTACGTGATGATGTTTGAGACAGACAATCCTTCGGAGGTGGGCGTATCGATACTCACACACTGAGCCACCGAAGATAAGATGCAAACAATTAATGCTTAACTAAATATATTTACTTATGAAGAGACTTTTACTTCTTGCCGCAGGCGCAATGTTGGTATCGTCTGCAGCTATGGCCGAAGAAACTACGGTGTCTCCCACCGTATACCCCGGCTATATGCTTACAGCTCTGTCGGCCAACGGTGAGTGGACAGTAAGTGTGGATCCCTATACCTACACGCTGACCATCGTCAATATCAAGACCGGCGAGACATACGAGTTTGGTGACGAATCCGGCATGGAGATCTACGACGGCGGTATGACCCGTTTCGTAAGCAACAATGGCATCGTGGTAGGTGTGGCCAACGAGAGCTTGGGCGTGTACTTTGAAAACGGCCAGATGAATCCCCTGCCTTCAAGAGACACCGATTTCGCCATGTATCCCAACACCATCACTCCTGATGGCAATGTGATCGGCGGTAGCGTGTCACGTATGGCCCTCACTCTCGATGAGGTATCAGACGTGATGACCGTGCCCGTGGTATGGTATCGCAACGCAACCGGCGGCTATGACAACTATGTGGAGCTGCCTTATCCCAAGACTGACTGGACAGGCCGTGTGCCCCAGTATGTGCAGATCGACGACATATCTGCCGACGGCAAGGTATGCGCAGGCTGCCTCACCGACTATGCCGGTATGGCCCAGATGCCCATCATCTTCACACAGAAAGACAACGGCGAGTGGGAATACACTCTGGTACATCCCGAGCTTCTCAATCCCGAAGGTGTGGAGTTCCCCAAATATCCGGGCGAAGCTCCCGAAATGCCGAATCCCACCGATTGGATGAGTGCTGAGAACGTGGACAAATACAATCAGGCTCTCGCAGACTATGCCAACCGCCCCTATCCTCAGATGCAGGACTACATGACTGTCGATGAGCTCGCCGCATATCAGGCAACTATGGATATCTACAACTCCGATCCCTGGTCGAATCCTTATCCCTTCATGAGCGATTACATGACCGAGGAAGAGGTAGCCGCCTACAACGTTGCCGTAACCGAGTATTACAGCGCTCCGCAGCCCAATCCCGCCGATTTCATGTCTGCCAACCAGATTACCATGTACAACATGGCTGTAGACAGATATAACACTGCCATGACAAAGTGGAGCGAGGAGTACGCTGCATTTGACGAGGCTCTGCAGGAAGTGCTCGGTAATCCCGAAATACCTTCGTTCATGATGAACTCGGCCATCATCTCGCCCAACGGCAAGTATCTTGGCTACACCGCCAACAGGTATGTCGAGGATCCCAACTCATGGTTTGGTTTCTCTACAGTAGCCGTGCCTTACGTATTTGACCTTGAGACAGGCGAATATGTAGTGATGGACAAGGGTCAGGACAATGTGCTGGCCGTACAGCTCACTGACGAAGGCTGGATGCTGGGCGCGGCTCCCGCAGGCAGCTATACCCGTCAGGCTTACCTCGCTAAAGGTCTCGGCGCAAGCTTTGAGCAACTCATCGACGTGGTGCAGGAGTACGATCCCGAGGTATACAGCTGGATGAAGGATAACATGACCCACCTTGTGGAGGATGTTGACTATGTATACGACGATACTACCGGCGACTATGAGCCAGTGGTGACCGTGAGAGAGGAAGTAGCCGAGGGCACAACTTACGCAAGCACTGACTTAAAGGTATTCGCAGGCTGGGCAATCAACAACTGGGATATGATGGATGAGAACTACGTATACTCATACGTATACGGTGTCGACCACATCTTCGACGGTGTTAAGGTTGTCGAGGCCAAGAATCTTGACTTCGGTGTCAACGCCCAGCTAGGCGGTACAATCAATGTGATCGGTGACGTGACCAATGTCACTGTATATGATGTCACAGGCCGCAAGGTATTCTCAGCTGACGCTCCCGCCGGCCAGATCGCCACAGGTCTCACCAACGGCACCTACGTAGTTACCGCTCAGGCTGCCGACGGCAAGATGATCACAAAGAAAGTAGCTTTCTGATAAATCAGTGATATTTTCATAACATTCACAACCTATACGGGTTGACTGCATGAGCCGCAGCTGCGGGGAAGCGGTCAACCCGTAACTTACAAAGAGCTGGAGTATATGCGTGTAGTGATACAAAGGGTGACCGGAGCGACAGTGAGCATCTCGGGCAGCGTACACAGCAGTATCGGCCGCGGACTTATGGTGCTGGTGGGTGTGGAGACGGGCGACACGGCTGATGATGTCGAGTGGCTCGCGGCCAAGACTGCCGGTCTGCGTATCTTTGATGACGCCGACGGCGTGATGAACCTGTCGGCTCTCGACACCGGTGCCGAGATAATGGCCGTAAGCCAGTTTACACTGACGGCCTCGACCCGCAAGGGCAATCGCCCGTCGTATATCCGTGCCGCCCGTCACGAGACGGCGGTGCCACTCTATAAGGCATATTGTGATGCGATGGAGCGGCTGACCGGTCGCGCACCCGCCACCGGTGTATTCGGTGCCGACATGCAGGTGTCGCTGGTCAATGATGGCCCTGTTACGATAATCATCGATTCACGCCTCAGAGAATGATTCTGAATCAGATTATAAGCACAGCGGAAATATAAGAATATAACCTAAATAAAATTTATTACCTGATGAAAAAGTTAAAATATTCAGTGATGGCGCTTGTGGCGTTGCTGTGCTCCTTTGTCGGAGCCGAACCCCAGCACAAGACCACCATATTCATGATCGGAGACTCCACCATGGCCAACAAGCCACTGGGCGGCGACAATCCGGAAAGAGGATGGGGACAGATGTTGCCCGGATTCCTCAGCGAGGACATTGTGGTGGACAANCATGCCATGAACGGCCGCTCAAGNCTCAGCTTCATCAACGAGGGCCGNTGGGACNNGGTGCTNGAGCGCATACAGCCCGGCGACTANGTGTTCATCCAGTTNGGNCACAANGACGAGAANCCCGGCGAGAAGCGNCACACCGATCCGGGTTCGACTTTTGACGACAACCTGCGCCGATTCTGCAAGGAGACAATGAGCAAGGGAGGCACGCCGGTGCTCTTCAATTCGATCGTGCGCCGCAACTTCGGCACAGCCGACAGCACAGCCCTTGCCGCTGCAGTGAATCAGGATGATGCCTTCTACAACAATCCCGACGCCACTACGGCAGGCACACCGGCTGCTGACGGCAAGACATCGGCCCGTCTGGTCGACACCCACGGCGCTTACCTCGACTCACCACGTAATGTGGCAGCCGAGTTAGGTGTGCCGTTTGTAGACATGAACAAGATCACCAAGGATCTTATCGAGGGCATGGGGCCCGAGGACTCGAAGTCGCTATTTGTGTGGGTAGCTCCCAATACCGTGGCCGCTATCCCCAAGGGTAGGGAGGANAACACCCANCTCAATGTATATGGNGCGCGTCTTATNGCCGGACTCACGATGGATGCCATCGCCGANGCNGTGCCGGCNCTCAAGCCCTACGTNCGCCATTATGATTATGTNGTGGCCCAGGACGGCAGCGGTGACTTCTTNACCGTGCAGGAGGCNATCGACGCCGTGCCCAACTTCCGCAAGCACGTGCGCACCACTATCCTGGTGCGTCCCGGCGATTACAAGGAGACTGTGATCGTGCCCGAGTGCAAGATCAATATCTCGCTCATAGGCCAGACCGGCGCAAAAATCACCAACGACGGATACGCCAAGAAACTCAATTCATTGGGATCGGAAATGGGTACGTCAGGCTCTGCTACCTGCTATATCTACGCCCCCGATTTCTATGCCGAGAATATGACATTCGAGAATTCTGCCGGACGTGTGGGTCAGGCCGTGGCTTGCTTTGTGAGCGGCGACCGCGCGTTCTTCAAGAATTGCAACTTCCTCGGCAACCAGGACACCCTGTATACCTACAGCAAGGGTGACAGACAGTATTACGAGGACTGCTATATCGAAGGTACGGTCGATTTCATCTTCGGATGGTCTACCGCTGTATTCAACCGCTGCCATATACACAACAAAGGCAACGGATATGTCACAGCGCCATCTACTGACCAGGGTCAGAAATACGGCTATGTATTCTACGATTGTAACCTCACGGCTGATGATGATGTGANTAAGGTGTATCTCTCGCGCCCGTGGCGTCCGTATGCACAGGCTGTGTTCATCAATTGCGACCTGGGCAAACATATCGTCCCCGAGGGATGGAACGACTGGGGCAAGGAAAACGTCGAAAAGACTGTGACCTACGCCGAGTACGGCAGCAAAGGACCCGGTGCCAATCCCAAGGCCCGTGCCAAATTCTCACGCCAGCTGCCCGATACAAAGGGTTATGCCATCGAGGAGGTGCTCGCCGGTGATGACGGATGGAATCCGATTGCCAACGGCAATGCCACGATGAGTATAAAGCGTTGAGCCGCACATTGTGCAATGTGTAAGATTTTCATTAAAAAATCAGTCATTTTTTAAGCGAATTTATACAGAAATGTAACAAAATATCGCGATGTAACAATTGTGATAATCTGTAATATTTGATTAATTAATTAAAACACAGCTATTTAAATGTAAATAGCTGTGTTTTAACTTTCATTAACTATGTTACATTTTGGTGAGAAATTAATACAGACTAAATTTGCGGTGTAGAAGAATTGAAACACCTTCTGCTCCGACTGAAAAAACTGACTGAAACTTAAAAATCGCACTTAGGATTATGGAAACTGAAATGTTTGTAAACAAATTGCTCGCTCTGCAGCCCAACATGCTGAATTTTGCCCGTATGCTTACTAATAATGCTGAGAAAGCCCGTGATCTCGTGCAGGATACATCGTTGAAGGCTCTTGATCGTCAGGATCAATTTGTAGATTCCACCAATTTCAAGGGATGGGTGTTTACGATCATGCGTAACATCTTCATCAACGACTATCACAGGTCGATGCAGGAATGTGTAGTCAATGATACCACCGATAATCTCTACCACCTGAATCTCTCGCAGAATTCCGGTATCGAGGCTCCGGAGGACGCATTTGATTCAATAGAGATCACCACCCTTGTCAACACACTCCCCGCTGACCTCTACGAGCCGTTCATGATGTATGTTTCAGGATACAAGTATCAGGAAATAGCAGAGAAGCTCAATTCACCCATGGGCACCGTAAAGACCCGTATCCGTCAGGCCCGCCTGTCGCTGCAGAAGCACATTCAGGATTATTGCTGAAGACAATTCCTACCATATGGTTGATGAGACGGCCCATCCGGCCGTCTCATCTTTTTTATATATGAAGAAGGACTGAGGTGTCTACGGATAGCCATGCATTTTTTACGTCAGGTTTATCTGTGATATGATTAATCGCATTTTGTTTTTTTACCCTAAACCATAATATGTTTGGCGTGTCTAATAATTCACACTGATATATCAAAACTCAACGTGCGATGACAGGAAAATTCATGATACCGGCGATGATCGCCTTGATTTCCGTGACGGCTTGCACCGGAAAGGAAGATATTCCGGAGGCTGTATCCCCGCAAGTGGCCGTGACAGACACTATCGGTGAGATAATAAGCAGTGTCAGGGCCACCAACCGCCTCTATACATCGGAATATCAGATACACAAGCTGATATCCTATGACGACGTGCGTCGCCTCAAAGGCACCCTTTTAGGCCGTAAATTCAATGTACGCTTGCCTCAGGGCGACCGCAAGGTGCTGATACCGGTTGATGCCGTGATCAAGGGCTATATCGATTTCAACGGATTCTCCCGTGACAATGTTAAGGTGGATTCTAATGGAATCACCGTGATACTGCCCGATCCGGTGGTGGAGATGACTTCAAGCAAAATCGATCATCACAATATCAAGGAATACACGAGCATGGCTCGTCCGTCGTTTACGGCCGCCGAGCTGTCGTTGCTCGAGAAGCAGGGCAGAGCGGCCATCATCGCTGCTATCCCGCAGATGAGTATCGTGGAGGATGCGCGGCGCAGTGCGTTCGATATACTTATGCCCATGCTCACGTCGATGGGTTACGCGCCTCAGCAGATCAAGGTGGAGTTTCGATCGGATTTCACCATCCGGGATTATGAAGACAGGATAATCAGAATTGACAGCCAATTGAAATAATATGATACCCTACTTACCAAAGAAATATATCAAACCGCTGGCTACCATTGCAGTGGTTGCCGTTGTCATTATAGTGGCCGTCGTGTGGGTGAAATGCAGCCGTATGTCCGGGCCTGTAATCGATGTTGAGGTGGAGACACCGACGGAGATCGCCGTCACGCCTCAGATAATAAGGAGTATCAAGGATATAAGGCAATGGGAGTTTCTGAAGATTACCGACGAAGAGGTGATCGACACCGTGCGCAAGCTGCCTCTGTGGCCTGATGACAGGCTCGTGCTGGTGTTCCACGGCACGCCTCGCATAGGTATCGATCTGTCGGATGCCGCCGACGGTTGGGTGGAGAACCATAATGACAGCCTGGTGGTGACATTGCCTCAGCCCTGCCTGCTCGACAATGACTTTATCGATGAGACGCTGACCGATGTATTCGCGCAGAGCGGACGCTGGAGCGCCGCCGACCGCGAGCGCCTGTACGAATCGGCCCGCAGCCGTATGGTGGCTCGAGCGCTCACCAAGGAAAATATCGACAGGGTGCGCAGGGGCGCCACAGATAAGTTCACCACCCTGTTTCAGTCTCTTGGCGCGGCAGACGTCGAGATTCGCTTTGCCGACCAACCCAAAAATTAGCGTCACGCTTCCGAAAATTCACACATAGTGGCGCTATTGTGGCAGAAAAATCGTAAATTTGCCAATCAAACCCGCCGGTAAGGCGTTACCCCGCAGTTTGATACCACTCCAATCCGAAACTATTTGAATCTCTTGATATGCGGCTATCTACATTTTTCTTGCTTCTTGTGATATTAATGTTTTCATCATGCAAAACTGAAAAGACACCTAAGGAACTTTTCGAGCAACAGCAGTCTGGTGTATGTATGGTGCTCAACTCATTTTACTATGAGCTTGAATTGCCCAACGGAACGACATTTTATTGTTCCGGGATAGATGATGACGGAGAGCTTGAAGATTTCACTTTGGAGAAGGATGAAATAATGGCAAACAGAGCTAATGCTACAGGTACAGCCTTTTTTATTGATAACAAGGGAACTCTCATGACCAATCGCCATGTGGTCAATCCAACGGCATCGGATGAAGCGATAAAGAAAGGATTGTCATCTTTGCTGAAGACCGTCAAAGAATTTTTACAATACACGCAGCTCGAATACGCCCAGCAGTTTGAGGATCTTGAGGAAGAGAAATCAAATTGCTATCAAATAGATATTTTCGGTGATTTGTCTGTCGACTATAGCCGTCTCTATGAGATTGAGGAGAAGCAAAAAGAATTGGCATCAAACTTTAGTGAGGCTCAGGATGCGGTAGATGGTGTTTCCAAAATGGACGTGTCAAAAATCAAGGTCAGACCTGTAAGCGAAATAGGAATAGCCTATAACGATACTCACGTGACAAAATATGAGGATTTCCTCGACAAGAATCCTTGTGTGGTAACGAAAGTGTCGGAAGACGAAGATGTCGACTTGGCACTGATTCAACTCAAAAATAAGACCACACCCGCTGACAAGTACATCTTTATGATTAAAGGAAGAGATGTGATGGACCAGTCTTTAGGCGATAAGGTTATGGCTATGTTCAGAGATAAATCCGATGAGTCATTGCAGATAGGCCAGGATCTGATCATGATCGGATTTAATGCCGGACTTATCCTTGGCAATACCAAACAGGGTATTCAGGCTCAGATGACCTCTGGTACCGTGTCACAGAATCCTGATCACAAGCAGATTCTTTATAGTAGTCCCAGGCTGCCGGGATCGACAGGATCGCCGGTCAACGACACGGATGGTTATGTCCGGGCTGTCAACTTTGCCAAGCTCAGAGGTACAGACTCATTCAACTTCGGAATTCCGGATACCCAGATAGTCAAATTTCTTAATGATTGATCCTGTCAAGTTTTTTACTTGATGGATTTTGAAAGTTCTGCCCATTTTCTTGCTAATTCCGGGTCTTTGCTGACTCCAATTCCCTCATTATAACATTGGGTGACTTTAGATATCGCTTTGTCATAGCCATTGTCAGCAGCTTTCTTATACCAGGAAAATGCAGTTGAGTCGTTTTTCTCCACACCCAATCCCAATTCATAGCAGTACCCAAGTTGGTATTGGGCTAACTTTTGACCCCAATCGGCAGCTTTGGCGTACCATTCTGCGGCTTTAGAGAAATTCCTACCTGTACCATTGCCATTGAAATAACATTCACCCAACATGAATTGTGCATAAGGAACATTTTGTTCAGCAGCCTTAGTATACCATTTCACCGCATTTGCCGCATTTTTTTCCACACCCTCACCATTATAGTATAAGTTTCCCAGATTCAACTGATCCCAAGGACCTCCTTGTTCAGCCGCTTTAGTGTACCATTCAGCCGCCTTTGCTGGATCCTTTTCCATTCCTTCTCCATTGGCATATAAATTTCCAAGATTCCACTGAGCCCAATGGTTTCCTTGTTCAGCTGCCTTAGTCCACCATTCAACTGCTTTTGCCGCGTTCTTCTCTATTCCCTTACCATCTATATAACACGATCCAAGATTATTCTGCGCTGGTGCATAACC
>WFLX010223044.1_pt1 | contig 18194 bp, 15 predicted proteins | sample 4967041 | NCBI WGS metagenome assembly WFLX01 (sample SAMN12857096, study PRJNA449069) | gut metagenome | isolation source: stool from male and female vole | host: Microtus ochrogaster | place: USA:Florida | collected 2017 | reverse complement strand
TCAAGAGATAAATTAAGAATCAAACAAACTTTTCTCTTTTCCTTTTTGACAATGTCCACATTTTTTGTCTGACGACATCAGGAAAGAGCCCTGGTTAACAGTCCCCGGCATTTGGCCACTCTGTTATACGTGGATTGGCTACCAACAGGCTAATGGTCCGCCGCGGGCTCTGCGATCTAAAAGCGTGGATCACGGCTCTAAACGTGCACACATAGTTGAGACGCAGGTAACCCAGACCTTGAAGTGACCACGGCTCTTTCCAGATGCCGCCAGATATTTACTTTGTTTCTTTTTTACTGCTGGCAGGAACACTGCAGTTTACTGCTTGTTCCTGCTTGACTGCTCACTACATTATGGGCAGCTGGCTGTCAAGGGCTGCGCAGGCAGTTCATTTACCCTTGACTGGCAGATGCACATAATGTATCCCCTTGAAATTTCTACGCAGTGATATTATCGGTCATCATCCCCCATACAAAACATGCCAGTTCCCTCGCAACTGCTGTAACTGCTGTATTTTTTGCCTTGCCATGTCGTATGAGTCTGTAATACCGGCTCCGCAGCCTTGCGTTTGCTTTATCTGCATATGCTATCACTTCTGCTTTGTTTCCACGCTGCCTGGCCCTCAGTTCCTTGGATTTATGCCCCACGGCTCCTTTACAAATCCCCCATGCCGCTTCAATCAGCAGCTTCCTCAAGTGGGTATTGCCTGCCTTGGTGATCCCTGTCCGGTTCATGTGCTCACCGCTGGATCTTTCCCCGGGGACAAGCCCAAGGTATGATGCATAAATATTTCCCTTTGCAAACCGGTAGAAATCTCCTGTCTCTACAATCAGGGACAGCGCCGTATGCGTTTTGATTCCCAGTAAGCACCCGAGTTCTTTTGTTTTTTCCGCATATGCTTTCTGTGAAGCAAGCTCCTCGATCCGCCGGTCAAACCGTTCGATCTTCGCTGTCTGCTCATCATAAGAGGCCAGGTACTCATCCAAAGTTTCCCGGTATAAGGGGGACAGCTCCAGCTTTCTCAGCCATGCCACATGTTTAAGAGTCCATTTTGTACCATCATAGTGGAATCCATGCCGCAGGCACAAGGCGTTTATCTGCTGCTTAACCGTCTTGAGCATAATCTTATGGTCATCACGCATACGCACGTACTCTTTTACGGAATCATCTTCTTCCGTCGGGATATAGACCGGATGGTATCCGCCGTAGGACAAGCACTGAGCGATCATGCGGGCATCACGGACATCCGTCTTGACCCGTTTCCCCTGCTGGGTCAGCATAGTGGTCGGTGCCAGGATCACGCAGTTTACTCCTGCGGCCGTCAGTTGGTTGTATAAGGAATATCCAAGACAGCCCGCTTCATATCCGCATTGGATATCATATTCATTATCCATGCCCAGTTTCTGCTTTAGATTTTCAATGAACATCAGGATGTTTTTGTGATCCGCTGTAACCTCAATGGTAGCAAATATCCTGTCATCTGTCCCGATTACTGGTTCCATTGCACATAAAGTATAACTCTTGCTATGGACATCCATTCCGATTTTTAGTATTCTTTTCATGTAAGTGGCCTCCTTTTGTATGCGGTAATCCCTGTTACCTTTGTTTTTCTCAAACTTTAGTATACGGGTAAATCCGCGTTGCTACAAATGTGGGGTCACTTCATATTATCTAAACGTTAATTTATCTACATATTTCCAGCCAGAAAGTCCTTCACCACCCCCAAAAATTCCCTTGTCATGTTATTAAGCTGTAAAAACGGCTCTCCTCTTGCTACAATGCCGTGAACATTCTGATATCCTGCCTTTTGGGCAATCTTCACTGCCCGGAACACATGGAAATTATTACTTACCACGCCTACAGAATCTGTTTCCTTGTCCAAGTATTCTGCCGAAAAAGTCAGATTTTGAAATGTATTTTTGGACTGATCCTCCTTGATGATCCGATCCTTGGAAATACCTTTGGCAGCCAGATAATCATACATCCCCTGAGCCTCGGATATATGCTCATCGGCCCCCTGCCCTCCGGATACAATAACATATGTGTCAGGATTACGGATCAGATAATCGATTGCAGCATCCAACCGATATTGTAATGCTTTGGAAGGTCCGCTCCTTTTCATCTGTGCCCCCAGAACTACCAGGTAATCCAGACCGTCCGGCGCTGCTTTAGAAAATCCGCTGATGATAAGTCCCTCTACAAACAAAAAAATACTTAGTCCTATGCAGACCAGCATCACAAATGTACGCCGGAACCAGCCCGGAAAACGCTCTGCCCAAATTCCTTTCTTTATCAATATAGATAAAAGAATCGCGCCACAGCCAAGCAACAGCCAGATAAAATAAAAATTGGTGCCATGTCCTACAAAAAATGCAATACACAAAAAATAACACAAACATAAAATTCCCAAAATCAGTAAAATCACATGCATACTACGTCTCCTTCCCTTCCTATTGTAACAGATGAAAAGAAGAAAATAATCCATTTAAATCAATTTTAAGAAAGCCTTAATCAATTTTAAGGACTGATCATAAATTTATAAATGTTTTATATATTTTTAATTTACAAGCTATTTCATGTCTAATATAATCCATATTAGCAAATCCTACTTCTATCTCTTATCTTTTTCATGTAGGAAAATCTTATGATCTGAATATCTCTATTCCAGAAGANTACCGGACATTGGCAATATAATATNCTTAACCGAGGAGCCGGGGGACGTGCTCTCACCCNAACCGAGAACNNTTCGGGGNAGGTGATTATTATGAGTACATATGAGGAAATGCAGATCTTACTTACAATTGCTTTACTTGTCGTTGCAATTCTAAACGTGANAAATAAGAAATAGCCGTCCTGACTTTGGAAGAGTAGACGGCTGTTTCTTAGCTTGATATAACGCCGGGTCGGGTGACGTGCACTCACCTNCCGGCTNNCTTGTTAAGCATATTATAATCAGTGTACAAAAATCTGTCAAACAAAAAATACCCNNTTTCCAAAATGCCAAAGNACTTTNTTCNGCACCGGAAATTATNACTGTATCCCACGATACACATTTAACTNATCCANTTTCTCCTGGNTNAGAAAATGGTTTCTTACCATACTGCGAAGCACCTGATCCGTGCGCAGCGCAGCAAGCTCACTGTTTACATCCGGTGAATACACGGAGGGTGCATTAGGCACTCCTGCCAGCACCGCAGCCTCATAATCTGCCAATTGTGACGGTTCTTTCCCGAAATATCCTTGAGCCGCGTCATAAATGCCATAATAACCGCTGCCAAAATAAATTGTGTTTACATATAATTCAAATATCTCTTCCTTACTGTATTTTCCCTCAATGGCAAATGCTGCAAACACCTCCGCTGCCTTCCGTGTTATTGTTTTTTCCTGCGTAAAAAGGAGATTCTTTGCAAGCTGCTGGGTAATGGTGCTTCCGCCTTCCTCAAAGGACATTTCCGTAATGTCTATCCACGCTGCCCGGCAGATTGCTGCTAAGTCAATTCCGTAATGCTTCATAAATCGGTGGTCTTCTACAGATAAAACCGCATTTATGTAAAAATCAGATAACTCCGAATAACTTGTAAAATGCTCTTTGCCACGGATCTCTTCCACCTTTTCTTCAATCGATACCTCGGCTATGGAGTCCCGGTACAATCCATATCCCTTCACTCCCCAAAATGTGCCGGCTACCAAAGCTATACAACATAGTGTCAGCAATACCATCCCTATCAGTTTCCGCATAAGCNGCCTNTTTTTCACGCCATTATCAGCTCCTTTCCTTCTCTTTCGTGACACTTTGTTTCCTCTATCGTACAATTTTGTAATAAGTCCGTGCCGTTACAAAATAGCTGATTCCATACACTGCCGCAAACAGAGTTGTTACCCCCAGCGCACAGTAAACCAGCAGTCTGTGATCAAACAATGACAGCACACCCATCAGACCTTCCACCATGAACATTCCCGCCACAGTATGGCCGCCCGCTCCCNCAAGTGNAAGTGCAAATACCAGCAAAATCTGTCTGCTCACTGTCCCTTTGATCTCCTTATCACTCATTCCTACCTTCTGCATAATCTCAAAATTATTTCTATCCTCATACCCTTCCGATATCTGCTTATAATACATAATCAAAATCAAACACATAAAGAAAATAAGACCAAATAATACCCCGATAAATAAGAGTCCTCCGTACATGGAAACCGTCTGTTCTCTGCCTTCCACACCACTTTCAATTTTAGTGAATCCGGATCGGCTCTGGCACCATTCACTAAACTCTGTCAGAAATTCTTCCTTTTCGCTGTCTGCACCGTCCAGAAGTATTCTCACATATTGGGTTTCACTGTTTAAAAAAGCCTCCATATCCTCTACACCGTTTTTTTCCGCCCACGCTCCGGCGCAGTAATCCCTCACATCCTGATTACGAACCACTATGAAATACTCTGCACCAAAATTATCTTCTTTCGCTTTCGGTGCCGGAAAGAACTCCGAAATTTCTTCCACGACCTTAAGCNCTCTTCCAAAAAAGTCTACGCTTGCATATCCAAAATCCCTGNCGCTACAATAAATTAGCACTTCGTCCTCTTNTAGAGANAGCTCCCGGCCGGCAACTTGATGATAGTCATCCAATGTCAAAAACTTTACATTAAAATCCTCCTGGTAANTACGCCTTNCCTCTTGCAGAATAAACCGATTTCCTTCTTTGTGNNTNGAAANCCCCAATTCCTCATAAATGTCCATACGGTTTATACTGTTTCCATNTTTGTCTTCCAGCAATTCCAGTTCTTCCAAAACCTCTTCCCGCGACACCTTATCCTCCCGATAATGAACAGTCAGATCATATGGAAAGCTAAAATGTAAGATGTTATCCATTCCCAGATAAAGTGAGACCGTGCATACAAGCGTGATAATCACCATAGTAGAAAAAATGCACAGGTTCGAAAGACTCGCTGCACTCTTTTTCATGCGGTAAAGCATTCCGGATATGGTAATAAAATTCTTCGGTTTGTAATAAATCTTTTTTCTTTTTTTGAGCATCTTAAGCAAAACAATACTGCCTGAAGTAAACAACAGGTATGTCCCTATGATTACTAGAAACACAGCAAGAAAAAAGTCTGTGAATATTGCACTGTTAAGCTCTGACCTTATGGAAATCCGATAACCGATACCAAGCGTCAAAACGCCCACCAATGCATAAAACAATAAAAACCGGGGCTCCTTTTCGCCTTTTTTGCTTCCGCTCATCAGTTCCACCGGCCTTGCCTTCCCCACACACCAGAGATCATGCGCAAAGTTAACAGCAAACACCCAAAAGAAAAAACTCAGCGTCTGTTCAAATGCTTTTGGGGAAAAAACGAATTCCACATCCGCCCTCATTCCGCTCATGCGCAGCAATATTAAAAACAAAAGTTTTGCCAGCACCAACCCCAGAGCAATACCTCCTGCTAAGGTAATCATATAGGTCAGGACCGTCTCAAAAAACATCATACTTCCGATATGTTTCTTCTCCAGCCCCAGAATATGATACAGTCCAAATTCTTTTTGACGCCTTTTTACCAGAAAGCTGTTGGCGTAAATCAAAAACAGAAAAAGAATAATTGCCAGCAGCACCCTTCCAATTTCCAGCATCATCCATGCATAGGCACTCCTGGGTAACGTTGCAATTAAATCATTGAGCAAAATGGAAGAAAATACAAAATAAGTAAACACAGAAAAAATGCATGCCGCAAAATACGGATAATACACACTTCCATTATGAACGATTCCTTTGATCGCCATAAACGGCAACAGCTTCAGCTTCTTCATACCTTATGCACCTCCGCTTCGCTTCTCTCTCCTTGCAGATTTCTACTCCCTGCATCGGTCTGCAGTACGGTCAGCGAATCCGATATCATTTTATACATCTCATCACTGGTCTGATTTCCTTTATAAATCTGATGAAAGACACAGCCGTCTTTGATAAAAAGAACCCGTGTGGCATGACTGGCCGCCTGAATGCTGTGAGTTACCATCAATATGGTCTGTCCCTCTTTATTTACCTCTCCAAACAATCTGAGCAGCTTTCCCGATGCCTTGGAATCCAAAGCGCCGGTTGGTTCATCGGCAAGAATGATATCCGGCTCCGTAATCAGCGCCCTGCACACTGCTGCACGCTGCTTTTGTCCTCCGGATACTTCATAAGGATATTTTTCCAAAATATCTGCTATTGCCAGTTTTTCCGCCAACGTTCTTAACTTGTCCGCCATTTTTCTGTGATCCTCACCCGCCAGTACAAGGGGCAGATAAATATTATCCCGCAGAGATAAAGAGTCCAGAAGATTGAAATCCTGAAAAACAAATCCTAAATGTTCTCTTCGAAACGCGCAGATCTCCCGATGCTTTATTTCTGATAAATCTTTTCCGTTTAAAAGCACCTGACCACTGGTCGCTTTATCCAAAGATGCAAGAATATTAAGGAGAGTTGTCTTTCCCGATCCGGACTCCCCCATAATCGCAACATATTCACCTTCCTCCACGGAAAAATTCACATTTGCAAGAGCCTGAACTTTAACGGCACCAAGTCTCGCGGTATATACTTTTTTAACATTTTTAACCTCTAAAAGCGACATATTCTCCTCCTTCCCTGAGTCNATGCCNATNTACNTNACTGATTATCTGCNGNCATCGACTCCTTTGTATNANTCTGATTATAAATAAAGAAGAAATGTCCTGCCATTCATCCGACTAACATTTCTCCCCCGCAATCTTACATTATTGTCACAAACCCAAAATAAACTAAATCTTCCTGTTCAAATCCCAATATTACTTTCGTTCCTTTTCCCAAAGAAGATTCCACCCTGATGGTGTGAGAAAGTCCTTTTAAGATCTGATGACTTAAATACAATCCGATACCTGTAGACTTTTGCCCGGCTCTCCCATTATATCCGGTAAAGCCTCTTTCAAAAATTCTGGGCAGATCGCTTTCCCNGATTCCAACNCCGGTNNCCGCTATGGTCAAATAAAAAACCCTTCCTTCCTTCGGATTTCCNTCCGCATCCGAACCGTAAACAGCTATGCCGCCCTGAGAAGTATATTTTAAGGCATTGGATAAAATCTGTTCAATCACAAAAGAAAGCCATTTCTCATCCGTTACTGCCCGAAGCTCAAACTCTTCCAATCGAAAGCTTAATCCACTGTGCAGAAACAAAACCGAATATTTTTGAACCGACCGGACCACCACGCTCCGAATATCACAGAACTTAAACAGCAGATCGGAAGAAATACTTTCCAGTCTTGCATAACAAAGCGCCATCTCGGCATATTGCTCAATCTTAAACAGTTCCTCCAGCTCCTTCTGATTACCTTCTTTACGGTCACTGCTCCTGTCCATATCCTGAAGCAGAAGACGCAGAGATGCAATAGGTGTCTTGATCTGGTGCGTCCACATCGTATAATAATCTGCCATATCCTTTTTCTTATGATCAAAGGCCGTATGCTGCTTCCTTTTTTCCCGTTCCTCATCCTCAAGCATCTGTTGGTAAAGCTTCTCCTGCTCATCCTTTGCTTCTGGAAGAAAATGTATCCTCTCCTCTTCTTTTTTAAGTGCAAGGGTCAGCGCAAGACAGCGCTTTCTGTAGCTAAGATAATCACCAATAGCAGCCAATACCCCAAAAAAGAGTGTAATCACCACCGCATACTGCATATTCCGATATGCCTGCTTATATTCATAAATAACAGCCATTGTAAAGAAAATAGAAATGACAAACAAATACCACAGCACATTCTTAAACTTTTTTCGGAAATAAGACCATGCAATCCGTCTCTCATATCTACTTTTCTGTTTTAAGTCACCCATTGCCAATTTGATATCCAACTCCCTTTTTGGTTTGTATAAAATTCTCTATACCGGCTTCTTCCAGCTTTTTACGCAGCCGGTTCATGTTCACCGTCAGTGTATTGTCATCCACAAAGTACTCATTATCCCACAAGCGTTTCATGATGATATCACGGCTCACTGTATTTCCTGTGTTCTCATAAAGAAGCTGCAAAATACGAAATTCATTTTTGGACAGTTCTATCTTTTTCCCTTCATAAAGAAGACTCATATCCGCCAGATTTAGAATAACCCCTGCATGCTCCATAATAGAAGACTGGTTTTGAAACGAATAGGTTCTGCGCAGGATCGCCTGAATCTTTGCCAAAAGCACCTCTAGATCAAAAGGCTTAGCAATAAAATCATCTGCTCCCATGTTCACTGCCATAACAATATTCATATTATCTGCTGCGGAAGAAACAAACATCACGGGAACCTGCGAAATTTTCCGAATTTCCCCGCACCAGTAATAACCATTATAATAAGGCAGTCCAATATCCAGAAGCACTAACTGGGGATCAAATGCAATAAATTGAGACAATATATTTTCAAAGTTTTCCACACACGCAGCCTCATATCCCCATCTGGATAAATATTTCTTGACCTGCTCCGAAATAGTTCTATCATCTTCAACGATCAATATTCGGTACATTCTTCAACTCCTTTTTCCATGATTGAATTTTATTTAACTTTATGATACCATAATTACCAAAATATACCAAATTCGACAGAAAATGCAGGCAGACAAATGAAACGGGAATATTTATCTCAAAACGTATACGAGGCGCTGCACGAGCGCCTTCATTTTATTTTTAAGGAATTTGATAACATCCTTATCTCTTTTTCCGGCGGGAAGGACAGCGGCCTTCTCCTGAATCTGGTACTAGATTTCCAAAAAAATTTCTATCCGGACAGACGGATTGGCGTTTTTCATCAGGATTTTGAAGCACAGTACAGCATGACCACAGAATATGTGGAACGCACCTTCCAGCGGATTGAAAAAGATGTGGAGCCGTACTGGGTCTGTCTTCCCATGGCAACCAGAACCGCTCTAAGCAGTTATGAAATGTACTGGTATCCGTGGGATGACACAAAGGAATCTGCATGGGTCCGCCCAATGCCAAAGCANNCCTATGTCATCAANCTTCAAAANAATCCCANNACNACNTANCGCTANCGCATGCATCAGGAGGATCTGGCAAANCAGTTCAGCCGNTGGTATCGNATTTCCCACGGCAATCGNAAAACNGTATGNCTTCTCGGAATCCGTGCGGATGAATCNCTCCAACGATACAGCGGCTTTCTGAATCGTAAAAACGGATATCAAAATACCTGTTGGATCAGTAATCAGTTTAAAAATGTATGGTGTGCCTCCCCTATGTATGACTGGTCTATTCGTGATGTGTGGCATGCCAATTATCTNTTTCAATATGACTACAACAANCTCTATGATCTATACTATATGGCGGGCTTAAAACCGGAGCAGATGCGCGTTGCCTCTCCTTTCAATGATTATGCCAAGGACAGTTTAAATTTATACCGTGTCATTGATCCGGAAATCTGGGTCAAACTGGTAGGGCGGGTGCGGGGCGCTAACTTTACCTCCCTGTATGGCAAAACAAAGGCATTGGGCTACAAAAGCATTACGCTTCCCGAAGGACACACCTGGGAATCTTATACCCGCTTTCTACTGGCTACCCTCCCCGCCAGACTCCGCCAGAACTATATCAAAAAGTTCCAGACCTCTATTCATTTCTGGCACAATGTTGGCGGCGGGCTGGAAGAGGAAACCATTCAGGAGCTGGAAGAACACGGCTATAATATCCGCCGTAACGGTGTTTCCAACTACACCCTAATGAAGAATTCCCGGATTGTATTTGTTGGGAAAATCCCCGATCACACCGATGATATTAAATCAACAAAGGATATTCCCAGTTGGAAACGTATGTGCTTTTGCATCTTAAAAAATGATCATATCTGCCGTTTTATGGGATTTGGTCCGACCAGAGATCAACAAAAAAATATTACTTTGTTAAAGCAGAAATACAATAATCTGCTGGAAAGACGTGAGCAAAATGGAATATAGCAGCCCTGTTTACAACATCATTCCCGTTCCAATCGAAAAAATTGAACCCAACACTTACAATCCGAATTCCGTTGCACCTCCAGAGCTGTCCCTGTTATATGACAGTATTAAAGAAGATGGTTATACTATGCCTATTGTATGCTATTACGACAAGAACCGGGATGTCTACATCATCGTTGATGGGTTTCATCGCTACCGCATTATGAAAGAGCATCCGGATATCTATGACCGGGAAGGCGGTGTACTGCCCGTTTCTGTTATTCACAAACCGCTGGACTGCCGCATGGCAAGCACCATCCGACACAACCGCGCACGAGGTTCCCATGATGTAGATCTTATGAGCAACATTGTTATGGAATTACATGAACTGGGGCGGTCGGATGCATGGATTTCCAAGCATCTAGGCATGGACAAGGATGAAATCCTGCGTTTAAAACAGATTACAGGACTTACTGCATTATTTAAGGATGTTAATTTCGGAAAGGCCTGGAAAGCTGTTGAAAATGATCTGATCGATTAAAAAGTGCTGTTGCACCGGCAGTTTATTCTGCCTTCGCAACAGCACTTTTTATTCATAAACTAATCAATTCTCTTATTACGCTTAAAGACAGTTACTGCTCTGCGCCGTCAATTTCCTTCCAGTTCTGTTCAATCTTGGTAATCGTATCCTCTTTGCTTGCACTTCCTTCCACATAGGACTGGAAGCTTTCACCAAAGGACTGCCAGAAAGCATCTGTAGAGTAAGTGGTTCCGATATTGCCGGCTCCGTTTGCTGCCATATCTTCCATGGAGATTTTTACCATTTCGCTGGAATATACTCCGTTTGTATCTACAGCAGGTACCGAACCAAGATTTGCCAGCCATTCCTTACCAAAATCTGATGTAAACCACCAGTTAATAAAGTCAAGAACTGCCTGCAGATTCTCTGAATCCTTATTTACACGAAGTGCCTGGCTTGCACCTGCTGCGATCTGACACTGCGCCGGATCATTACTTACCGGATATCCTCCATAATTGATGTTCATGTCCGGATTAATTGCAAGCAGAGATGCTTCCGCCCAAGGACCCATACCAAGACCCATAGCTGCCTTTCCAGTAGCAAGCTGTGCCTGTGCTGTAGCAAGATCTGATTCCAAAGGCTTAGATTCACAGTTTGCCTTTACAATATCTACAAACTGGAACATATTATCCTTCATCATTTCATGATTGTTCAGGGAATCATTTCCCTGTTCCATATCCGTTACAAATGCAGCATAGTTATCTACTGATTCTGTAAGGAACGGGATCAGACTCTGCTTAAATACCCACCATTCTGCATAACCGCATGCGAAAGGCTGAATCCCTGCTGCCTGAAGCTTTTCACAGCAATCAACCAGTTCATCTAATGTCTTTGGCAGAGAAGTAACGCCTGCCTGATCAAGACAATCCTGATTATAAATAATTCCATACTGCTCTCCAACGAAATGGAATGCATAACAGCCATTTCCTGAATCGTCTACGAAAGAAGCCTGAAGTGCCGGAAGAAGCGCTTCCTGAACAGGCTGGCCCGACAAATCATAGGAATATTCCTTATAAATTTCAATTTCCTTGCCCGCTGTTGAAGCAAAGATATCCGGACACTCACCGGCATTCAGCTTTGCTTTCAGCATGGTCGGATAGTCATTCTGAGTGGTCTCATAGTTGATGGTAACATTAGGTTTTACATTTTTGTACTCAGCAATCAATTCATTGATGAAATCCGCATACTCCGGGCTGCTGATAAACATATAAATCTCAGCCTCTTCGTCGCCGGATGCATCAGAAGATACATCAGCAGAAGCATCAGAAGTGCTGCTTTCTGCCTGAGCCGGTGCTTCCTGTCCGGCTGCATCACCGGTACTATCTGAGTTTCCGCTGCCACAGCCTGTCAGCATGGTGCCGACCAAAGCTGCACATAATAATGTTGCAAGTAATTTCNTTTTCATATATTCTCTCCTTTTTTTATAATAGGCGTTTTGTCAAACGCAAAAAACCNCAAAATTTTTCCTTATCCNTTCACTGCTCCTGCTACGACANCTTCTACAATATACTTCTGAAGGAAAATNNAGACNATCACAGAAGGCAGAAGTGCAAGCGCCATTNATGCCATGGCGNAANGCCACTGGGTATTAAACTGTCCGACAAAACTATATGCAGAAAGCACCAGCGTCTTTGTGTCGTTAGACCCATTGACCATAAGCAGCGGAAGCAGAAAGTCATTCCAGATCCACATCACATCAATAACAATAACCGTAAAGGTCACGGACTTCAGCAGCGGGAAAATCACCAGCCGGTATGTCTTGAAAGTACTTGCGCCATCCATAAATGCGCTTTCATCGATTTCTGCCGGAATAGTCTTCATAAAATTATAAAAAATGAAAGTTGCCATGGGAACACCAAATCCCCAGTACTGAATTCCCAAACCAATCTTGCTTCCCGAAAAGTGCAGTGTCGTCATCAGCTTTAACAGCGGTATCATGATCGTCTGAAACGGGATCAACATCGGTGTCGTGATGATCGCTTTTGCTATTTGGGTATATCTGTTTTTCTTTCGATCCATGATATAAGCGGCCAGAGAAGAGAAAACAACAATTCCCAAGATGCCGATAACTGTAATGACAAGCGTATTGAAAAACAGCTTTCCATAATTCATCTTGTCAATTACATATGTAAGGTTCCCCCACTCCGGCTTGCTCGGCAGCTTGATAACATCCATGACTACCTCGCCAAACGGCTTCACCGCATTAATACACATCAGGAAAATCGGATACACATAAACAAGTGCCAGCAGTACCATGAAAATAATCAATATCGCTTTTTTTATTTTTCTTTTCTGCGTTAATTTCATTCTGCTCCGCCTTTCTTTTTCTTTGCAGTGTCTCCTTCTTCCCTATCCATGAGCTTCATGACAACCTGCGTGATAATAAGTACAATTATAAAAAAGACGATAGCCTTCGCGGAACCAAGACCATAATTATTCTTCTGAAAAGCTTCCCTGTAAATGTCCATAGTGGCACTGTATGTCGCATCTCCCGGTCCGCCCTTTGTCAAAGCCAAAATAATATCAAACACCTTAAGCGAATTGGTGAGCGATAAAAAGATACAAGTAACAATCGATGGTTTTAATAGAGGAAGCGTTACCATAAAAAACCTTTTAAATCCTCCGGCTCCGTCAATTGTTGCTGCTTCCAGCACATCCAGCGGAACTGCCTGAAGCCCTGCTATATATAACACAATATAAAAACCAAGAGACTGCCATACTCCCACAAAAACCACGGAATAAAATGCAAGCTTACTGCTTCCAAGCCAGCTCCAGTTCAAAAATCCTATAGAAGTCTTTTCGTATAACGCCGCAAATCCCTGAGAAAAGATAAATTTCCAAATAAAACCTACAATCGTCATGCTCATGATGTATGGAATAAAGAACATACTACGGATTACGCTGACACCCCGGAATTTCTTTGTTAACGCTGATGCGATCGCCAATGCAAGAACATTGGAAAGAAGCATGAACAATACCGTATACTTCATAGTGAATCCCATGCTGGTCAAAAATCCAGATGCACTGCCAAACAGCGTTTTATAATTTTCAATACCGATAAAAACCGGTTCCTTTGCAATTCCGTTCCACTTCGTCAGGGAATAATAAATACCCGTTAAAAAAGGGATATAAAAGATAACACAGACCAGAAAAATAGCCGGTATGGTAAAGACAACACTGTCAAAATACTCCTTTTTCTTTCTTCCCATTTCGCTCTCCGTTCCTCAAAAATTTATTAAAATATATTGTAATTAGATTTACCCGGAAAAAAAATGGAATTTTCGAAACAGATTGTTGTAATATTTTTCTTGTTCCACTTTTTTTCTTCCTTTTCTTTTTGTAATATTGTATAGTTATTTCAGGCACAAGAGACAATTATTTGTTACTTTTTTACTTCTGGGTACTAAACAATTAACTATGAAAAATAAATTTGCTCATTTCATAAATCGCATTCCCATGCGGATACAATTATCCTTTTTAATGTTCATTATTGTCACCGTCACCGTATTTACGCTGGTGTACCGCAACTTTACTTCCATCCGCGACCTGACAATTACCGACCAGTTTTTCCTTTCCTCCAGCCTTCTTGAACTCGAAATGGAAAATCTGGATCATTATATTGCCGAGTTGGCCAACTTCTGCGTTCAACCTTACTATGATTTAACCTTTACCCGTATCATTAATCAGCAGACTCCTGTATCAGCGGAACAGCTTGATTACGCAAAACAACAGCTTTTTTATTACTACTATACCCGCAATGACATACAGGAATACGAATTATATCTGATCAATCAGGATATTTCCATCGGCCGGACGGAAAATCAGGAACATATCAGCCTCCAAAACACACCCGGCTTTGACACCAAAGCTGCTGCTTTTCTGTGCTCCGAAAGCCCCATGCACCATTCCATCCTGTCCTGCCCAAAACCAAATTCCTTTTTTACCTATTATCATTCCTTGTTTCAAGTAAAAGGACAGGTGCAGCAGGCAATTGTCCGGCTGCAGATTAATACCACTTATCTGAATCAGATATTGAAAAATCATATCGGCAGCGATAATGTCCTTGTGATTTTGAATGATCAAAATGAATTTATTTACTCCAACGACACCTCACTTTTTTCGGCAGAAAATACTATTTCTGACATTTTAAATACGGTAAGTGTCTCAAAAAACGGTGTCAAAACCGTACGGATACATGGCGAAAGCTACCTGCTGGTGCATGCTAAAAGCTCAAAAATGGGAATGCAGCTGATCAACTTTATACCGCTTTCCTATATTGATTCCAAACTTGGCAGCGCTTCTTCACACATGTTTGTAAACGGCTTTTTATTATGGCTTATTGCTGTTTTTGCCATTTATTTATTTTCCCATCTGCTTGCTCTCCCTTTGAAATTGCTGTCTGCGAGAATGCAGACTGCGGGGAACGGAGATTTTCACACCTTTCCGGAGATGCATGGAAGCACGGAAATTGCCGAACTATCCGGCAGCTTTAATTCCATGCTCCTTCACATCGAGCAATTGATTCAGCAGAATTATATTGCGGAAATCAGTGAAAAAAATGCAAAGCTTACTGCCTTAGAAGCACAGCTAAATCCCCATTTCCTGTATAATACGCTGCAGGTTATATCTACGGAGGCACTTATCAATGACCAGCCCAAAATTCACCAGATGATAACCGGTTTGGCTGCAAATCTCCGCTATACGATCAAGGCAGGTGATTTGGTTCCTTTAAAAGATGAGCTGAAATATTTGTCGGACTATGTCTATCTGCAACAGATGCGAATGGAAAATTCTCTGCTTTTTGAAATGAATCTGGATCCCGGTCTGGAAGATTACCTGATTCCCAAAATCAGCCTTCAGGCCCTCGTTGAAAACTCAATCATTCACGGAAAAAGCAGCACCAAAGAATCCATCCATATCAGTGTCAGCATCAAAAAGCTTCCTGATAAAAAGCTGCAGATCAGTGTTCTGGATAACGGATGCGGTATTTCAAAACAGCAACAGGAAAAGCTCCAGCAGGATTTTCATACGGCAATGACTGCTAGAAATCCGGGTGGAATCGGACTTGCCAATTTATACGTCAGGCTGCATCTTTTATATGATGCACCTGCAGATTTACAAATATATTCACAGGAAGATCAATATACTAATATTGTTCTTACCCTTCCCTGTATCAATTAAAGGAGATTTTACCATGTACAAATCGTTAATTATTGACGACGAAAAAGCCGTGCAGATTGCGATCAGCAAATTGGGAAAATGGGGATATTACCACATAAGTCCGCCTGAAACCGCAAGCAATGGAGCCCAGGGGCTGAAAATTATGCATGAAATTCATCCTTCTATTGTATTTGTAGACATGAATATGCCTGTTATGGACGGATGCAGTTTTCTTACAACTGCATCCAAAGAGTTTCCTGACTGTAAATTTATTGTTGTGAGCGGTTATGACAGCTTTTCTTATGTTCATCAGGCCCTGCTCTGCGGAGCCATTGATTACCTGCTCAAGCCCATAGAAGAGAAATCGCTGAATGCCGCTATTGAAAAAGCGCTTTCTCAACTTGCCCCTGACAATGACTTATCTGTCGATACAAATTCTATGGTCGAGCTTTCTCAAAATGATATTGCACAAAATATCCGGGATTATATTGAAAAGAATTACTGCCAGAACTTTAAAATATCTGTTTTTGAAGAAAAGTACCATTTCTCCTCCGCCTACCTGACAAAGATTTTTCGTTCTGTTTATGGATATTCCATTTATGAATATGTCATGAAGCTCCGCATGGAACGCGCGAAAGAACTGCTCGAAAATCCGGATATAAAAATACTTGATATTTCGGAACGCCTTGGTTATGCGGATAATCATTATTTTAGCAAGGCATTCAAAAAATATTACCATATTTCTCCCAGCCAATACCGCAGTGATTATCTGCAAAAACAGGAATCCTAAAATTTATATTTTACAGAGATTTTTCTTTGTAAGCAAAAATCTTGAAAATGATATGCTCCTCATAGAACAGATATTGGAAATATCCTAAATCAATCCTATGAGGAGCACTTTTTCCTTCACAATCTTAATTTTCTCTGCTCCAGTCTACGTCATACTCCTTTTTTACAGAAAATTGCGTCAGCCTGCCGTCATTATCAAATCCCATAAAATAGTCATAGTCCGACATGGAAGCAGGTGAAAACCACATATTCTCATCACCGGTAAAGTCTGGAAATACTTCTCCCGCCNTTTCNCNGGAAAGTTCTGTAAGCGGTATTCCATTAAACGAAATTCTCCCCAACTCCGATTCGTCATGCTCGTAAATCAGAGAAAAATCCATGTAAGCAATTACTGCATCCTTCATTTTAATATTTCCAGCATCCTTCATTTTGTTAATTCCTGCATCCGTAACCAAAGAAATATTTATCGAAATGCCATCCGTAATCCGAACAGTTCCACCAGTATAATAGGCATTCCCCTCCAGTTCCATTTCCGGATCAACCTCATACGTTGTGNTCTNATAATCTTNTGACATTTCGGAAAATGNAACTTGAAANCCTTTATCCAACAAAGTCTGTATCGTGGTTTCTCCTATCAGAATCTCACTGCCATCAATCGTAACNGGATATAGCAGATCAGTCNNCTCCTCNTCTNCANTGCGCTCCCGCTTTTCTGCTGAACATCCTNTCACTGCNAAAATANAGAATGCCAATAACACTCCTANAATACACCNTCGTTTCCGTACTCTTTTCATTTTGCTTCNCCTGTCCTTTCGTAATTTGCTTATTTTACCACAAATTTTACATTGCTTAAAGAACTGTAAAAATGCGGGCAGAAAAAAACCCCGACTCTTCGGGGTTATAAAAGGCGCAGACCGGATTTGAACCGGTGGATACTGGTGTTGCAGACCATTGCCTTACCACTTGGCTACTGCGCCATATTACAATTATGATTATAACAAAACAGTAAATTACAGTCAATTCAATATTAGCCGTAATCTACCGCCCTAATGACTCCGACGGGAATCGAACCCGTGTTACCGCCGTGAAAGGGCGATGTCTTAACCGCTTGACCACGGAGCCGTATTTCTTCTTCCTGCTTCTTACAGGGAAAAACGACTCTGTCGTTTTTCTAAGACATGATTAGATTTCGTTTTGTCTGGTCTTTTCAGACCTTACGAAATCTTCTTGTCCTTAGCTCCCCGAGTAGGGCTCGAACCTACAACAACTCGGTTAACAGCCGAGTGCTCTACCATTGAGCTATCGAGGAAAGGAGTTCGACTTTGTCGAACTCTTAGAGAACCTGCGGTTCTCCATCCGACAAAATCTACTTTTGCGTATACTCTGCCGGACTCTCAGGGAACCTGCGGTTCTCCGCCCGGCAAAATCTACTTTACATATATATCTTTTGAAGGTCGTGCCTTCAAAACCGAACACCAAGCTTCGTATCGGACATCTTTAAGACTTTCTCCAGGCCGTCTCTGACCTGTCCTGGTCAAGCTTCCGGTCTATTAGTACCTGTCAGCTGAACATATCTCTATGCTTACACCCCAGGCCTATCTACCTCGTACTCTCCAAGGGACCTTCGTCTTACAACACGGATATCTCATCTTGAGGGGGGCTTCACGCTTAGATGCCTTCAGCGTTTATCCCCTCCGGACTTGGCTACTCTGCCGTGGGACTGGTTCCCAACAGATGCACCAGCGGTCCGTCCATC
>WFLX010151319.1_pt1 | contig 18194 bp, 18 predicted proteins | sample 4967041 | NCBI WGS metagenome assembly WFLX01 (sample SAMN12857096, study PRJNA449069) | gut metagenome | isolation source: stool from male and female vole | host: Microtus ochrogaster | place: USA:Florida | collected 2017 | reverse complement strand
CGTGGAGAAAGCAGTTTACCGGGATTATCTGAAAAAGGTCTGGGGATATTTTCTGGTAAATTAACGCAATATAAAAACTGCACAGGGAGAAACTATGTGGGATATACTTTTGGTAATAGCATGCGTTATTGTAATGGTGATGCTATGGTGGATATTGTATGATAGCAACCGTTTTGTTATTAGTCAGTATGAAATTGCAGATAAAAGAATAAAGAAGGGCTGCCGGATGGTGATGCTGGCAGACCTTCATAACAAGTGTTACGGAAAAAATAACGAGCGGTTGCTGCGTGCTGTCAGAGAGTGCAAGCCGGATTTTATTATGGTAGCGGGGGATATCCCCACGGCAAAGCCGGGAAAAAGTCTGGATGTGGCAGTCAGTTTTATGGAGGAATTGGCAAAGGAATATCCGGTGTATTACGGCAACGGTAATCATGAGCATCGCATGAAATTATATCCCAGAACTTATGGAGATATGGCAGAAAGATACGATGAAGCTTTGAAAAAATGCGGTATCAGGCCTCTGGTGAATGAACATATAGCCCTTGCAGAGTATGGCATTATGGTCTATGGGGCGGAAATTGATAAATTGTATTATAAGCGTTTTAGGATATGGCCCATGGGTGAAGAGTATCTGGGGAGTATTCTTGGAAATCCTTCGGAAGAACAATATAATATATTGATTGCCCATAATCCGGATTATTTTAAGCAGTATGCCGCATGGGGAGCGGATTTGGTGCTGTCCGGTCATGTTCATGGGGGAATTATAAGAATCCCTTTTTTAAAGAAAGGGGTGGCATCCCCCGCCATTCGTCTGTTTCCCCAATATACCGGAGGTATTTACAGAGAGGACAAGTCCGTTATGGTACTGAGCAGGGGGCTTGGTATGCACACCATTCCCGTCCGCCTTTTTAATCCAGGGGAAGTGGCAGTGATAGATTTGGTGTCCAATTCATGAGTTAAATTTGCATTTTGTCCAAAAAACTGCTATAATACCATTCGTGCGAGGAGTGTAAGTATGGCGATACCGGTAAAATTGGAAGCATTTGAAGGGCCTTTGGATCTTCTGCTTCATCTGATTGAGAAAAACAAAATAGACATTAATGATAACACCATTGTGGAAATTACGGCTCAATACCTTGACTATATCAAGCAGATGCAGGAGAGGGACATGAACATCATGNGNGAGTNTCTGGTGATGGCGGCTANTCTGGTGGACATTAAGTGCAAGATGCTTCTGCCCAGAGAAGTGAACGAAGAGGGAGAGGAAGAAGACCCGAGAGCGGAATTGGTACAAAAGCTGTTGGAGTACAAGCTTTACAAATATATGTCCTTTGAACTGCGGGACAGGCAGGTGGNTGCGGCGAGGAATCTCNACAGAGAGCAGAAACTTCCGGANGAAGTGGCNGCGTACCNNCAGCCTATTGATTATGCGGANTTAATCGGGGNTATGAATTTAAGCAAGCTTCAGGATATCTTTAAGTCCATTGTGAAAAAACAGNNGGACAAGATTGACCCCATTCGAAGCAAATACGGCAATATCGAGAAGGATGAGATTGACATGGAGGTCAAAACCCTCTACGTGGCTGCATATGCCAGAGAACATAAAATTTTTAGTTTCCGCAAGCTGTTGGAAAAGCAGAGGAGCAAAATGGAAATCATTGTGACTTTTCTGATTATTTTGGAGCTGATGAAGACAGGGGACATCGTAATCAGTCAGGANGAGNTTTTTGACGACATTNTGATNACNTCNAATGTGGCATAAGNTTTGNAAGGNATGGCAGGNNAAAAGGAAAGCAAGAAGAGGATAAAGAAAACTATGGATAGAACAAAGGCGGAGGCGGTGTTGGAAGCGGTGCTGTTTACCATGGGAGAATCCGTGGAGGTGAGCAGGCTTGCCGCCGTGATAGAAGAGGATGTAAAGACCACCAGACAGATTTTAGAACAGATGGAAAAGCGCTATGAACAGGAGGACAGAGGTATTACCCTGACATGGTTTGACAATGCAGTACAGCTTTGTACCAAGGCGGATATGTACGAATATCTGATTAAGATTGCCAAGGCGCCCAGAAAGATGACCCTTACGGATACGGTGCTTGAGACACTTTCCATCATTGCGTACAAACAGCCCGTCACCAGAATCGAGGTGGAAAGCGTGCGCGGAGTCAGCTGTGACCATGCTATCAACAAGCTTTTGGAATATGACCTGATTACGGAGCTGGGACGGCTGGATGCGCCGGGGAGACCGCTCTTGTTTGGTACCACGGAGCAGTTTCTGCGCTGCTTTGGGGTAAAAAGTCTTGAGGAGCTGCCCAAGGTGAATCCGGTTCAGGTGGAAGAATTTAAGCAGCAGGCGGAGGAAGAGATTCAGCTCCAGCTGGATGTGTGACAAAAGAATCAGTGAAACGCCCTGTATGAGAATAAGAATAATTTGATACAAGAGCCTCATATATTGTTAAAAAGCCGGAAAGAATGAGAATGCGAATCAGGATGTTTGGGCAGAGGACAATAAGGGGCTTTTTTTGCGGGCTTTTTGGGGCAGCAGGGATATGTGCATTAGCGGTGCTCATCAGTGCGACGGTGCAGAGAAGTAAATGGACGATGGAGCCTGACAATGGAGTAGTGCAGAGGAGTAAATGGACGGTGATGCTTGACAATGGGTCAGCACGGACCAATGAATGGGCAGCAGTACAGGGACAGACGCAGGAGGAGCTGTCCTTATATGCAACAGCGGCAGTATTGATAGATGCGGATTCCGGCAGGGTGCTTTATGGCAAAAATGAAGATACGGCACTTGCCATGGCCAGCACTACTAAAATCATGACCTGTATCACGGTGCTGGAGCATGTGGAGGATTTAGGCGAGATGCTGACAGTTTCCTCCTATGCAGCCAGCATGCCCAAGGTAAAGCTGTACATAAAAAAAGGGGAACAGTACCAAGTGAGAGAACTATTGTTTTCCCTGATGTTAGAATCACACAATGATTCTGCAGTGGCGCTTGCAGAGTATGTGGGCAAGAGGTATTTGTCAGAGGAACTGAAAAATAAAGACACGGCGGATTTTACGGTGGAGGAGAGCAAACAGGCGGTGGCGGCGTTTGCAGCCTTGATGAATGGGAAGGCGGATACGCTTGGGTGTCAGGATACCTATTTTATTACGCCAAACGGATTGGATGCCACAGAGACTGTAACATTTGACAATGGGGAGAGCGCCTTGAAAGAGCATCACACTACGGCGACTGACCTTGCGAGGATAATGGCATACTGCATTACCGAGTCCTCCAAGCGGGATTTATTTCTGGAAATTACAAGGACGGCGTCCTACAGTTTTTATCGAAACAAGAGGAACTTTACCTGTAACAATCATAACTCCTTTCTGGGTATGATGGAGGGGGCCTTAAGCGGCAAAACAGGTTTTACTAATAAAGCGGGATATTGTTATGTGGGAGCGCTTCGCAGGGATGAACGCACATTTATTGTGGCGCTTTTGGGCTGCGGCTGGCCCAATAATAAGTCTTATAAGTGGAGCGATACCAGAGAACTTATGGAGTATGGTCTTAAGCATTATGAATATCGGGAATTTTCACCCGAAGTGACATGGGGCAGCCTCTATGTGGCAAACGGCGCCGCAAGAGATGGAAATCCTTATCATTCCGTAAGCATTCCTATTGTCAGAAAGGAAAAAGAGGAGCCCATCCGGCTGTTGGTCAGTGAGGGAGAGAATGTGATAGCAAAACTAGACTGTCCGAAAAGCCTGCCGGCACCTGTAACAGAGGGAAGTAAGGTGGGAAAGATTTCCTATTATCTGATTGATAAAAGCGGAGAGGAGCGTTATCTTAGGGAAGAGGGATTATATACAGGTGAGAGCATTGCCCAAAAAGACTTTTCTTTTGTGATGATGTATGTATTTCAACAATATATTTTTTAATGAAAAATGGAAAAATTGTAAAAAAATGCAATTCGTTCTTTGCGAGTTGCATTTTTTATGTTATACTGTTTGGGTTAGGATATATTATCTATTTATTATAAACGGAGGGCAGAAAGCATGAGTACTACTTCAAAAGCGAGCCAAAGAATAGCAGCTTTGCTCGATGACAACAGTTTCGTTGAAATCGGCGGTCTTGTGACGGCAAGAACTACTGACTTCAATCAGAAACCAACAGAANCTCCTTCAGACGGCNTTATCACCGGCTATGGAGTGATTNACGNTAATCTTGTGTANGTGNACAGTCAGGATGCTTCCGTACTCGGCGGCACTATCGGCGAGATGCATGCAAAGAAGATTACAGGCCTCTATGATTTGGCCATGAAGATGGGAGCGCCGGTTATCGGACTGTTAGACTGCGCCGGTCTCAGACTTCAGGAGGCAACGGATGCCCTTGCGGCATTTGGCGGAATCTATGCAAAACAGGTAATGGCATCTGGTGTGATTCCTCAGATTACGGCAATCTTTGGAACCTGTGGAGGCGGACTTGCACTGTTTCCTACGATGACCGACTTTACCTTTATGGAGGAGAAGAATGCCAAGCTCTTTGTCAATGCGCCCAATGCATTGGATGGCAATGTTATTACGAAAAACGACACCTCCTCGGCAAAATTCCAGGCGCAGGAGAGCGGCATTGTGGATGTGGTGGCTGACGAGGCTTCCATTCTGGGCAAGATTAGGGAGCTTATCGGTTTCCTGCCCGCCAACAATGAGGACTGCGCAAGCTTTGAAGAATGTAATGATGATTTGAACCGTGTGAATCCGGAGATTGCAAACTGTGTGGGCGATACCTCCATCGCGCTTTCCATTCTTGCAGATGACAACAATTTCTTTGAAGTGAAGTCAGAGTATGCAAAAGAGATGGTGACCGGCTTTATCAAGTTAAATGGAGCAACTGTGGGCGCTGTGGCAAATCGCAGCGAGGTTTGTGATGAGGCAGGCAAAGTGGTGGAGAAGTTTGACGGCGTACTTACTGCAAAGGGCAGTGAGAAAGCAGCAGATTTCGTAAACTTCTGTGATGCATTCGGCATCCCTGTGCTGACACTTACCAATGTGAAGGGTTATGAGGCTACCGTATGTTCCGAGAAAAGAATCGCAAAGGCAGTGGCAAAGCTTACTTATGCGTTTGCAAATGCTACTGTTCCCAAGGTTAATGTAGTGGTTGGAAAAGCTTACGGCACCGCATATGTGGCAATGAACTCCAAGTCTGTGGGCGCAGACATCACTATTGCATGGCCTGATGCACAGATTGGAACCATGGACAGCAAGCTTGCCGCAAAGATTATGTATGACGGACAGGGCGCTGATGTGATTGAACAGAAAGCGGCTGAATACGAAACGTTGGCATTAAATGTCACAAGCGCTGCCAAGAGAGGATATGTGGACCAGATTGTAGATGCAGCAGATACCAGAAAGTATGTAATCGGCGCATTTGAAATGCTGTTCACAAAACGCGAGGACCGTCCTGCAAAAAAGCATGGAACCGTCTAGAAAGGGTGATTATAGGATGAAGAAATTTTTAACTTTATTAGGCGTAATTACCTGCGTTTTTGGATTGACGGCTTGTGGAAGTGAAGAGAAGCTGACAGCGCATGAACAGGAAAAGGTGGATTCGGCAAAAAAACGTGCCGTTGAGGAAGTCCTGCCTACTTTTGAATTGTTCATGAATGATGAGAATCTGAAACTTGGCGATTACACTATTGATGAGTATACCAGCGAAGAGATTGAGCACTTGGTTTCTGGTAACTATGGTTTTAAAACAGACGGATATGCCTTTCTCGGTGCAACAAGTTCTTTCCGTTCTGCTCAGAAATCTGTGGGCAGAATCACAAAGAGTCCTGCTGCAGATTCTTCCGATGTGCATGCTAAGATTGACGGCAATCAGATTATCATAACTTTTCAAGTAGAGGGTGAGAAAAAGGATGCAGAGGCAGAAATTATTTTTACCAATGATATGTTTCTGACCCTAGAATCGGCAGCATTAAATCCCATCTCTTCTTTTGGGGAAATGATGACGAAAGCGGCATTGAATACCGTGATCGGTATGGGAACCGTGTTTGCAGTGTTGATTGTAATCAGCATTATCATATCCTGGTTTGCCATTATTCCCAAGATGCAGGCGGCTTTCTCCAAGAAGAAGGAAACAAGTGCTTCCAGCGTTGATAATGCAGTGGCACAGATTGCACAGCAGGAACAGACAGTCGATGCAGCAGACGATTTGGAGCTGGTGGCGGTTATAGCGGCAGCGATAGCAGCCAGCGAAGGCGCTTCTTCCACGGATGGTTTTGTGGTTCGGTCTATCCGCAGGAGAGCAGTGTGATTTATTAATTGATGTATGATAGAAATTAAAGAATATCTAAGGCGTAAGCTTTATAGTATGGAGGATAAAGAAATGAAGAATTATACCATTACCGTAAACGGAAATGTATATGATGTAGTAGTGGAAGAGGGTGCTTCTAGCGGCGCTCCCGTGGCAGCGAAGGCTCCTGCAGCACCGAAGGCTGCACCTAAGGCAGCTCCGGCACCTGCAGCAGCATCTGGTGCAGCAGGCAGCGTAAAGATTGAAGCCGGCGCAGCAGGCAAGGTATTTAAGATTGAAGCAGCTGTCGGTCAGGCAGTTAAGGCAGGAGATCCTGTAGTAATCGTGGAAGCCATGAAGATGGAAATTCCCGTAGTAGCACCTCAGGATGGTACTGTAGCAAGCATCAATGTAGCAGTAGGTGATGCTGTGGAAGCCGGTGCTTTGCTTGCAACATTAAATTAAAAACAAGCAAATCACAACAGGAGGTCAACAAATGGATTATATAGGTTCAACGCTAAACAACCTGATTCATCAGACAGCGTTCTTCAACCTGACTTGGGGAAACTATCTCATGATATTGGTTGCATGCTTTTTCCTTTATTTAGCTATCCGCCATGAGTTTGAGCCATTACTCTTACTTCCCATTGCATTCGGTATGCTGCTTGTAAATATCTATCCTGATATTATGCTGCATCCGGAAGATGCTGCGAACGGCGCAGGCGGATTATTGTATTATTTTTATAAGTTAGACGAGCTGGCAATTCTGCCATCCCTGATTTTTATGGGTGTAGGCGCTATGACGGACTTTGGCCCGTTGATTGCAAATCCCAAGAGCTTCCTTTTGGGGGCAGCGGCGCAGTTTGGTATTTTTGCCGCTTACTTTGGAGCAATTCTCCTTGGATTTAATGATATGGCGGCAGCAGCAATCTCCATTATCGGCGGTGCAGACGGTCCTACCTCTATTTTCCTGGCAGGCAAGCTGGGACAGACGGCAATCTTAGGACCTATTGCAGTGGCGGCATATTCTTATATGTCATTGGTGCCTATTATTCAGCCGCCCTTTATGAAACTCTTTACTAGTGAGAAAGAGCGTAAGATTAAAATGGGACAGCTTCGTCCTGTATCCAAATTGGAGAAGATTTTGTTCCCCATTGTCGTTACCATTGTGGTATGCTTGGTTCTTCCTACTACGGCTCCCTTGGTTGGTATGCTGATGCTGGGAAATCTGTTCAGGGAATCCGGCGTAGTAAGACAGCTTCAGGAGACGGCATCCAATGCCATGATGTATATTGTGGTTATCTTGCTTGGAACTTCCGTAGGTGCTACCACCAGCGCAGAGGCGTTCTTGAATCTTGACACCTTGAAGATTGTAGGACTTGGTCTTGCGGCATTTGTTTTCGGAACCATTGCAGGCGTAGTTTTCGGAAAGCTGATGTGCTGGGCAACAAAGGGCAAGGTGAACCCCCTTATTGGTTCCGCAGGCGTGTCTGCTGTTCCCATGGCAGCCCGCGTATCCCAGAAGGTTGGTGCGGAGGCTGATCCTACGAACTTCCTTTTGATGCACGCAATGGGACCCAATGTGGCAGGCGTTATCGGAACTGCTGTGGCAGCCGGTACCTTTATGGCTATCTTTGGAGTATTTTGATTGTAATTATGTACGTTTAACTGTTTGAATATATGAATGAAATGGAGGAATTTCGTAAATGTCAGAAGAACAAGCAAAGAAACCGATTAAAATTACGGAAACCGTTTTACGTGATGCCCATCAGTCTCTGATTGCTACCAGAATGCCCACCGAGTTCATGCTTCCCATCATTGATAAGATGGATAAGGTTGGTTATCATTCCGTGGAGTGCTGGGGCGGCGCAACCTTTGACGCATCCCTGCGTTTCCTGAAGGAAGATCCTTGGGACAGACTTAGAAAGCTGCGTGATGGTTTCAAGAATACCAAACTGCAGATGCTTTTCCGCGGACAGAATATCTTAGGCTACAGACCCTATGCAGATGATGTGGTGGATTATTTTGTACAGAAGTCCATCTCTAATGGTATTGACATTATCCGTATTTTTGACTGCTTAAACGACCTGCGCAACTTGCAGGAGGCAGTAAATGCCACCAACCGTTTCAAGGCAAAAGAGGGCAGGGGTCATGCACAAGTAGCTCTGTCTTATACCTTGGGCGATGCTTACACATTGGAATATTGGACGGATATGGCGAAAAAGATTGAGGAAATGGGTGCTGATTCCATCTGTATCAAGGATATGGCAGGACTTTTGGTTCCCTATAAGGCAACCGAGCTGATTTCTGCTATGAAGAGCGCTACCAAGCTGCCCATCCAGCTTCACACCCACTATACTTCCGGTGTGGCAAGCATGACTTATTTAAAGGCTGTAGAGGCCGGCGTGGATGTGATTGACACTGCTATGAGCCCCTTCGCTCTGGGTACTTCACAGCCCGCTACTGAGGTTATGGTGGAGACCTTCCGTGGAACAGAATATGACACTGGTTTTGACCAGAATCTGTTGGCTGAGATTGCCGATTATTTCAGACCTTATCAGGAAGAGTGCTTAAAGAGCGGTCTGTTAAATCCCAAGGTAATGGGCGTAAACATCAAGACTCTGTTGTATCAGGTACCCGGCGGTATGCTTTCCAATCTGGTGAGTCAGTTGAAAGAGCAGAATGCAGAAGACAAATACTACGAAGTGCTTGAGGAAGTTCCTCGTGTGCGCAAGGATTTGGGCGAGCCGCCTCTGGTTACTCCTTCTTCCCAGATTGTGGGCACGCAGGCAGTATTCAATGTGCTGATGGGAGAGAGATACAAGGTTGCTACCAAGGAGACCAAGGGAATGCTTCGCGGCGAATATGGTCAAACCGTAAAGCCCATGAGTCAGGAAGTCATCGATAAGGTTATTCCCGGCGAGGAGAGAATCACCTGCCGTTATGCCGACAAGATTGAAAACGAGCTTTCCAAGCTGGAGAGCGAGATGAAGGAATGGAAGCAGCAGGATGAGGACGTGCTCAGCTATGCACTGTTCCCTCAGGTTGCAACAGACTTCTTTAAGTATCGTCAGGCACAGCAGGAGAAGGTTGACATGACTCAGGCGGATACCAAGACAGGGTCTTATCCTGTATAAATGTACTTTTTGATAAAAGAAGAGGATTGTCTCTTTCAAAAAAACAGAGCCGGACTATGAAAAGTCTGGCTCTGTTTTTGCTTAAACAGTTTTTATGCCTTGCGGTCTGTTCGCTCCAATAAATAATCAATGCTGACAGAATAAAAATCAGCCAGACGGATGAGAATGTCCGTGGGAATGTCCCGGGTGCCGTTTTCATAATGTGAATATGCACGCTGGGAGATATTCAGCTGTATACTGATTTCTTTTTGAGTCAAATCCGAGTCTTTCCTTAAATCTTTAATTCGATGGTACAATTTCTCATCCCCCACATTTAATCTTTATCTTATCCTACCATAGTCCAATTTGTTCTATTGACTTTTAGCCCATATTGGTCTAAAATGCCTATGAAGCAACTTGTACAAAAGATATAATTTTCAGTATACTGCCAAATAACCGATATATGCATTGGAGGCGGCAGGATATGGCAGGAGGAAAACAGATGAAAACAACCTCATCCGTAAATGGTAAAGTTTTTTCCGTGACAAAAATGCTGGGAAAGGGCAAGGGAGGCTATTCTTATCTTGTGACGGACGGCATCAGCAGATATGTGCTGAAGCAGATACATCATGAATCCTGCGCCTGTTTTCCGTTCGAAAATAAGATAGAGGCGGAGATACGGGATTATATGAGGCTTAAGGGTATCGGTATCAGAATGCCCGCAATGCTGGACATTGATACGGAAAAGGAAAGGATTCTCAAGGAATATATAGAGGGGCAGACTATTTATGAATTGGTGCTTCAGGATAAAATGGAGCCCTCTTATTTGAAACAAATACAAGATATGTGCGCCCTTTTATATGCGGCAGATACAAATATTGACTATTTCCCCACCAATTTCGTAGTGCAGGATGGAGAAATCTATTATGTGGATTTTGAGTGCAATGACTATTCGGAGCAGTGGAATTTTGAAAATTGGGGCATAAAATATTGGTCTAAAACNTCAGAATTTCTGCAATATGCTGAAGGCTTATCATCTTTGTCTTGACAATACTTTCTGCACACTGTAAAATAACAAGTGTTATAATGGTGTTGTGTTTCCGCATTTTGCAGAAGAAGGGACGAAGGTATGGCTCGTAAGGAGACAATTACAGGAGAAAATATTTTAGATACTGCATTTGCCATGGTGAGAGATGAGGGCATGGCAGGAATGACGGCAAGGAGACTTGCAGCAAGAGCGGGCTGTTCTACACAGCCTATTTTTCGTCTCTATAAAAATATGGGGGAATTGTGGCAGGCGGTATATGACAGAGCTGCAGGATTCTTTTTGGATTATTATAATAAATATCCGCCAAAGGGAAAGGCTCCCTTTGTACGGCTGGGAATGGCGTACATAGCTTTTGCCAGAGAGGAAAAGCACCTCTTTGAATTGCTCTTTTTGCTGACGGACGCTCCGGAAGGTTCCGCAAAAAAGAGCATCTATGAGCTTTTAAACGGAGACAAGGGCAATGTGGTCTACGAGATTAATCTTGCCAAGGCGCAGGGATGTACAAATCCCAGCGAATTGTTTATGAGGATGTGGATTTTTATTCACGGTTCGGCGTGTATGACACTGACGGGGGATTATGATTTGTCGGACGAAGAAACTATGGAGCTTTTGGAACAGTCCTATACATCCTTTGCGGGAAAGAATAACGAAGCGTGAGAAGCGTGGGCATTGCCTGCGGATAATGGAGAAATGAATGGAGAGACAGCAGGAAGAACAATATGATATCTTAAACAGAATTAAAGAGAAATATGGGCATATGAGTAAGAGTCATAAGCTCATCTCCAATTATATTATGGAGCATTATGACCAGGCAGTGTTTATGACTGCCGCAAGGCTGGGAGAAACCCTGGACATCAGCGAATCCACCGTGGTACGTTTTGCCATGGGCATCGGTTATGAAGGATATCAGGAATTTCAGAAGGCGTTGGAAGAGTGTGTGAAGGGCAAGTTAAGCACCATTCAGAAAATGGATGCAAAATACGGCAGGAGCACGCAGTCGGAGATTTTGACATCCGTGTTAAATGCGGATATTGAAAAGCTTGAAGATACCATACACAATTTAGACCCNGNGNCATTCGAAATGGNGGTGTNCACTATTTTGGAGGCGGACATTGTCTATATTATGGGACTTAGAAGTAATGAGCCTCTGGCAGCTTTCCTGCATTTTTATCTGAATATGATACGGGGCAAGGTGGTTTTAATCGATACTACAAGCGTGACAGAGACTTTTGAGCAGATGATTCACATAAGCGAGAGGGACTGTTTTATCGGCATCAGCTTTCCACGATATTCCATGCGTACCTTAAAGGCTATGGAGTTTGCCAATGACAGGAATGCCAAGGTTATCGCCATCACGGATAACATCCATTCTCCCATGAATTTGTATTCCTCCTGCAATCTTTTTGCCCGAAGCGATATGGTGTCCATTGTGGATTCCCTTGTGGCTCCATTGAGTGTTATCAATGCCATTGTGGTGGCGCTTTGCATCAAATGTCCTAAGGAGGTAAAGGACAATCTGGAAACGCTGGAAGAGGTATGGAATAATTATCAGGTTTACTTAAATGATGAGATTGACTTTATCAATGATGACCCTATTTTGAATTACTCCCTGTACAAGGATGAGGATACCATAAAGGAAAAGCCGGACAGGCGAAAGCATAAAAAGAAAGACTGAGCGGAATATGCAGAGCATAATCGTAATAGGCGGAGGCGCAGCCGGCATGATGGCAGCCATTGCGGCGGCATCGGCGGGAGGAAGCGTCACGCTGCTTGAAAAAAATGAAAAATTGGGGAAAAAGCTCTTTATTACCGGCAAAGGCCGCTGCAATGTTACCCATGAAGGGGATGCGGAGGATTTTTTTGCCAATATCTGTACCAACCCCAAATTTTTTTACAGCGCTTTTTATGGCTATGATAACAGGGCAATGATGGATTTTCTGGAAGGGGCGGGATGTCCCCTGAAGACAGAGAGGGGAGGACGGGTATTTCCGGTGTCCGACCATTCCTCGGATGTGATTGGAGCCCTGAAAAGAGAGCTTGACAGGCTGGGGGTCAAGGTGCTGCTGAACACAGAGGTGAAAGACCTTTGGATAGACAGGNATTGTGATGAGAACGCTCAAATTTGCGNAGTAGCTNAAGACGGCNGTATGCTCAAGGCAGATAAATGCATTGTCTGTACCGGTGGGATATCCTACCCGGCAACAGGCTCCACCGGAGATGGCTACCGTTTTGCCCGGGAAAAGGGGCATAAATTGGTGGAGGCAAGACCCGCGCTGGTGCCCTTGGAGACGGCGGAAGGCTGGTGTAGGGATTTAATGGGCTTATCCTTGAAAAATGTGTCCCTGCGCATGGTGGATGGCAGAAAAGAGCTGTACAGCGGCTTTGGAGAGATGCTCTTTACCCATTTCGGAGTCAGCGGACCGTTGGTTTTAAGTGCAAGCAGCTTTTATGCAAAGCGTAAGTCAGGCGAGGCGGTACAGCTTTTCATTNATTTAAAGCCTGCNCTTAGCAGGGAACAGCTNGACAAACGTCTGTTAAGGGATTTTGAGGAAAATAAAAACAAGCAGTTTAAAAATGCTCTTGGGGGGCTTTTCCCGGCAAAATTAATTCCGGTGATGATAGAACTTTCGGACATTCATCCCGATAAAAAAGTAAATGAGATTACCCGGGAAGAACGACAGGGCTTTTTGGAGATAATCAAGAATTTGCCCCTTACCGTGACAGGTACACGCTCCCTTGAGGAGGCAATCATCACTCAAGGCGGTGTGTCCGTAAAGGACATAAATCCCTCCACCATGGAGTCGAAGCTGGTGAAAAATCTGTATTTTGCAGGGGAGGTCTTGGATTTGGATGCACTGACAGGGGGCTATAATCTACAGATTGCATGGTCAACCGGGCATCTGGCTGGGGAGAACGCAGCGCAAGAAGAACTTCTAACCACTCATGCCAGAGGGCATTTCGCGGAGAAGTTCTAAGTCTTGCGCAGCAAGAATGTGTATAATAGACAATTGCGAAACTTTGTAATTGCCTAATAACACAAAAACTGAGAGGAGAAAAGCAGTATGTCATATAATATAGCCATAGACGGGCCTGCGGGAGCGGGAAAGAGCACCATAGCAAAGGCAGTGGCAAAAAAACTTGAAATGATTTACATAGACACAGGGGCAATGTACCGTGCCATGGCTTTGTTTATGCTGCGGGAGAAAATTTCTCCAGAGGATGAAAAAGTCGNNAGCGTTAAGTGTAAANAAGCATACANCACNATNCACCATGAGAGCGNTGANCNGGAAGTCTGTTTAAACGGAGAAAATGTCAGCGCTTTCTTAAGGACGGAGGAAGTGGGAAATATGGCCTCTGTCATCAGCACCTATCAGACAGTCAGAGAGAAGTTGGTGGAGTTGCAGAAGCTTCTTGCGGCCAAGCAGGATTGTGTGATGGACGGGCGGGATATTGGAACCTGCGTTTTGCCCGATGCCCAGGTGAAAATTTATCTCACAGCAGACAGTAAAGTGCGGGCCAAAAGGCGTTTTGACGAGCTTACCAAAAAGGGTGTTGCCTGTGATTTGGAGCAGATTTTGGCAGATGTAGAGGAAAGGGATTACCGTGACATGCATAGGGAGCATTCTCCTTTAAGACAGGCGGAGGATGCCGTTTTGGTGGATAGCTCTGATATGGGTATAGAGGAAGTCATAGCAGCGATTTTGAGCATCTGTGAAGGAAAAGTGCATACAACTTAGTGTGAGAAGAATTTCTAACCGCTCACAGCCAATAGCCTGATTCTCAGGCTTAGCTGTTTTGCGGAGAAATTCTAAGTCTCACACCGAAGAATTTAACTGCGGGGTATAATTATGGAAGTGAAATTGGCGGAGTGCGCAGGGTTCTGCTTTGGGGTAAAGCGGGCAGTTGACACTGTGTATGAGCAGATAGAAACAGGGAAAACTATATATACTTACGGTCCGATTGTCCATAATGAGGAAGTGGTCAGGGATTTGGAAGAACGGGGAGTGCGGGTCATAGAGACGGAGGAAGAACTGAGAGGCATGCCTTTGTCAAAAGGCAATGGAGTCGTGATTATTAGAGCTCACGGTGTTCCCCGAAAAATTTATGACATTTTGGAAGAAAACGGAATGGAATGCATTGACGCCACTTGTCCTTTTGTAAAAAGAATCCATGGAATAGTGGAAAAGGCAAGCAATGAGGGAATGCATATTGTGATTGTAGGAAACCCGGGACATCCCGAAGTGGAAGGAATTAAGGGATGGTGTAATGGTTTGGTAACAGTATTGGAAACCTGTGAAGAAGCGGAAAAATTCACGCTTAAGAAGGGGGAAAAGCTTTGTATTGTTTCCCAAACGACATTTAATTACAATAAATTTCATCAGATAGTTGAAATTTTTGAAAAAAAAGGTTACAATGATAATGTCGTCAATACTATCTGCAATGCGACAGAGGAGAGACAACAGTCAGCAAAGGCGCTTGCGGCTCAGGCTGACATGATGATAGTAATAGGAGGCAGGCACAGTTCCAACACGCGAAAACTCTATGAGATATGCAACAGCGAATGTGCAAAAACCTATTTTATACAGACACTGGATGACTTGCATTTAGAACTACCTAAAGCTGTTCGCCTAGTGGGCATTACTGCTGGGGCTTCCACCCCAAATAAATTAATTGAGGAGGTTCAAAATTATGTCAGAATTAACTTTTGAACAAATGTTGGAAGGATCATTAAAAACAATACATGCNGGAGAGGNANNGNAAGGCACAGTTATCGATGTGAAACCGGATGAAATCATTCTTAACATCGGCTATAAGTCAGACGGTATTCTTACCAAACACGAATACACCAACGATTCTAGTGTCGATTTGACCACTGTTGCCAAGATTGGCGATACCATGGAGACCAAGGTATTGCGGGTCAATGACGGCGAGGGACAAGTTCTTCTTACCTACAAGCGTCTTGCGGCTGACAGGGGTAATAAGAGAATTGAAGAGGCATATAACAGTCAGGAAGTGCTGAAGGCTACTGTTACACAGGTGTTGGAAGGCGGCTTAAGTGTGATTGTGGATGAGGTGAGAATCTTTATTCCGGCAAGTCTTGTGTCCGATACTTATGAGAGAGATCTTACACAGTATGCAGGGCAGGAGATTGAGTTTGTTATCAGCGAATACAATCCCAAGAGGAGAAGATATATCGGTGACCGCAGACAGCTGGTTGCAGCTAAGAAGGCGGAGCTTCAGAAGGAGTTGTTTGCCAGAATTAAAGAAGGCGATGTGGTGGAAGGTACCGTAAAGAATGTAACAGAGTTTGGCGCATTCATTGACTTGGGCGGTGCAGACGGACTGCTTCACATCTCTNAGATNTCATNGNGCNGANTGNAGCATNCCAAGAAAGTATTTANGATTGNGNACAAGCTGAATGTCCTNATTAAAGAGATTANCGGANGCAAGATTGNATTGTCTTTAANATTTGANGATGCAAATNCTTGGAAGGANGNAGCGGANAAATANGNAGTGGAGACCGTGGTGACGGGAAAGGTTGCCAGAATGACGGATTTTGGCGCATTTATTGAGTTAGAGCCGGGTGTGGATGCTCTGCTTCATGTATCCCAGATTGCCAAAGAACATATTGAGAAGCCCGCCGATGTGTTAAAAATCGGTGATGAAGTGACTGCAAAGGTAGTTGATTTCAATGAGGCAGACAGAAAGATTTCCCTGAGTATCAAGGCAATGCTGGAGCCGGAAGCTTCTGAGGAAGAGGGCGGCGAAGAAGCCGAGGTTTCTGAGGACAATGAATAATTTCGTACAATAAAGTATTGTGAGCCAATTATCTATGCATAACTTAAGCGGCAGTCATAATAAAATAGAGATATATTCAAAATAAATGAATATAGGATGGTATAGAATATGACATATGACTATGAATATCTGAAAAAAGAAGTATTGGCGCTTACTACCATAGATTTGAATGCCTATAAGCAAGCACAGATGAAGCGTCGGATTGATACCTTGATTACGAAGCATAATATTTCAGGTTATGATANNTATGTGGAGGCATTGANAANCGACAAAGNGTTATTTGATNAATTTGTCAANTATATCANTATCAATNTATCGGAATTTTACCGTAATCCGGAANAATGGAANTTATTGGATACAGAGATTATTCCCGAGTTGATTCAAAAATATGGGAAAAACCTGAAAATCTGGAGTGCAGCCTGCTCTACCGGAGACGAGCCATATTCTCTGGTGATGGCACTGTCCAAGCATATTCCTATGAACCAGATTAAGATTTNTGCCANGNATTTGGATAAGCAGNTGATNGCCAAGNCAAAGACGGGACTGTATTCGGAAAAGAGTATAGCCGCTGTGCCGGATGAATTCAAAAGGAAATATTTCACTCAGGTGGGACCCTCTTATAAGATTTCAGACGAAATCAAGTCACGAGTGGAATTTCATGAGCATAATCTGTTAAAGGATAAATATCCTACGGATTATCACATGATTGTGTGCAGAAATGTGCTGATTTATTTTACAGAGGAAGCTAAGGACGAAGTTTTCCGCAAGTTCTGCAGTTCCCTGTCAAAAGGAGGAATTCTCTTTATTGGCAATACCGAGCAGGTGATTAATTACAAGGAAATCGGTTATGACAGGAAGAGTTCTTTCTTCTATGTGAAAGTGTGATGGTAATATTTCATAAAAGTACATAAAAAGGGATACCGAATTATCACGGTATCCCCTTTTTTTAATATACCGATGCAATCATGTTCAGAATATGATTTGCATATTGTGTAAAAGCGGCACGATCCCTCTTTAATTCATCCGTCAGTTCAAAGAACAAATCCCGGCTCTTGTAATCTCTCTTAAAAAACGGCTTGAACAGAGTGCCCCATTGGGGAAGATAGAGGGAAAACTTTCGGGTATAACAGTTGGCGGCGGAAGCCTGTATGCGGTTTTCCTTTTCCACAAAGGTAGCCACAGATTTATGAAGGGATACATCTTCCGAGGGGAGATAGTAATAGTCCTGATAATTTTTATAAAAATATTTTAACTCCTCCTCATAGATAGGAACCCTCAAAGTTGCCTCCGAATCCTCTCCGCGGAAGTAACAGTCATTGGCAAAAGAAGAAACGGGCTTTGGCAGGGGCAGGGGCAGAGTGACGGTAATCAACAGTTCTTTTCGCTTATTCCCTGCGTAATCCTTATAATAGTTAGCTTGTACCTTTCTTGCTTTCACCGTCTCATTGAAAATATCATAATAAGCCAGCATGGGCAGGATTTCCAGCATTCCCTTCAAATCATCGGCATTGTGAAGGAAGAGGGATTTTTCTGAAAATTCAGAAGGATTTTTCACATAATCGTGATAAATACCAATCAGTTCTCCGCCGGAAAATACATCCTTGCGGTTGATGCCAAGGAACTGCTCCAAGGTTTTCTGCTTGCAGTTAGGAAGCTTTAAGAAAAACTTGTATGGGGAAATCCTCTTGTACAAATCAATGCCGACTAAATTATCAAAATGATAGGGCAGGGACAGACTTTCACATTTCTGGGTGATAAAAGGCAAATCAAAGTTGTTGCCGTTAAAATGCACCAGGTAGGTAAAAGAATCCGTGAAGGTAAAGAATGCCGACAGAAGGCTTCCCTCCTCCTCATAATTTTCTGCCATCCATTGAATGGTATGCCAATTCCCCTCCGAATAATAATCACAGCCTATCAGATAGAGATATGCCGACTTGGCGGTAAACCCGGT
>WFLX010026158.1_pt1 | contig 18200 bp, 14 predicted proteins | sample 4967041 | NCBI WGS metagenome assembly WFLX01 (sample SAMN12857096, study PRJNA449069) | gut metagenome | isolation source: stool from male and female vole | host: Microtus ochrogaster | place: USA:Florida | collected 2017 | reverse complement strand
ACCCCCGGAGGTGTTACCCTCAACGGTTTTCAAGACCGCCGCAATCGACCACTCTGCCATCTCTCCGAAAATATGTCTGCTTTCTTGAAGCTCTGCGGAGTGACCGAGATTCGAACTCGGGATACGCTTTTGGCGTATACACGCTTTCCAGGCGTGCCTCTTCAGCCACTCGAGCACCACTCCAAAAATTGCAGTCGCAATCTCTTCGCGTTTGCGACTGCAAAGTTAATACTATTTTTTCATTCCACCAAATAAAATCAATATTTTTTTGAAAAAATATTTCTATTGGAATGTCATGGAATTTATTCTACAGACTTCACGATGGAGCAACCCATAAAACTAACACGTTTTCCTGCAACATTATAGCTAAAATTCACATCTACCAACTCTGGATCTAAAAACGTCATAAAAAAGTCGGTCACTTTGTATTTGTCAGACTCCACAAATTCGCTCTTATTGTCTACCGTGCCAGGAATTGTAGTTTTTGGAGCACTTGCCTCCAGTTTAAAGCCCTCGTGGGAAAACACAACCGGAACATCTTCCAATATCATAACTTTTGGTTCAGAAGTTCCCGGATTAGCCACCAATTCCATACCAAGCACGTATACCTTTGCTTTATTTTTTGAAAAATCAATATCCACTACGTATCCCGTAGATTTTGTGCTATAAGTAGATGATTCTTCTGAAACATGAGAGGTGCCAACATAAGTAGAGAGAGGCTTGAATGTGCTGATCTTATAGTCGTCGTTAAGAACATAATTCAGAATAAGGCGTTCTTCGACACCATATTCAAACTTATAATTTGGACTTAAAAGATTGGCCGGCTGCACTTGATAGCGATAAGGAACATAGCCGCTAAAATCTGTTACCTTTGCACCTTTACCGATATTAGTCGAACGCGAAAAGCCCAAATACGCTACCTTTTCGCCAAAAGTTTTGCTGATGGGAGTCAGAGTGTCGGTCTCAAATGATATCTTTTGATTGTTGATGATCACATCAGTGGCCGTAATGTCCACAACATTCTTAGAAATAATATATTTGAACTTATAAGAGGACTCTGAGACACTCGCATCTTGATCAGAATTATTGAGATTAACAATGAGATTAGCCTCCTTGTAAGTCATATCATAATAAGAATCCCTGTTTCCCATGTCGCATGAAGTAAAAGCCATGGCGACAGCAGCAAGTGAAAGAAATTTAATTTTATTCATTTGTTAAGTAATTTAGTTCAGAAATAGGATGCAAAATTAATAAAAAAAAGACATATTCACATATACATGTATCAAAAATGCTATGAAATAATCATAAAAAAATCAAAATAAAAAGTTAATTTTGCAGGTTGAAACGGACAGGAGTGCCATTCGGCTATCCCAATACCGTCATAAAGAAGAAAACTGATCAAACAAAAACATGAAATCATTACGCGAAATATTTAGGATCGGAACCGGACCATCATCTTCCCACACAATGGGTCCACGCAAGGCAGCGGAGACATTCCGCGATCAGCATCCCGAAGCATCAAAATATGAAGTGACACTTTATGGGAGCCTCGCAGCCACAGGGAAAGGGCATATGACCGACGTGGCAATTATTGATGAGTTTTCAAAGTCCGGCAAGGAAGTTGAAATCATCTGGAANCCCGNNACATTTCTTGAGNTTCATCCANATGGAANGAANTTCAGAAGNCTTGACNGTGATGGGAANGAGACCGGAGAATGGNNTGTATTCAGCGTGGGTGGCGGCGCTTTGGAAGNGCCTGGGAAGCCACAATCNGAATCTGGAGAGATTTATCCTTTAAATACAATNGGAGACATCATGGCATATTGCGAACGCANTGGCCACACTTATTGGGAATATGTGGAGCAATGCGAAGGGCCCGAGATATGGGATTATCTCCTTGATGTATGGCAAGTGATGAAGGCAGCCGTAGAACGAGGACTTAATAGGGAAGGCAGACTCCCGGGTCCTCTGAATTTGCAAAGGAAGGCGTGCTCATACTATGTAAAGGCCGGAGGATATAAAGACAATCTTAAAAGCAGAGGGCGAGTATTTGCCTATGCATTGGCCGTAAGCGAGGAGAATGCCTCGGGAGGAGAGATAGTGACGGCTCCTACTTGCGGATCGAGTGGAGTAATCCCGGGAGTGCTCTATCATCTCTGGGAAAGCAGACATTTTGCCGATGCGCAGATGGTGCATGCACTTGCCACTGCAGGTCTTTTCGGCAATGTAGCCAAGCACAATGCTTCCATTTCAGGAGCAGATGTTGGATGCCAAGGAGAAGTCGGAGTGGCATGCGCCATGGCGGCGGCTGCCGCAACTCAGCTTTTCGGTGGGAGTCCAGCACAGATAGAATATGCCGCGGAGATGGGACTTGAGCACCATTTAGGAATGACCTGCGATCCAGTCTGCGGATTGGTGCAAATTCCTTGCATTGAAAGGAATGCCTATGCAGCGGCACGAGCCCTTGATGCAAATATATATGCTTCTTTCACAGACGGGAGCCATCGAGTATCATACGACAAACTCGTCAATGTAATGAAAGAAACAGGGCACGACCTCCCATCGCTTTATAAAGAGACCGGAACCGGTGGTCTTGCCAAAGACTACGAGCAGATGCTCCGGAAATGACAAAATGCCTAATATTTGATATTTATTCAGTGGAGAAATTTGAGATAAATGTACTTGGATGTGGGAGTGCAAAGCCCTCTCCTATTCATAATCCTTCTTGTACGGTGGTCAATTTCCGAGACAATTTGTTTATGATAGATTGCGGAGAAGGGGCCCAGAAGGAATTTCAGAGGCAGCGGCTTAAATTCTCTCGCCTCAACCACATATTTTTGACCCACCTGCATGGCGACCACGTATTCGGACTGCCTGGACTAATCGGCACAATGGCCTTGTCCGGGCTTGAAGGGGATATCACCATCCACACGTTCGAGGATGGGAAAAATATCTTAACTTCAATCTTTGATTATTTCAATCGTGGGCTTCCGATTGATGTAAAATTTAATGTAATTCGTCCGGAAGAAGCCGTGATTTTCGAGAACTCTTCTTTGAGAGTAAGAACCGTTCCCTTACGTCATAAAATCCCTGCAGTAGGATATGTATTTGAAGAAAAGCCACGGCTCAGACACATCAACCGCGAGATGTGTGATTTTCATGGCGCACCCTTATGGGCTTTCAATTCTATCAAAGCAGGCAATGACTTCACTAAGCCGGATGGAACAACTATTCCAAATGCATTGCTTACAAAAGATCCGGAGCCGCCACGCAGCTACGCCCACATCAGCGACACTGCATATATGCCCGATCTCGCCGAAAAGATACATGGAGTTGACCTACTCTTTCATGAGACGACTTATCTAACCAAAGACCTTGACAAGGCCAAGGAACGAGGGCATTCCACTGCCGCCCAAGCCGCTCAAACTGCCTTAGACGCCAATGCGAGGGCTCTCCTCACCGGCCATTATTCTTCAAGATATAAAGACGACAAACTATTTTTGGAAGAAGCAAAGACTGTTTTCTCCAATGTCATTCTTGGCAAAGAGGGACTCAAAGTGAAGTTAGATGATAAATTATAATCAATTTTAGTTGGCAATGACAAGTTTTTTTATTAACTTTGCACAAAAATTGTATTCAAAGATTACAACGAACAATTAGATATGAAGGCTTACCAATTATTAGCACCCATATTGCTTCTTTGCGCACTACCAGCGATGGCGCTCACAGACTCTCAAGTGGTCGACTATATCAAGACTCAAGCCGCAGCCGGCAAATCGCAGGAACAGATAGGCAAAGAGTTAATGGCACAAGGCATATCTCCAGCACAGGTGAAACGCATTTTAGCCCAATACGAAAATAATCAGTCAAGTAATGGTATGCCATCGTCAGGCAACGCCACAGCCTCTCGTACGCGAAATAATACAAGAAGCACTCGCAACAACGGCACAAATCCCCGCACATCCGATAACTACTTGGATGATAATTCTTCCAGCCTTCAGATAGAAGATGTAGCACTATCTACGTATTCTCCAAGGCCACAATCCAAAAGCAGGATCTACGGACATGACCTCTTTGACTCCACAGAGCTCTCATTTGAGCCAAATACAAATATGGCAACTCCCCAAAACTATCGTCTTGGTCCCGGAGATGAAGTGATCATTGACATCTGGGGAGCGAGTGAGGATAATATCCGCCAAGAAATATCACCCGACGGACGAATTATGATCTCCCAACTCGGCCCGATATATCTTAACGGACTTACGGTTGCTGAAGCCAACAAACAAGTAAAAAACTTGTTCGCAAAGAAATATTCAGGAGTAGGCAGCGACACTGACATCAATCTTACACTTGGGAATATACGTTCCATTCAAATTGATGTGCTCGGTGAGGTGCAGATGCCCGGCTCTTTCAGACTTTCTCCTTTCTCCAACGTATTCCATGCTCTTTATAACGCAGGCGGCATTAACAACATTGGTTCGCTTCGCAACATTGAAGTGGTACGTAATGGAAAACGAATTGCGACACTTGACGTATATGATTATCTCTTCAAAGGGAAAGACACTGGAAATGTCCGCCTTCAAGAAGGAGACGTCATAATAGTTCCTACTTATACAGAACTTGTGGAAGTGGATGGAAACGTCAAACGCCCGATGCTCTATGAACTTAAGAGCAACGAAAGCCTTGACAAACTTCTTGAGTATGCAGGAGGATTCAGTGGAGATGCATATAGCGATGCGGTGAGAGTGACACGTCAAAATGGCATAGAGAAGGAACTCTTCACTGTCACAAAAAATGAATATCCGTCCTACATGCTTCGTGACGGAGATATTGTCACTATTGGTAAGGTAACCGACCTTTATTCCAACCAAGTAGAAATTTCAGGGTCAGTCTACCGTCCCGGCACTTATGCACTGAGCGACAACATGAAGACACTCCGTCAGTTGATCGAGTCTGCTGAAGGTCTGACAGACGACGCTTATCTTGACCGTGCCATAATTTATAGAGAAAAGCCAGATCGCTCATTGGAAGTAATTGCATTTAATNTTGGNGACGTCATGTNGGGGATAACTTCCGATATTGAGCTCAACAAGAACGACGTGATTACAATCACCAATGCCAATGCTATTAAAGAACTTGGTAATTTCACAATTCAAGGTCTTGTAAAGAATCCTGGCCAATATAAATATGCTGAAGGCACATCTCTCAAAGACCTTATACTTCAGGCTGGTGGTTTGCTCGAAGGCGCTTCTACAGTCAGAGTCGACATCTCACGCCGCATAGTAGACCAAAATGCTACAGATGCCACAGATCAACTTGCTCAAGTATTCACTGTTGACATCGAGAACGGACTCGGTGCAGGAAGCAACTCATCGGAGTTTATACTGAAACCTTATGACTTAGTGCAAGTAAGAAAAAGTCCTACATATGAGGCTCAGCAGGTGATGAGAATTCAAGGAGAGGTGCTTTATCCAGGCAATTATGTAATCGAAGAACGCAATGAACGCATCTCTGACATAATTAAACGTAGTGGCGGACTGCTAAAGAGTGCCTATATCAAAGGAGCATATCTCCAGAGAAGGGTGAGTGAGGAAGAGAAAGCGAAACTTGAAGAGACAAGGCGTCTTGCCATGGCTAATAAAAACAATGAAACAGATTCCATTTCAATCGAAGAAATACAAATCAACGAATACAATAACGTGGGCATAAATCTCGAAAAGGCAGTAAATAATCCAGGCAGCGCCTACGACTTCACTGTCAGAGACGGTGACATTCTGGTAGTACCCGAAATGCAGAGCACCGTCAATATTTCCGGTGACGTTCTGTTTCCTAATACTGTAGTATTCGCACCGGGGAAAAAGCTCAGCTATTATATAGATCAGGCAGGAGGATACGGAGAGAGAGCCCGCAAAAACAAGGCTTATATAGTTTATTTAAATGGAACAGTAACCAAGGCAAAGAGAAATACAGAAATAGAGCCTGGGTGCCAGATTATAGTTCCATCCAAGCCTGAAACTCAAGCTTTTGATTGGACTAAAGTTCTTTCTATCGCCACCACGCTTGGCTCTCTCGCATCTATGACGGCTGCTGTGGCTGCAATATTCAGGAAATGATCTAATCTACAAGAATTACAAGCATGAACTCCACCGATAAAGAAATAAGCGGAGATGAAATAGAACTTCGCACAACAAATGTTGCGCCATCAGACGGCAATAATAACGAAGATGAACAGGAGATAGATCTTCTGGAGCTCGCCATGAAACTATGGCAGCAAAAAAAGAAAATAGCCATTTGGTGTATAATTGGCGCTGTAGTGGGTCTTGTAGTGGCATTTAGTATTCCTCGAGAATATACCACAGCAGTAAAACTGGCTCCGGAAGCCGGAAGCGGGCAAAAAGCCGGAGGAAGTTTAGGCGCCATGGCAGCGATGGTAGGACTTGGAGGGGCAGCCCAAGCTGGAGCTGATGCTGTCAACCCAACGCTATATCCAGATGTTGTAGAATCTGTTCCATTCCTTGTAAGCCTATTTGATGTCCCGGTGGAAGATATAGATGGAACTTATAAAGTTACTCTTCGCCAATATATAGAAGATGATCTTAAATCACCTTGGTGGTCAGCTGTAATAGGGCTTCCTTTCAAACTTTTGGGCGCTATAAAAGGAGGAGATGACGATGATAAAGACAAGCCTGGGAAAACTACAGATACTTTTAAANTCANNAAAAAGGAAAANAGTATAGTAATGGCTCTTCAGCAGAGAATCTCCGCCTCTGNTGATACAAAAACTTCTGTANTCACAATATCCNTAATGATGNNAGACCCTCTTGTANCTGCCACNCNTGCAGATACNGTGGTGAGTCGTTTGCAAGATTACATCACAGACTATCGTACGAATAAGGCCCGTAAGGATCTTGAATATGCTGAACTTCTCAACGAGGAGGCTAAAGACAATTATTATAAGGCACAGCAAAAATATGCTGATTATCTTGACCGAAATAATGGCTTGATATTACATTCTGCTCAGACCACACGCGAACGCCTCCAGAATGAAGCCACATTAGCATTCAACCTTTACAATCAGACTGCCCAGCAAGTGCAAATGGCAAAGGCTAAAGTTCAAGAGAACACTCCGGTATATGCAACTGTCACCCCCGCAACAGTGCCAATTAAACCCACATCGCCTCGCAAACCATTAATACTTGTAGGCTTTGTATTTTTAGCATTCGTAGCTTGTTGCGCATGGATTCTCTATGGCAAACCTCTTGTAGAGGAAATGAAAAATAAGAAGATAGAAGATAAATAGAGGGATAAGATCTAAATTGAAAAGCATAAGGATTATATTCTTTTTGCTCGCGACATTTGCCGCAGGCACTTCCGCCACAAGAGCCGACGAACTTTCGGAACTTGTGGCGGCTGTCACTGCATCAGTTGATACGACAATGATGATGCGCGATGTGGAACGTCCGAACTTAGGGAATAACAAACAACGATACAAGGCCAATGTTGCTAAAAGAGACATCAGCATTGAGTTTCTTACAGGAATATGGAAATCAATGAATCGGCAAGCTCTCGAATCATTGAGACGCGATAATGAAGATTATGAGCATCAAGATTTTTTCCACCCCTCATTAGGAAGGGCGGATTTCTACCGCCCTGTTGGGGGTATCATAACCTCGAAATTTGGATGGCGTCCTCAATTCCAACGAGTACACCATGGGGTGGATCTTCACTTAAACATTGGAGACACAGTGAGGGCAGCCCTAAGCGGAACAATAGAGCGAATCTCTTATGATGCTCAAGGATATGGGCATTACGTAGTGATATCCCATACAAATGGCATGGAAACAGTCTATGGACATCTTCAATATGCGCTTGTCGGTCAAGGTCAGACCGTCATAGCGGGGCAACCTGTNGCAATCGGGGGCAANACTGGAAATAGCACAGGACCTCATCTTCATTTTGAAACCCGCATAGATGGAGTNGCTGTNGATCCAATGTTGNTGTTCGATTTTTATGGAAACTCCAATTGGCAAGCCTACGAATCGACACCGGCAGTGAAAGCAGTTCCCAAGGGACCAACCTATTCGCATCAATCNAAATCTTTGAAAAAAGAAGATACTTATATCGTGCGATATGGCGATACTGTAGAGAGTGTNGCAAGGCAAGCCGGAATCTCAACGATGCGCCTGTGTCAACTCAATATGCTTAACGAAAANGACCCTCTCCCAATCGGACGGATGCTCAAACTCCATTAACCATAATAGGTTTCATATATTTAGAAATGTTGACTAAACCTATTTAGTCGTACTCTCCTCCTATCTAAATAAGAATTATCATATAGGAAACAGATAGAAACGTCTATTGGGGATCGGATCCCACATCCATTGGTCGATTACTATATTATCATCGAGAGCCTTTATCTCAAGCCTGTGATTGCCAGCCTTTAATTTCAATGGTAGATTTCTCACTGTCTGCCCTCTCATGACATTTTCTTTCCATCTCTCTGATCTGAATGGCTCCTTCAAATTAAAGACCATAGGATTTTCGCCATCTACACTGACACTAAATCTAANATCTTCACCATCAAGGGAATGAGTAGGAATTGCAGCAACTCTTACTACTCCTTCGGCTTCTGAATCAACATTGAAATTATATATTAAAGAACTTCCCTTNCCGAGATCAACAGCATTCATNCTATGACCCAGCAAAGCAACCGGAGTTGCTTTGCCCTCCATTTTGTCGAACGAATAGGCATTTTTGACTACTATATCCTTGGGCACTACTGGCTTAATAGGATCGGTGGGATCAGGATCCGGGTGATCCNTTAGNTCTTTTTCAGTAAGGACAATTGGCAATGAAGGGGCAAAGAAAACCGGCAAGTCACGTGGACGCATATCCATGCTTCCTTTCCACTTGCCATCCGCAACTACATCATTATAATATTCAGTAAGTTTTCTGACCTCTTGATATGCACGCTGACTTTCTGCGCAAGCCTGCAATATTTTCTCTTCAAGGGCAATTCTATCAGCCACTTCATTTCTTCCAGAAGCAAGCGTACGCGCTTCCTGAGCTTTAAGTAAAGAGCGTGCATGAGCCGCAGAAGCACACACAGGATATATTATCGCTGCATAATAAGCATCATAAAGAGAAGGATCGACTAACTTTGTGGCATAGTCTACCACATAGGAGATTCTGTCAAACTCTGAAACATAGCGTTGCAACTCATTTCCAAATTCTTTTGGATTGAATTCTGTAGTCCTGACAGGTGAAAGCCTTCTTTCATATAAGTTTCTGTCTTTTTCTACCTGCGACCAACCCATAAATTCCGGCCTACGTTCACCGCAAAGCCTGTAAAATTCATGCATTACTGGGAATATCAATTCGGCAGCCTCATTGCCAAATTGTCTGACAAGCCAAGACTTGTAATGATTTCTCAATGATGATGCATCTACACTTTCAATATTCCATGCCATATCAAGAAAGAGTTCAAGATCGTATCCTGCCACCTTTGGATCATGCACATTGACAATCCAGAGTTTCCTTACATTATTATCATAGGCTTTGCGCATCTGATGATATATCAATCCAGGCTGAGTAGTTGTGAGCCAAAGGTAATCATGAGGTTGTCCCCAGTAGCTAAGGTGATAATANACTCCNCCACCTCCAGNTCTTTTCTGCTCCTTAGCNTCGCTGAGGCGCGTCAAGTATCCATAGTTGTCATCACACCACATCAATGTGACATAATCAGGAACATTAAGGCCCATTTCGTAAAGTTCAAGCACCTCCTTATAGGGTACAAATATTTGGTCTTGCAANGCAGGGTCACCGACATATTCGGCCANAAGTTTCTGCTGATCGTCGATGACTTCTTGAAGTCCGTCGAATTTTTCTTGTGTGGTCTTATAGCCTTCCATAGAACTATCATGAATGCCACGCATTCCTATTGTAAAAATATTACCACCTTTTGAATCCTTGACCTCCTTAAGACGCTCTATCCAATATTTGTGGACTTNCTCTTTATTAGTTTTATAATTGAAGCGCCCCCGATTTTTTGAATCCCACTCTCCTACATTATTTCTCAGCAATGGTTCGCAATGAGAAGAGCCTATGATTATGCCACAACTGTCAGCTTGCTCCTTAGCCCCCTCCACCATGAAGAATGCAGGGGTGCCTTCGTGCATCGCCGGCCACAATGTGTTGGCACGAAGACGCAGTAGCAGTTCAAAAATTTTTCGATAGGTCTTTGCACCAATTTCAGTTTTGGCTGATGGCTCAAAATTTAGATGACTCCATGGACGCAGCGACCAGTCCTCATCATTGATGAAAATTCCACGTAGTTCAACCGAAGCACCTTGCATATCAGAGAATCCATCTTCTAATACAAGTTTTTCTTTTTTCCCCGGAACAATATCTCCCCACCAAACCCAAGGAGAGACACCGGCCTTACGAGACATTTCAAGCAAGCCATAAGCCACTCCACGGCCATTTGATCCAGCAATATGGATTTTACCGTCTTTAACCTTAATAGAGAATCCATCAGTAAGTTTTCTAAGGGCCTTGATATCAATTCCCGCAGCCTTAGCCGCCATTAAATCATCATTAGATGTATCTATTTGATACAATCGTATAACTGCCCGTCCGGAATCTGCCGAGACCGCTTTTTCACCTGTAACACTTTCCATATCTTCAGAAAACATTTCTGCGGCAACTGCAACTACTGGATCAGCATTGGCTGGCTGAGAATAACGAATAGGAGAACTACCGTCATACCAGACAATCGCTTCAGCAGAAACAGACAATAACGATAAGATAGATAAAATGAGGAATTTGAATTTCATTGATGTCAAGTTTTTAAGATTATAATGCAAAGTTAATAAAAAAAAACGGATTGATGAGTATCAATCCGTAATCAATTATCAATTATTACTATTTCAATAAGTAATGATGGGTTCAAGTTCCTTAGCCTGCTCAATCATTTTCTCAAGTTCACTTACAGAAGGAACGCGGTTGCAAAGATTCTTTTCCTCATTTACCTCAACCATTTTTGGCTGGAGGTTAGCAGCGACTCTATGGCGGAATTCCTTTACAGTGTCTACACCAGCTGCTTCAAGGAGTTCGGCAAACTGACCTGCCACGCCTTTGATACGGAAAAGGTCGGCATGATTAGTCCATTTAAGGATTAATTTACCGCTGATGCCAGTCTCTTCAGCTACTTTTTTTCGCCCTGCAGGAGTTGCACACTCTTTTAGCAAGTCTTCCGTTGTCTTAATTCCTACTTCTTGTAGTTTTGCGGCATAGGCTTCACCGATGCCCTCGATTTCTGCAATTTTATATGACATGGTATTTTAGATTTAATCAGGCAGTGAATTCCACCTATTTTAATAACTCCAACCTAATGAAATTGGTTCGATATTAACTTAAACTTTCTTTATGTTATACAACATAAAATCAATTCACCAAAGATCCCTTTTTGGAAAAGATTTACTATATTCGGCTCGCAAGTCGCTGATGAGTCGGGTCATTTCTCGCGCAAAGTTATGTCCTGTCCAAACTCCAGAATTAGTAATCATCACCCAGCATTCTCCATTAGGGAAACGTTCGATAAGAGTATGAGTAGACGATAAAGTCCCTGTGCGTCTCCATTTTCCGTGCTCATCAATCTCACTCCATCCTCTGGATACTTTATCATCTTTGGCAAAAGCCGTCAACGAATCGACCGAAGAATTGGTCAAAATATTGTTGACATGAGGATATTTGTCAGTAGCAGCCACAAGACGAGCTAAATCAGAGGCTGAAGCACACCATCCTCCGGCACCCATAAGACCATTGACATTACTTCCACCATATACACGCTCCACCATCCTTCCACTTCCATTAAATTCCTCAACTGCAACAGTATCCGGACCATAATAGCGGACTTCATTTTCATCGCGGTCGGCATAGTAATTCGTGGCCGGACGAAAGCGATAACATCCAGCCGGATGAAGCACTTCTTCTGTCACATAATCCCAATAAGATTTACCGGTCACCCGTTCTATGACCAAAGATAGAAGCATGTATCCAAAATTTGAATAGCGAAAACCCTGACCGGGGGTAAAGGCAATCTTTCTTCCTAAAACAATCTTAGTCAATTCCTCATTAGAAGGTGGTCCGGATAGATGCTTTGCGGCAATGATATCCTTTGTATTAAACATCGGATCGCCCGCACCTAATCCAAACCCTCCCTTATGTTGCAAAAGATTATCTACAGTTATGTCAAAAAGTCTTTTATCGTCTATTGCATTAGTGAAAACGGTGTCATTTAAAATTCCGGACGGACCAAACACTTTTGAATTTAAGTTCAGTTTTCCATCCTCTACAAGACGCATTATGGCAATCGCAGTAACAAGTTTAGATGCCGAGGCGAGCCTCATGATATTTTGAGGTGTCATTTTTCTTCCATTCTCGACATCAGCCCACCCATAACCCTTGGCATAAAGCAGGGAATCGTTGCGAGTGACGGCAAGAGAGAGGCCCTTGATGTTCCATCTGCCTATAAACCGCTCAATTTTTTGATCCATTTTCGCGAGCGCGGGACAATCAGACACTTCATTAGTAAGATTATCAGCCCATCCCGTGTTAACAGATTCAACTTCTGAAACCTTCTCTTTTTCGTCAGTATCTTGACGACAATAAGCCAAAACAAATATAATAATTGTGCACAGTGTTGCACAAAGAAGAATCAATCTTGTACCTCTTTTTATATCTTTTCTTGTCATTTTAGTTAAATAATGTTAAATCGCGAAAGATTTTTTATGTTATACAACATACTTTCGAAATTTATCACTAATTTTGCATCGAGTTTTTCATGGTATTAGATTTTAAGGTTAACAGAAGATTGGTTGTCGAGATGACAATCAATTTTTTTTGCACCTATTTTTCTTTGGTTTTACTGCATTTTTTAGCATTATATACTTCGAGAGCCTTGCTAAGCACCTTCAGCGCTTTTCCAAGTTCCTCCCTATTTAGCACATAAGCGAGGCGCACCTCATTCTTTCCCTTTCCTGGTGTAGTATAGAAACCTGACGCCGGGGCCATAAAAACAGTTTCACCCTCATAAGAAAACTCTCTGAGACACCATTCGCAGAAATCATCAGCATCCTCCACCGGCAGGCTCGCCACCGTATAGAAAGCACCCATAGGAATTGGGGAATAGCAACCCGGAATCTTGTTGATACCGTCTACCAGGAAATTGCGACGAGCCACATATTCATTGTAAACGTCGAGCATATACTCACGGTCGGCATCTACAGAAGCCTCTGCAATAATCTGCCCAATAAGCGGAGGACTAAGACGCGCCTGACAGAACTTCATCACGTTAGCGCGCAACTCTTTGTTTTTTGTGATAAGCGCTCCTATACGAATGCCACATTCATTATAGCGCTTTGATACTGAATCTATCAACACTACATTCTCCTCGATGCCTGGGAGATGGAATGCAGACACATAAGGAGCTCCGGTGTAGCAGAACTCACGGTATACCTCATCGGAAAACAAAAACAAGTCATATTTCTTTACAAGATCTCGGATTTGCATCATCTCCTTAATCGTGTAAAGATATCCAGTAGGATTATTTGGATTGCAAATAAGGATGCCCTTTGTACGCGGAGTGATCAATTTCTCAAATTCTTCAATTGGAGGAAGAGCAAAGCCCTTGTCGATAGAAGAAGGGATTGAGATGATTTTCGCACCGGCAGAAATAGCAAATGCCATATAGTTGGCATAGGCAGGCTCAGGCACAATTATCTCATCACCCGGATCAAGACAAGCCATAAATGCGAACAGCACAGCCTCAGAGCCCCCGCNGGTGACGATTATATCATCCACATCCACATCAATATTGAANCGATGATAATATTCCTTAAGTTTTGCACGTAGAGAGGGAAGGCCATCTGAAGGGCTATATTCCAAGACATCCCTATCTATATTTTTCAAAGCCTCGAATGCCTGAGGAGGAGTAGGAAGATCGGGCTGTCCAATATTAAGTCTATAAATTTTAATACCTCGCTTTATAGCCTCATTAGCAAGGGGAGCAAGTCTGCGTATAGGGGATGCGGGCATTTCGAAACCCCGTTCTGATAGTTGTGCCATATTTTAAGGGTTAAGGGTCAAAAGTTAATGGTCAAGAGAGTGGATAAGAGAGAGGAAGATTGGGAGAAGTCAAAACCTTTAGAAAGTCGCGAGCCGCCATTTTCGCCTCCGGCAGACTCATCAAAAGATAGTTGCCGCAATCCTTGGGAGAGGCTCCGGGCACATCGCCATCGAAATCTGCAATNTACCCAAATGTTTCTTTCATCAAATCCACAATATCCGAACTTTGATAATCGCCATTGAGAAGCAGATAATTTCCTGTACAGCACCCCATCGGACCCCAATACACAATCTTTGGGCCCCAATTCGGGTGGTTGCGAAGGAAAGTTGCCGCGAGATGCTCCATGGCATGAAGAGCCGGAATAGACAATGCCGGCTGACGGTTGGGCGCTGTCATACGCACATCAAATGTAGTTATTACATCACCTCCAGGAGTGGTATCTTTTCGACTGACATATATTCCCGGAAGAAGGGAAAGATGGTCAATCGTGAAGCTTGCTATCTTTTTCATACCGCAAAATTAACAAAAAATTGGGAGAAAACCTTAATATTAAAGATAAATTGATTAAATTTGCATAATCATTTGCTTAATCATTATGGAAAAGAAAGAAATTAAATATTCTGAAGCGATAGCTGAATTAGAAGCAATCACTGCAAAAATGCAAAGCGCAGACTGCGACATCGACTCCCTCGGATCGCTGACCTCAAGAGCACTTGAATTGCTGAAGATATGCAAAGAGAAACTTTTCAAGACCGATGAGGAAGTAAAGAAATGCCTTGAGACATTATCTGACTCTCTGGCATAGTCCTTCATACGGACTGCAAATGACTGCGACAATAAACGACGTGTCGCGCGCGTTCTTACAATATGGTTAAGAATCGACATATATTTCTGATTTCACTGTTATTCTTATTGATNACTGTGACTATTTCTTCATGCAAATCCGTCAAACTCTCTGATGCTGACGACACTCTGGCTCGAGGAGAATATTTCGCAGCATCAAATATGTACAAGAAAATCTACAACCGACTCAACAAGCCAGAAGAACGCCCTCTACGTGGAGAAGTGGCTTACAAACTTGCGACTTGCTANCAAAGGCTCAACCGCCCTGCGAATGCAGTGGCAGCCTACAATAATGCCNTTCGTTACGGNCAAAGCGACTCAACCATATATTTAAANCTCGGGCAAATGCTGCAAGCCTCCGGCAAATATCAGCAAGCAAAAGCAGAATACGAAAAATATCTTGAATGGAAACCGGATGACGCAATCGCTCGCGCAGGGATAAGGGGATGTGANATAGCAATAGNTTCCAAAGATGCACCCAAAAGCAGATATATTGTCAAGCAGTCAAAGTTATTCAATTCCCGACGTTCCGACTATGCCCCAATGTATTTCGACAAGAACTACGATATTATATACTACACCTCCACTAATGAGAAAGTAACAGGCGACAATAAATCGGACATCACCGGAATGAAAAATGGCGACCTCTGGATGGCGAAAAAGAATGAAAAGGGAGAATGGTTACGTCCAGAGCCAGTGGAAGGCGAACTAAATTCAGATGCCGACGAAGGGATCATTTCCTTTTCTCCTGACGGGCAAACTATGTATCTTACTGTAGCCAAACGTTCTGAGACTTCAAGCACATCTGTGGAGATATACACTTCAAGACGAAGTGATGCTTCCTGGAGTGCACCTCAGAAATTTGAAATATTAAGCGACACTGTGACTGCTGTAGGCCACCCGGCAGTGTCGCCCGATGGAACTTACCTCTATTTCACCTCAGACATGCCAGGAGGGTATGGAGGGCTCGACATATGGCGAATCAATTTACAGGAACGTGGAGGATCGCTTGAAAATCTCGGGCCTCAAATCAACACCCAGGCTGATGAATCATTCCCTTACGTCAGGACCGACTCCATTCTGTATTTTTCAAGCAACGGTCATTCAGGATATGGAGGTCTTGATATATTCAAGGCCACTCTCAACTCGACCGGCGACCGCTGGAGCATTGACAATATGGGGCAACCAATCAACTCAACCGGCGATGACTTTGGAATCACTTTCGGGCCAGGGGAATCCGGCTTTTTCAGCAGCAATAGAGGGGATGCCCGAGGCTACGACCATATCTATTCTTTTATACTTCCCGACTTGAAGATCAGCATTGCCGGATGGGTTGTAGACAAAGATGATGAGCCTGTGCNAAATGCCAGAATCAGAATAGTAGGCAACGATGGATCAAACCAGAAAGAAGTGGCGAGAGACGATGGCAGCTTTAAGTTCAACCTTCAACGAGGCGTGAAATATGTGATGATGGCAGGAGCAACGGGCTACCTCAATCAGAAAGTAGAGTTTGAGAGCGATTCTGCAGAAGAAGATGCCGAATATGGGATCGACTTCATATTGGCTTCTATCTCCAANCCCAGCGTAGTTGAGAACATTTTTTATGACTTCGACAAGGCTTCTTTGCGTCCCGAATCAAAAGAAGCGCTTGATGAACTTGCCACAATGCTGGAGGATAACCCCAACGTATCCATTGAGATGAGTGCCCATACTGACAGAAAAGGAAGCGACAGCTACAATATAGATCTTTCCGAACGAAGAGCAAAAAGTGTAGTGGATTATCTCGTAGACAAGGGTATCTCACCATCTCGGCTCACATGGGTAGGATATGGCAAGTCGCGCCCCAAGACTGTCACAAAGCGAATCAATAAGGAATACCCCCAATTTGAAGAGGGATTAGAACTGACACCTGAATTCATCGAGACACTTNCTGAAGAAGATCAGGAAGCCGCCGACCAAATCAACAGGCGCNCAGAATTCCAAGTCACAGCCATCGACACTGATTTTGAATTGCTCTGAAAACTGAAAACATATTTGGCAAATTCAAGATTTTTTTGTATCTTTGCACAAACTATTGACGTATGCAAAAAGATAATCAAATTATCGTGGATGGCCTAACATTCATCCCCTATCTGAGACGTGAAGAAATCGCGAAACAGGTAGAGAGAGTAGGCAAAGAAATAGCACGCGATTACGAGGGTAAGCAGCCGATATTCCTGTGCGTCCTAACGGGTGCTTTCGTATTCGCAGCTGATTTGATCCGCGCCACCGGACTCGATGACGCAAAGATCACATTCATAAGGTATAAATCTTACGAGGGAACCTCCTCAACAGGTTCGGTAAAGCAGATTATAGGGCTTACCGACGATATCGAAGGCAAAGACGTAATCATAATAGAAGATATCGTTGACACCGGACTGACAGCGTGCCGCATGATAGAAGACTTGAAAAAGCAGAATCCTGCATCTGTGAAATTTGCGACTCTTCTTCATAAGCCGGAAAGCAGCCAGACAGGATTTACGCCCGACTATATAGCATTCAGCATTCCGCCCAAATTCATAATAGGCTATGGACTGGATCTCGACGGCAAAGCTCGAAACATTCCCGACATCTACGTCATCAAGGAAAGTTAAAAAAATAGGAAATTAATAAGGAAAAAGATTATTAAATAAAAATTCGCCATGTTGAATCTTGTATTATTCGGTGCCCCGGGAAGTGGAAAGGGGACACAGAGCGAGAAGATTATCGACAAATACGGGTTACACCATATTTCTACAGGTGAAGTGCTCCGAAAAAACATCAAGGAAGGCACAGAACTTGGCAAAATAGCCGACTCATACATCAGCAAGGGACATTTGATTCCGGACAGTCTTATGGTAGACATTCTACGTCAGGAACTAAAGTCGCTTCCTTCTGACACAAAGGGAGTGATTTTTGACGGATTTCCCCGAACTATCCCCCAGGCAGTAGAACTTGAAACCATCCTCTCAGAGATGGGCCATGATCTTACAGGGGTAGTAGGATTGGAAGTGCCGGAAGAAGAACTGGTAGCCCGCATGCTTAAAAGAGGAGCAGAGACAGGAAGAGCCGACGACAACATTGACACCATCCTCAATCGTCTGAAAGTTTATCACAATCAGACAGAGCCCCTTAAAGAGCATTATCAGAAAAAAGGAAGTTATCTCCAGATTGATGGACTCGGAGATGTTGAGGATATATTCTCATCAAT